>Ga0209096_1003219_pt1 | contig 14475 bp, 8 predicted proteins | sample AD_UKC034_MetaG_FD_184407 | JGI IMG/M metagenome (GOLD analysis project Ga0209096, IMG submission 184407) | Active sludge microbial communities of municipal wastewater-treating anaerobic digesters from USA - AD_UKC034_MetaG (SPAdes) (version 2) | ecosystem: Engineered > Bioreactor > Anaerobic >... | reverse complement strand
ACCTGTGGAGCCAACGAATAAAATCGATGTTCGGCAAACGATTCGGACATGACAAAAAGACCGACGTCCTTCTGGAAGCCCTCTCAAGGGCCGCATGATGCCTCAAGAAAAGTACGAAAGTTCACCTATTATAACCCGTTTCTTCCTCCTACCCGCCGCGAAGCGGCTTCACGACTCGCAATGACGGAGTCCGATCCGTGTCGCCCCCCCTGCCCTCTGCGTCTCGGCGTCTCTGCGTGATTGGATTCACTTGCCTTCGTGGATCGCCTGGATAAGAAAATTCCGATCGCGAACGGGAATTCCCGAACCGACCGGCGGGCAGGCCGGTAGAGGCTAAATCAGAATGATTATGATTTAGCTGGAAGGTCCAAGATGCCGCCGTCCAAGGCCGAAATCAACCGTCGCGTCCAGGCATTCGTCCAGGCATGCCGCCGGGGGGGTATGAAGATCACCCATCAGCGGGTCGAGATCTTTCAGGAGTTGGCCGCCAGTACGGAACACCCGGACGCGGAGACCCTCTTCCGGAGGGTTTCCGCAAACCTGCCGGGGATCTCGCGCGACACGGTCTACCGCACGCTCTCGACGTTCGAGGGCGAGGGTCTGGTCCGAAAGGTCGAATCGCTGTTCGAGAGCGCCCGGTACGACGCGAACCTGGATCGCCATCACCACTTCATCTGCACGGCGTGCGGCCTGGTGAGCGACTTCTCCAGCGAGGCTCTGGACCGCCTGCCGATCCCTGCGTCCGTGGAGGCCCTGGGGCAGATCGACTGGGCTCAGGTCGAGATTCGGGGGACCTGTGCAGCTTGTGCGAAACGAAAGGCGAAGACGCGGCCACACCGTCACGAAGTGCCGCGCGCCCGACGCGTAAGCAAGACAAGACCGAAACAAGGGACGTTGTGAAGACAACGAGTCATAGGACAACGTCGGATGATCGCGATGTTCGGCAATTCCCACAACGAAAGGAGTGAGTACCATGAGTGAACACAGCAAGTGCCCGGTGACCGGGATGGGCCACGGACCTGCGGCCAGCAGCGGGACGACGAACCGCGACTGGTGGCCGAAACGGTTGAGACTCGAGATCTTGCACCAGCACTCTGCCAAGTCCAATCCGATGGGCGGAGACTTCGATTATGCGAAGGAGTTCAAGAGTCTGGACCTGGCGGCGGTGAAGAAAGACCTCGCGGCGCTCATGACCAACTCGCAGGACTGGTGGCCGGCGGACTTCGGGCACTACGGGCCCCTGTTCATCCGCATGGCCTGGCACAGCGCCGGCACGTACCGCATGGGCGACGGTCGCGGCGGCGGCGGCCGGGGCCAGCAACGCTTCGCGCCGCTCAACAGTTGGCCCGACAATGTGAGCCTGGACAAGGCGCGCCGCCTGATCTGGCCGATCAAACAGAAGTATGGCCGGAAGATCTCCTGGGCCGACCTGATGATCCTCGCCGGCAACGTCGCCCTGGAAACGATGGGATTCAAGACCTTCGGTTTCGGTGGCGGTCGCGAGGACGTCTGGGAGCCGGATCAGGACGTCTACTGGGGCGCCGAAACGACCTGGCTGGGCGGCGACAAGCGGTACTCCGGAGAGCGGGACCTCGAGAACCCGCTGGCGGCGGTCCAAATGGGCCTGATCTACGTCAATCCGGAAGGCCCGAATGGCAACCCGGACCCGATCGCGGCGGCCAAGGATATCCGCGAGACCTTCGCCCGCATGGCGATGAACGACGAGGAAACCGTCGCCCTCATCGCAGGCGGCCACACCTTCGGCAAGACCCACGGCGCGGGCCCTGCGTCCCACGTGGGACCTGAGCCCGAAGCGGCCCCCATCGAGCAGCAGGGTCTGGGCTGGAAGAGCAGCTTTGGCTCCGGCAAAGGCGGCGACACGATCACCAGCGGCCTGGAAGTCACCTGGACCAGCACGCCCACGAAGTGGAGCAACAACTTCTTTTGGAACCTGTTCGGCTACGAATGGCAACTGACCAAGAGCCCGGCCGGCGCGCATCAGTGGATCCCCAAGGGCGGCGCAGGCGCCAATTCGGTGCCGGACGCGCACGACAAATCGAAGCGCCACGCACCGGCCATGTTGACCACGGACCTCGCATTGCGGTTCGACCCAGCCTATGAGAAGATCTCGCGACGTTTCTACGAGAATCCGGACCTGTTCGCGGACGCGTTCGCCCGGGCGTGGTTCAAGCTGACGCACCGCGACATGGGTCCGCGCTCGCGCTACCTCGGTCCCGAGGTTCCGGCCGAAGAGCTGATCTGGCAAGACCCCATCCCCGCGGTCAATCACAAGCTGATCGATGCACAGGACATCGCCTCCCTCAAGAGCAAGATCCTCGCTTGCGGCCTGTCCGTCTCGGAGCTGGTTTCGACCGCCTGGGCGTCGGCGTCCACCTTCCGCGGGTCCGACAAGCGCGGCGGTGCCAACGGCGCCCGCATTCGCCTGGCGCCGCAGAAGGATTGGGAGGTCAACCAGCCTGCCCAACTGGGGAAAGTGCTCAAGACCCTGGAGGGCATCCAGAGCGCGTTCAACAAGGCGCAGTCCGGCGGCAAGAGAGTGTCTCTGGCGGACCTGATTGTTCTGGCCGGTTGCGCGGGGGTCGAGCAGGCCGCGAAGAATGCCGGCTGCAAGGTGACGGTCCCCTTCACGCCGGGACGCATGGATGCCTCGCAGGGGCAAACCGATGTAGCCTCCTTCGCCGTGCTCGAACCGAAGGCAGACGGCTTCCGCAACTACCAAAAGGCCCGTTGTGCTGTCTCGGCCGAGGAACTGCTGGTCGATAGGGCACAACTCCTGACCCTGACGGCGCCCGAGATGACCGTGCTCGTGGGCGGCATGCGAGTCTTGAACGCCAACTTCGGGAAGTCTCCGCATGGCGTCTTCACGAAACGGCCCGAATCGCTCACCAACGATTTCTTCGTGAATCTGCTCGATATGAGCACGGTGTGGAAGCCAACCTCCAAAGATGCTGACGTGTTCGAGGGTCGTGATCGCGTAACGGGCGAACGGAAGTGGACCGGCACCCGCGTAGACCTGATCTTCGGCTCAAACTCCCAGCTCCGGGCCCTCGCGGAAGTCTACGCCTGTGAGGATTCCCAGGACAAGTTCGTGCGCGACTTCGTCGCAGCGTGGAACAAGGTCATGAACCTCGACCGTTTCGACCTGGTCTGATCGGTGTGTGGATGTCGATATCCTTCTGTGTGACCACAGAATCCAATAGCCAACTCAACTGAAAGGAGAATCGCTAATGTGTAATGAGAACCGATTGCCGTTGATCGGCGAGAAGGCCCCGTCGTTCAAGGCGGAGACCACCCAAGGGCCCATCAACTTCCCTGATGATTTCAAGGGCAAGTGGGTCGTGTTCTTCTCGCACCCGGCCGACTTCACACCGGTCTGCACCACGGAGTTCATGACCTTCGCCTCCATGCAGCCCGAGTTCGAGAAGCTCAACTGCAAGCTGCTCGGACTGTCCATCGACAGCACGTTCAGCCACATCGCCTGGCTGCGGACTATCAAGGAGAAGATCGAGTACAAGGGCATGAAAGGCGTCGAGGTGAACTTCCCGGTCATCAGCGACCTGACGATGGAGGTGTCCAAGGCGTTCGGCATGCTCCAACCGGCCGCCAGCAGCACCCAGGCAGTGCGGGCGGTGTTCATCATCGATCCGAATGCCGTCGTCCGGGCGATTCTGTACTACCCGCTGAGCAACGGGCGGAACATGGACGAAGTCAAGCGGCTGCTCGTCGCGATGCAGCACTCGGACCAGCACAAGATCGCCACCCCGGCCAACTGGCAACTCGGCGACGACGTGATCGTGCCGCCGCCGGGCTCGTGCGGCGCAGCCAAGGAGCGGGTCGAGAAACCCACGGCCGATATGAAGGTCCTCGACTGGTTCATCTGCCTCAAGAAGTGCCCGCACGGCAGCAAATAGGCCGGGATGACCCGTAGTGCTTCCTGCCGCTGTACGTGTTCTGTGGCAGCCAGATGAGACAAGCGGTGGGCAGCCTATCGGCGTATGGCCTGTTCGGAGTTCCGCGGTTACGCGGTCTGCACCCGCCTGAAGGCGGAACTCCAAAGGGTGTCCGCCACGTTTGCCCACTATCTCAAGATGGACAGCGTACTGGGCGCCGACACCGAGTTCCATGCTCTTGCACTTTCCGTCTGCAACCCGCCGCAGCCTCTGCGGCAGGAAGAGCCTGGATTCCCGCTTCCGCGGGGATGACAAGAGAATGGACATCGCGGCCGGCCAAATGGCGACGCGGTCGTGCCCGACGACTCTTCTTCGCGTCATTCGCGCGTCACTTGGTCTTGGGCTCGCCCTCGCCGGAGTCCGCGTCGCAATCGTACGTCCAGATCCGGATGCGGATGCTGGTCACCAGATCGACCGCGCTGTACGGGGCGGACAGGGTGACCGTGGAGTCCGTCAGGAAGCCGTAGGAGAACGTGGAACCGAGGCCCTGGTTGGTCAGGTTGGGCCCGGCGATTCCGGAGACCTTCCACTGGAGATCGATCACGTAGTTGTCCGTGTCGCCGCCGAGGTTGTGGACCAGAATCACGCCGTAGCGGTCGCTGGGGTCGCCGAAGGGCGTGACGATCCAGCCGCTGTTGTAGGCGGGTCGAGGGAAACAGGAGACGCTGGCCGTCGTGCCGCTGTCGATCCGGATGTCGTCATAGTAGACCGAGGACGCCTCGTTCGCGAACAAGTCGATGGCTTGGAGCGTGCCGTGCAGGTCGTCGTCCCACTCGCCGACCGCGATCTGCGTGCCGTTGTAGTACTCCTCGAACGTGTTGGCGGACAGATCGATGACGAGCCGGATCTCGACCCACTGGTCAAATGCGATCCTCGCTCCGCTGCCGGTGTCGCCGGAGAAAGGCATGATGGCCCCCGTCGCCAGATTGTACTGCGTCTGGATGGACCAGTCGTAGGGCCCGCTGTCATTGTAAGTATTCAGCAGGATGAAGTAGCTGAGGCCGCTGGAATGCGAGGGAACGTACTGCCAGGCGGTGAGGACCCACTTGCCGCCGGACAGGCGGAACTCGTGCACGAGATCGGAGTCGCGCGCGATCTCGACGGACTGCCTGCCGCCGTGGGCGTAGAGGTTGGAGACCAGGGCGCCGGCCGACGCCGAGTTGTTCCAGCCCTTCCATCCGCCCTGGCCGTGCAGGTCGGTCCCGGCGGCATACGATTCGAAGTCCTCAGAGAATTCGCTCGCCCACGCGCCGCCCGCCAGGCCCAATAGAACGATGAATGCCGAAACCGCGATTTGCCTTTTCATGATCAACCCCTTTCCTGAAAGGATGAACGGGTACATTGCCGTCGCCCCATATCATCTCTTATAGCAGAAACGACGGCCTCTGTCAACGTAAACGCGGGCGTGCCCCTCCGAGGGGGCGCAATTCGTGTTTGTCGGCAGGTTCTTCCAACCCCCTGGGAATCGACCCCTTTCACAGCAAACCAGAAACTACCTGCAAACTTGAACCGCACTCTTCAGAGCAGCCTGATGAGGGTTCGGCGTGTCGATCGCCTCTTCTGGGGCCGCGTCGGCACAGATTCTGCCTGGGCCGGCCCAGCGGATCTGGTAAAATGCACTCACGATCATCGATGACCGTTCGGACGGTTGGACTCATGTGGCATGAAATCATTGCTCGGGGCAGGACCTCTTTCGCGAGAGCCTACGCTGGCTGGCTGAGGGTGTGCAGTCGCTTTGCGCCGCGACGGTTGAGCCAAGTACACCTGGCCCGTCGGATCAAGGTGATCGCCCACCGCGGGGCCTCGCACCTGGCGCCGGAGAACACGCTGGCCGCCGTGAACCTGGCCTGGGAGCACGGCGCGGACATCGTCGAGGTGGACGTCCACCTAACGAAGGACGGGCGAATCGTCGCGATCCACGACCCGACCACTGAGCGGACCGCAGGCGCCGGTCTGGAGGTCGCGAAGACGCACTCCCGCCATCTGCGACGCCTGGACGTCGGCAGCCACAAGCACGAGGATTTCACGGGCGAGACCATCCCGTTCCTGGAGGAGGTCCTGGACACGATCCCGGCGGGCCGGCACCTGTTCATCGAGATCAAGTGCGGCCCGGAGATCCTGGCGGTCCTGAGCGAGGTCCTCGCACAGAGCGGCAAGCGGTCGCAGGTCGCGATCATCGGGTTTGACCTCCAGACCATGAAGGCTGCGAAACAGGTCATGCCGGACATTCCCGCCCACTGGCTGTGCGACAAGAAGCTCTGGCGGCCGTTCAGTCGCTCGCTGGCGAAGACCGCAAAGGAGCACGGACTCGACGGGATGAGCATCCACTGGTCCGGCGTAACGTGGCGGTTCGCCCAGGCGATGCGCCGGGCCGGCCTGAAACTCTACGCCTGGACGGTGGACCATCCGGCCGACGCCTCCCGCCTGCACGCGATGGGCGTGGACGGGATCACCACCAACCGCCCGGGGTGGCTCAGGAGGCACTTCCTCGCTCACCACAGCCGCGGAAAGACCCCCCAATGCGGGCCAAGGGCCCGACGCCAGACAGGCTCCGTGAAACGTGAAATGGGCGGGGATTAGCTGTTGACTCACGAAGGCAGCGACTGGTAGAATAGAAGCGTGACGGCTTTCTCGTCAGGATGGAGTGCAGGGTAGGTCGATCACCGTGGAAGAGGATCACATGGGTAGAGCGTAACGCTGTCGGCAGGCAGCGAACCAATATCATCTCTGTTTCTACTGGGAGGTTGGTTATGTATAGGAGAAGTGTGTGTGTGGCCTTGGTCTGCGCCCTGGGCGTGGCGTCCACGGCTTGTGGGAATCTGATCGGCTGGTGGACGTTCGACGAAGGGACCGGCACAGTCGCGGCAGATTCCAGCGGCAATGGAAACAACGGGACCTTCGTGGGCGCCCCGGTCTGGGTGACCGGCATGCAGAACGGCGCCCTGGAGTTCAACGGCAGTTCCTGCGTGGATTGCGGCAACACGGAGAAACTCGCCACGACGGGACCGATCACCATCGCCTGCTGGGTGAAGCCGACAGTGCTGTCGGGCGACAAGTCCTTCGTGGCCCGGGACGCGGGCTACGCGTTCAAAGCCTACGAGACGAGCCTGCGATTCACGACGCCCGGCATTCTCGACCACACAGCGACGAACACCGTCCTGGAGACGGGTGTCTGGCAGCACGTAGCCGTGACCTTCCAGCCGAGCACGACCAACGGCGCGATCTTCTACCTCAACGGAGGCGTAACCTCGCGCCTGACCAGCTCCGCACTGGCCGCAGGCACAGGCCCCTTCCGCATCGCCAACAACCAGTGGAGCCAATGGTACACCGGCGCCATCGATGACGTGCGGGTCTACAACCACATCCTGTCGGGCGGCGAGATCCTGGCGGCCATGGCCGGCGAGGTCTATCCCTTCGCGTCGGCAACAGCGCCCCAAGATGGTGCGATGGTCGCCTCGCAGCAGGTCACGCTGACCTGGAAGCCGAGCGAACTGGCGACGTCCCACAACGTCTATTTCGGCGACGGCAAGGACGCGGTGGCCGCTGCGACGGAGGCGGACACCGCCGTCTTCCTGGGCAACACCACCGCCACCAGTCTCGCCCTCGCGACCTCTGCGGCGGGGCTCCTGACGCCGGGCAAAACCTACTACTGGCGAATCGACGAGGTCAATCCCGACAATCCGGACAGCCCCTGGAAGGGCGCGGTATGGAGCTTCTCCGTTCAGCCGCTGGTCGCCTGGAGTCCCGTCCCGGCGGACGGAATCGCCTACGTCGACCCGGATCAGGATCTTTCGTGGCAGACCGGCACCGGCGCCCTGTTCCACACGGTCTATTTCGGCCAGAGCTTCGATGAGGTAGACGCCGCCACCGTGGGCGCGACGATGACCACCGGCACCACCTACGATCCGGGCCAGTTGGCCGCAGACACCACATACTACTGGCGAGTCGACGAGTTCCTCCCATCCGGCACGCAGAAAGGCGAGGTCTGGAGCTTCCGGACGCGACCTGCAATCACGGAGGTGGCCGATCCCAATCTCCTCGCCTGGTGGAAGCTCGATGAAGGCGAAGGCACGGCGGTCGCAGACTGGTCGGGCCACGGCCATCACGGCGCCCTCGCCGGCGGCGCGACATGGACCGCCGGTTTCCGCGGCGCCGCGCTGCAGCTCGACGGCGTCGATGACTGCGCCACCTTCGGCGCGCCCGCAGCCCTCTTTCTGCCGAGAAACTACACCTACAGCCTCTGGTTCAAAGTCGCCAAGAACATCTACGGCAACAGCGGCGCCCAGTATCTGCTGTGCTTCGGATCGCGAAGCGACCTGGTCCTGGGCATCGAGGACGGGGTCGGCATCAACGGCGATCTGTCCCTGCACTACTACGACACGACGCCCGGCTTCCAAGCCATCAGCGCCGGCAACATCATCTGGGACTCCGATGAGTGGCACATGGTCGTCGCGACCAAGGACAGCGCGGTCGGTCACAAGCTCTACCTGGACGGCAAGCTGAAGGCCGAGGACACGAACACGAAGAACGACAATTACAACACCACGCGGATCATCTCGATCGGCGCCCGAGCCTGGACCAACCCGAGAGTCGCCTTCTTCAAGGGGACCATCGACGAGGTCCGCGTCTACAACAAGGCTCTCACGGCGGGCCAGATCGACGATCTCCTCCGCGGCGACACCCTGATGGCACAGGACCCGTCGCCGTCGCGAGGCGCCATCGTGGACATCCGTGACGCGGTCGAACTGAGCTGGACCGCAGGGGACGGAGCCGCCTCCCACGACGTCTACTTCGGCACGGACCGCAAGGCCGTCGCCGCAGCCGACAAGACCTCGCCCGAGTTCCAGGGCAATCAGACCGGCGCCAGCCTCGATCTCGATGGCCTGGTGCAACTGGGCGGCGCCTACTACTGGCGAATCGACGAAGTCCAGGCCGACGGCAGCACATACGCCGGCGATGTCTGGGGCTTCACCGTGCCCGCCCACCTGGTCGTGGAAGATTTCGAGAGCTACACCAACGACGAGGACAACGGACAGGCCATCTACCAGACGTGGATCGACGGCGTCGAAAACGGGACCACCTCCTACGTCGGCTACGAGACCGCCGTCGCCGGCACATTCGGCGAAACGACCTTCGTCCATGGCGGTGGCCAGTCGATGCCCATGGACTACGACAACGTGAACTCGCCCTACTATGCCGAGGCGGTTCGCACCTTCGACAGCGCTCAGGACTGGACCGCCGCGGGTGTGAACACGTTGACATTGTTCGTCCGCGGACGCATCTACAACGGCCAGGGACCGTTCTACGTGGCCCTGGAGGACAGCAGCGGCAAGCTCGCCGTCGTGTACGACGACAAGGCGGTCAACTCGCCCCAGTGGATGCAGTTGGACATTCCGCTGTCCGAGTTCGCCAACGTGAACGCCGCCAAGATCAAGAAGATGTACATCGGCGTAGGCGAGCGGAAAGCTACGACCGCCGGCGGCGCCGGCAGGATCTTCGTCGACGACATCTGGGTGACGAACCAGTAAGGATTCGTCGCACAGGTTCGTTCAACGACATGAATCAGAGAACCGAGGCCCCGATGTCGAACGTCGGGGCCTCGGTCTTTTCTTCATGGGCAGGGAAGATAACGCCTCACGGCGTCACCACAAGCGGATTCGTCAGACGCAGCCTCTGCGGACTCCGCCGTCCGCGGAGAGAGCCAGAGTAACGTGTGCAACCGCCAGCAGCCTCGCGGCGCGCATACGCCCGCCTCCCATAAAACACGATGTGACACAACTAATAAATCCGATATTCCGTGGGCCGGCCCTGGCGGGGACCGTCGAACAGCATCAGGACAGTGACATGGTCGTCGGCCTCCTCCAGGATCGTCATGGCCTCCGCCTTGCCGCGAACGTCCGGGATGGGTCCGATCTTGTGCACCTCCGAACCCTTGCCGTCCCACGAGCACAGCAGGAACTCGCGATCCTCGTCGTAGTCCATGGATTGCGTGTACTTCTCCGAAGGCTCGGAGGCCGAGTTGCCTGCAATGATCAGGAACTCCGCACGACCCGCAACGATCTCGCGGATGCCGAACCCGGCGCCCAGGCGAAGCCTGTGGAGCACGTAGTTCGGCTGGGGATTGCCGCGGAACACATCGTCCGCCGGGATCTCCAGGACGAACGCATCCCCCTCCAGGTTCGGGCTTCGCAGTCCGACGAACAGACGCCCGTCCCGCACGGCCAGGCCCTCGATGTTCACCCCCCGCTGCTGGAGCGGTTGGCCGAAGTGCGGCCCGAGGACCGGGTCCGCGCGCAGCACGGCGGCAAGACTCGCCCGGTCCGGCGAAGCCGCTCGGACCGGCAGGCCCGTCGCCGGGTCCACCGTGAGACGAAAGACACTGAACCGATTCCCCTGCGGCAGACCCTCCTTCTTGGAGATCCCGTGCGAGCCGATGATGTAGTAGCGATTCCCCTCAGACGCGATGGCCTCCGTGTCGATCTCGTCGCCCGAGCGGGCCAGCGAAATCGTCTCGACGACTCGCAGCGTCCTGGCCTGACGAGACAGTTCAACCACCTGCACGTCGCGTGACTCATCGGCGCCGACGAGGCCGAATCGCTCCGAGATACAGGCCAGGCCGCTGAGATCCTGATCTTCCGCGACTTGCCCCCTGAACGACCATCGACCGGTCGGCTCGATTCGCGTCCAAGGCCGGGCTCCGCTGCGGGCCTTCTGCGACGGTTCTGCGGACTTCCCACAGGCCGGCACCAGCAGCAGGACCAGCGAAAGACAAAGAGAAACGATTCCCAACAGTGTCACTCGAATCCACTCAATGCCCATTCTGTCAACCTTCCGACATCCGGTGAGAAACGTCCTGTAGCAGACACAGTACTGCCAATGTACTCGCGCAGAGCGGCGGCGGCAAGGCTTGTTCCCGGTGCCTGTGGAGCCACCCGGGCGCCTTACCCGAAGTCCTACGCCCCATGGGAACATCAAGGGCCGACGAAACCTCGGAAAAATTTTCTCAGGTTGGTCCCAGAAACCCGCGTGCTGCATCCTCCAGCGCGGGTGCCGCGACATTTCTTCGCTTCCGAGCGGACCGGCGTCAAACTGTCTCTTGATTGTTGACAACCGTCGTGGTAGAATGAGTCAGATCCTTTATGGGGTGGTGCCAAGCTATGAATGAAATGCTTCTCGCTTTGTTCGTCATGCTGCTGTTCCTCCCGAGCATCGCGTCCAGAACGTAAACCCGGAATCCCCCAAGGTGTAGTGTGCTTTCGGGTACTGTTGCGGACCGGACGTCCCGGCGGTTGTGATCGTCCTGTTCAGACGCCCGGCACGTAGACACCCGATGGAACGCACCGCCATGCGTCCCTTTCATCCGGTTCCGTTGACCGGAATTGTCCCGCTACAGACACACGCCGCACGAAATCCGCCATCGAACTAATCTCGCTTGACAAAATGGGCGAAAGGATGCTAGGATGCTACCTGGATTGGCCTGTGTGTACTTCTCACTGTCCAGCAATGGACACCGGTTGCTGCGTCCCGGCCCGGAAGGGATGGATTCTTGGGTTGCGCTATCCCCTGGGGAACGGCGATGTACCGAAGCTCAGCCGGATGACGCGCGAGTTGAACGTATCGTGGGCTTCTGTTGACGACGATGACGTAACGGCGGAGGAGATCGGTGCGCGTGCTGTTGCCAACAGACAAACTGGAATGAGGGCAAGATTTTAGGAGGAACGCACATGAACAAGATAGTGTCGGTATTGATCGCTACATTGGCGTTGAGCACAATGGCGACAGCTTCTGACATAGCCATTTCCACACAGGCAAACTGGTGGACGCAAGAAGCGGCTGATCGCGAGATGCAGGAAATTGTGGACAACGTAAACGCTGCGTCCGTCGAACGATTCACAGCGAGCCAACAGGTCGCCCTGGCAGACTGGGTGAGGGATCACACCGGGGACGGCGTGTCGGACCTCTTGATCCTCTGCGGGCAGTGCCCTGCAACGATCTACGCACCGGGTAACACGCAGCCCGATGGCTCCCTGCTCGAGTTGTTCCTGGATGACGGCAACTGCATCATCAACACCGGCGACTGGATCTTCTACGTCGTCGATGGCGCCGGCACAAACGGTACGGCTGCATTGCCCTACGTCATGGACATTCCCAGTATGGACATGTGGGACGACGCCACGCCGGTTACTGTGACGGCCGACGGCGCGAAGTACACGCCGTCTCTGGTCAATTTCAACACGGACCGCGCCATTCACTTCGATGTGCTTCAGAACAACTGGTCTGCGGAACTAATTCTGGCTGTGGCCGCCGACAACAACAGAGCGGACCCCGTGATCCTTCACAACTCCGTGACGGGTGGTCGCATCGGCATCTTCTACCAGAAGTCTACCGATGACACTCTGCCTCGCGGCGAGGTCATGAGTGAATGGATCAACAACTGGTATCTCCCCAAGGTCGGCGCCCTTAATCCGCTCGCTCGCAGGCCCAGCCCGAAGATTGGGAGCGTGGTCGACACAACGACCGTACAGGCCTCGTGGTTCGCGGGCGATCTGGCCGCCCAGCACGATGTCTACTTTGGCGAGAGCTATGACGAAGTCAGTGCTGCTACGCCGGACACCACCGGGATCTATGTCGGCAGGCAAGCCACCACACAGTTGGCTATGGGCGTGGCGGGCGGCCCTGCACCCGACGGCCTCGTGCCGGGCAAGACGTACTACTGGCGCGTCGATGAGATCAATGATGGCGAGGCGGACAGCCCCTGGAAGGGGAACGTCTGGAACTTCACGGTCCGACCGCTGACGGCTTGGGGCCCCACCCCTGAGGATGGAGCCACGCTCATCCGACTGGACCGGGACCTGACCTGGAGCGCGGGCATGGACGCGATCTTCCACAACGTCTTCTTCGGCGCCAGCTATGACGAGGTCGCCAATGCGGTGGAACCCATTTCGCAGAGCGTCGATCCGACGCTCGATTTCGAGGTCCTCGGCATCGCTCTCGAAGCGGGCAAGACTTACTACTGGCGAGTCGATGAATTCGCCCCGATGGGCATCACGCAAGGCGAGGTCTGGAGCTTCAGCACCGTGCCCGTGATCCCCATCACGAACGCCCGCCTCGTCGGCTACTGGGGCTTCGATGAAGGCGTCTCCGACACCGCCGTTGACTCCTCGGGCTACGCCCATCACGGCGTCCTGTCCGGCGACATCGTGCGGACCGAAGGCTACTTCGGCGGCGCCCTGGAATTCGGCGCCGGCCGCGTGGTCGATTGCGGCGAGGCCGCCCTCAACGTCACCGGCGACTTCACCCTGGCCGCCTGGGTCAAGCTCAACCCGGGCAACGCCGGAGTTTACGGCGGCATCGCCGGCAAGCTCCACTATGCCACCAACTACTACGGCTTCGGCATCGTCCGACACAGCGGAAACGCCTTCCGTCTCTGGGTCGGCGACGGCACCACCGACCTGGCCAAGAGCGCCGTCAGCAGCGACGTCACCTACACCGACACCGACTGGCACCATGTCGCCGGCGTCCACAACGGCCTGGCCAACACCCTCTACGTCGACGGCGTCAAGCAGGGCGCTACGACGAACATCTCGTTCGTCCCCAGCTCCCAGTTCTTCCACATCGGACGCCAGTACTCCTCCCAGACCGACCGGACCTTCCCGGGTCTGATCGACGAGGTCCGCGTCTACGACAAGGCCTCCACCGATGCGGAAATCGCGACCATCATGCTCGGCAACACGAAGCTGGCCGCAGCCCCCTCGCCGACCAACGGCTTCGAGGTGGACATCCGCAACATCTCCGAGCTGTCCTGGTCCGCCGGCACTTCCGCGGTGTCCCACGACGTGTACCTCGGAACCGACCGTGATACCGTCGCCAAGGCCGATCACAGCTCGCCCGAGTTCAAGGGCAACCAGGCCGGCACGACCTTCTCGGTCGCCGACGTGGTCGCGTTCGGCAGCGGCACGTTCTGCTGGAGGATCGACGAGGTCGCCGCGGATGGCGCCGTCTACACCGGCTACGTCTGGAGCTTCAGCGTTCCGGCGTATCTGATCGTCGACAACTTCGAGACCTACACCAATGACATGGACGCCGAAGAGACGATCTTCGACGCCTGGGTCGACGGCCTCACCGACAGCCTGAGCACCTCGGTCGTCGGGCACGAAGCCGTCCCGTTTGCCGAGCAGGCGATCGTCCACGGCGGACGACAGGCCATGCCGTTCTACTACAACAACGCCAACTCGCCGTACTTTGCCGAGGCCGTGTACACCTTCGACGGCGCCCAGGACTGGACCGCGGAAGGCGTCACCACGCTGACCCTGGCCGTCCGAGGCAAGGCAGACAACGTCGCGAGCACGCTGTACGTGGCTCTGGCCGACAGCAGCAAGACCGTCGCGATCAAGAACGCCGACACCAGCCTCCTGACGACGGAGACCTGGACGACGTGGACGATCCCGCTGTCCGAGTTCGGCGTCAAGATCACCGCGATCAAGAAGATGTACCTCGGCGTCGG
>Ga0209096_1003218_pt1 | contig 14483 bp, 15 predicted proteins | sample AD_UKC034_MetaG_FD_184407 | JGI IMG/M metagenome (GOLD analysis project Ga0209096, IMG submission 184407) | Active sludge microbial communities of municipal wastewater-treating anaerobic digesters from USA - AD_UKC034_MetaG (SPAdes) (version 2) | ecosystem: Engineered > Bioreactor > Anaerobic >... | reverse complement strand
CTCTCGAGGCCCTCGATGTGGGCCCGGGCGACGAGGTCATCGTTCCGGCCTTCACGTTCGTGGCCACCTACGAGGCCGTTCTCGAAGTCGGGGCCATCCCCGTCATGGCCGATGTGGATGACTCGCTCAACCTGAGCCCCGAAGACATCCCGGCGAAAATAACGGACCGGACGAAGGCGGTCATTCCCGTCCACATGTGCGGGGCCGGCGCCCGGATCGACGGTATCCTGGAAGCGGCCCGAAACCACGGGCTTCGCGTTCTCGAAGACAACGCCCAGAGCCTCGGCGGGGCCTTCCGGGGCCGGAAGCTCGGGACCTTCGGGGACATGGCCACCTTCAGCTTCGATTTCTACAAGACGATCACCACCGGGGAAGGGGGCATGGTTCTCACGAACCGGAAAGACCTCTATGACCGGGCGGACGGGTATCATGACCACGGCCACGACCACAACCCGGCGGTGAGCCGTGCCCTGGAAGGACGGTCCATCCTGGGGTTCAACTACCGGATGAACGAGTTCCAGGGGGCCGTGGGTCTCGCCCAGTTCCGGAAACTCGACACCATCATCGCCCGCCAGCGGGAGAACAAGGCGTTTCTCAAGGAGCGGCTGAGCCGGATCTCCGGCATCACCTTCCGGCACCTCCCCGATCCCGAAGGGGACACGGCCACGTTCCTGGGCTTCCATCTTCCCGACGGCCCGTCGGCGAAAGCCTTCCAGGCGGCCCTGAGGGAGGGGGGGATCGACACGGTCTATTTCAAGGAGAACTTCTGGCATTACGCGCCCAACTGGGAGCACCTCATCGCCTGGTCCACGGCGAACTCGAAGAAGTTCCCCTTTATCAACACCCTGAACCCGAGGAAGGCAACCTATGATCGGGAGGCCATTCCCCACGCGGAGGCGCTTCTCGACCGGACCCTGTTTTGGGCCGTGCCCGTGAAGATGCCCGCCGAAAGACAGGAAACCCTGGCCCGGGGAATCGAGAAGGCGGGGAAAAAGGGATAGGAGTCGGGTCATGTTGATCGTCACCGGAGGGGCGGGGTTCATCGGAAGCGCCGTCGTCTGGCAGCTTAACCGACAGGGGATCGACGACATCCTGGTGGTGGACCGGCTCGGCGAAACGGAGAAGTGGCGGAACCTGGTTCCGCTCCGGTACCGGGATTACCTGCGAAAGGACCGGTTCCTCGCCCAGGTCGTGGAAGACCGCGTTCCCTTTGCCGTGGACGGGGTGATTCACATGGGGGCCTGTTCCGACACCACGGAACGGGACGGGGACTACCTCATGGAGAACAACTTCCATTACAGCTGCCGGGTGGCCGAGTGGGCCGTGGCCAACGGGATCCCCATGATCTACGCCAGCAGCGCCGCCACGTACGGCGACGGCTCCCTGGGGTTTTCTGACGACGACGCCCTCTCTCCCCGTCTCAGGCCGCTCAATTTTTACGGCTATTCGAAGCAGCTCTTCGACCTGTGGGTCCTCCGGAAAGGGTGGGAGAAGAAGCTGGCCGGGCTTCGGTTCTTCAATGTCTTCGGACCCAACGAGTACCACAAGGGGGACATGAGAAGCGTGGTCCTCAAGTCCTTCGAGCAGATCCGGGACGGTGGCCGTGTCCGTCTTTTCCGGTCCTACCGCCCCCCCTACGGTGACGGGGACCAGATGCGGGACTTCGTGTACGTCAAGGACGCCGTCGATGTGATCCGGTGGCTCGTGGAGCACCCGGAGGTCCGGGGAATCTTCAACGTGGGGACGGGACGGGCCCGGACCTGGAACGATCTCGTCAGGGCCGTCTTCAGGGCCGCCGGAAAAGAGCCGGCGGTCGATTACGTGGAAATGCCCGAATCCCTCCGGGGCCAGTACCAGTATTTCACGGAAGCCCCCATGGAAAAGCTCGCCCGGGCGGGATGCCCTCTTGCCTTCCGGTCCCTGGAGGAAGCCGTCGCCGATTACGTGACGGGCTACCTCATGACGGATGACCCCCGCCTCAAATGACGCCGGGGAGGTTTCAGTGAAAACCGTCTGTCTCATTCCGTGCCGGTATCATTCCACCCGTTTCGAGGGCAAGCCCCTGGCGGAAATTCTCGGGAAACCCATGGTCCGGCACGTCTACGAAAGGGTTCTCCGGGCCCGGGGCGTTTCTTTCGCCGCCGTGGTCACCGACGACGAACGGATCGTCCGGGCCGTCCGGTCTTTCGGGGGAGAAGTGATCCTCACGGGAGGGCACCACCGGTCGGGCACGGACCGGCTGGCGGAAGCGGCGGAAATCCTCGCACTGGATGAGGAGGACCTGGTAGTGAACGTTCAGGGGGACCAGCCGACGGTCCATCCCCGGCAGGTGGAAGAGGTCGTCGCGCCCCTCGCGGCGGATCCGGCCCTTCCTTTTTCAACGCTCATCTATCCCATTCACAGGGACGAGGAAATTTTTCACCCCAACGTGGTGAAGGTCGTCTTCGACGGCAGGGGAAACGCCCTCTATTTTTCCCGGGCCCCCATTCCCTTCGTCCGGGACCGGAGGCGGAAGGGGCGGTATTTCAAGCACCACGGTGTCTATGCCTACCGGAAAGCCTTCCTGGAGACGTTTTCGAAACTGCCCGAGAGCCCCCTGGAAAGCTTCGAATCCCTGGAACAGCTCCGGGCCCTGGAGAACGGTTACCCCCTTCGGGTCGTCCTGTCCGCTTTCGACTCCATCGAGGTGGACACGGCGGAGGACCTGAAGGCCGTGGAAACCTTTCTGATGGAGGAAGGAGACGGGCCATGACATTTCCCATCATCGATTCCCACATTCACTGCGGGGTCCAGAACGTGGACCAGCCCTTCGATATGATCCGGTCCTACCTCGTCCGGGGGGGCATCGACGGGGCCTGCCTCTATGCCCCCGTGGAGGATATCTACAACCGTTACGATTTTCATTTCCAGGACACGCCCCACTGGGCGGCCTGCCGGCAGCGGGCGAACGAATACGTTCTTCGCCTCCAGGAAACGGAAACGAACGTTTACGCCTACTACTTCGTGTGGAACGACTTCCGGAAGGAGGAACTGGCAAAGGGCTATCGCGGGATCAAGTGGCACCGCCACTCCTATGAACCGGAGTATCACTATGAAGACGAGAAATGCGAGGCCTTTCTCCAGGAAGTCTACCGTCTCGGTCTTCCCGTGGTGCTCGAGGAATCCTTTGAGAACACCCTCTATTTCCTCGAGCGTGTCAACGGCCGGACGCCCGTGATCATCCCCCACATGGGAGGGCTGAACGGCGGGTTTACAAATCTCTTTCACAGCGGCATCTGGGACAACGAGACGATTTACGCCGACACGGCCCTGGCCGGGCGGGGGGAGATTGCCCGGTTCATCGAAAAATACGGCGTGGACCGGCTCCTTTTCGGAAGCGACTTTCCCTTCGGGATTCCCGGGGAAGAGCTGACCAAGCTTCGGGGGTTGGGACTGACGGCGGAAGGGTTTGAAAAGGTGGTATCGGCGAACATCCGTGAACTCGTCGGCGACAGGGGGGGGAACGCATGAAAATCGCCGAAGGCCTTCATGCCTTTTTGTGGCAGAGCTCCATGGAGAACAACTGCAACACCTACCTCGTCCAGGGGGAAAAAACCGTTCTCGTCGATCCCGGCCACAGGCATCTCTTCAGCCATGTGGAGCAGGGTCTCAGGAGGCTGGGTCTTGCCGTCGAGGCGGTGGACCTTGTGGTGGCCACCCATGCCCACCCGGATCACCTGGAAGGGGTGTCGAAATTTCCGAAAAACACGCTTTTCGCCATGAGCGAGGAGGACTGCCGGTTTCTTCAGTCCATGGCTTCAGGCCGTTACGCCCTTCCGGAACCCGACTTTTTCCTCCGGAAGGGGGACTTTGCTGTCGGAGACCTTTCTTTTCGGGTTTTTCCGACCCCCGGTCATTCCCCCGGATCGATCAGTCTTTATCTGGAGAGCCTGAAGGCCCTTTTCACCGGGGATGTGGTCTTTTCCCAGGGAATCGGGCGGACGGATCTTCCCGGCGGTTCCGGGCGGGTTCTCCGGGACAGCATCGAAAAGTTGAGGCGGCTCCCCGTCGACTATCTTCTCCCCGGTCACGGGAACCCGCTCCAGGGCCGGGAAGCCGTCGAGAAGAATTTCCAGATCATCGAGGAATACTGGTATCCCTATCTCCGCTGACCCCCGCTTTACGCCTGTCACCCTTCAAGGCCTTTCCGAAAAGCGTTTCGCTCCTCGTCGACAAAAGACCGGAAATCCTCATGGGATTCGACGTTCGGTGAAACGGCCGGACCGGTGATCTTCCGGGCGGCCAGGTCCGCCAGGACAGCCGCCGAAAGGGCCGCCTTCTTTTCTTCCACCCGCTCCCGATAGGCGGTGAGCGCCTTTTTAAGCCCCTCCGTGTTTTCTCCGCACAGGGACTCGAGAAGACCGAGGATCCGCTCGTTGTCTGCGCCGGGATCGATTCTGTCCATGAGTTCCTTTTTCAGAAGAAGAGACGTCGTGACGCCGGGTGGCGGCGGGGTGGAAGAAATTTCGGCCAGGAGGGCCTGGGGAGACATGGCGCCGTCCAGGACCCGCCGGAGATGTCCCCGTATCTTTCGGGACCACTCCTTCTCCCGGTGGGCCTTCTTTTCCGCCTCCGTGGGGAGCAGGTCCCGGGTCTTTTCCATGATGAGATCGAGGGTGCTTTTGATTTCCGCCATGTTTTCCCGTCTCCAGAAGGTATTGCAGGGAATCCTGTCACGGGACGCTGAATCTGTCAAGACGGGCGGCCCCGTGGCAGGATTCCCCGTTACGGGGCCGGTCTCTTCACCGTCCTGCCGGCGCCCGACCGTCAGGCGCCTTCCGGGAGGCCGCGGTTACCCGGGGGATCTTTTTCGAAAACCTCGGCAGGGGCCCGTGAGCGCCTTTTCCGGGCCCGTCCGGGCGGGACCGGGAGGCGATGGCGGGTGGTCGTCGGGCGGGAATGGGTGCCGCTTACTTGAGGGGGGCCGTGAGGAGGTCTATCTGCCGCCTCACCTGTCTCGCCTTTTCAGGGTCCCCCCTGTCCCCGTAATAGGATTCCAGGGTTTCCAGGTAGACCAGGACGATCCGTTTCCAGCCCTCCCCGGAAGCCGCCTGAAAGGCTTGCTGCAGCGTGGCTTCATTCCAGGTGCCGACTTTCAGGGCGACGGCGGAGGCGATGATCCGGGACAGGGGGTCGTTCATGGCCCCGATGGTTTTGTTGATTCTTTCGACCCGTTTTTCACGGAGGGCCACCAGGAACTCCCGATAAACCCCGGGAAGGCGGGACGGGTCCGATTCGTCCAGGTTCCCCTGGAGAAAGTACAGGTACGTTTCGTTTTCTTCCGCGTGGGATCGATCCGGCAGGAGGCAGTCCTCCCCGGAAAAATCTTTCAGGGAGGCCCTTCGAAGGGCGCAGCGGGTCAGAAGAACCCGGTCCAGGAGATCCAGGTCGCCGCTTTTCCTGAATTCGTCGATGGCCCTCTGGAAGTGAAAATCGGCCTTGCGGTCATCTCCTTCCAGGTAATATTTCTTGTAGGATTCAAGAGCGTTGAACCCCTCCAGCTTCCAGTCCGGCACGGGCGGGGAGCCGCAGCCCGCGGCGAGAAAAAAAAGCGCCAGGAGGCTTATAAGACCCGTCCGCTTCATGGGAGCCGGACCTCCTTTTCCTCTTTCAACGGGATGAGCCTTTCCACCCCCCTGAGGACCTCGTTCACCGAGTCCACGGCGCGGTCAATATCCCTGCGGAGGACTTCCAGGTTATCCGTCGAACGGGTCATTTCCCCGGTCATCCGGGGGAGATCCTCGATCACGGCGTTCAGGGTTTTCAGCTTGTCCAGGATGTCCCGGAGAATGGACGACACGAGGGGAAGGATGCCCCCATCGGAAAAGAGACCGTCTTTCGCCTCCCTGGTCATCCCGTCCACCTCTTTCGTTATATTCGCGATGTTCAGCAGGATGTCTTCGGTCGAGGAGGCCAGGGCCGTCAGTTGGCGAAGGGTGTCGTTCACCGCCGTCACGGTGGCTTTTTCCCCGACCGCCATTTCGAGAAGGGTTTCCTTTTCGGCCAGGGTGGATGTTATCTTGACGATGTTGTCCGCTACCGTACCTACTTTTTCGATGAGGGGCTGGACACGCTGAACGGCGTCGTTGATGCTGTCCACGGGAAAGACCTCGAGAACGCTCTCCGTGGAGAGGACAGGGCTTTCCAGGTTGCTGGTGTAAACGACGATTTTCGGTGTTCCGATGAGGGGCCGGTCGAGGATGAAGATACTGTCCGCGTGGAGCCACTTCACATGGCGCTCGGGGATCTTGACGGTGATGATGACGACGCCCTTTTCGTTCAGCTCCAGGTCATAGACCTTGCCGATTTCGAAACCCGAAAAGACGACGGGCATGCCCTGGCTGAACCCCTCGCCCGACTTGGCGAAAAGCGTGAATGTGTATACTTTTGAGAAATAATCTTTTTTCCAGGCGACGTATCCGATGAAAAGCACGATAAGGAGGACGGTGGTGACGACAAAGAAGCCGACTTTCAATTCAATGTTCTTCGCCATGGCCTGCCCCGTATCGGTGTTTGTTCCATCGATAATCGAAAATATAACATGCCTTGTAGAAATCAAGCGTTTTTTTCAAAAGCCCGTCGAAAAAAGTGAAGTCGTGGACTGTCGGGACGAGTTCGAAAGGGCGGTCGATGAGAAGCTCGGCCTCCCGGAATCTCGTGGCCCGAAGAAGCATGGCGGCGAAACGCTCCTCTTCACGGAGATCGGGATTGCGCAGGCCGCCGATCCGGCCCATGCCGAGGCGGTTCAGAGCATCCGAGGCATCCCCCATGGCTTCCGCCGCCGGCAGTAACTCATGGTACTGGCGGATAAGGGCGATGTTCTGCCGGACGTCGAGGTTCGAAATCAGGGGGTAGTCCAGCGAGAGGATTCCCCCGTTGGGATGGCGGGCCAGGAAGTCATCCCGATCCCGTTCGAGGACGTCCTGCTTGTCGAAGAAAATCAGATGACGGACCGCGCTAGTAATGAGATCACCTCGATGAATATGATGGCCAGGAAAACCCGGATCATGCCGTGAAGCACGGCGATGGGGATGCTCGTCAGCTGATAGGAGGCCCGCATCCCCGATATAACGGGAATGAGGGTGATAAAAAAACCGAAGGTGGCGCATTTGAAAAGAAGGATCAGTATGTCCGACAGATGAATGGAATTTACCAGGAGGTGGGAGTAGATATTGAGGCCCATGCCGAAAATGATCCGGGAGAAGAGACCCCCGCTTATCACGAGGACGGTGGAAAAAAGACCGGTGAGAAGGATGAGAGAAATCACCCCGTTCATTATTCTCGGGAGAAACAGATAGTTGATCGGGTCGATTCGAAAGGCCCTGAGGGTGTCCAGTTCGCGATTCACCTTCATGACGGCGATTTCCGCGTTGATGGCGGACCCCGACCGAAGGGCGATGAGAAGAACGGTCACGAAGGGAGACAGTTCGTTGACGGCGAAGCCGATGAGGATGTTACCCAGGTACTGGGTCAGCCCGAAAGCCTTCAGTGTCTGGAGGACGATGCCCATGATGAGGGATCCGAGGATAATGGAAACGGTGATGAAAAGAGGCAGGATCTCGACGGAAGTGAAGTAGATCTGGCTGAGAAGGACGGAACGGGTGGCGCTGTTGTAAGCCCTGGGGTGAAAAATATTCCACAGGATCCGTCGGGAGAACGCGATGGTCTCGCCGACGGATCGCGAAAACTGCAGGGTCGTCTTCCCGATCCGGGTGATCGTTGTGATCATGGGGGCCTCTTGACGATGCAGGGTCTGGCACCCACCGGGCCCTTCGATCCCGGGCAAGCGGTGCAGCGGTGCCGGTCTCACGTCTTCCTGCGTACAGGTTTTTCTTCTTGGTGTATTTTCATATATGGCATAAAAAAACGATCCCTTCAACAGGTCACTGAAGCCGCTTTGCATCTCGGTCTCATAATGCTTATAATAGTGAGTGAATTTCGTTTTGAGTTGCGGTGACCCCCCGAACCGGAGAACATGAACGCTTTCCTGCGATAAAATGAAGGGAGAAAAAAACGTGAAAATAGTGCGCTTCCTCTCGAGGGATCTGAAGGAATGTTATGGTGTGTGCCTGCCCGAAGATCCGGGACGGGTCCGGCTTCTCGAAGGGGACCTCTTCGGTTCCTATACCGTGACCGACAAAACGGAAGAAATCGGGCAGTATCTTCCGCCTCTCGTCCCCGTCAATATTTTTGCCCTGGGATTCAATTACGGGAAGCACGCCGAGGAAAGCGAGGTGTCCTATCCCGAGAATCCGGTGTTGTTCATCAAGGCGACAACCAGCCTCACCGGCCATGAAAGTCCCATTGTCCTTCCCAGAGTTGGTCCGGATGAGGTGGACTTCGAAGCGGAACTCGCCATCGTGATAGGAAAGGCTGGAAAAAACATCCCCGTGGAAAGGGCACTCGATCACGTTTTCGGCTACAGCTGCGCCAACGACGTGAGTTCCCGGGACTGGCAGTTTCACCGGCAGAAAAATCAGTGGACCCGCGGAAAGAGTTTCGACACCTTCTGTCCCCTCGGACCGTACCTGGTCACCCGGGACGCCCTGAAAAACGCGAACGATCTGCGGATCCGTTCCCTGCTGAACGGTGCCGTGATGCAGGATTCGAGAACGTCGGACATGTTTTACACTGTTGAAGAAATCGTGAGTGACTTGAGCCAGTCCATGACCCTGGTGCCCGGGACGGTGATTCTGACGGGGACCCCGGAAGGTGTGGGTTTCGCGCGGGTTCCCCCGGTGTTTCTCCGGGCTGGCGATCGGATTGCCGTGGAAATCGAGGGTCTGGGCGTACTTTCCAACCCCGTCGTTATGGAAGACTGAAAAAAAAGAGAAAAATATTACAGGAGGCACATTCATGAAAGGAACACACCAAAGAAGAACCTTGAGAGGCGCTTTCGCCATTGTCATGGGATTTCTGCTCCTGTTCATGGTTCAGGGATATGGGGACCTTGCGGTGACCGGGTGGGCGTCGGGAACGCCGGACAGCTTCGCCGACCTGGCGGAAAAGCTGAAACCCGCCGTGGTGAACATCAGCACCAAGAAAACGGTCAGGTCCGGGGGGCTGCAAATGTTTCGGGAGCCTTTCGGCCAGGGTTCCCCTTTCGAGCACTTTTTTGGGGATGATTTTTTCAGGCGTTTTTTCGGGGACATACCGGAAAGGCAGTTCGAGCAGAAGAGCCTCGGATCGGGTTTCATCATCAGTGAGGACGGGTACATTTTCACGAACAACCACGTGGTGGAAAAGGCCGACGAGATCCTGGTGAAACTCTCCGACGAGAAGGAGTTCAAGGCAAAAGTCGTGGGAACGGACCAGAACATCGACATCGCCCTTCTGAAGATCGAACCGGAAGGACGGCTTCCCGTGGTTACCCTGGGGGACTCGTCGAGCCTCCGGGTGGGTGACTGGGTCGTCGCCATCGGGAATCCCTTCGGTCTCAATCAGACCGTGACCGCCGGGATCGTCAGCGCCAAGGGAAGGGTGATCGGCGCAGGCCCCTATGATGATTTCATTCAGACCGACGCGTCCATCAATCCCGGAAACAGCGGCGGCCCTCTCTTCAACCTGGCCGGGGAAGTGGTGGGAATAAACACGGCCATCGTCGCCCAGGGCCAGGGCATCGGGTTCGCCATTCCCGTGAACATGGCCAGGGACGTGCTGGACGATTTGAAGACCCGGGGGAAGGTGGTCCGGGGCTGGCTCGGGGTCTCCATTCAGGAAATCAGTGAAGACATCGCCAAAAACCTGAATCTCAAATCCCGGGAAGGGGCGCTGGTGGCCGACGTGTTTGAGGGGGATCCGGCGGACAAGGCGGGCCTCAGGACAGGCGATGTGATTGTCGGCATTGACGGGGAGAAAGTCAAAGACACCCATGATCTCCTTCAGAAGATCGCCCGGATGCGGGTCGGCCAGAAAACGACGGTCAATGTTCTCCGAAACGGCAAGGAAATGACGTTTTCCGTGACCGTTTCCGAACGTCCCGACCAGGAAAGACTCATAGCCAGAGGAAAAACGAGTCAGTACCTGGGTATGACGGTCCAGGAGATAACGCCCGAAATCGCCCGTCATTTCGGTCTCCGCAGCACCGAGGGCGTGGTGGTGAGCGCCGTCGAGCCGGACAGTCCCGCCGGAAAGGCCGGGATCGAGGCGGAGGACGTCATCCTTCAGGTAAATCGGACAGGAATCAAAAACCTGCAGGATTACAATGAAGTCATGGGGAAAGCGGCGGATAAGGAAAGCGTCCTCCTTCTCATAAAGAGGGGCAGCGCCCAGTACTACGTGGTGGTGCGGAAGTAAGGCGTCGTCCGAACCGGAACGCCGGAAGAAGGGAGAAGGGACCGTGTCCGCGGAAAGGACGGTAAACCGCAGCGCCCCGGGGGCCGCGAAGAAGCCGCCATCGGCGTTCATCCGTTCTCTTTATCATGTTCTGGACAGGCACTACGGCGATCTTCGATGGTGGCCCGGAGAGACCCCCTTCGAGGTCGCTGTCGGGGCTATTCTTACCCAGAACACGAACTGGCGGAACGTGGAGAAGGCCATCGAAAACCTGAAAAAAGAGAACCTTCTCTCCCCCGCGGCCATCACCGCGTCCGAAGATGGACGGCTGGAGACGGCTCTTCGCCCGTCCGGTTTCTACCGTGTCAAGGCGAAGCGGCTTCGGGCCTTTGCGGACTACCTGGTCCGTTTCTGCGGAGGGACCATGGAGGGCCTCATGGCAGAAGGGGCCGGCAAAATTAGAGCGAAACTTCTCACGATCCACGGCATCGGCGAGGAAACGGCGGACAGCATCGTCCTTTACGGTCTTGGAAAACCCATTTTCGTCGTCGACGCCTACACCCGGCGAATTCTGGAAAGGCACGGGATTCCGGAGGCCCGTGAAACTTATGGATCCGTTCAGCGGCTTTTCGTGGATGCTCTCCCGAAAAGCCCGGCGGTTTACAACCAGTGCCATGCCCTGCTGGTCCAGGTTGGAAAGGACTACTGCCGGAAGCAGCCCCGTTGCGACAGCTGTCCTCTTTCCCATCTGAAATTCCACCCCAAAAGGGGAGGCAAGCCATGAGCGGACAAGGGTTCGACTATGGGGGAATCATCCACTGTCACTCCCGATATTCACACGACGGCAGGGCCTCCATGGAGGAAATCGTCCAGGCGGCCCGGCAAAGCGGCGTCCGTTATCTTCTCCTGACGGACCACTCGACCCTGCAGGCCCGGCGGGAAGGGTGGGAAGGCTGGCGTGACGGCGTCCTCGTCGCCGTCGGGCAGGAGATCGCGCCCCGTTACAACCACTACCTTGCCTTCGGAATCGACGAGGAGTACCCCGCCGACGAAGAGGACCTCGGGCCTCCCGGCGAATACATCGATTTCGTGAACCGAAAGGGCGGGTTCGGTTTCATCGCCCACCCCGACCACGAGGGAACGGACGTGTTTCACGTGAAACATTACCCGTGGATCGACTGGACCGTCAAGGGATACGCTGGAATCAGCATCTGGGATTTCATGACGGACTGGCAGGCCTCTCTCACGGGGACCTTCCGGGGACTTCTGAGCTATGCCGCGCCGGCGTATTTCCTCCGGGGGCCCCGTCCTATCACCCTGAGCCGATGGGACATGCTGAACCGGTCTTCCAGGCTTCCCGGGATCGGGGAGTCGGACAACCACGACACGGAAAAGAAATTCCTGGGACTCCGCTTCTCCGTTTTCCCGTTTCGCAGGGCTTTCCGATTCATCCGTACCCATGTCATTCTCCCGCGGCCCTTCGAAGGCGATGATGCCCGGGACATCGAGACCCTCTACGGGGCCCTCCGGGACGGCCGGTCTTACGTGTCTCTCGACGCTTTCGAGGACCCGCGGGGTTTTTCCTTCACCGTCCGCAGCAGAGCCGGCGAGGCAACCCTTGGGGAGGCCATCGATCTCTCGGGGGAGACGATCGGCAGCGTGGAAATTCCCGCCTGGGGAAAAATCCGGATCGTCCGGAGCGGCCGGGTCGTGCTGGAAGAGACGGGGCGTTCCCTTCGCTTTTCCCTGACCGAAGCCGGGGTCTACCGGGTGGAGGTTTTTCTGAAGCGCCTCCGGCGCTGGCGTCCCTGGATCTTTTCCAATCCCGTCTACGTGAGGCACCCATGAAAAAAAGGCTTCGCATCGGCTGCGGGGCGGGCTACGCGGGCGACCGGATCGACCCCGCCGTGACCCTGGCGGAAAGGGGAAACATACAATACCTGTGTTTCGAGTGCCTGGCGGAGCGGACCATCGCCATCGCCCAGATGGAAAAACAGGCCGACGCCGAAAAGGGCTACGGCCAGTTCCTGGAGGAGCGGATGGCGGCGGTCCTGCCATACTGTGCCCGGGATGGCCTTGTCGTCGTTTCCAACCTGGGGGCGGCCAATCCGCCGGCGGCGCTGGCGAAAACCGTCGAGATCGCCAGGTCTCTCGGGGTCGGGGGCTTCCGGATCGGGGCGGTCACGGGCGACGACGTCCTGGAGACGCTCCTTTCGGAAAACGCGGCGGTGGTGGAAACGGGCGGCACCGTCCGGGACCTGGGGGACCGCCTTGTTTCGGCCAATGCCTACCTGGGAGTCGAGGCCCTTCTGCCCGCCCTGGAGGCGGGCTGCCGGGTGGTCCTGGCCGGACGGGTGGCCGATCCGTCCCTGTTCCTGGCTCCCATGATTTACGAACACCGGTGGGGCCTGGCGGACTGGAGCCGCCTCGGGGCGGGGACGGCCCTGGCCCACCTTCTCGAATGCGCCGCCCAGGTGACGGGCGGTTATTTCGCCGACCCGGGCCTGAAGGACGTTGATCGTCTCGAGGACGTGGGCTTTCCCATCGCCGAGGTGGCGGAAGACGGGGAGGGGATCATCACCAAGGTTCCTGGAACGGGAGGCAGGGTGACGCTCGGGACATGCCGGGAACAACTCCTCTACGAAGTCCACGATCCGGCGTCCTATCTCACGCCGGACGTGACGGCCGATTTCTCCTGCATCGTTCTGGAAGACCTCGGGGACGACCGGGTCCGGGTCGCCCGGGCCGACGGACGGCCCCGGCCTGAAAACCTGAAGGTTTCCCTGGGGGTCCGGCAGGGTTTCCTGGGGGAAGGGGAAGTCTCCTATGCCGGTCACGGGGCGATGAACCGGGCCCGCCTGGCGGCGGATGTCGTCCTGAAACGGCTGGAGCGGCAGGGTTTTGCGAGAGAGAAGATTCGCGTGGAGTACGTGGGATACAGCGCCCTTTTGGGATCTCTCGCCGAGAAGACCTTCCCCGAGCCGGGGGATGTGCGGCTCCGGGTGGCCTGCCGGGTGGAACGTAAAAGGGACGCCGAGAGGGTGGGGGAGGAAGTGGAGAACCTTTACCTGAACGGCCCCGCCGGCCCCGGCGGGGCCCGGAAATCCGTCCGGCCTATCATCGGCGTATGCACCGCTTTCATTGCCAGGGAACTCGTAAAGACCGGCCTGGCAATCGGGGATGTGTAATCATGAAAAAAGTCAAGCTGTACGAAATCGCCCACAGCCGGGCGGGAGACAAGGGAGAGATCACGAACATCTCCCTGTTCCCCTATGCCGATGAACACTATGATCTTCTTCGCCGCCAGGTGACCGCCCGGGCCGTGAAGTCCCACTTCTGGAACCTCGTCCGGGGAGAGGTGATCCGCTACGAAGTACCGTCCATCGGGGGATTCAATTTCGTTCTCTACGGGACCCGCATCGGCGGCGTTTCCTCGGCCCTGGAGCTGGACCCCCACGGCAAGGCCCTGTCCTTCGGGCTCCTGGAAATGGAAGTCGAGATGCCTGAGGAAGGAGTCGGTAAAGACTGACGCCTTCTAAAGAGGCCGGAAGAGCTGCCAGCGTCTTCTGTACGGGTCGTAAGGGAACGGGTCAGGGTTGTTAAATGAAGCCGATTTCCCGGGCGAATTCGAACTGGCGGTTCCAGGGCCGTGTTCCGTGGAGCTTGAGAAAGGGCTCTTCCCCGACGGTTTCGAGGGACTTCCGGTCCAGCGACACGGGATGGTATCCCCCCAGAAAACCGACGTCCCCGGCGATGACCGGGTTGTGCCCCGGCCAGCAGTCGCAGTCCTGGGTGATGTGGATCAGGGCGTTGACGAGAACCGACCGGCTGCCGATTTTCCGCCAGACCGCCGCGGCGGTTTCCACGAGCCTTTCCTGGAACACCGAGGCGTCGAGTTCCCAGAAAATCCGAAGGGCCGCTTCGGGACAGAGGCCGATGCACTGGGCGCAGCCGATGCAGAGATCCAGGTCATAGGCGGGATAACCGTCCTCCTCGGGAAGATGGGCGGCCCCGGTGGGACAGACGTCGACACAGACGCCGCAGCGGGTGCATTTTTCAGGGTCCAGCACGGGATGGACATCGGCGTGCATGCGCTGCTTCTGGGCCCGGGAGGCGAACCCCATGGAGAGGTTCTTGACGGCTCCGCCGAACCCCGAGGCGAGATGGCC
>Ga0209096_1003205_pt1 | contig 14554 bp, 11 predicted proteins | sample AD_UKC034_MetaG_FD_184407 | JGI IMG/M metagenome (GOLD analysis project Ga0209096, IMG submission 184407) | Active sludge microbial communities of municipal wastewater-treating anaerobic digesters from USA - AD_UKC034_MetaG (SPAdes) (version 2) | ecosystem: Engineered > Bioreactor > Anaerobic >... | reverse complement strand
TTTAGAGATAGGAACCCCATCGTTCGATGGCGTGTACGGAAAGAAATCCGATACGCCAGTCCTTTTTACGCCCGGCTGCATCCGGACATTTCCGGCAATACCTTTTCCCGCCCTTCGGAACCTTCCGTTCCCCGTTGAGTCACCGGGGCGCCCGCTGAGTCAACGGGGGGCAGTCCCGATTGTCCGAATTGAAGCAATCTCTTTTTCTTCGATAATAAAATCTTTGCGTGTCTTATCCAGAGACGATTACGCGTCCGATTACCCATAAGTGTGTATTAGCAATTGAAAGAAAACGGGAATGTTCGAAGGAAGAGATCATCTTCAAACATTCACCAGCGGGGGGGTGGGATATCGAATAGCTTATCTGGTTTTTTGGCGTAATGGCGTCATCCGAATTGTGAGAAAGCGTGAAATTCAGGTATGTTGATCGAACACGTTCGATGTTAAATCGAAGGCCTTCCCTTAGCGTTAAGGGAAGGCCTTTTTTTAAAGGAGGAGAAAATGGGAATCGCTAAGATCAAAGAAAAAATCGAAACTTTGCATCTTTTGGGATATCAATCGGTTGTTCTGAGAAACTTTCCGATGGAAGTCCTTTCGTCTATCTACGAATCCTATCCCGGCGCTTTGGGCATCCTGGAAACTTCAAAAACGGACGTTCAATGGTTTGCCGATCTGCGCCGGGCCGAAACGCTTTTCGGAATTCTCTCCAACACCGCGGAGAGTCCATTCTTACTCCTTTCGGAGCACGTGTTTGCCATTCTTAAAACTGCCGCCCCCATTCTGGTGAATAACTTAGGCCGAATTGCTTGCCTGACTTTTCCCGCCGATTTTGGCAAAAAGAAAGAGACGTTGTCTGCGGCGCTTTCAAAAATCTTTCCCGAAAACTATTGCTCCGTAAAGGGATGCGTTCGACTAGACTCTCGCTTTTTTGAGAATTATGATTCCTTCGAAGCTTTCGAACTTCCGAAGTCGATGGAATACGCTGACGCCGACAGCCTAAGAATCGACTTGAAAGGCAGAAGAGTCTTTTATCGAGATATCCCAAAATCCTTGGTTTCCCTTTTGAAGACCCATTGCGATTTCGTCGGGCAAGAAAGTGAACAGCCAATCGACGCGATGTTGATCTCTGCCGCGCTTTACAGAAAGAAAGACGATTGGCTGCCATTCTATTGTGACCTGCAAATGCGACAAAGCGCCCCGATTCCTGTTGCGATCTTCACTGGATATATTCCCGACCTTTCCCTGACCGTGGGAGAGATGAAAGAGAAGCTGTTCAATTGGTTTTGTTTCGACCGCTTTCTTTCTTACGAAGCGCGTTCCCGTCTCGGAAACCCTTATCGAATAAGTCAGGAAGAACTGATCCGATACTTGATCGATCAATCGACCCAAAAAAAGCCGAAAGACCTTTTCTTCATCGCGGGAACCGGCAGTGGAAAATCTTTGGTCTACCAGTACACCGCCCGATACCTATACGAGAAGTATCGGAAGGTGACGATTGTGGTATCTCCCATAAAAGCGTTGATGCACGATCAGGTTCGGTCGATGTCAGACAACTTAAGCGTTTACCTGGACGGAGATTTATCGTACGAAGAGCGAAACGCCGTTCACGAACGCATAAAGAACAACGAAGTCTGCTTGCTCTATATCTCTCCGGAAATGCTGATTTCGAACGGGATCGCTTCACTTTGCCCTCCGGAATCAATCGGTTTGGTCGTCATTGACGAAGCGCATCTCGTTCTGGAGTGGGGGCTTTCTTTCCGGGTGGATTACGGGTACTTGGGCCGATCGATTCACAGGCTGCGGAAAGATTTTCTTTTCCCTGTCTTCGCCACAACGGCATCGGCGATTTGGGGAGGGCCGATGGATTCCGTCTCGGAAATTTCAGATTTGCTCTACTTGAATGATCCCAACATCATCTATACCGAGATTCGGAAGAAAACCGACCTGCAGATCAATCGAATGGATTTGTCCAACGATCAAAAAGCCTGTTCCATCAGAGCCCTGAAGGACGAAAAATCAATCGCTTCTATTACAAATTCAGTCCGGGAGAATCAAAAAATCATCGTCTATATGCCCTATGCGACCCAGGTCAATCAAATGCTGCATACTTTACAGACTACCGCGTTAGAGCCAAAAGTGGCCGCTTACACGGGAAAATCGGACGCGGAATCAAGAAAAAGAGCCTTTGCGGACTTTCGATCGGGGAGAAAGCCCGTCATGTTGGCCACAAAAGCCTTCGGAATGGGAATCGACATCCCCGATGTTCGAACCGTCTACCACCTTCACGTTCCATCCACATTGGAGGAATACCTTCAAGAAATCGGTCGAGCGGGGAGAGATGGCGATCCCGCCACCGCAGAGACAGACTACCATCCGTCCGATCCCGGTTTCGCCTACAAACTGGCCCGGATGTCTATGCCGCAGCAATGGAAAATAAACCACCTGTTTCGGCACATTCTCTCCTTACTCAAAGAAAAAAAAGGAGAGAATCGCTTTGTGATCAGCCTGGACGATGTAACCTATCTTTTCCGCAATACGTGGAACGAATCCGAAAACTCTGCAGAAAGAAAAGCCCGAACCGCCCTTTTTCTAATCGAAAAGGATCTCGAAAACAAGTATGGTCATCCTCTTCTCTCACTCCAATCAGAGAAATACCAATACGTCTACTTCGCCTTGCGCAATCCGACAGATTCTTCGACGGTTGAAGGATTGCCTGAGGTCGCCGTTCTGAGCGATAACTATTCCAGGCCTTCCCGTTTCGAGGGCTCTCCCATTGTCAGCGACAGCAAAGTGTATCAACTCGATATCCCGCGATTGTGGGAGAGAGCTTACAAAGACATCTCGGTGAAAAAACTGCTGTATATGCTGTCAACGGATCCCGAAGCCGTCTTGGGTTGCGGGATGATTCCTTTGGTGCATGTCGCTTATCGGTATCGGCACGATTTTCGTGTCGTAAGAAATAAAGCCAATCAATTGTGGCAGCTGATCTCAGACATTTGCGAGGCGTTGACATCCGAAACGAAGGAAGAAGACTTGGATAACGTGATCGCCCAAAAATTGTTTTTATACCCGGATATCGATTCGATGAACTCGGCGAAAGAAAAAGTGAGAACGATTCTCCTAACCGCTTTCACTTCCAACGTGAATAACGGTTTGCTCTCTCTTATTCACGAGAAAGGCGATCCGAATGGTCAACGCGCCTTCAAATCTCTTTCGAATTATTCGATTAAGCTGGATCGCTTCACGAGCTCTATCCGCTCTTTCCTTTCCGATTCTCCGGATAAGCAAACTTTCTATTTCCCGCTGAAACCCTACGACAACTGGAAGGAAGTCGAAGTGTTCCTGCGGATCCTGGATCTTCTCGGTTTAGTCGCTCTCGAAATCGACTCCGGTCGGGGAAGGTCTTTCGAATTTTACTGCAAGAACCGGACGATGCTCGCCAATATCGGCAATAACTACCACAATGATCTTGTGACCCTAATCAACAAACGTATGAAAGCGAAGTACGAGATCGCGAAAGATTTCTACGAGAAAACAGAAAGCAGTGAAGACCGATGGCGTTATTTGGAAAAGTATTTTTTCGGAAACCCCGTTTCTTCCGGCAGCAGCGTATACGAACACAGCGACCGAGTAATTTGAACGCGATAAAATTTTACTGATGCCTTAGAAATATCGTATAATAAACAAGCGATCGATCATTACAGTAATTTATATGATAAAAAATTGAAATGTAAGATGAATTATTTTAATTCTAATTAACGTTACGTGATAGACACGAAAGGCATAACAGGAGGATGAAAATGGAGGAAAACGGATTCAGCTGGTTTTTAGTAGGTTTTGTTGGCACAGGGGGGAAGGGAAAAGAGTACGATGAAGTATCTTATACGATCGACGATTACGTGATATCGGAAAAATTCGCGCCGATCGCTTTGGCGAAAAAATACTATCGGGATGATTCCAACGGATTGATTTGTCTTGCTTTTACTCCACAGTCGGAAACCCGTTTTAAGGAAACAATCGACTCGATCATTCGGAATCAATTGCCGGAAGCGAAATTTCTACCTATCCTCTATGACTCTAACGACATTGAGGGATTGCTCAAGAAAATATTCGGAGTGGTAGACGGTGAGAGAACCAACAAACTTATTTTCGATATCTCGAATTCTTTCCGATCTGTCCCGCTTGTCATCTTTCCACAGATTCTCTTTATTAAAGACCATCTCAAAAGCGTTGCATCTGTCGATGTTTTTTGCTCGAAAGGCGTCACGGAAAAAGAATTTTTCTTCGAAAGATTGAATGCGGCGGCGGAGATCGTTGAATGGAGTTTCGCCGTGAAAGCCTTTACGCGGGACGGTTACTCAACGTATCTTTCGGATGTTTTCCACGCGTTTTACGAGGAATTGAAAAAAGGCCCCAACAAAGACTTCATCTTGTTCGGCAACTTCAAGAAGCTTTCGGAGCTTTTTGCCAAGTTTCATACGGCTATGCGGATAGCGGATATTCAAGAAATTGGAGTCATCGCGCGCGGTATTATCGAAAAAATCGAATCGATTCGGGCAAACCGGTCTTTTGAAAAACTTCCGTACCCTTGGATTGTAGAAAAGCTTCTCGAAAACATGATGCCACGTTTGACATCTGTTGCTTTCAAAGAAAAAGGGAAAAACAACAAAGCCTCTTTAGACGCAAATGAACTGGAGCGTGAGAAGCAGCTCGCGGCTTGGTATTTAGAAATAAACGACGAGCAAAACGTTCTTCAGTGCGTTCGGGAGCTTATCGTCAACTGTTTTATGTATTATTGTTCGGACAGCGATTGGTTGTCGGTCAAACGGCGCGGGGAATATGAAAGAAAATTAACCGAGCCGACCGTGTTAGGCCTCGAAACCAAAAGGTCTCCCATTATCCGTACATGGGATAAAATCGCTCAATGCAGAAATTTCGTTTCTCACTGCGGTTTAAAGGAAGAAAAAAAACCTCCATTTCCCAGGAGTGAGATAGAGCGTTTCATAAAGAGTCCGAACGAGGAAATATCCGTACTTTTCGAGGAATTTATACGCCAATCGGCAGAGTACGAAAATGAAACAGATTGTATAGGGAAGGGTATATAAAAAGACAGCCTTAAGCAATTTGGCGGGAGTTTTCTCCGTGCAACCTCAAAAGTGTGTATAAGTTATCTAACCGGAACCCAACACACAAAAATGAGGAGGAGAGCGTATTGAGAAAAAACCTCGCGAAATACACAAGATACAAAGGCACGTTTACGGCTTTCGTCGAGCAGTATAGTCACTCTGCAACCTCATTTGGGTACCGGTTAAAGAGTTTTCGATCGCGCCTCGTTGCGGAGATAGAATCTGTTTTAAAGCAAAAGCGACCTCCTATGTTAAAGGATACTGGGGGTCTAAAACCTTGAGGAGCGCGCCAAAGATCGCGTTGGATTATTGTTTTGTCGCGTTAGAAGCCGTTATTCAGATCAATTGAATCGAATAATCGCGATTCCTTTTGTTTATCGATGTTACGAATTTTTTAGGATCTTCTTGGTTACTATTCATTTCTTGTTTGTTTATCGAAAAATACTGATACGGTAATAAACTCTATTATCATTTTTGTGGTAAAATTATTAGCACAAACTTCGCTTAGCGCTAAAAAACGCTTCGAAAACTGGGGGAATTATATGCGTTTCGGAGTAACCGCTCGGCCGAAAAATAAAGTGGCCCGTCTTCCGATCCATTATAATGAATGCTTGCAAAGCTATTTGTATTCCATCTTTAGAGACAAAATGCCTTTTCTCCATGACATCGGTTATTGTACGGAAGGAAAGGTTTTTCGGCATTATACGTTTTCTCGGATTTTCTCAGAAGGAATGAAGCGGGAAGGTGATTTCTTCCTCGTCCGAAATCCTATCGAGTTTTACGCCTCTTTCCTGGTGGATCCGATGCCGAATATCGTGATCGAGCATCTGATTACCGATCACGCGCTGCGCTTGGGGAGCGAAGAGTTCGAGATCATCGACGCGAAAGCCTATGCCGATCCCATCGATTTCAAACCGGGGGAGCGGACGGAATTGGATATCGTCGCCCTCTCGCCCATCGTCGCGTATAAAACCGTTTATATCGAAGAAAAGAAAAAGACCCACTACTTCAAACCTTACGATCCCGAATTCCCGAGATCAATCGAGGAAAACCTGAGAAACAAACTTTCCACCATCCACGATACCGGGTCCGCTCTCCTGGACTTCCATATCGCGCCAACGAATTTCGATCTTAGCAGGAACGAATCGATTGTCCGTTATAAAGGTTTCATTATCAAAGGGTATACCGGTAAATTCCACATATCGGGAAGCAGCGAGCTCGTCCATGTGGCGTATCATACCGGCCTTGGCAGCAAAAACGCCCAAGGCTTCGGGATGTTTAAGATCGTATCATAAGGGAGTGTTAAAAAATGGATTTGTTCGTTACCGTCGGAACTTCCCTATTGGATAAGTGGTATGAAGACCAAAAAATACCGGCTGAAACGACCTTTCGCGCGTTTAGAAAACGTATAGAAATCGACGAAGACAACTTTTCTGCTTACGAAAACGCTCTCTCCTATAATGTTTGCGATTGTGCGGAATACCATTCCATAAAAGAGGTCATTCGGTTGTTTCCGAAAGACCAATTCCACGTATTCCTACTTTATACTGGAAAAATCGGATACAAGATTGCGAGTCTGTTAGAATCAGCCATCACAGAACATTTGGGGGAAGATATTCCGGTTGAGCCAATTGCAACTGGTTTCGAGATCGAAAATCCGAAAGAAACGTCCATAGTGTTTTTAAAAGTCTTGAAGAACATGATTGAAAAACGCAGGCAAGTCTCATGCGCGATGATCGTCACAGGCGGGTATAAATTGCTTTCAGATTACTGTTACTTATTAGCGTCGATTTTCCGCATACCCGTTTTTTATAAACAGGAAAAGATGGAAAAAATTATGAAATTCCATCCCTTGCCTGTCAATTGGGACTTCCAAAAATTCTTCACTGAGATTACGCGTATTCGTTCGGGAAACGAAGAGAGTTTTAATCTTCTATCCGCCTTAGGAGAAACAGAGGAGGATTTGGCATACACATTCTTATATGAGGAGCAGTTAATCAGGAAAATCGAGGATCCTACCCTTAGAACGCTTTTACACGAATCAATCCCGATTTGGTCTCATCTTTGGATAGGAGACCAGATACCAGAAACTGTGGAGCACTCGAAAAAACACAGCGAAAGGATTCTGGATCGGTTTCGATATCTTTTGGAGCAAGATGAACAAGAATTTTGGAAGCAACTGCAGATTTCAAGCGATTCAGAAAAGGGTGAGTATGTATTCTTAATAATCGCTTCCGCATATCTCCACGATATCGGCCATACGATACTCACTTTGCCGAGTATCCAAGATAACGCGGAGCCTCTTTTAGCGTCAGATTTTCCAGATATCGTACGGAGGTTTCACCACGTGTTCACCGTTTGTTTACTTTGCAGGGATCGAGGACCACTCGGGCTGAAAGATTTATCGGAAGACCTTTGGAATGCCTTGTGTCTAATTTGCTTATATCACCGAAAAGAAATGACACTCGCAGAGGCGACGAAATCATCAGAAACGGATAAAAACCCCCAACTGAATAAATCAGAAGAGCGGGAAAAGGATAACAAGAAGCAAAAAGAACTGCAGCTACTCACCGAACTCCTCTGGAAGTGTTACGGGGTCGAGTATACTCCATTAATCACGAACGATAAGTATGCGGAGCTGGATCCAAAGCGGCAAAAACTCAGTATTCAGGTAGCCGCGATGCTTAAAATTTTGGATGAAATGGATGTCCAAACGGATCGGGTGGTCGACGAGTACTATAGAAAAGAGAGAGAGCGGAGAACAAAAGAGGAGATAGAATTTTACAAAGGGAAGTGCATCTCCCCGTGCGAAACGCTGAGCGTCAAAGAAAAAACCGAACTCTTCGAAAACCTTATTTATGGAAAAGAAATCCCTGAAGAGATACTGTTGAAATCGAAAATTGCTTTTAAAATCGCACAAGAGGAGCATTTCAACAATCACGCAGGAGTAAAAGCCGTACTTCCTTATTTGAATAGTAAAGAAAGGCCCATTGTGAAATTGAATGTCAAAGGGAGCCAATGTGAGGATTTCGAAAACAACTATTCCGAACAGGTTCATTTGTTGGAGGCCGACATAGAGGCTTCGCAAAAAGCCGGGAAACCATTCCCTTTATTACCCTTTGATTTAGACCCCGTTTTTCACTATGTTGACGAAGCAGAATAATAAACCGAAAGCATACTCTTTTATTGGAGGTGAGCGTTTTTGCGAGTCTTTGCCTATGATGTCCAGTCTATCCATAGCTTTCTGTTCGAATCTCTGGAGTTCAAAGCGATAGCCGGGGCAAGCCTGTTGATAGACCGTTTTGATGAAGCTATGAAAAAAACCGCTTCAGAACAAATCAAGTGTTTGTTCGCTGGCGGAGGAACCGGTTTGTTTGTCGTCCGAGGAGAAAATAGCAAACTACGGAAGTTATTCGAAGAGAAGAAAAAGGAATATCTGTATGACCACCCGGTCGCTTGCGTAGAGTTTGAGTTCGATGACCGGTCTATCAATACGGACGACTATCCTATATGGTTTCGTTGCAAAGGCTTGAAGGAATCTGGAGATTTCCCTAAAATTTATTCAAGAGTCGCCCTGGAATTGGAAAAAGAGAAGCAACACATCGCTGAAAACCTTACTCAGGAAAGGGTTTTGAGTCATCCTTGCCCGCTCTGCGGGAATAGGGAAAAAGACTCGAGTTATCCTTATAACGATGATTATATCTGTAAAGCGTGTTATCTGAAGATTCGGGAATCGTCGCAAATCGAAGATCGAAAAGTAACCTTTAATTTAGACCTGATCTCGAAAAGGGGAAAAGAAACTCGGAAGTCTGAAGAAAAAACCGAGGAAGGGTACATCGGAGTCGTCTATGGGGACGGCAACTCTTTAGGAAACGTTTATCAGAAGATGAATACCTCCGAAGAATTTTCAACATTTAGCCTTCAACTCAGGAAACATTTACAAAGCGCAATCGAGGAATCGGCAAAAATCGTCGACCATTACGCGGTTCCCTTAAGAGGGGGAGATGACTTTCTCATGATTCTGCCTCCGGCTCAAATCATTCAAGTGTTAGAAATCCTGGAAAGACAGTTAGAACCTCTTCGAACAGAAAAATCCATCACTTTTTCCTTTGGGCTGGCGGTCTTGCCAAAAACGGTCCCCTTAAAATTCATTTTTCAAATCGTTGAAGCTTTACAAGATGAGGCGAAACACGAGCGCTCGCAGTATTCAAGAGAAACAAACGAGCATTACGCGGCTTTTCGCTTCATAGACAAACCGTTCTTCGGTGAAGTCCGAGATAAAAAAAAGAAACTCCAATACGGAGCGGGTATGACAACTCGGGAGCTATTCGCGATTCATCAAAAAGTGCAGGGGTTGATGGCGCAAAAAGTCACAAAAGGCGTTATGTCCAAACTCCAGCAGATTTTCGTGGAGTCTGAAAATAGAGCTTTCACTCTAAACAGTTTCTACTTTCTGAGTAGAAACACAGAAATCCCAAAAACGAAAATCCGTGATTTCGTTACGGACGAAATAAGCAAACAACGGTTCGGGACGTTAGAAGACGTTTTCTTGTTCCAAGAAAGTTTCGGAGAAGGTGAGTCGGATGGTTAGGATGGAGGGCAAGTTGTTTGGTAAAGCAAAGGTAACCGTCAAAGCCCTTACCCCTTTGCTTGTCGGGGGAAGAGAGCCCGATCGTTTTGTGCATTTGAGCTCAAGCGCCGACGAGTCGAGATTTATCATACCCTCTTCGGCTATTAAAGGGGCAATAGTCGAACGTATAAAAAGCGTAGGCGCTTCAGATTTTTTAGACGACTTAGGTGAAGGCGAACGCGAAGGGACTGTTAAATTTTCCGAAATGAAGGCAACAAGTGGCGGGAAGAATTACGATGAGCGCACACGTGTTTCTATTAATCCAAAGACTCGGACTGCCGAGGCGGGTCATCTATTCTTGTTGGCTGCCGCACCCAAAGGCCTAAAATTCGTCGGAGATATCCTGTTCAAACGCGAAATATCTACTGAAGAATATCACCGTTTCACTAAGCTCCTTACCGGTTTTCCGATCCATATTGGAGGCGGCCAAACAAGCGGTTTCGGAAGGATACAGATTGAGTTCGGTTCTTTGGAAAAAGTACCCTCTCATACTCTTCAAAAAGGTCTCTGGCAAATAAACTTGAAACCCCTCTCCCCGTATAGCTCAAAACCCGTTTCCGGGAGAATGGAAAAGTCTTATTTTGTTCCTTCAAAAGAGGTCATCGAATCTCTTGCGATAAAGAAAGTTTTCGGCGTTCAGCGCAGCGGATGGTTTTTCCCGTCAAAAGCCTCTCCAAAGCAAGGATTCCCCGTTCCTTTCACATTTTATAAAGAAAAGAACTCAGAAGATGGCCATCCCATCGACTTGATTAAGGAATTCTTATACAGCCGTATCACCGGTATCCCGTTTCTTTTAGCGAACAAAGCTACGGATTCTCGTCTCGTCCCGATGAAAGGTTACATCAATCTGACAGGCAACCGGGAGAAAATAAAAGTGACTCCGATTACTTCGTACCACATTAAAAGAAACCTAAAAACGAGAACGGTCGAGGAATTTTGGGTCCAAGTCGGTTACAGACCGGAATACTACAGTGGAATCGTTCGTGCGGACGATGACAGCCTTGAGATACCGCAACTCGTACAACTTGGCGGTTCTCGCGGTAAAGGATACGGCCTCTTTGAGGTGGAGAAGGCTGAAAGCTATAAAAGGTGGGAAACCTGGGGCTCGACCATAAAGGCTTGCTCAGAGTTTATTGCTGGCGAAATCCCCAATCAGTCCGTGCATAATGGTTTGTGGATTCCTATTTTGATAACGTCCCCCACAGTTCCCGACTCAGCTTTTATCAGAAATTATGCGATCGTTCACGAGTTTTCTAAAAGTTGTGTCGTTCGCAAGTTCGTTCCAGAAACAGGGAAAACCCATCTTGTTTCCGCGGTAAGCCCTGGGAGCGTTTGGCTTCTGTTACCGAAAGAACAAAACAGTCCTTTGGAAAGAGTTGTCGAAAACTTGAAAGACCTTAAAAATAGCGGTATCGGCGCCTATACAGAAGACGGTTTTGGCGATTTCGAAATATATCCCTGGGGGTGAAGATAAATGGAAAATCAAGAACTTTTAGCCATAAAAGCGGAAGAAATCATCAATAAAGTGATAGAGAGGAATGTTAGGGTCAATGACACTCAAATACGCAATTTTTTAGAAGCTGCAAAGAAAAGCACGAATTACCTGGAATTGAAAATATTCCTACAATATCAATACGCCAGAATGAAAGAACTAAAACTTTTTATCGAAGAAACGCTCCGATTTCTTGATGAAACATATGGTCGTATCACCGATTACGAGAGTCGTAAAAACGAAATCGCTTACTTGTTCGGTTTAATGGCGCGTTATAAGAAATTTAAAGACGAAGAAGCGAGAGAAGCGATGAGGAGGGGGCATTAGCTATGTACGCCTTAGACCACTATCAAAGCGTGATCGCTTGGGTTTTAAATTTAACTAACAAAACCGCCATGCGCATCGGCGGTACGCGGGCGGGTTTGGATCCTACGGAACCCGATAACGGAATATTAAAATGCAATGGTAAGCCTTTTATACCTGGCTCATCTATAAAGGGAGTATTACGCAGCAATATTGAAGCGGTTTTTAAAGAAGAGAAAAGTAGATGCTTCGTTTGCGGTGAAAAAAATTTCAAACCAACGAAAAGCAATCGGGGGAAGTTTCTTAAAGAACTGGATCAAAAAGGGTTTGAGCTTTGTTCTTCTTGCACGATCTTCGGAAACGAGTTTATCCAAGGCCATTTATTTCTTTCCGATTTTTACTTGAGCAGCGAAGCCGAGATCACGATAAGAGATGGGGTGCGTATTGATCGCGAAACCGAGACCGCGGCGAGTTCCGCGAAGTATGATTATGAGATCGTCGAACCCGGAGCCATTTTTTCTGGAGAATTCGTACTGATAAACATACCGAAACGAAGCAAAGAGTACGAAGCGATGAAGCTAATGCTGGATTGGGTTAATTTGGGAATCATCCGTTTCGGAGGCTCGACTTCCCGAGGATTGGGAAGATTCGAAGCGTCTCTGGTGGAGGAGAAATTTCTTTTGGAGGCGATCTCGGATGTTCGATGAAATCCTGAGCATTCTTACCTATAAGATTACGATCACTCCACAAACGGGGTTCCTTGTATCGCAAGGCAGCATGCCTCTTGATCCTTCAGAACCCGACATTTCGTTTATGCGATGTACCCTTCCGGGAATCGGCTTGCTCCCCTATATCCCGGGATCAAGTATAAAAGGCCCTTTTCGCGCTCACGGGGAATCATTGCTCAGAAGTCTCGGGGATGAAAACCACAATCACTTCGCATGTAATATCGGTGAAAGCACTACCTGTGGACGAAATAGAGAGTTTTCCAGACTTTCAGGCTCGGAGAAATACTTGAAGATATGTTATGCCTGCCGTATGTTCGGGTGTATGCTGGTTGCATCTGTTATCCGCTTCGAAGACTGCTATCCCTGGCAGAATCTCGAAGAAGCTTCCGATCTCCATAAAAAACTGGATGAACACATTATAGTCCGTAACGGAATCTCTATAGATCGGAACTCCGGAAAAGTCAGAGAAAGCGCCCTTTTCTATTATGAATCGGTGAATCTGCCGTTTTACGGGCAGATGGTTTTCAAAAACCCCGAATTATGGCAAGTCGCTCTATTCCTCAAGATCATCGATCACGTCAACGAAGGGTTCCAAAAATTCGGGAGAGCCAAAAGCCGCGGTTTAGGACGCGTAGAGATTACCCCTACCGAATTGACCCTATACACAAAAGGAAAGAAGGGAATCCTATTTCGTACTACGAATAACGCGCGTGAGGCATCCGCGGAATGCGAAATCGAAAGTCTTAAGTTGAGCGATGACGGATGGCTTAGAAAAGGAGTCGTTTCCGGGGAAGAGATGAATAAAATAAACGCCTTCATTTCCGAAAAAGGAATAGAAGAGTTGCTTCGACAGACGAAGCAGGTGGGATAGATGGAGAACCTCGAAAAAGGCTATTTTAGAGTTACGATTCCCAGAGGACAAGCAGAACCCACGAAGCCCTTCCTCGACAAGTTTTCCGGTAAATGCGGAAAAATATCCATCCGATGGGAAACCCTACAACCCTTCTCGATCGTAAATGGCGTTCTTACGCTCACGAAAGAACGGGATAAAACGGAAGCGCTTTATCGATTCTACCGTTTAGGCGATCGGTTATTGTTCCCAGGCTCCTCCCTTAAAGGAATGGTTCGCACCTACACGGCCGCGATTTTCGGCCTTAATTTCGCCGATGAACTTTACGGAGATTGCGACTACGGTTCCGTAGATAAAGACCAAAACCGTAGCAAAAATTCGATCAACCACGCCTCGAAGATTTTCTTCGACGACGCGCTTCTCGAGAAAGAACGGTTAGCGAAACAACCGACCATGGAAGCTTTTTCTAAAAACAAGACTGAAACGAACACCTTCCGAATCTATCAATTGAAGAAGAGTGAAGAGATGAAAACTCCGAGTTACGATATGGAATGCCTTCCTAAAGGCGTCAGTTTTCATACCGATATTCAGTATATGGGGCTTTTGGATGAGCATTTTCACGCGTTCTTCTTAAGTTTAGGGCTCCACAGCCGATATCATTTTCCTCTCAAATGCGGAAGAGGCAAGAGTACGGGATACGGCGCTATAAAAGCCTCGTTGGAAAAAGTGACTCAATTCGATGAAAACGGTCCCTTTTCGCCGCTAAAAGATATAACAGAAGCGACAAAGAAAAAACTGATTGAAGAACCTACCCTTTCTTCTCGCGAAAGTCTCGACAACTTGAAAACGCTTCACGAAAAATGCAATGAATAGAGGGGGAGGAGTTTAGTGACCGTAGATAACGAAAACTTAGACCGTCTCAACCGATACGTCATAGAAGAGATTGAGGGCTTGTCTCCAGATGACCGACAGCACTTATCAGCCAATTCGCTTAAGAGCTTTCAATCTTTAATCCTTTCGCAAGGAATCGACGCCTACCGAGGCTTCGGAAAGATTCAGAAATGCGTGCGGCCTAATGAAAAACGGAAATACCAAATAATCGAGGACTTTCTTAACGGGATCAGGAAAGAATTTAAAATCGAAGATACGAAGACTTTCTCCACCTATATCGGATATGCCGCGCGTATCAGCGCATATACTCTCTTGGTTGTTAATGCACAACCCGCGGAGGAAGAAGAAAAAGCGGCAAAAAGGGTACCAAATAAAAAAAACGATAACAGATACTCGAAAGAAAAATCGCACGCTACCGACAGTTATTTCGCTGAATTACTAAAGGCTTCTTTGGACAAGAAAGAGAAAAATAAAGAAAAATAGCGTGCATCAACGAGGTGCCATCTATCGTTCCTTCGATTCGCGGTTTTCTTT
>Ga0209096_1003195_pt1 | contig 14584 bp, 13 predicted proteins | sample AD_UKC034_MetaG_FD_184407 | JGI IMG/M metagenome (GOLD analysis project Ga0209096, IMG submission 184407) | Active sludge microbial communities of municipal wastewater-treating anaerobic digesters from USA - AD_UKC034_MetaG (SPAdes) (version 2) | ecosystem: Engineered > Bioreactor > Anaerobic >... | reverse complement strand
GCGACACGACGCTGATCTGCTGCGCGGCCACGCTGGGCAATCCGCACTGCGTCGTGCTGCGCCAGGAAGTCAGCGCGACGGAGGCGCGGCGGCTTGGCCCGCTGATCGAGAGCGACGCCCGTTTCCCGCGCCGCACCAACGTCCAGTTCATGCAGGTGCTGGACCGCGCCCATCTGCGCATCGAGATCTGGGAGCGGGGCGCGGGCTATACCCTGGCCTCCGGCAGCAGCGCCTGTGCGGCCGCGGCCGTGGCCCATCGCCTGGGCCTGTGCGACGCGCAGGTGACGGTGACGATGCCCGGCGGCCGGCTGGCGGTTGACATCGCCCCCGATTGGAGCGTGACCCTGCGCGGACCGGTGGCCAAGGTCTGGCAAGGCGCGCTGCTTCGGGAGGCGTTTGACGCGTGAGTGTTTTGCTGGCGCGAGGGTGCTTCCCTTGCGTAACTCGTAACTCGTAACCCGTAACCGGAGAGCCTTTCCGTGTTATGGGGGCTGCTTCCGGGTCACGTGCCACGGCTTCAGCAGATTCTACCGTGCCACAGAGACACCTTCCGGGTTACGAGTTACGAGTTACGAGTTACGAACCACCCATTTCCCACAAAAGGACCTTCCCATGACCATCATCGACTTGCGTTCTGACACGGTCACCAAACCCACGCCGGCCATGCGCCGGGCCATGTATGAGGCCGAGGTGGGCGACGACGTGCTGGGGGATGATCCCACGGTCAAGCGGCTGGAAGAGCTGGCCGCGGCGCGGCTGGGCAAGGAGGCCGCGCTCTTCGTCCCCTCCGGCACCATGGCCAATCTGGTCAGCCTGCTGACCCACTGCGGCCGCGGCGACGAGGTGATCCTGGGCGACCAGGCGCACATCTACATCTACGAGGCCGGCGGCTCCGCGGCCGTGGGCAGCATTCACCCCCGGCCGCTGCCCAACCGGCCCGACGGCGCCATCGACCTGGAACTGATCGAGGCTGCGATTCGCCCCAACGACGTCCACGCCCCGCGCACCAGGCTGCTGGCGCTGGAGAACACCCACAACCGCTGCAGCGGCGCGGCGCTGCCGGTGGCCTACATGGAGGCTGCCAGCGCGTTGGCCCATCGGCGCGGCCTTGCCCTGCACCTGGACGGGGCGCGCGTCTTCAATGCCGCGGTGGCGCTGGGGGTCGATGTGCGGGAATTGGTGGCTGGCTGCGACTCGGTGAGCTTCTGCCTGAGCAAAGGGCTGGGCGCGCCGGTGGGTTCGATGGTCGTCAGCACAGCGGCCTTCATCCAGGAGGCGCGGCGGGCGCGCAAAGTGTTGGGCGGCGCCATGCGTCAGTCAGGCGTCATCGCCGCGGCCGGCATCGTGGCGCTGACCGAGATGGTGGAACGGCTGGCCGACGATCACCGCCACGCCCGGCGGCTGGCCGAGGGGATCGCCGGCCTGCCCGGCATCATGCTGGATCCCGCCACGGTGCAGACCAACATCGTGATCTTCGCGCTGAACCGGCCCGACATGACGCCGCAGCAGTTGGCCGAGCGCCTGGCCGAGCAGGGGGTGTGGCTGTTCACCATCGGCGGCCCCAAGCTGCGCGCCGTGACCAACCACCACGTCACCGCCCACGACGTAGAGCGTGCCATCGACGCCTTCGCCGCGGCGCTGACCCCCTGAACGCAAAAGGCCCCCTGGGCTGCGAGAACCCAGAGGGCCTATGGCGAAGAATCGCTGCTAGAAGAAGACCTCTTCCTCCACTACCGGGTCTGCCATCGCGCCGTCCTCGCCGCGCGGGCTGCCGCTGAGGAACTTGATGTTCTCGGCGGTGACGTCAAGGCTGGCACGCGGGGAGCCATCGGTTCCCGTGTAGCCGCGGGCTGACACGCGGCCGACAACCATCACCTTGCTGCCCTTCTTGAGGTACTGCGACGCGGTTTCTGCCAGCCGTCGCCAGGCTGACACCCGGAACCATGTGGTTTCCTCGCCGTGGCCGCCATCTTCCTTGGTCCAGCGGCGATTGACCGCCACGCTGAAGCTGGCCACCGGCGTGCCATCGGCCGTGTAGCGCAACTCCGGATCACTGCCCAAATTTCCGATGAGAATGAGCTGCTGAAACATCGATTGTTCCCTCCTTGGAGTGGACGATGGGTGTCGCGGCCGCCTCACAGGACCCGGCAACCTGCGACGCAATGAATAACGACGGGCAAAGTATAGCACACTCTGGGGCGAATGGCAAGCGTTTTTCCGCTGGCGGGGGTTCAATTTGACGAAAGCCCGCGCCTGTGTATAATGCCTCTCGTAGCAAGCGTGGGCCCGTGGTGTAGTCGGCTAACATACTGGCCTGTCAAGCCAGAGATCGCGGGTTCGAGACCCGTCGGGCCCGCCACATTGCACAAAGAGAGCCAACCGAGAGATCGGTTGGCTCTTTTGTTTGCTATGGTGTTAGCTGGGCAGCTACGTCGCCCCAGGGCCTGTCAGCGCCTGCGCCGTGGCCAGGTCGGTGATCAGGACATTGATCAGCCGGCCGCGCAGGGCGCCCCGGATGGCGGCAAGCTTGCGCTCTCCGCCGGCGATGCCCACCGCACGCCGTACCCTGGACAGTTGATCCAGCTCCATTCCGATCACGCGATCGTTGAGCGGCGTCTGAACCGGCAAGCCTTCGGCGTCGAAATAGCGCAAACAGACATCGCCAACTGCCCCTTGAGCGCCCAGCGATGCCAGTTCTTGAGAGGTGAACACATTGCCGCTGGATGCCAGCAGATCCGATGGATCGACGCTGCCGATCCCGACCAGCGCCAGCGTGACATGGTTGAAGCGCTCGATGGTCTCACACACATAGGAATCTTGCAGATAGAGTTGGCGCGTTTCCAAAGTGCTTACCACGGCCGGCACCGGCAACAAAATGGGTTGCCCCTGGACCAGCGCGGCCAGCCGGTTGACGATGTAGACGGCGTTGCCTTCCGCGGTGGGATTGCCGACGCCGCCCAAGATCTGGATGACCTGCGCGCCAATCGGCTTGGCCACCGGCGTCATCGCTGCGACCGTTGCCAGCAGCGTGGCGCTCCAAGAGGAGATGCCGATCACTTCATTGGCTTTGAGGGTGGTGTTGAGATAATACGCGGCCGCTGATCCCAGGTCGCGCATGATCTGTTTCTCATCAGGTATGCTTTCGACGACCAACACTTCCTTCAGACCATAGATCGTCTCGAGCTGGCTCTCCAGGTCAGCATGGATGCCCATCGGCGCGCTCAGGGTGATGCGCACGACCCCTTCGTCAAGCGCCCGCTTCAGCAGGCGCGACACGGTGGCCTGAGAAATGTCGAGCTGATCGGCGATCTCAGTTTGTCGCAGATTATCGACATGATACAGGCGGGCGATTTTTGTCATCAGGCGAAGTTCGTCGATGCGCGCCATGGTGCTCCTGCTGGGTGGATGCACTCAATGCTTATAGACATCCCACCCGAAGTAGGTCTCGAAGGCCTCAGTGAGGATATCGGCCGAGTAGGCCGCGGCCATCGCCGCGTGATGTTCAAAGCCGTTGCGGCAGATCACCTTCAGCAGCCCTTGCAGGTTGGGCACTTCCACCACGGCGCGGCTGCCAAAGGTATCGAGTGCATCATCGGTGAAGGCGGCATCGCCACAGTAGGCGGTGATGCAACCGCCGATATCATCGGTGGAGATACGGGCAAAGCTCATGGGACCGGCGGGAACCCGCCCATTGATGGCGCCGTAGGTGTTTTCCTGGCCCAGGGTGGTGGCCAGAATATCAGCATAGGCGATGCGCGCTTCCTTGTAGAAGGACTTGGCGAAGTTGCCACAATGGAACAATACGCATTTGTTGGGATCGCCGCCGTAGTTGTTGTTCCAATCCACCAACGCCGCCGATTGTCCCGTAGCCATCTGCAAGGCGTACATCGATGCCACGCCGGTGATATCGACCTCGCACGCCGAGGGCATCAGATCCTCGCTCATCATGCTCATCAAGGTGCAGACGTTGATGCCGTAGTTCTTTTGAACCGAGTTCCAGCACTGCAAGGCGGTGGCCTGGATCTCCAACGCCTCCATCCAGCCGCTCAGGGCCACGCCAAACTTGGCCATGCGGAGGATCGAAGGAGAAGGCACGCCGCCGGTGGGCAGATAGGCAAAGATCGAATCCAGGCGCTCTTTGACCTTGGCATCGTCGTCCTTCAAGCGGTTGGCAACGCCCAGCAGCTCAGAAAGATCCACTGTCTGCACAGAGATGCCGACGGACTGCAACAATTTTTCGCTGTAGCGGGTGGTGTTGAAGGCGTTTGGCCGCGCCCCGACCGCGCCCAGCCGGGCATGACGCAGCCCATTGACGGTGCGACAGACGCCCATGAAGTTGCGCAGATCCTGTTTGAAGCCGGGACTGAGCGGATGGCTGGTATGCAACTCGGTCAGCGAATAGTCAAAGCCATACTGGCGCAGATTGTTGCAGACCGAGATCTTGCCGCAAAAGGCATCGCGTCGGCGCTCGACGTTGAAGGCATCCAGATCATCAGGGTAGGCCTGGACCAGAATCGGCACGTTGAGCTCGGACAGTTTGATGGTGTCTGCTACCGCCTTTTCATCGCCGAAGTTGGGCAGACAGACCAGAATGCCGTCGATCTGGCGACGATGGGCCTGGAAGAGGTCGGCGCACTTGCGGGCATCGGCATAGGTCTCGACCGAGCCAAGCTTGGAGTCCTGCTCGCCCAGCCAGATGCCGTGAATGCCCAGCTCGCTGAAAAGTTCTGTGATATCGCTGCGGGCTTCGGTGATCAACTGGTCCGGGAAAAAGTCCCGGTTGCCGAAGATGACGCCTAAGGTGAACTGCTTCATACGAAACCTCCGAGAATATGACGCCCGGCGCTTCGCCGCCCACGAACTCTGACGCGATTCGTCGTCAACAGGCCGGACGCCAAGAACGAATTGACAGAACGCACCCCTGGTTAGAGTGCGAAACCCCACGCGCCGGCGACGAGAATGACCAACGCAAAGGGCGTGTATTCTCCTGTCCGAATGATCGCCTTGCTGTGGCCGCTCATCTGCTTGAATTCAGCGTGGGGCAGGGCCTCGATCGGCGTGTCGCCCAACAGCCGACGAATGCCTTCAAAGATGTGCGGGCTGACCTGCATGATATCAGCCGAGACAATCGCCTTCTCGACGTACATCTCCTGCAAGACTACCTCGAGAGTCTCCAGGAAGCCAGGCGTGCCGGGCTTGAGGGCCAGATCGATGCGTTGGGTCGTGTCGGGCGTCGGCAGGCCGGCGTCGGCGATGGTGAGGGTGTCGGTGTGTTCCAGATGGGCGATGACCGCGGCGATCGGCCCGTTGATGATGCCGATTTTCTTCATGGGGAAGGCCTCGTGCGCAGAAACTCATCGACCTCGGCGCGGTTGGGCAGAGAAGGCTGGGCGCCGACGCGGGTGACTGCAATGGCCGCGGCCGCGCTGGCAAAAGTCGCCGCCGCTGGCAGAGTGCGCCCCTCGCCGAGGGCTACGGCCAGGCCGCCGATAAAGGCATCGCCAGCCGCGGTGGTGTCGACCGGCTTGACCGAAAAGGCCGGGACATGGGTAAAATGCGGCCCGTCGGGCTGGGCGGCCTCGGCGATCAGGGCGCCCCGGCTGCCCAACGTGACAATCACGCTGCCAGCCCCTGACTGGAGCAAGCGTGCTGCCGCCTCGCGCGCGTCCTGCAACGAATGGATCTCGATCCCCGTCATCAGGGCCGCTTCGTATTCGTTGGGGATGAGCAGGTCGACGGTGCGGAGCAGCTCCGGGGCCAGATGTTGCGCAGGCGCCGGATTCAAGACCACCCGCGCACCGGCCTGGCGAGCCAGCCTGGCCGCGGTCACGATGGTCTCCAGGGGGGTCTCCAGGGGCATGACCAACAGGTCGATGCCTTCGATCTGCGCCCAGGCCTCGGCCACGGCGGCGGCGGTCAGCCTGAAGTTGGCGCCCGATGCCACCGCAATGCTGTTCTGTCCCTGATCGTCGACCTGGATCAGGGCCACGCCGGTGGCCGCGTCCGGGTCGATGCCCACGAAGCGGGTGTCGATCCGCTCAGCGGCGGCCATGGCGAGAAGCTGGTCGCCGAAGAGATCGGCGCCAACGCGGCCGATCATGACGACATCGCCGCCCAGGCGGGCGGCGGCCACGGCCTGGTTCGAGCCTTTGCCGCCGGGGTGGGTGGCAAACACGCCGCCCAGCAGAGTCTCGCCCGGCCGAGGGATGACCGGCAGGCGCACCACCAGATCCATGTTGAAGCTGCCTACCACAACGATCTTAGCCATGGGGCACCATCCAGCCCCTGCGGGCTTCACGCGAAGCCCGCAGGGGCAAGCATTTCAAGTTACGGCTGCGGGCACGCCTCGGTGGAACCGGTGGGTGCGAAGGTCTTGTACTGGCAGTAGTTCTCAGAAGTGATGAGTACCATGTCGATCGACTGCTTCTCAGGCTTGCCTGTGCTGCCTGTTCTGATGAGCTGATCAGCTTGGATCACCGCCTGCAGGGCCATTTCGGCCACGGGCTGCAGCGAAGTCGCTCTCAGCTCGCCCCGGCCAATCGACTGGATCGCGTCGTCGCTGCCGTCAAAGCCCACGACGATCACGTCAGGTCTGCCCGCTGCGATCAGCGCGGCCTGCGCGCCGAGGGCCATGGTGTCATTGCCGGCGATCACGCCTTTGATGTTGGGGTTCGCCTGCAGGATCGACTCCATCACGCCCAAAGCCTCGGTCTGCGACCAGTTGGCCGTCTGCTGCGCCACCATCTTCAGGCCGGGGAGCTGATCGAGCACATCGTGGAAGCCCTGCGAACGAACGTGCGCGTTGGTGTCGGTGTCACGGCCGGTCAGTTCGACATAGTCGCCTTCCTCGCCCATCAGTTGAGCGAAGTACTCGGCCAGGATCGTTGCGCCCTGATAGTTGTTGGAGACGATCTGCGCACCGGCCACACCTTCGGCCGTGATCTCGCGGTCGACCAGGAAGGTGGGGATGCCGGCATCCTTCGCCTTCTGCACGGCGGCCACGGTGGCGTCGGCGCCCGCATTGTCCAGAACGATGGCAGAGGCCTTCTTGGCAATGCAGCTCTCGACCAGCTCCATCTGCTTGTTGGCGTCGTCGCCGTGGTTCAGGCGCAGGGTGGTGTAGCCCAGCTCCTCAGCCTTAGCTGCGGCGATCTCCTGCATCGCGCCGAAGAAGGGATTCTCCACTGCGGGCACGATGACACAGATCAGCTTGGTTCCCGTTGCGGCAGGAGCCTCAGCGGCGGGCGCCTCAACGGCGGGCGCCTCAGCGGCAGGGGCCTCGGTAGCGGCAGGAGCCTGGGTGGGCTGGGCGCCGCAGGCGCTGATCAACATCGCCAGGATGACGATCAGACTCAGTACGGAAAAGACTTTCTTGGTAGACATTTCTCTCTCCTTGGAGGGTTTGGATGATGCTGCACAGGTGCAGCACGGCTGAAGGACAAGTCCAATGGGTCGTTAATTCATTTCCTGCTGCTGAAGCAGGGCGATGCGCGCCTGCATACGAGCCTGCACCTGGTCGATGATGACGGCCAGGACAATCACGGCGCCCTTGATCACCATCTGCCAGAACGAGGAGACATTCGACATCACCAGGCCGTCGCCCAGAACGCCGATCACGAAAGCGCCGATGATGGTGCCGCCGATGCTGCCGCGGCCGCCGGCCAGGGAGGTGCCGCCCAAGACGACTGCGGCAATGGCATTGAGCTCGAAGGTGTTGCCGGTGGCGGGATGCGCCGCCACCAACTGGGAGGCGATGATCAGGCCGACGAAGGCTGAGCAGAAGCCGCTGATCATGTACACCAACAACTTGGTGCGTTTGATGCGCACGCCTGACAGCTCAGCCGATCGCTCGTTGCCGCCGATGGCATAGACGTGGCGGCCAAAAGGTGTGCGGGTAGTGATGAACCAGGCAATCAGGGCGAACACGATCATGATCCAGATCGAGTAGTTGATGCCCAGCAGCTCGCCGGCGCCCAGCTTCTCGAAGCCGGTGTTGTGCAGCTCAGGCCGACCCACCAGGTTGGCGAAGGTATAGCCGTTGTTGAGCAGGCCGGCAAAGCCGCGCGCGATATACATCATACCCAGAGTGGCTATGAACGGCGCCACGTTGAAGCGGGTGATCACGAAGCCATTGATCGCGCCGAAGAGGGTGGCGATGGCGACTGAGATGACGATGATCATCCAGATGCTTGGATACAGGATCACTCCCAAAGCGGGGATGATGATGCCCTTGTTGATCAACAGGCCGGCGATCATGGCGGTGAGGCCGACGATCGAACCCACCGACAGATCGATGCCGCCGGTGAGGATGACAAAGGTCATGCCGATGGCCAACAGAGCGTTTTGGGCCACATGTTTCGAGACGATTTCGATATTGCCGGCGCTGAGAAACTGCGGCCAGAGGGTGATGGCAAAATAGCCGACGACAAGAATCAGGGCGATGAAGGCCCGACCGCGCAACACGAACTGCAAAACATTGGTGCGGGTCATGCGGCGCGATTTGCGCGTGGGGAGGGCGTTAGTTGTGGCCATTGTTTGTTGTCGCTCCGTGAGGTTCGGTGGATCCAGCCAGACCGTGGCCAACCGCTGAGGCGGCGACCAGCTTCTCTTCGGTGGCTTCCTGACGGCTGAACTCGCCGGTGATCGCGCCTTTCGACATCACCAGAATGCGGTCAGACATCGTCAGAACTTCTTTAAGCTCGGTGGAAATGAAGATCACCCCATAGCCCTGCTGGGCGAGACGGCTGGTGATCTCGAAGATCTCGGACTTTGCGCCAACGTCGATGCCACGGGTGGGTTCGTCGAGCATCAGCACCTTGGGCGTGGTCAGGAGGGCCTTGGCCACGACGCACTTTTGCTGGTTGCCGCCGCTGAGGCTGGTGATGGGCTGGTTGACGTTGGCCACGCGGATCGACAAGCGCTTGACCATCTCCTTGACAGCCTCTTTCTCCTTCTTGGGCGCCAGGAAGAAACCGGTCATGTAGCTCTTCAGGCTGGCCAGCAGGATGTTGTCATGAACGGACATAGGCTGCACCAAACCCTCACGCTGACGGTCCTCCGGCACCAGCACGATCCCGTTCCTGATGCGCTCTGAGACGGTGGTGCCCACGATCGGCTGATCGTTGACCCAGATCTTGCCCGTGGCCTCAGGATGGGCCCCCGCAAGACAGTCGACCAAATCTGAACGCCCTGCGCCCATCAGCCCGTAGAGGCCGAGGATCTCGCCGGCATGGAGATTGAAGGAGACATGGTCGACGACATAGCCGCCGCCGGGACGAGGCAGGGTCAGGTCTTCCACCCGCATCAAGACATCGCCCACGTACTGCTCCGTGCGGGCAAAGAGGGATGCGGGGTTTTTGCCGACCATCTTCTCGATGATCCAGGCAACTGAGATATCAGCGGCGCGGGCGGTTTCGACGAGCTTGCCATCGCGCAGGATCGTGACGTAATCGCCGATCTGCAGCAGCTCATCCAGCTTGTGTGAGATGTAGATGATCGACACGCCCTGCGCCTTCAGCTCGTTGATCACCCGGAAGAGGACTGCAACCTCCGCGGTGCTCAAGGCCGAGGTAGGCTCATCCATGATCAGGATGCGAACATCCTGCGCCAGAGCCCGTGCAATCTCGACGATCTGCTGCTGGCCGATGCGCAGGTCGCTCACCAGGGCATCGGGGTCGATGGCCTGCTCCAGATGCTGGATCAGCTCCCGGGTCCGTTCCTTCTGGAATTTCCGGTCGATGGTCAGGCCGCGCTGTTTGACTTCACGGGCCAGGTAGATATTTTCGGCGACGCTCAGGTTCGGGCAGAGGGACATTTCCTGAAAGATGATGCCAATCCCCTGGGCCGTCGCCTCCAGGATATTGCGCACATGGATTTCCTTCTCTTCCAGGAAGATTTGGCCTGAGGTAGGCTGTTCCACGCCGGCCAGGATCTTCATCAAGGTTGACTTGCCGGCGCCGTTTTCGCCGATCAGGACATTGACCTTGCCGCGATAGACGTTGAAATTGACGCTATCCAGGGCAACGGTGCCGGGATAAACCTTGGTGATGTTCTCGGCTCGCAGGACAACCGGGTCATTGGAGAGGTCAGATGGGGCCGATGCGGTCGGCGTTTCCTGTGGGTTCATTCCGCTACCCCTTCACTTCCACTGTGATGGGAGTGATCGTGATCTTCTTCAAATCGATGTTGACCAGATTGAAGGTACGAATGGTCATTGCGCCGGTGAAGGCGATGGTCTTGCCCAGAAGTTGCTCTGGATCGACGGAGGCATAGGCGTGGGCAATAGCCCGCTTGTTCATCTCGCCGCCGACCTTGCCGAACTCGGTCTGTTCTTTGAAGTCGCCGAAGCTGATGAAACCGACGCCGTCGCGCACCGATGTATCGTCGCTGGGCACGCGCGGCCCCAGATAAACCAACACCTGGATCGTTCCATCATAGCCAACGGGCTGAATTTCCAAGACACCCACGCTGGTCGTTGTATCGACTGAGACGACCGTTGCTTCGCCCTTGACCAGATAGACGTGAGCTTCTCCGACGGTGATCAGGCCGTACTGCTCGGCCACCTCGATGAGATCGCTCTTCGCGGCGACACCCTGAGCATCCGGGCTCATGGCGTTCAAGATGACAGCCAGATCGACTGCTTTTGTGTCCACAGCGGGGAGGACCTCGCTCTCCCAGATGCCATCGACATACTTGACCGGATCGAAGGTCTCACTGATCCTCTGTTCCTCTACCTGCTGGATGGACACCACCGTGAAGGCATAGGGCCAGAGAACATAGCCCAGCAACAGAACGGCGAGCAGGCTAACCAAGATGATGAGTGGCTTCCGTGACTTCATTGTGACGATCCTTTGGGGATACTGAGGGGTTTGCGGTTTGCATAAATATTCGTATGAATAGAATTATGCACGTCACGCTAAGCATAACACAGATTCCAGCCGGTGTCAAGGGGTTAACCTTAAATTTCCAGCGGCATCGCGTAATGACCCCTTGACAAATCATGTCCGGTATGATATGCTGAATTCAGTCGTAATAAAATCTCGACAGTGAATAAATATGCATTTCACTGCCCCTTCAACAACAGGAACCTGCCATGTTAACAGATGTGGAGCTGAAAGCTAAGTCAATCGAATACCGCGCGACCATTCTGCGCATCATCAAACAGGCGCGCGCTGGCCACACGGGAGGCGACCTCTCCTCAGTGGACATCCTCAATGTGCTCTACAACAACATCCTGCGCGTTTCGCCCGAGACCTTCGCCGATCCCAACCGCGACCGCTACGTGCAAAGTAAGGGGCACACCGTCGAAGTGCTCTACGCGGTGCTGGCTGATCGTGGTTTCTTCCCGGCGCAGGAGCTGGACACCCTGGGCAAGTACCAGTCCCACTTCATCGGCCACCCCACCCGCAGCGTGCCCGGCATCGAACAGAACACTGGCGCGCTGGGCCATGGGCTGGCGGTGGCCGTGGGCATGGCGCTGGCGGCAAAGTTGGATAGACGCGACTATCGCGTCTATACGCTCCTGGGCGATGGCGAGTTGGACGAGGGTTCCAACTGGGAGGCCTCGCTGGCCGCCTCCCACTACAAGTTGGACAATCTGACGGTCATCATCGATCGCAACGGCCTGCAGATCACCGGCTCCACGGAAAAGGTCAACCCCCTGGAGCCGCTGGCTGACAAGTTTCGCGCCTTTGGCTATGCCGTGCAGGAAGTGGATGGCAACGATACCCAGGCGTTGATGGATGTCTTCAGCCGGACGCCATTCGAAACGGACAAGCCCAACCTGGTGCTGGCCCATACCGTCAAAGGCAAGGGGATCAGCTTCATCGAGAATGCGGCCAAATGGCATCATCGGGTTCCCACCGACGAGGAATATGCCATTGCCCAACGCGAGCTGCAGCAGGCTCGGGAACAACTGAGTTAGGAAGGTATTATCATGGAACTGGGACGCGCTAACCTGGATGTCTTTGCCGATACCGTGCTGGAGCTCGCTCGCCAAGACCGCGACGTGCTGGTGGTCACCAGCGACTCGCGCGGATCGGGAAAGCTCACCCACTACGGCGAGACCTTGCCCGATCAGATCATCGAGCTCGGCATCGCTGAACAGAACGTGATCGGCATCTCGGCCGGCCTGGCCTCGGCTGGCAAGAAGGTCTTTGCCACCTCGCCGGCCTGCTTCATCACCGCCCGGGCCTTTGAGCAGATCAAGAACGATGTGGCCTATTCCGATCAGCCGGTGCGCATCGTCGGGATCAGCGCCGGGGTGAGCTATGGCGCATTGGGCGCCACCCACCATTCGTTGCACGACTACGCCGCCCTGCGCGCCGTGCACAACATCACCATCATCGCTCCGGCCGACAACTTCGAGGCCCGCGAGGCGATCAAGGCCATTCACCACATCGACCACCCGGTCTACATCCGCTTCGGCAAGGCCGCGATCCCGCATGTGCATGGCGCTGACAGCACCTTCACCATCGGCAAGGCGGCGATGGTCCGGGAGGGGCATGATCTGACCTTCATTGCCTGCGGCGAGACCGTGCCGGTGGCGCTGGCCGCGGCTGAGCTGCTGGCCGCTCAGGGCATCGAGTGCCGCGTCCTGAGCATGCATACGATCAAGCCGCTGGACGAGCAGGCCATCAGCCAGGCAGCCCGCGAGACTGGGGCCATCATCACCGTCGAGGAACACAGCATCCACGGTGGGCTGGGCGAGGCGTGCGCGGCTGTGCTGATGCAGCAAGGGCCTGTGGTTCCGTTCAAAATCGTTGGCTTTCCAGACGAGACCATGGTGACGGGATCCCAGAAGGAGATCTTCAACCACTACGGCATCTCGCCCGATGGCCTGGCGCAGAGGGCACGCCAGCTGCTCGGAGACCAGCAGCCGACCCGATAACGCCAGACTTCCAAGCCTTCGGCGTGCGCCGCGCACGCTTCTCATGCAAAGCCGCTGTGAGCTGTCCCCATGAAATCATCTGCATCGAAAGTCATCCTGGCCATCGACGAGGGCACCACCAACACCAAGGCTGTCTTGGTGGACGACGCCGGCCGCATCGTCGCTGAATCCTCCCGCGCGCTGTCTATCGCCTACCCCCAGCCGGCCTGGGTTGAGCAGAACGCCTGGGAGATTTGGCAGGCATCGCTGGCGGCCGCGGCCCAGGTGCTGGAAGACGTCCCGGCCGAGCGCGTGGCCGCGTTGGCGCTGACCAACCAGCGCGAATCGGTGTTAGTCTGGGAACGCGCCACCGGCCGGCCGCTTGGCCCCTGCGTCACCTGGCAGTGCAAGCGCAGCGCACCCTTCTGCGCAGAGCTGCGTCAACGCGATCTGGCCGACACGATCTATCGTCTGACCGGCCTGGCGATCGACCCGATGTTCTCGGCCAGCAAGGCGCGCTGGCTGTTGGAGCGGATCCCCGACGGCCAGCGCCGCGCCCAGGCTGGTGAGATCTGCCTGGGCACGGTGGATTCATGGTTGCTGTGGAACTTCACCGGCGGGGCCGTGCATGCCTGCGACGTGACCAACGCCTCGCGCACTCAGCTTTTCAACCTGCAAACCCTCTCGTGGGACGATGCTCTGTTGGGCATTTTCGGCATTCCGGCCGCGGCCCTGCCTGAGGTCCGCCTCTCCAGCGCGATCCATGGCGAAACGGTTGCGCTGCCCGGCATCCCCGCCGGCCTGCCCATCGGCGCGCTGATCGGCGATTCGCACGCCGCCCTGTATGGCCATGCCGGTTTTCAGCCTGGCGCGATCAAGGCCACCTACGGCACCGGCTCCTCGTTGATGACGCCAACCCCGGCCCGAGTGCTTTCGCAGCGAGGCCTCTCCTCCAGCATCGCCTGGGGTTACCAACAGGCCACGTATTGCCTGGAGGGCAACATCTACGTCACAGGTGCGGCCGTCCAATGGTTGGCGGATTTCCTGGGATTAGGCTCTCCGCAGGAGGTGGAGGCGCTCGCCGCGCAGGTCAGCGACACCGGCGGCGTCTACGTGGTGCCGGCGCTGGCCGGCCTGGGCGCGCCCTATTGGAAGGACTCGGCGCGCGGCTTGATCACTGGCCTGACCCGCGGATCGACCGCAGCCCACGTCGCGCGCGCCACTCAGGAGTCGATTGCCTTTCAGGTGCGTGATGTGTTCGAGACCATGCAGGCGGAGGCAGGAACCCCGCTGCAAGTGCTCCTGGTGGACGGCGGCGCCACCCGCAACCAGGCCCTGATGCAGTTCCAAGCTGATATTCTGGGCGTGCCGGTGCTGCGCAGCCTGGCCAGCGACGTGTCCGCGCTGGGTGCAGCTTATTTGGCCGGACTGGCCGTGGGACTCTGGGCTTCGGAAGCGGAGATCGGCGCCCTGCATCGCCCGCAGATGCGCTATGAGCCGGCGCTGGATCCTGCCTTAAGGGCGCAACTGCTGGCCGGCTGGCAAGAAGCCGTCGCCCGCGTCCTGTTGGGTTAGGGCGTCTGCTGAGGCCCCGCTCCTGAGGCGGCTACATCCCCCACACGGCGATGGGCAGGTCCTGATAGCGCTCGGCGCGCTGCCAGATGCGCTCCTCCCAGCTCTTGCCCGGCCGGCGGTCGAAGATCACCAGATGCGCCT
>Ga0209096_1003184_pt1 | contig 14613 bp, 11 predicted proteins | sample AD_UKC034_MetaG_FD_184407 | JGI IMG/M metagenome (GOLD analysis project Ga0209096, IMG submission 184407) | Active sludge microbial communities of municipal wastewater-treating anaerobic digesters from USA - AD_UKC034_MetaG (SPAdes) (version 2) | ecosystem: Engineered > Bioreactor > Anaerobic >... | reverse complement strand
TCGCTCAGTCGCCGCCGGTGATGCTTGCGCCCGTGTGCAGGGCAGGTGCGGCTGGTGCAAATTGCACGTAGATCGAGCCGGGCTTGCCGTAGTCATAGGGCTCGCCTACCACGACGGGGGTGGCGGCGTAGGTCATCTCAGGCATGGGCGAGGGCACCTGCCACTCCAGGCCGCGCGAGCGCCAGGGGTTCGCCCCCGCGCGCTGCCCGCGGCGGGCAAGCACGAACAGGTTGAACATCATGATCAACACCGAGATGAAGATCACGAAGCCGGCGATGGTCACCATCATCTGCGCCGTGCCGATGTCCAAGCCTACTTCATAGGTGGCGATGCGGCGGCGCATGCCATGCATGCCCACGAAAATCTGGCCCAGACTCATCACCCAGAAGGCCGGCGTCATCAGCCAGAAGTGCAACTGGCCCAGCCGCTCGTTGTACATCCGTCCCGTCGCCTTGGGGAACCAGTAGTAGAGCGCCGCCAGGAAGGGGAAGATGAAGCCGCCGAACATGGTGGCGTGGAAGTGGCCCACCACGTAGTAGGTGTCGGTCAGGTTCAGGTCGGTGGCGACGGTGCCCAGGGGCGGCCCGGTCAACCCGCCGATCAGAAAGACGGAGATCGCGCCCAGGGCGAAGAGCATGGGGGTCTTGAACTCGATGCGGCCGCCCCACAGCGTGCCCAGCCAACTGAAGAACTTGACGCCTGTGGGCACAGCTACCAGCAGCGTGGACATCATGAAGGGTACCCGCAGGTAGTTGCTCATGCCGGAGACGAACATGTGGTGCGCCCAGACCAGGAAGCCCACCAGGGCGATGGCCATGCTCGACATGGCGATCCATTTGTAGCCGAACAGCGGCTTGCGGGCGAAGACCGGCAGCAGCTCGCTGATGATGCCCAGGCCGGGCAGCACAAAGAGGTAGACCGCCGGGTGCGAATAGAACCAGAACATGTGCTGGAAAAGGATCGGATTGCCGCCGCCGGCCCATTTGTCCACCTCGCTCCAGACCGGGCCGCCGGGATCGAAGAAGCCCATGCCCAGGATGCGCTGAACCAGCACCATCAGGAAGGAGAGGCCGATGAACTGGGTGGCGGTGAGCTGGATGATGGCCGTGGCAAAGGCTGACCAGACGAAGACCGGCATGCGGAAGAGGCTCATGCCGGGGGAGCGCATGGTCATGGTGGTGACGATGATGTTCAGCGAGCCCAGGATCGAGGAGAGGCCGATGAAGAAGACGCCCAGGAAGAAGTACTGGACGCCCAGCGGCGCTTGGGCGCTCAGAGGCGGGTAGCCGGTCCAGCCGGTGTTCCAGCCGCCGATGACCATGGCCACGCAGAGCAGAAGCGCGCCCGGCACGTTGATCCAGTAGGCGAAGGCGTTGAGCCGGGGGAAGGCCATGTCGTTGGCGCCGATCATCAGCGGCACCAGGTAGTTGGACATGCCGCCCACGCCCAGCAGGATGCCGCCGATCATGATCATGCCGTGGGCGCTGATCATGGTGTTGAACACGTCGGGCGGCACGAAGTTGAGCTCCGGCTGCGCCAGTTGCAGGCGGAAGATCATGGCCAGCGTGCCCCCCACGCCCAGAAGCAGGACGCCGGTGATGGCGTACTGGATGCCGATCACCTTGTGGCTGTAGTCCACGTTGAAGTAGCGGGCCAGTTCGGACGTGCCGGGAATGCGCGCGCCGTGGTTGAAGGGGGTGTCGATCCCCCGCGCCCACTTGAGCCAGTCAGAGACGGCGCCAACGCCGATCATGAAGCCGACGACGAAGAAGATGCCGGCCACGACCACGGCCGGTTCATAGGCGGCCAGCCCGGTCAGATTGGGGTTCCATTGCGCCGGCAGACCCAGCAGAAGCCGGCTGCCGATCACCAGGGCAAACCCGAACAGCCAGCCCAGAATGCCGCCGAAGACACCTTGGACAAGCCCTAGCTTGAGTACTCGCATCGCGGGTTCCTTCCTTTAGAATGACGTATCAGAGGCTCGCTTCACGGGAAACGAGCTATTTCAGGGTCTTGATGTATTCGATCAGCGCGGCGACCTGCTGGTCGGAGAGCACGTCGGCGTAGTTTTGCGGCATGACCGCGGCATAGCCCGCCACCAGCCGTTCCTGTGAGGCCAGGATCGACGTGCGCAGGTACTCCTCATCGGCCACGCCTGAAGTGCCGTCGGCAAACTGACGCTCAGAGCCGTAGAGTCCCTTCCAGGTTGGCCCAACGCCGCCCGGTTCGCCGGTGACGTTGTGGCAGGCGATGCAGCCCTGGCTGGCGTGGAGCTCCTGGCCCATCGCCGCCAGACGTTCCGGCGAGACCGCGGCCTTCTGCTCGGCTACCCAGGCGTCGAAATCGGCCTGGCTCACCACGGTCACGTCGGCCAGCATGTTGGTGTGGCCGGTGCCGCACAGCTCATTGCAGCGCACCCGATAGGCCCCTTCCACGTTGGGGGTGACGCGCAGCTCGGTCGGCACGCCCGGCACCAGATCCTGCTTGACGCGGAACTCCGCCACGTAGAAGCTGTGGATCACATCCTGGTCCAGCGACTTCAGCTTGAAATGCACCGGCCGGCCCACCGGCAGCTTGAGCGTGGTGGCCTTCTCCACCCCCTGTTCGGGGTAGTCGAACTGCCAGCCGAAGCTGAACGCGGTCACGTTGACCGTCATCTCGTTTTCCTGCGCGGCCGTGACATCCCGCAGCGTCACTGCGCCGATCACGCCAAAGCTCAGCACCACGATGAGCGGGATCACGGTCCAGATGATTTCCAGCTTGGTGTTGCCCTCGAAGTGGTCGCCATCTCCCTCTTCGCCCGCCCTGCGGCGGAAGACGAAGAGAATATAGAGCATGAAAACCATCACCAGAGCAAAGAGGAAACCGATCACTGCCAGGTGCAGGTCGAACAGCCAGTTCACCGTGATCGCCTGTGTGCTGGCGCTGGGAAACTCGGGCACAGCCCACAGGCCGACAATGGAGATGACGGCGACAATCGCCACCAGAATGCTGACGATGATGAAATGCCTTCGGTAGCTGCGACGGTGGGTTCCTTGGTCCATTCGCTTCATTCTCCCTTGGGAATATGATGAGCTCGGCTACGCCGGCAGGGTGACTGTTTCCGGCGCGTGCGGCGCGGTTGAAACGGCTCGCTCGCCTTTGAGGGCTCGCAACAGGTCGGCCTCGCCCGCCCCGCTGACCTGGCGCCGCTCATGCACGGTCATCTTGTCGCCCGCCAGGGTGACGTAGATCACGCGCAAGTCGTTGGCGTCAGGCCAGAGCAGCGGCGCGAGATCCTTCTCCTGCAAGCTGCTGCTGTCATGGTCGACAATGATAACATTCGGCGCCTGGCTGAGGCCCAGCCCTTGCACCTCCTGCCAGTTGTTCATGGCGCCCACCACGATCGCCTGGTTGCCCAGCAGCCGCGCGATGCCCTCGCGGAAGAGCGGATGGGCGGAGACGATCAGGGCAGTCTGTTGGGTGGATGTGTCAGGCAGTGGGATCACGGGCGGTGGTCTGGCGCAATGGTCGCTGCAGGCGGTCAGGTGGCGCGGCATGGCCAGTGTCGATTGTAACTGTCCCGCCCCGTTTTGTCATCGGCGATGCGGGCCATTCCCGCCAAGAAAAACGAGCGACCGACCGGTCGCTCGTTTGGGGGAGGTGAAATCTTTCATCAACGCCAGGCGGCGATCTCCTCGGCATCGAAGCCGGCCTCGGCCAACACCTCGGCCGTGTGCTGGCCCAGAGCGGCCCCGGTGCGCCGATAGATCGGCTGGCTGGCGGAGAAGCGCAGGGGATGGGCCACCTGGCGCTGGGCTGCGCCGTCGCCGCGCGGGGTTTCGATCAACAGCCCGCGCGCCGCGGTGTGGGGATGTGCCAGCGCCTCGGCCACGGTCAGCACCGGCTCCACGCACACATCCAGCGGCGCGAAGATGGCCATCCAAGCGGCCAGGCTGCGTTGGGCGATGACGGCCGCGATCTCCTCCTTGAGACCTGGCTGGTGGGGCGTCGGGCCGAAGACGCCGCCCCCGGCCAGGTCCGGGCGGTCGATGGCCAGGCAAAAGCCGCGCCAGAACTTCTCTTCCATGCCAGCCACCGCCAGATAGCGGCCATCGGCCGTGCGGTAGGTGTCATACGGCCCGCCGCCGTTGAGCAGGCCGGTCTCGTAGCCGGGGTTCTCGCCGCTGGCCAGATATTCGGCCGCGGCCAGGCTGTTCCAGGCCAGCGCCAGGTCGAACATGCTGACGTCCACCATCTGGCCCAGGCCGGTGAGCTGGCGCTGGATGACGGCGGCCAGGATGCCGGCCACGGCGCCAAAGGAGCCGCCCCCGACGTCGGCCACCTGCACGCCCAGGCCAGGCGGGCCGCTGTCCCGCCGGCCGGTGTGGCTCAGAAGGCCGGCCAACGCCATGAAGTTCAGGTCATGGCCGGCCCGGTCGCGGTAGGGTCCGGTCTGGCCATAGCCGGTGATGGCGCAGTAGATCAGCCGCGGGTTGACCGCCCGCAGCGCCTCGTAGCCCACACCCAGCCGCTCCATCACGCCGGGGCGGAACTGCTCCACCACGATGTCGTAGCGCTGCACCAGCCGTTTGACCACCTCGGCCGCGCCGGGCCGCTTCAAATCAAGGGCGATGGCGCGTTTGTTGCGGCTGAGCAGGCTGTGCCAGGCCGACAGGTCGCCGTCGAAGGGGGGCAGCATGCGGGCCATGTCGGGCCGCTCTGGCCCCTCCACCTGCACCACATCCGCGCCCAGATCGGCCAGCAGCATGGTGGCGAAGGGGCCGGGCAGCAGGGTGCTGAAATCCAGCACGTGCAGGGAGGCGAGGGGGCGATCGGACAATGGAGGGTTCTGGTGATTCATGGGTACCGGGTTACGCAGTGCATTGATGTTCGCCGCTCGGGCCGGTCTCCGACCGAGCCCACACCGCTCAGGCCGGTCTCCGACCGAGCCCACACCGCTCGGGCCGGTCTCCGACCGAGCCCACACCGCTCAGGCCGGTCTCCGACCGAGCCCACACCGCTCAGGCCGGTCTCCGACCGAGCCCACACCGCTCAGGCCGGTCTCCGACCGAGCCCATACCGCTCGGGCCGGTCTCCGACCGAGCCCATACCGCTCAGGCCGGTCTCCGACCGAGCCCATACCGCTCGGGCCGGTCTCCGACCGAGCCCGCCGTTGTTACACAGTACGCTGATACATGGTCACCACGCACGCGCCGCCCAGGCCGATGTTGTGCTGCAAGGCGATGTGCGCGCCTTCGACCTGCCGCACGCCCGCCTGGCCGCGCAGTTGCCAGGTCAGCTCGGCGCACTGGGCCAGGCCGGTCGCCCCCAGGGGATGGCCCTTGGCCAACAGTCCGCCCGACGGGTTGGTAACCACGCGGCCGCCGTAGGTGTTGTCCCCCTCCCAGACGAAGCGCTCAGCCGTGCCCTCCGGCGTCAGCCCCAGCGCCTCGTAGGAGAGCAGCTCGTTGGTGGTGAAGCAGTCGTGCAGCTCCACCACATCCACCTCCTCTGGCCCGATGCCGGTCTGCTCGTAGACCTGCCGCGCCGCGGCCGCGGTCATGTCGTAGCCGACGACCTTCATGCGGTTGCGCTCGTCGAAGGTGGAACGGAAATCGGTGGTCATGGCCTGGCCGACGATGGCCACGGTGCTGTTCAGCCCATGCCGGCGGGCAAAATCGGGAGAACAAACCACGGCCGCGGCCGCGCCGCAGGTGGGTGGACAGCACTGCAGGCGCGTCAACGGGCCGGTGAAGCGCGGCGAGGCCAGCACCTCCTCGACGGTGAGCAGCTTGCGGAAGATCGAGCGCTCGTTGAACTGAGCGTGGCGACGGGCCTTGACCACGATGGCCGCGAAGGTCTCGCTGCGTGTGTCGTAACGCTCCTGGTACTCGGCGCCCGCGCCGCCGAACAGGCGGATAGCCATGGGCAGCTCCGAGGTCCCTTGCAGCTCATCGGTCCGCGCCAGAAACCTGTCCAGCGGCGCGGGCCGGTCCTGGAAGACGCTGTCGATGGCCCCGCGCGCCATCTGCTCGAAGCCCAGGGCCAGCACGCAGTCGGCGACGCCATGCTCCACCGCCTGGCGGGCCAGGTAAAGCGCCGTGGAGCCGGTGGAACAGTTGTTGTTGACGTTGATCACGGGGATGCCGGTCATGCCCACGGCGTAGAGCACAGCCTGGCCGGCCGTGCTGTCGCCGTAGACATAGCCCGTGTAGGCCTGCTGGATCTGCTCATAGCCCAATCCGGCATCCTCCAACGCCATGCGCACGGCGTTGGCGCCCATGACGGTGTAGGGCTGTTCGGTTCCCGGCTTGACGAAGGGCGTCATGCCGACGCCGGCGACGATGACAGGGGTCTTCATGGCGATCTGCTCCTGCTGAACTCTGGGGGGCGGCGAAATCGGCCTGGGAGGTGAACGTCTGGCCTTCACGGCTGGCCTTTGTGAACAGTATAACGAGAACTGCGCGCTGGGTCAAGTGTGTCGTCGCGCCTGGCTCTGCGACGGGCATGACCTGGCTGATGAGACTCGCTATGACGTCGCCAAAGGCCAAAGCAAGGGCAGCAGGATCATCAACATGACGAAGACGACGACGGTCAGCGGCAGCCCGAGGCGCAGGAAATCGCCGAAGCGGTAGCCGGCTGGACCCATCACCAGGATGTTGACCGCGTGCCCCAGCGGCGTCATGAAGGCCATGGAGCAGGCCAGCGCCACCCCCATGGCCAGGGCGCGCGGGTCCAGCCCGGTCTGCTGCGCGGCCTGGATGGCCACCGGGGTGATCACGCTGACCACGGCCGCGCCGTTGATCACTTGGGTCAGGCCGATTGCCAGCAGCACCAGCCCGGCCAGCAGCGCGACCGGCCCCAGCGGGCTGAGCCAGGTCACCAGGCGTTCGGCCAGCAGCGCGGCGGCGCCGCTTTCGGCCATGGCCACGCCCAACGGCAGCAGACCAGCCACCAGGAAGATGGTGCGCCACTCGATGGCGCTGTAGACCTGATCCATGGTGAGCACCCGCGCCGCCACCATCAGCAGCGCGCCGGCCAGCATGATCTCGCCGATGCGCGCCGAGTTGACGGTGGCCAGCAGCAGGGTCAGCGCCATGATGCCGATGGCCAGCTTGTTCTTGTCTGGCTTCGGCGCCGGGCCGCGCTCAGCCTCGTGGGAGAGCACGATCAGGTCGGTCTCGGTCTCCAACAGCGCCACCCGCTCGCGTGGCCCTTGCAACAGCAGCGCATCGCCGAACTCCAGCGGCAGATCTCCCAGACGAACGCGGATCGGCCGGCCCTCACGCCAGATGCTCAACACGGCCATGCCGTATTTATCGCGAAAGCGGCTGGCGCGCAGGGTCTGGCCCAGCAGCCCGGAGCGCGGCGCCAGCACGGCCTCCACCACCACCACTTCGCCCGTCTCCAGGTCGCCCTCGCTCCACTGCCGGGCAGGGAGAATCTCCAGCAGCGGCTCCACATCGCGCCGCCGGAAGTCATCGACATCGCCCGCCAACACGATCACATCTCCCTGTTCGATCTCGGTTTGAGGGGAAGTCACCGGGATCAGCTCGCCGCTGCGTTCCAGCGCGATCACGGTCACGCCGAAGCTGTCGCGCAGCGGGCTGGACGCGATGGGCCGGCCGATCAGCGCGGAGCCGGCCGGCACCAAGGCGCGGAAGAGGCGCTCACCCAGCCGGTAGACGTTCACCAGGTCGGGGTGGCTCGCCCTGCCCGCGGCCTGGCCATCCATGCCGGTGTGGGTGGGCAGCAGGCGAAAGCCGATCAAGGCCACGAAGACGATGCCGGCCAGCGCGATCGGTCCGCCCAGCGGCAGGAAATCCAGCAGGCCGAAGCCGGACAGCCCCTGGTTGCGCAGGATGCCGCTGACGATGATATTGTTGGTGGTGAAGAGCGTGGCCATGCCGCCCAGGATGGTGGCAAAGGCCAGCGGCATCAGCAGGCGCGAAAGGCGCACCTTGGTGCGGCTGGCCAGGCCAGAGACGGCCGGCAGCAGGATGGCTGCGGCCGCGATGTTGTTCATCACCAGGGAGAGCAGCGCGCCGATGACCATCACCGTCACCAGCAGCCGGCGCTCGTCGTTGCCGGCCAGGCGCAGCAGAAGCGCGCCGGCCTGTCCGGTGACCCCGGTGACCTGCAGGCCAGCCACCAACACGAAGACCGCGGCCATGATCACCGCGGCCGCGCTGCTGAAGCCGGAGAAGGCATCGCGTGGGGTCAGCACGCCGGTCACACCCAGCGCCACCACCACCAGCAGCGCCACCAGATCGGCGCGCACGCGGTCGCTCAGCAGCAGCACCGCTGCGACGACGAGGATAATCAGCGTTATGACCAGGGGAGAAAACATGATGCGTTGACAGCGCTGTGGCAGTTGACAAGTAGTGTGTTGTGCTTTACAATTTCGCTATATTAGCTAATCTTGTCAAATCGGAAGATCACATGCCGACCAAAACAATTCGCTCAACCGAAATCCAAAACAACTTCGGGCGCATTCTTGATGATGTGGTGCACAACAGCACGCGTTACGTGATTCAGCGACACAGCTCATCCCAAGCCATCTTGCTGAGTCTGGAAGACTTCAATCGGCTGCTCGCCGCCAGCGAGGGTGAGCGCAGCAAGTTCGGCAGCGTGATTCGGGAGTTAAGTCCCAGCTACGATCTTGGCAAGATTCTTTCCGAATAGGGAATGCCCGCATGAACGTCCAACAGCTTCAACAGATTTACACGCTGGACTATGGATTCACGCCGTTCAAGAGCACAGTGGTCATTCACGCAGACTGTTTTGAGTGGTTGCGGCGCATACCGGCCGACAGCGCACATGCCATTGTAACCGATCCACCTTACGGTGTGAAAGAATACGACGTCGACCAGCTTGAAAAGCGCGCCAATGGCAACGGCGGTGTCTGGCGCATCCCGCCTGCCTTCGATGGGCACACGCGCGCACCGCTTCCCCGGTTCACTGCATTGAACTCCGACGAACGCCAGCGTCTGCAGAGGTACTTCTCCGACTGGGCAACTCTGGCGCTGCGCGTGCTGCGCCCGGGCGGACACGTTTTCGTTGCATCTAACGGTTTTCTCGCGCAGACTGTGTTCACGGCGATTTCGGATTCTGGCTTCGAGTTTCGGGGGCAGGTGATCAGACTTGTCCAGACCTTGCGCGGCGGCGACCGTCCGAAAAACGCCGAGCAGGAGTTTGTTGATGTGTGCAGCATGCCGCGCAGTCGCTTTGAGCCGTGGGGCTTGTTCCGCAAACCTTTGCCCTCGGGCATGACGGTGGCCGACTGTTTGCGTGAGTTCCAGACCGGGGGATTGCGCCGCAGGCCAGATGGCAACCCGTTCGAGGATGTCATCGAAAGCGAGCGCACGCCGCAACGAGAGCGACAGATCGCGAATCATCCCAGCCTCAAACCGCAATCGCTTCTGAGACGACTGGTCTATGCGTCATTGCCGTTGGGTGAAGGCGTGGTGATCGATCCCTTCGCGGGATCTGGCTCGACTGTTGCAGCGGCGGAAGCTCTTGGTTATGCCTGTATAGGCGTCGAACGTTTGGAGAACTATTACGATATGGCTCGCATGGCCATTCCTAAATTAGCACAACTGGCGACCGAGGATTCGCAGCTAAGTTTGTCCGATGCAATATTTCGGTATGGTGATGGACATGAACTCGCCAACCAGGCTGCTGAAACCGGCTGGCATCAGAAATGCCTCCAGTCGGGGGAATTGCTTGCTACGTAACTGTCGATTGACGAAGCCCAGGAAATCCCCGAAATCAGTCATCGCATGGCACAAATGATCTGCGGTGAGACCGTAGGGTAGGAGACAGGAGGTGTTGAACAGGTCGCGGTTAACGGGGATCGGATAACACGCTCTCTCTTCAGCGTTCTCAAATTGATCAGGGACCATGCCGTCCGTTCTTTCCTTAATGACTGTGCAGCGTTGGTTAAAGGTGAGAAATGGGGTGAGACTGGGGCATACGGCTGTTCATAAGGCGGTCCTCGCCGGGTGCGTCGACTTGTTGACGCTGGTCATGCAGTATACCACAGATGACTAAATCCAACAGTTGCCGTATTCGAGAGTCAGGCATCTGACTCAAAAATTACCGCTCGGGCCGGTCTGTGCGCAGCCACCGAGCCCGCCATTTTCATTGATGGTTGTGCATCCAGCGCATGGATGTCCCAAATGCAAATTTGAGCGCAGCGCTGTGCTATACTGTGATCGCCATGTTGATGGAGATTTCGGAAGTCACCGCCTGCTTGATAAGCTGCTGTTTGACGTGCATGGGAGGCGGTGACTTGCGGGGTCTTGTGTGTCACATCGTCAGGAGAAATGCACTATGACCGATGTCATTCATCAGGTTGACTCTCTGCCCAGCGGCGGCGCCCAGGGCCGCGGTGCAACTGAGGCCGCCGCCATCGTCTACACCGTCGTGCCCTGCCCCTTGGGCAAGCTCCTGGTGGCGGCCACCGCCCACGGCCTGTGCGCGGTTCGGCTGGGCGATTCGGAGGAGGAGTTGGCGGCCACGCTGATCGGCGAATTCCCGGCCGCACGGCTGGAGCGCGATGGCGACCGCCTGGCCTCCTCGGTCGCGACCCTCCAGGACTATTTGGCCGGCGCGCAGCCACACCTCGATCTGCCGCTGGATGTGCGCGCCACGGCCTTTCAGCGCCGCGTCTGGCAGGCGCTGCAAGCGATTCCCTACGGCAACACCCGCTCGTACAGCCAGGTGGCGCAGGCCATCGGCCAGCCGACGGCCGTGCGCGCCGTGGCCAGCGCCTGCGCGGCCAACCCGGTGGCGCTGGTGGTGCCCTGCCACCGCGTCGTGCGCGAGGATGGTGGTCTGGGCGGCTATCGCTGGGGCATCGAGCGCAAGCAGGCGCTGTTGGCGCAAGAAGCGGCAGGCCAGGCGTCGGCCGCGGGGTGAGGCATTTTACGGAAGCGCCGGGCCGTTTCAGTTGTTCCCGATACTGAGTTTGGGGTATGCTCCGAAACGCGGTACAATCCGCGCTTGAGATCATCGACGAGGAGCATAGCCTCTATGACTGTCCACGGCTTCGAACTGGTTCGAGAACAGCCTATTGCTGAAATCAACACCCTGGCCAGGCTTTACCGCCATGTCCAGACCGGCGCACGGCTGCTGTCGCTGGAAAACGACGACGAAAACAAGGTCTTCGGCGTGGCCTTTGCCACCCCGCCCGAGGATTCCACCGGCCTGCCCCACATCCTGGAGCACTCGGTGCTGTGCGGTTCGCACACCTACCCGGTCAAGGAGCCGTTCAAGGAGCTGCGCAAAGGCTCGCTCAACACCTTTCTCAACGCCTTTACCTGGCCCGACAAGACCGTCTATCCTGTGGCCAGCCAGAACCTGGCTGACTTCTACAATCTGATCGGGGTCTATCTGGACGCGGTCTTCAAGCCTTTCATCACGCGGGAGACGCTGCAAACCCAGGGCTGGCATTACGAGATCGAGGGTCCCGACGCGCCCCTGACCTATAAAGGGGTGGTCTTCAATGAGATGAAGGGGGTCTACTCCTCGCCCGATGCGTTGATCGGCCGCTACAGCCAGCAGACCCTCTTCCCGGACACCGTCTATGGCCTGGATTCCGGCGGCGATCCAGCGGTGATCCCCGACCTGACCTACGAGCAGTTCCAGCGTTTCTACCAGCGCCACTATCACCCCGCCAACAGCTACATCTATTTCTACGGCGACGATCATTCCGCTGAGCGGCTGCGCATGGTGGATGCCTACCTGTGCCAATTCCCGCCCGGCGAGCCGGTCCCGCTGGTGGCCTTGCAGCCAGCCTTCGACGCCACACGGCGTTTCGTCTATGGCTACGACGCCGGCGCGGCGGACGACGATGACGGCGCTGCGCCGGCCCGGCGCAGCTATCTGACCGTCAACTGGCTGATGAACGAGGTGACCGACCTGGAGACCACCCTGGCGCTGGATGTGCTGTCGCACATCTTGATCAGCACCCAGGCCTCGCCGCTGCGCAAGGCGCTGCTCGATTCGGGGTTGGGCGAAGGGGTGATCGGCGGCGGCTACGACGCCAGCTATCGCCAGGCCATGTTCAGCGCCGGCCTGAAGAACATCGCCGCCGAGAAGAGCGGCCAGGTCGAGCAGCTCATCCTGGAGACGCTGGCCGGGCTGGTTCGGGATGGCATCGACCGCGACATGATCGCCGCCTCGCTGAACACGCTGGAGTTCCGTCTGCGCGAGGCCAACACCGGCAGCTTCCCGCGTGGGTTGATGTATATGCTGGCGGCGTTGGGCGGCTGGCTGCATGGCGGCGACCCGCTGGCCGAGCTGGCCTATGAGGCGCCGCTGAAACGGCTCAATCAGGCGACGGCCGACGATGCCCGCTTTTTCGAGCGACTGATCCAGCGCTATCTGCTGGATAATCCGCACCGCGCGGTGGTGCTGTTGCAGCCCGATGCCATGGCGCGCGAACGGGCCGAGGCGGCCGAGCGCGGCCGGCTGGCGGCTGCGCGCGCGGCCATGAGCGCGGCCGATGTGCAGGCTGTGCAGGAGACCATGCAGCGCCTCAGCCTCTTGCAGGAGACGCCCGACACCCCCGAGGCGCTGGCCACCATCCCGACCCTGACCCTGGACGACCTGGAGCCTGAGATCCGGCGCATCCCCCTGGTGGAGAGTGAGCTGGCCGGCGTGCGCCTGCTGACCCATGACCTGTTCACCAACGGCATCCTCTACCTGGACCTGGGCTTCGACCTGCGCAGCCTGCCGCAGCGCCTGTTGCCCTACGGCGAGCTGTTTGGCCGCCTGTTGTTGAGCATGGGCACAGAGACGCAGGACTACGTCAAGCTGTCGCAGCGCATCGGCCGCGAGACGGGCGGCATCTATCGCACGGCGCACCTGGCCACCACCCGCGACGGCGACGCCACCACCCATCTGATCCTGCGCGGCAAGGCCACGCTGAGCCAGGGCCAGGCCTTGCTGGACATTCTGGCCGATGTGCTGCTGACGGCGCGGCTGGACAATCAGGAGCGGCTGCGCCAGATCGTGCTGGAGGAAAAGGCCGGCATGGAGGCCGGGCTGATTCCCGGCGGGCATGGCGTGGTCCACCGCCGCCTGCGCGCCCGCTTTTCCACCGCCGACTGGGCCGCGGAGCAGATGGGGGGCGTGGACTACCTCTTCTTCCTGCGTCGCTTGATCCAGCGGCTGGAACAGGACTGGCCCGGCGTGCTGGCTGACCTGGAAGCGGTGCGCGCGGCGTTGATCGGCCGGGCCGGCATGGTGTGCAACGTGACGGTGGATCAGGCCAGCTTCGACCGCTTCCAGCCGCAGTTGGCCGCGTTTCTGGCCGCTTTGCCGGCCGGCGCGCCGGCCATGGCCGATTGGCAGCCGACCGCCGCGGCCGAGCCTGAGGGGCTGACCCTGCCGGCCCAGGTCAACTACGTGGGCAAGGGCGCCAACCTCTACCGGCTGGGCTATCAGTTGCACGGCTCGACCCTGGCCGCGGTCAAGTTCCTGGACAACACCTGGCTGTGGGACCGGGTGCGGGTGCAGGGGGGCGCTTACGGCGGTTTCTGCACCTTCGACACCCTCTCCGGCATGTTGGCCTATCTTTCCTATCGCGATCCGAACCTGCTGGGCACCCTGCAAACCTACGACGCGGCGGCCCACTACCTGCGCACGGTAGCCCTCAGCCAGGCCGACGTGGAGAAGATCATCATCGGCCTCATCGGTCAGATGGACAGCTATCAACTGCCCGACGCCAAGGGCTACACCTCCCTGCTGCGCACCCTCAACCGCGACAGCGATGCCATCCGCCAGCGCCTGCGCGACCAGGTCCTGGCCACCACCGTGGCCGACGTGCGCGCCCTGGCCGATCTGTTGGAGCAGGTGGCGCAGCAGGGCGCGGTGGTCGTCCTCGGCTCCGAGCAGGCCATCGCCGCAGCCAACCAGACGTTGCAGCCGCCCTTGAGCATGACGAAAGTGCTATGATGCGTAACTCGTAATGCGTAATGCGTAACCCGGGGTGCGTAATGCGTAATGCGTAATGCGTAACCCGGAACGTTGGCTGCAAGCGCATCGGTCTCCAGTTTCGAGTTACGCATCACGCACACCCATCACGCATTACGCTCATCACCCACCACCACCACCCATCCCACACACGCATCACACGCATCACGCATCACACGCATTACGCATTACGCATTACGCATTACGCATCACGCATTACGCATCACGTATCACACGCATTACGCATTACGCATCACCCACCACCCATCCCACACACGCATCACGTATCACACGCATCACGCATTACGCATCGCGCATCGCGCATCACGCACCACCCATCCCACACACGCATCACGTATCACACGCATTACGCATTACGCATCACGCATTACGCATCACGCATCACCCACCACCCATCCCGCACACACATCACGTATCACACGCATTACGCATCACGCATTACGCATTACGCATCACGCATCACGCATCACTTTCCCCACCTCCATCCCCGCAAGGAGCCTCGTTCCCTCATGTTCAAACGAATCATCGGCGCTGTTTTGGTTGTTGTGGCTGTGGTCAGCCTGTTGTTCAGCGTGGTGTCGACGGTGGCCGTGTGGAATTTCCGCAAGCCCATGGCCCAGACCGCCT
>Ga0209096_1003173_pt1 | contig 14648 bp, 11 predicted proteins | sample AD_UKC034_MetaG_FD_184407 | JGI IMG/M metagenome (GOLD analysis project Ga0209096, IMG submission 184407) | Active sludge microbial communities of municipal wastewater-treating anaerobic digesters from USA - AD_UKC034_MetaG (SPAdes) (version 2) | ecosystem: Engineered > Bioreactor > Anaerobic >... | reverse complement strand
ACAAGATAAATTGTCAGCCATTGATTTGGTTTTAGATAGGTGCCTCTTGACCAGAACTTTGCCCTTGAATGAATATTTGGTTACTGATAAGTTCTTTCTGTTTTTGAATGTTAGAACAATCAGTTATGGGCCTGATTATCAGTTTATGGTCAAGTGTTCCGGTTGTGGCAATTCCTTTAGACATCAGGTAATTCTACCTCAGGGTCTCAGGCTCAAAGTCCCTACGGATGATAGTGTGGAGCCGTTTGATGTTTTTCTACCTATGTGTAAGAAAACAGTATCAATTAGGTTTCTAAGGGGCAAAGATGAGACTGAAATCAGGGCTTTTGCTAAACAGACAAAAAGACCTGATGGAGACCCTACTTATAGTTATTCTTTAGCAAAATCTATTGTTTCAGTGGATAAAAAAGAAATGAATCCGGTAGAGTTATTAGAATTTGTTGAGAATCTTTATGGTAGAGACAGTTTAGCCATTAGGAATGCTTTGGAGAAAAATCAGTCTGGAATAGATTTGGAAATAGACGCTGAATGTCCAACTTGTCTGGAAAGATTTAAGACTCCAATAGAGTTTTCTACTGAGTTTTTTCGTTCAGGAGTTGGGGAGGAGTAGAGCCTTCCTGACTGAGATTATTGCGGAACAGGTGATGTTATCTAAATACTTCCATATCTCCCTTAGTGAGAGCAATAATTTAGTGTTGCCGGAGTTAATTTATATTAAACAGGCAATATCAAAGATAACAGAGGAATCTAATGGCTGATATTTTTTCAGAACAAATATTCAAAATAACTTTCAAAGATGAATTTACTCATCAAGCCAAAAAATCTTTAGATACATTAAAAAAAGATTTTAGTGCTATGACTGAGGAGTTTGCTAAAGGTTTTGCCAAGTCTTTAACTCCACCTACTGGTTCTGGAGTGGGGCTGGGTGGTGATAAAAGAAGAAGGTCTGTTGGTAGTTTTGAAGGTTTGGGTTTAGGTGGGAAACTTTTGTTTGCTCCGTTTGTGTTGGAATTAAAGTTATTGGAAGCCACTTTAAAAACCTCTCTTGCAGTTTTAAGTAAAGTTCCTATGGTTATTGGGGATATAACTAAGGCTCTTGGCCCTAAGTTGATTTCAGGAATTTCTTTTGTATATGATAAAATGGGGGATGTTGTAAAGAAAATTGGTGCTGGTCTCAGTCCTCTTTTTAAAAAGGCAATGGATAGTGAGTTTGTTACTAAAGTTAGAACTGGTTTTTCTATGATTTTTTCTGACCTTGCTTCTGGATTTAAAAAAGTAATGTATAGTGATTTTGTTACTAAAGTTAGAACTGGTTTTTCTATGATTTTTTCTGACCTTGCTTCTGGATTTAAAAAAGTAATGTATAGTGATTTTGTTCAGAGGACAGGAGAATATTTCAAAGGGGCTTGGAATTTTTTAAAGCCTACTTTTGCTAAACCCTTTATAGATGTTTTCGGGGGAATAGGTAAATCAGTTTCAGATAAGTTTAAGGGGCTGAAGACCTGGATTTTTGGTGCTAAAGAAGGAGATGAAGATAAAAAGAAGGGGGAAGAATCCTCAAAAAAAGGTGGGGTTATAGGTGGAGTTATAGGTGGTATTTTTTCTAAATTTACAGCGGTTTTAGGGGTTGCGGCCTTATTAACCAGAGCCTTAGACCCCCTTATTAAGATGGTTCAGATGTCTTTACAACCTCTTTTAAATGAGTTGTCTTTTGTTTTTACTGATATAATGGACGCTGTGGCTCCTATGATAAAAGAGTTGTTACCTGTTTTTATGGATATTTTTAAAGAACTGACTCCTGTTTTATCTGAAGTAGTTTTTGCTGTTTTAACTCCTTTGATAGATGTTATAAAAATTCTTCTTCCTGTTTTTGGTGATTTGGCTAAGACTATTTTACCGTTATTAGTTCCTCCTTTACAGTTGGCTGGAAAATTGTTGGTTTGGGTTGCTAAAAGTACTGAGTGGTTTGTTAAAGGGTTTAAAGCAATGATTGACTGGTTAAAAAAGTCATGGATAGGGAAGTTGCTTTCTAAGGCTTTTGGTTTAGGGGGAGCAGAAAGTAAAGGAATGGGAACAGTGGGAGAGGAGGAGGCTAAAAAATATTCTGGTTTTGATGAAATGAGAAGAAGAGGTGATATTGTAGCAGAAATAATGTCTTCTCCTATGATGCAAAGAGCCACAGCAACTCAAAGAGATGAGTTTATTAAGCATTTGTTTGATATAGATTTTTCAAAAGTTCTTTCTTTAGGTGCTAAGGGTGTTAAGGGAGAATTGTCTTTTTTCAGGATGTTGCAAGGAGAAGGTTCTTTTGGAGGTTCTCCTGGAGCAGAAGCATCTCCAGTTTTTAGAGAAAAAGTAAATGAAATACATAAAACTTTTAAAGAAGAAGGTTTTGATAAAGGTATGATGGCTTTAGTTGGAGTTATGATAGACCTTAAAGATGCTACTGTAGCAAATACAGCAATTATGCAAGAGATAAAAGAAAAAGAAGGGTCAGCAGGTTTTAGTGTAACTGCTAAACCTCCTGATGCGGAATATGAGAGAATAAAATTTCAAAACTCTCTCATGGATAGACCTATAACTTATTAAGAAAATTAAAAATGGCAAATAAACCGTACATACCTCCTTTAATTACAATTTATGGAAGTTCTAAAACAACTTTTACTTGTGATTTACAAAAAGAATTATCTATTGGATATACTTCTCATTTGGAAGCAATAACTGGTTCTCAGAATCAAGTTTCTCATCCGGCAAATATTCTTTGGAAGGGTGGTGAATTTAAAACCATAGGGTTAAGAGGAGAATTAGCGGTTGGGGTTACTACAGGAATCAACATGCCAGGGGCTACAGGACAAACTCTTTTAGATATGTTGTCAATTTTATATAGACTATCTCTTCCACAAGTATTTGTTCAACAAGGGATTACTCCTCAACTTTGTACTTTAATTGTTGGTTCTGGTGGGAAAGCATGGTTGCAACAAACAGGTTATGTTTCTGATATACAATCAGTATTAAAAGCCCCATTTGATGAGGAGGGAAGACCTATGTATGCTGATATAACTATACAATTTACTATAGATTTTGGTAGAGATTTAAAACAATTACCAAATGCTGAAAATCCAAGAATCTGGGTGGATAAATATAATGGATAGATATTGGAAAACAAAAACATATATAGATGATTCAGTGTCTAAGGGAAGAAAAAGGTATGGGTTATGGGAGTGTCCTGATTTTACTAAATTACCGGAGTTGGAGTTGACAGATGACACTTTTTTTACTTACAGGATTGCTGATACTGATTTAGGAAGAATTGACCTTTTAGCCTATAAATTTTATGGGGATGTTAGTTTATGGTGGGTTATTTGTGTAGTTAATAAAATAGCCAACCCCTTAACAGATATGTGGGTTGGTCAGGAATTAAAAATACTTGATAAAGATTATGTAGCAAAGTTGATTAGGGTTTAATTTATGGTTTCAGCAATTAGAAATTTTAAGTGTGTATTAGATTTAGGCTTATCAGAAGAACCTTATTCTACAACTATGAAAATATCTGAGACTATTTATGGGCAATCTACCTATCAAGTAGATTTACATTATACTAATAAACTTCTTGCTAATGAGGTTATAGAAAGAGTTGAAGGTAATCAGGAATGTAGTCTTTATTGGTTTGAGATTTTTGAGGATAAGAGAATACAGAGTTATGTCAGGACTGTAGATATTATTTCTATGGAAACAGAGTTTTTTAATACAGGGTGCAGGGTTGGGTTGTTGGGTGTTGATAAGTTTTATTCAATGCAGAGGATTAGAAAAGGAAGGGTTTTTAAGAATAAGACTTTTAAAGAGATTTTAGATGTTATAGCCTCTGATTATGGTTTGAAAGTATATACCGATGTTGACACTAAAAAGTTACATGTCGTCCAGGGTTATGAGTCAGATTATGATTTGATTGTGAAGTCTTTAATTCCCCAGGCTCAGCAAAGTATTTTTATATCTGGGTTAGGGAATAAACCATTACCATTTATTTTTTATATAGATACAATATGGAAGACTTTGGTGGTTTGCCGGAGAACACAGATACCAAAATTTCCTACGTTAAAATTTTCAACCAATCCCAGAGATAAAACTGAGATTAGGTCTTTGTATATGACCGGAACATCAAGATTAGAAACAGGTCATTATTATACTGTTGGTAGGGGGATAGATTATATTAAGGAACCTTTTTGGTTTAGAGAGTTTAATTCAAAAAAACTGGATATAATTTATGATGATTATTATGGTGGCAAACAGGTTTTTAACAAAGGTGCTGGGGCTTATGGTTCAGAGCCTTTGGAGGTTTTATCTCAGGATTCTCAGGTAGATTCACATATTAAAGGACACATGCCAAAGCCTTCTTTATTTTCTAAATATCGGTTATCTATAAATTCTGAACCTTATACCCCAATAGTAGTAGGTATGAAAGGAGAGGTTTTAAATGAGGGTGGTTTATATATAGAGGGAGATTACTTGGTTTATGCTTTTACATTAGAAATATCTTCTAATTTTGCTTATCAGATAACATTTTTAGAGAGGGCGGTTAGACCATGATTAAAGGTTATTTTGGATTGTATAGAGGACAAGTTAAAGCCAATGATGATAGGGGAGAGGGGTTTCCTTATTTAGGTAGGATTAAAATATCTATTCCCCAGATTTATGGAGATGTTATTGATGATGAACTTCCCTGGGCTTGGCCTTGTTTTAGTTTTTCAGGGATAAAAGATGAGAACGATTTACAAGGTGGAGTGGTTGCTATTCCTCCAATAGGGGCTACTGTTTGGGTTATGTTTGAAGAAGGCAATCCTATGATACCTGTATATATGGGAGGGTGGTATCCTCCTGCTACTAAAGTTCCGGTAGAGGCTCAGACTGCCTCAAATCAGTATCAGGGGACTATGGCTAATTATCCTAATATATTTCTTGTTAAGTCCCCATATAAAGAAAATGTTTTTGTAAGATTTAATGATGACCACTCCATAGAGGTTGTATCTGGAGATGATTCTGTTATGTTGAAATCTCCTACTAATGAAAATGAGGATGATGGAGAGGTGAGTGTTATGACTAAGAAATCCAATATTAGATTAGAGGTTGTTAGTGCTTTTAGAGAGCCTGAGGATTTACCTGTGAATAAGGGTAAGGTTACAATTTGGGCTAACTCTATAGAACTCAGGGCTAAGAAAGATATTAAAATATATTCCGGTGAGTGGGAAGTAGTTGATGAGGAAACTGGGGAGACTGAAGTTAAAACTGATGGAGATATTAGAATCCAGGCTTCTAAGGACATGATAGTAGCCTGTCAGAAGAAAGGCAGTCAATATGCAGTTGACCCCAGAGAAGGTGAGTGGCAAATGAGGGCATATAAAACAAGCGGATATGAAAAACATGGTGAATAATGAGTAGATATTGGTGTGGAATGGCTTTGCCCTGGAAAGGGACTTTAGCATCGTTGGTAGAGTCTAAGGATGATAAAGAGGTAATTACCAGTTCTATTATTTGGATTATTATGACCAGAATAGGTGAAAGGGTTATGAGACCGGAGTTTGGGAGTGATGTATCTCAACTGGTTTTTGAATTAAATAATGATATGACTCTTAGTAGATTTGAACAAAGCATCAAATCTGCTTTAGATAAATTTGATGATAGGGTTGAAGTTGTAGGTATTAAATGTGTCCAAAAAGATGAAGTTATGGAATGTACAGTTACATGGAAAATGAGGAAGTTTGGAACATTTGATACTAACCAAACAGTATTTCAGTTTAGTCCAGAAAGGTTTATGTTATGAGCAATATACCTGCTATTAGATATACTTCAAGAGATTTTGAAGCAATTAAGCAGTCATTTGAAAACCATCTTAGAGCCAGATTTGCTGATTCGTGGAAGGATTTTTATCAAAGTAATATAGGAATAGCATTAAGTGATTTAATAGCCTATGCGTTTGATGTTTTGTCTTTCCAGATAGATTATACTGCTAATGAGATGTTTTTAGATACAGCCAGGGACAAGAGGTCTGTGTGGCTTTTAGGCAGGCTGGTGGGGTATCAGATGCGAACTGCTACTTCCGCTTCAGTGGAATGTACAGGAACCATAACCGCTCCCCAGGCTAACAGGGTAATAATTCCGGCTGGGACTACTATTACAAGCAGAAATGGGGTTGCTTTTTACACGCTATCAGACCAATATATTTTGGCTGGTGAAACTACTGCTGATGATATTTTATTTGTAGAAGGAACAGTTGAAACAGATACTTTTAGTTCTGATGGTACTGCTTTTCAGAGATTTACATTAGCAAGGTCTTCTGTTGTACAAAATACGTTAGTAGTAGAGGTAAATGGAGATGAATGGACAGAATATACAAGTTTAGCCTATTGTACTGATACTACTCAGGGGTTTGTTGTAGAATATGATGAAAATGGTCAGGCTACTATAATGTTTGGTGATGGGACAGTTGGGGCTATCCCTCCTGCTGGGGCTGATAACATTGTTGTTAGTTATAGAGTTGGTGGTGGTGTTAGGGGTAACATTCCTTTGAATGATATAAACGGGTCTGTAACAGGAACCATAGAAACCACTGCTGTAACAATCCAGGTTAGAATTGTGAATGATGAGAATACAGGGTCAGGTGGTGAAGATGCTGAAACAGCCAATCATGCTAAAATATGGATACCGTATTGGGTAAGGTCTAATGGAAGAGCAGTAACAGAATCCGATTATGATGTTTTAGCCAATGCTTTCAATGACCCTATCTATGGTTCCCCTGCTTTTGCTAAGTCATATTTAAAGCAGGAAATTCCAGAATTAAATACGGTTATGGTTGCATGTCTAACAGGAGATACAAAAGTTAGGTTGGTAGATGGTTCTGAGAAATCAATGGAAGAACTTGCATTAAACTATAAGAAACCTTTTTATGTGTATGCTTATGATAAGGATAGAAAAAAGATAACAATAGCCAAAGCCTTTAATTCCAGAATAACAAAATATGTAGATGAGTTGGTTGAAGTTACTCTTGATAATGGTGAGAAACTTAAATGTACTCCAGACCATAAGATTTTGATGAGGGGAGGAGTTTATAAAGAGGCTGGAGATTTAGTAGAAGGAGATTCCTTGATGCCTTTTAATTTTGGAGTAAAGGAAAAAGGAAAGAATCAAAAGTATCCTTATTTGTATGTAAAACAACCTTCTGGTGCTAAAGAATTAGTACATCAAATTGTTGTTAATGATATTTTTGGAGGATACAAATTTCCAAATAAAGAAGTTTGTCATCATTTGGATTTTGATAGGTTTAATAATGACCCTTCTAATTTGAGGTTAATGAGTATTAAAGAGCATAGGGATTATCATACAAAAACCTCCAGTAATAATTTAAAAAAGTTGTGGGGAAAACCAGAAACAAGAGAATATTTAACTTCTTGTTCTTCAAAACAAATGAAAGAATTGTGGGAAAAACCAGAGTTTAGGGAAAAAATGAGAAAGGTTAGTTCTAAAATGCTTAAAGGTTTTTGGGAAAAACCAGAGTTTAGGGAAAAAATGAGGGACATATCAAAGAAAAATGGTACTAATACTATGGAAAAGTTATGGAAAGACTCTTGTTTTAGAGAAAACCATTCAAAAAGACACAGAGAACTGATGAAGAAATTACGAGAAGAAATGAAAACAAATGAGAAGTTTTTAGTTACTCAGAGAAAGGCCTCTCAATTTGCTTTAAAAAACTTATGGAAGACTAATGAAGAGTTTAGAAGAAAGAATGCTGAAAAACTTGCTATTATGAATAAAAGTCCTGTACATACTTTAAATGCAAAAAATGGTAGGTATAGACAAATAGCATTAAAAGCCTTGTCTCTTGGGAAAATAACAGAAGAAACTTGGGAAAAAGTTAGGGGAAAAAGTTGGACTTTTTCTAAAGCCATTGAAACTTTTGGTTCTATAGATAATTTAATTAAAGAGTTGGAGATAAACCATAAAGTAGTTTCTGTGAAAAAAGTAAAAGTCAACCCAATTCCTGTTTATGATTTATCAGTTGAAAAGTACCATAATTTTGCTCTTTCGTCAGGGATTTTTGTACATAATTGTTGGGGTAGAGATGGTTATGGGACTATTGTAAATCCTGGGGAAGGTTTAAAGTCGGCGATTGAAGCCTATTTTAATAATGATGGTGAGGGTGGGGTTAAAATGGTTTGCCAGCATTGTGAAGTTGTTGATGGAGAAATTTGTTATGTTGATATAGATTTAGGGGTTTCTATTGCTTCTACTTATACTGAAACAGAGATGAGACAGGCTATAACTGAGGCTGTAACTGAGTTATTCTCCTCTTCAGAAATGATTCCAGGGGCTGATTTTAGGATTAGTTGGTTATATAATAAAATCCAAAGTATATCTGGTATTCAGTATTGTATAGTTAGAGAGTTGACATTATCTAAAAAAGAGACTCAATTAGTTGCCGTAGGTAATGCTGTTGATACCAATTTTACTTATACTATGACTGGATTAGAGCAGGGGACTGAATTGATAAGGAATTCAGTAGATGTATGGTATGATAGTTCCAATGTTTATTCTGATGATGGTGAAGGTATTTTAAGAGACTCAGGAGGGGTTGCCAGAGGAACTGTTAATTATGATACATTAGAAATTGATGTAACCTTTGCTGGGGCTCCTGGGATTGCTATTCCTGTTTATGTAGAGTTTAGGTACTTATTGGAATATAGTCGTAGTGAGACTCTTGATACAGGGGATGGTACTACAAGGCGTTTTAGAGGGTCTATTGCCCATCCTCCAGTAAATCCTTATAGCCCTACATCCGGTTTGAAGGGAATTGCTATTTCTGATGGTACAAGGTTTATTATGGATGATGGGGCAGGAAATTTAATAGGAGATGTTGATGGTTCTGGTGTTAATAGAATAGATTATACTTCTGGAGCCTATGATTTTACATTCCTAACAGCCCCCTCTAATGGAGTGGAAATCTTTGGAGCCTATTATCAACTTATGACAACATCTTCTAAAGATTTAACTATTGACAAAAACCAGTTGGCTGTGCAAGGTAATTTAGACATAACTGTATTATGAGAGTTTAATGTTTAGTCTGTATTCTCTGTTACCAAGAATAGTAAGGGAAAGAGACCTGTATGCTAATAGGCTACAGGTTATTTCTTCAATCCCTATTTTTGGATGTCTCTATAATAGAAGTATGGATGAAGGTCTTTTTTACGGGACTTTTAGAGTTTATCAGGATACTGTTATTTCCGGTATGGAGGCTTTATTAGTATCTGAGAATCCTACCCAATATGATGTTACAGTAAGATTGGCTGTAAATGGAATTCCTCAAGCAGGCACAGATTTTGTTATTCCGGCTGGGACTACTGTTGATTCTGTAACGTTTCCTGGAGTTGCTTTCGGAGAAGGTGATTTTGTTTCTGTTTATTGTGTGTCTAAGGATGGAAATGAAGAGGTTGGGGTTGCTCTTGAAATAAGCCTGACCATGTATGTTGATAATGAGACAGATACTATAATTAAACGGTTGCTCAGGTGTTTTGAAAGTGAAACCTCTATTCAAAAAGACTTTATACAGGCTATAGGAAATTTAGTAGATATAGAAGCCTGTCCTCAGATATATTTAAATTATATAGGCAGGTTTTTGGGTTTTAGTGTGGTTTCTACTTTGCCTATTGAGAGGAAGAGGATGTTTCTTAAATCTCTGGTCAGGATTTGGAAACACTCAGGAAGGAAATTATCATTTGAGGCTATTTTAAATATTTTCAGTTACTCTACTATAGTTTATGAGTTATATAAAAAAGATATTTATGAGACTGTAAATTACAGCAGAACCGGATTTTTATCAGCCAAACTCTCAGAACATTGTGCTTTTTACCCAGGTTCTTTAGTTGATGATGCTACTTTGTACGGGTTTCAATTTCCTACTAATACTAAGATACAGGGTATGGAAGTTAATGTGTCAAGCAGGCATGTGGATTCCGGTATCATTAGGGTTTATTTAACTGTTAATGGTGTTGTAGATGATTTAAGATATGTAGATATTCGAAAAGGGGACTATACAGGAATATCTGATAATTATAATTTTCCAGAATTATTAGTAGATGAAACTGATTTAATTGGTTTTAGAATAGTGGTTTATGACAGGGCAGGGGTTCCGGCTGGTATTGATGATGGTTGGGTACAGATTTATTTAAAATTAGAAATAAATGAAGATAGGTTACACTCAGCCAGAATCGAGTTGGGGGAGGTTGTTAGTGATGAGGTGCTTGATTGGATAAATATATTGAAACCAATACATGTGTTGTTTGTTAGAACTTCTGAATCAGGTTTTGATAGTGATAGGATGTATTTTCCTATTATAGATACCGTACCGTTAGAATTATTAGAGAACTTTACCTCTTCTTTGAAATTAGATGCTACTGAGACATTGGTTACTCCTACTGATAGCAGAACCTTAAAAGAGACTTGTGTTGTTACCTGTGAAACCGGAGTTGAGTTAATAACAACTTGTGATGATGGTTGTTGTTTTGATAGTTTTTATTATTATAGGTTATCAGGTGAAACTACTAAGGTTTTGTATGAAGACTCTAATGTAGTGGAATGGGATGCTGGAAAAGCCTCTTGTAAGTTTTTAGCCGATGATATATATAGTGTTGATATAGCCTCTCAATGGGATTTCTCGCATAACAGGTGGGTTGAGGGTAGGATTTCTAATTTTGGGTCTAAGTCAATGTTGGATAGGTCTGTTAGGTTTTATGTTAATTTTACAGGGTTGGCTCTTAGTGCTGGTTATGGGGTGGTGTTTTTTGCTGAGACATTGAAAGTTCCCACTATATATCCTTTAGGTTTGTGCTCTGTTCCTCCTGGAGTTAAATGGACAGAGTATCCTTTTTCAAGAGGGAGTTATCCTGGTTGGGAGGGTGGTGGATTAAGCAATATAGGTTATCCTACAGGCTCTCCTATGTGTTTTGATGAACGTAGATTGTTTTTTGTAATACAAAGATTAGGAGCAAATTATTACATAGGAACAAGGTTAGGAGATTATGGGTCTAATGTAACTTTTAGATTGATAAATAATTTATCTAATTGGTTTGGCATTCATTATACTATTAAAAACAACTCTACCCCATATCAAGTTCAATGTTGGATAACTGAACATGATGCTCCTGGAGACCCTGGTGATAATATTCTTCAGGATGGTAGGATTTACAATCAAAATAGTTATAGTGGAGAGGTTCAAAGATTAAATTTTGGAATAGTTGGTAGTATGAGGTGCTTTGACACTGGTGCTACTCAGGAATACGGGTCTGTTTATATTTCTAATATAAACGTTTGGTGTGGTGTTGTAGTGCCAAGTGATTTTAATCCGGCCTTAAATAATGGTGATATATAATGGAACTTTATAGATTATTACCATATATTATTAGGTGGAAAGACTCAACCACCTCTCCAGGGACTCAAGGGATTTTGGAGTTGGTTGTAGAGTGTTTGGAAGATGAGACAGAAACCACTTATGATGAGATAGTTAATCTTCTTACCTTAATTCAGCCATCTGAGATAGAAGCAAATTATCTGTTACTTATATCTATTATGCTTGGTTTTGCTGTTTCGGCTACTGATACTGATGTTAATTTAAAATTTAAGAGATGGTTTGTTAATAACCTTGTGCAGTTTTATAAGATAGCAGGGACTCATCATTCATGGAAATTGTTGTGGAAAATAATAGATTCTCAGGACTTACATATTGAAGAATTATATAAAGATGATATATATGAGAAAGATTATTGGTTTAGGGGTCATGAAGAAGATTATTATTATGAATTATTGCACTCAGCCAGAATTGATTTGTACAGGGAAACAGGAATACTAAAAGAGTTTTTAGATGTTATTGAAGCCTCTGGGTTTATGAGGACTGTTGATTTGTTTAGACCCATTCATGTTTTACTAAGAAGATGGGTTCAGCAGTTTAGTAGTCAAGAAGAGGGGTATGAAGTTTATGATAATGTGTTGGTTTCGGCAAGGGGTATTTGGAAAGAACAAATTATAAGACCTAATGATGCTTTTGAAATAGAGCAAACTTGTATAGATACTTGTGAAACATCTATACAAACAGACCCTTGTAGTTTATATTGTGAGGTGAATTGTGAAGTTGGTATTGAGTATATAGGCCCCACTGGCCCTACTGGGGCCGATGGAGCAGATGGGCCTACAGGGCCTACAGGTGCTGATGGAGCAGATGGGCCTACAGGGCCTACAGGTGCTGATGGAGCAGATGGGCCTACAGGGCCTACAGGGCCTACAGGGCCTATAGGGCCTATAGGGCCTATAGGGCCTACAGGGCCTACAGGGCCTACAGGTGCTACAGGTACTTGGACTGGGACAGGATATACAGGTTATGGTTATGTTGTTTATCATGTTTATTATGATGAGACAGCAGGAGAGTTGAGATATTTAAGAAATAAATGGCAACTTGAAAATGGTATAGTTAAGGACATTACATTTGATGGGACTTTCTTAATTTTAACAGGTGAGGAGTGCGGTTCATGATTTCTTTGTGTTTGATAGTTAAAAATGAAGAAGATGTTTTAGAGAGATGTATTACCAGTTTTAAAGGGTTTTATGATGAATTGGTTATTGTGGATACAGGTTCAATAGATAAAACCAAAGAGATTGCTAAAAAACTTGGTGCTAAAGTTTTTGATTTTAAATGGGAAGATGATTTCTCAAAAGCCAGAAATTATGCCTTTTCAAAATCTACAGGAGATATTTTAGTTTGGATGGATGCTGATGATTTGATTGAAGGGTCTCCTGTTGTTTTTAGGAATTTAGTAGAAGCCTTGTTTTGTGAAGAAAAAGTAGATGGTCTTCATTTGCTTTATTCCCAACAAACAAATGATAGTAGTACAGTTCCGTTCATTCAATATAAAAGGTTGAGAGCAGTTAAACGAGATAGGTATGTTTGGAAGGGGGAGGTTCATGAATTATTATATCCCCTTCCATTAACTAATAATATTACTGTTTTTTCTGACCAGATTAAAATTATTCATGCTCCTTTAATAGATAAAGAACCAAATAGAAACCTAAGAATTTTGAAAAAGAAAAAGAAAAAAAATAGTAGGGATTTGTTGTATTATGGAAGAGAGTTACGAGGTACAGGGAAAATAGAAGAAGCCATTAAAGTTTTTAAAAAAGTTGTCAAGATTGAACCAAAAAATGAATTGGCTTTATATAACTTAGCAGAGAGTTTGGATTTTGCAGGTAAAACTGAGGAAGGTAATAAACTTTTAAAACAATTAGTTAGTCAGGGATGTGGGATTCCTGAACCATATTTAATACTGGGTAAAAAGGCTCATGATGATAAAGATTTTACTCTGGCAAAACAATATTTTGTTGGAGCATTAAATCTTGATAAAAGTGTAAAACATGATGTTGTTTTTGATATAGTTCCTAATAGGACTTATAAACCTCTTGAATGGTTGGCTATTTGTGATTGGAGATTGAATAATTTTTCATCTGCTAAAAAATATCATTTATTAGCCAAACAGTTTTCCCCGTTTAATACATGGATTTTAGAGAATGATAAATGGTTTATAGAAAAACAAGATGTTGATTTGGGATTGGATTTTAATACAAAAATAAGTATTCTTTGTCCTACAAAAAACAGACCTGAGGGGGCTGTGAGATTGTTTCATTCGGCTATGTGCAATGCTTTTAATCCTGATAAGATTGAAATTTTGTTTTCTATAGAGGAAAATGAAGAGTATTTGCATCGGTATAGAAAAATGTTAGAATTACAGTTAATCCCTACTAAATTTACTAAGACTTCGGAGAAATTGAATGAGTTGGCTAAGATTGCTTCTGGAGATATTTTAATGTTTGGAATGGATGATGTTATTTTTGAAACAAGGGATTGGGATGTTCTATTAAAAGCCTCTTTACCTAAAGATATGTTGTTTGTAGGGTTTCCAGGAGTTAAAAAGGCTGTCCAGTATGCTTTTCCTTTAGTATCAAAAAAAATGGTTGATGTTTTGGGTTTTATGTGTTTAGAAGATATTTGTCATGAGTATTTAGATTTATGGTTTCAGGATTTGGGATTTAATTTAGACAGAATTTATTTTATTCAGGATATAATTTTAAATCATGCTCATTATTTAGGGAATGAAGATTATCATGATTGGTGGAGTAAAGACCGTGTTACTAAACGGGCAAAAGATAGAACAGTTTATTTATCTAAAAAAGAAGAAATTTCAGAACTGGTTAAGAAACTGGAATGTTTAAGGAATTCTGATGGGCTCAAAGATAGCACGATTTAGGTGGCAGGGAGGTCTTGGTGATGGGACAGGAGGTTGGGGGCAACCTCTTTGGGTTTGTGATGGTAAAATAGTTTTGTTTGACCCCGATAGTCAGGATTGTGATAGTGTTTGTCCTGCTTGTTGCAACGACCCTGATTTACATGCTTCTCAAAGAATAAGAACCGATGCTTCAGTTTGTTCTGCTGGGCATTGGAATGAGGGCTGGGTTAATTGTGGTGGTGGTTGTACATATTATTCTGGATGGGATGGTGTTCCAAGTGATTGTAATTCATCGGGTAATTGTGATTCTATTCTTTTAACTCAATCAGTTTGAAC
>Ga0209096_1003170_pt1 | contig 14654 bp, 10 predicted proteins | sample AD_UKC034_MetaG_FD_184407 | JGI IMG/M metagenome (GOLD analysis project Ga0209096, IMG submission 184407) | Active sludge microbial communities of municipal wastewater-treating anaerobic digesters from USA - AD_UKC034_MetaG (SPAdes) (version 2) | ecosystem: Engineered > Bioreactor > Anaerobic >... | reverse complement strand
CGGAGTCCTGCGGGCAGTGCACGCCGTGCCGCGAAGGCACCGGCTGGCTCGACCGCATGCTGAAACGCATCCTCGCCGGTCAGGGCCGGCGCGAGGACATCGACCTGCTGGTCAACGTGGCCAACGGCATCGAGGGCCACACCATCTGCGCGCTCGGCGATGCGGCGGCCTGGCCGGTGCAGAGCTTCATCAAGCACTTCCGGCACGAGTTCGAGTACATGGTCGACCACGGCGGGCGCAGCATCGTCGACGGCGAGAGGCAGGCAGCTTGAGATGAGCGACGATCTCGTCAATGTAGTGGTCGACGGCGTGCCGCGCCAGGGCAGGAAGGGCGCGATGATCATCCATGTCACGGACGCGACCGACGCGTACGTGCCGCGCTTCTGCTACCACGAAAAGCTGCCGATCGCGGCCAACTGCCGCATGTGCCTCGTCGAGGTGGAGAAGGCACCGAAGCCGATGCCCGCCTGCGCGACCCCGATCGCCGAGGGCATGAAGATCTTCACCAAGTCGCCGAAGGCGCTCGCTGCGCAGAAGGCGACCATGGAATTCCTGCTGATCAACCATCCGCTCGACTGCCCGATCTGCGACCAGGGCGGCGAGTGCGAGCTGCAGGACCTGTCGATGGGATTCGGCCGCGACATCGCGCGCTTCTCGGAGCGCAAGCGTGCCGTAAAGGACAAGAACATCGGCCCGCTGATCTCGACCGACATGACGCGCTGCATCCACTGCACGCGCTGCGTGCGCTTCGGCCAGGACATCGCGGGTATCCAGGAACTCGGCACCACCGGTCGTGGCGAGTGGATGGAGATCGGCACTTTCGTCGAGCGCAGCGTCGATCACGAGCTGTCCGGCAACATCATCGACCTGTGCCCGGTAGGCGCGCTGAACAGCAAGCCGTTCCGCTTCCGCGCGCGCGCCTGGGAGATGACCCAGACGCCGCTGGTGTCGCCGCATGACGGCGCAGGCTCGAACCTCTACGGCCACGTGCTGCGCGGCAAGCTGCTGCGCGTCGTGCCGCGGGTCAACGAGGCGGTGAACGAGAACTGGATTTCCGACCGCGACCGCTTCAGTTATGAAGGCGTGTACAGCGCCGACCGCCTGGCCGCGCCGATGCTGCGCGAAGGCAACGAGTGGCGCACGGTGAGCTGGGAGACGGCGCTCGAGGCGGCGGCCAACGGCCTGCGCCAGGCGAAGGAATCGCTCGGTGTGCTGGCCAGCGCCTCGGGCACGGTCGAGGAACTGTACCTGCTCAACCGGCTGGTGCGCGGGCTCGGTTCGCACAACATCGACCATCGCCTGCGCCAGCGCGATTTCCGCGACCAGCATGCCGACCCGATTCACCCCTCGCTCGGCCTGCCGATCGCCGCGGTCGAACGGCTCGATGCACTGCTCGTCGTCGGCAGCAATCTGCGCCGCGAAATTCCGATCCTGGCGCATCGCGTGCGCAAGGCGGCGCTGCGCGGCGCGCGTGTCGCATTCCTCAATCCGGCGCGGTTCGAGTACCTGTTCCCGGTGGCCGCCACGCTCGAGTCCGCGGCTGCGAACCAGGTGGCCGATCTCGCGGGTGTGCTCGCCGCGGCGCTGGCGGCAAGCCAGGCCGCGCCGCCTGCCGAACTCGCCGGGATCGTGAGCAGCGTGCCGGTGACCGACGCGCACCGGGCGCTGGCCGCGGCGCTGGCGCACGGCGAACGCCGCGCGATCTGGCTCGGTGCGCTCGCGCTGCGTCATCCGGCCTATGACGACCTGCGGGCGCTGGCCGCGGCGCTCGCGCTCGCGACCGGCGCGAGCCTCGGCGTGCTCGCCGAAGGTGCCAATGCCGCCGGCGCCTATCTCGCCGGCGCCGTGCCGCATCGCGACGCCGGTGGCGAAGTGCCATCGCTCCCCGGGCTCAACGCCGGCGAGATGCTCGCGCAGCCCCTGTCGGCCTACCTGCTCGCCGGCGGCATCGAACCCTGGGTCGACAGTGTTCACGGCGATGCGCGCAAGACCCTGGGCGGCGCGCGCTTCGTCGTCGCGGCCACGCCCTTTGCCTCCGATACGCTCAAGGAAGTGGCCCACGTGCTGCTGCCGATCGGCACCTTCGCCGAGACCTCGGGCACCTACGTGAACCTCGAGGGACGCTGGCAGAGCGTGCCGGGGGCGGCTCGCCCGCTCGGCGAGGCGCGGCCGGCGTGGAAGGTCTATCGCGTGCTGTGCAACCTGCTCGGCATCCCGGGCAGCGACTACCAGTCGTCGGAGGAAGTGCGCGACGAGCTGCGTCGCATCTGCGGCGAGGACCTGGTGGCCGGCCCATACCACGGCGTGCACCGTGCAGTACACGCGCGGTCCGCCGCCGGCGTCGTCGACGTGCCCATGTACCAGATCGACGCGGTCGTGCGTCGCGCGCCCTCACTGCAACGCACGCGCGATGGTCGCGCGGCGGCCGTCACGTATTGAGCGCCGGCATGCTGCAAACCGCACTCGATATCCTCGCCCTGCCATACGTCCAGTCCACGATCTGGATCCTCGTGGTCACCTTCAGCGTGATCATCGCGGTGGCATTCTCGGTGCTGCTCGAGCGCAAGATCATCGGCTGGATGCAGCTGCGCAAGGGCCCGAACCGTGTCGGCAGCATCTTCGGCCTCCTGCCGGGCGTGTTCCAGGCCTTCGCCGACGTGCTGAAGCTGCTGATCAAGGAAGTGATCGTGCCGGCGCGTGCCAACAAGGTGCTGTTCGGCATTGCGCCCATCGTCGCGCTGGTGCCCGCGCTCGCCACCTGGGCCGTCGTGCCGCTGTCACCGGACCTCGTCATCGCCGACATCGATGCGGGACTGCTGTACGTGCTCGCGCTCACCTCGATGGGCGTCTACGGCATCATCATCGCGGGCTGGGCGGCCAATTCGAAGTACGCCTTCCTCGGCGCGATGCGCTCGGCGGCGCAGATCGTCGCCTACGAGATCGCGATGGGCTTCGCGCTGGTCGGGGTGATCATGGCGGCGGGCAGCCTCAATCTTGGCGAGATCGTGCGCCAGCAGCAGGGCGGCTTCCTCGCCTGGAACTGGTTCTGGCTCGCGCCGCTCGCGGTCGTCTACATCATCTCCGCGGTGGCCGAGACCAATCGCGCGCCGTTCGATGTGGCCGAGGGCGAATCGGAGATCGTCGCGGGGTTCCACGTCGAGTATTCCGGCATCGCCTTCGCGCTGTTCTTCCTCGCCGAATACGCGAACATGCTGCTGATCTCGGCGCTCACCGCCGTGTTCTTCTTCGGCGGCTGGATCTCGCCCTTCGAGGGTTACCTGTCACCCGACAACATCCTCGCCAAGCCCGGCTTTCCGTGGCTCGGCATGAAGATGTCGATGTTCATGTTCTTCTACTTCTGGCTGCGGGCGACCTTCCCGCGCTACCGCTACGACCAGATCATGCGCCTCGGCTGGAAGATCCTGATTCCGGTGACGCTGGTGTGGATCGCGGTCGAGGGAGTCATGGTGTACTTCGAGGTCGGACCCTGGAAGGCCCTGACATGAGCGTACGGAGCCTCTTCAAGACCTTCTTCCTGACCGAGCTGTTGCTGGGCCTGTCGGTGACCATGCGGACCCTGTTCCGCAAGAAGATCACGGTCAACTACCCGGAAGAGAAGACGCCGCAATCGCCGCGTTTCAGGGGCCTGCATGCGCAGCGCCGCTACCCGAACGGCGAGGAGCGCTGCATCGCCTGCAAGCTGTGCGAGGCGGTGTGCCCGGCTCTGGCGATCACGATCGAGTCCGACATCGCGCCGGACGGCACGCGCCGCACGACCCGCTACGACATCGATCTGTTCAAGTGCATCTACTGCGGCTTCTGCGAGGAGGCCTGCCCGGTCGATGCGATAGTCGAAACCCGCATCCACGAATACCACATGGAGCATCGCGGCGAGAACATCATGACCAAGGACAAGCTGCTCGCCGTAGGCGACCGTTACGAGGCGATGATCGCGGCCGACAAGGCCGCGGACGCGGCATGGCGCTGAGCACGGAAGAGGGGAGCGAAGCGTGCTGGTGATGATTCTCTTCTATGGCTTCTCCGCGGTCCTGATCGCGGCCGCGCTCGGTGTCATCACGACGCGCAACCCGGTGTATTCGGCGCTGTGCCTCGTGCTCACTTTCTTCACCAGCGCCGCCATCTGGCTGCTGATCGAAGCCGAGTTCCTCGCGATCGTGCTGGTGCTCGTCTATGTCGGCGCGGTCATGGTGCTGTTCCTGTTCGTGGTCATGATGCTCGACGTCGAGGTCGAGGTGATGCGCAGCAGCTTCGTCCGCTACGCCTGGCTCGGCTGGATCACCGTCGCGGTGGTGATCATCGAACTGGTCGGCGTGCTGGCCGCACGCAAGCTCGGCGTCGACGCGACGCGCGCCCCCGAGCCGCTGGCGGCCGACTACAGCAATACGCACGAGCTCGGCGCGGTGCTCTACACGAAGTACGTGTATGCGTTCGAACTGGCCGCCGTGGTGCTGCTGGTGGCGATCATCGCGGCGATCTCGCTCACGATGCGCAAGCGCCCGGGGCTCAAGGTGCAGAATATCGCGCGCCAGGTGGCGGCCCGCCCCGAGGACCGCGTGCGGCTCGTGAAGATGGACCCGGAGAAGCGCCCGTGATCACGCTCGCCCACATGATGACCCTCTCGGCGGTGCTGTTCGCGATCGCGGTTGCGGGTATCTTCCTCAACCGCAAGAATGTGATCCTGCTGCTGATGTGCATCGAGTTGCTGCTGCTCGGCGCGAACTTCAATTTCGTGGCCTTCTCGCGCTTCCTCGATGACCTGTCCGGTCAGGTCTTCGTGTTCTTCGTGCTGACGGTCGCCGCCGCCGAGTCGGCGATCGGCCTGGCGATCCTGGTGCTGCTGTTCAGGCATCGCCAGAGCATCAATGTCGACGACCTGGACACTCTGAAGGGATGAGCGGGCGATGACTCCGAATCTGCTGCTCGCCATACCCCTGCTGCCGCTGATCGCGGCGCTGATCGCGGGCCTCGCCGGGCAGCGCATCGGCCGGGCGGCCTCCGCCGGCGTCACCATCCTCGCGGTCGGCGTCTCGATGGTGCTGTCGATGTACGTGGCGAAGCTGCTGTTCCTCGACGGCGCTGCCGTCTACGACGACAGCGTATACACCTGGCTCGTCTCGGACGGCATCCGCATCCAGGTCGGCTTCCTGGTCGACCGGCTGTCCGCGCTGATGATGCTGGTGGTGACCTTCGTGTCGTTCTGCGTGCACGTCTACACCATCGGTTACATGCGCGAGGACGACGGTTTCCAGCGCTTCTTCAGCTACATCTCGCTGTTCACGTTCTCGATGCTGATGCTCGTGATGTCGAACAACTTCATGCAGCTGTTCTTCGGCTGGGAGGCGGTCGGCGTCGTCTCCTACCTGCTGATCGGCTTCTGGTTCAAGCGCCCGACGGCGATCCATGCGAACCTGAAGGCCTTCCTCGTCAATCGCGTGGGCGACTTCGGTTTCGTGCTCGGCATCGCGGGCATCGCCTGGTTCACGCAGTCGCTCGACTACCAGGACGCGTTCGCGATGGCGCCGTCGCTCGTGGGAGTGCAGTTCCCGCTGGGTGCCGAGACCACGGTGTCGGCGCTCACCCTGATCTGCATCTGCCTCTTTGTCGGCGCCATGGGCAAGTCGGCGCAGGTGCCGCTGCACGTGTGGCTGCCCGATTCGATGGAAGGCCCGACGCCGATCTCGGCGCTGATCCACGCGGCCACCATGGTGACCGCCGGCATCTTCATGGTGGCGCGCATGTCGCCGCTGTTCGAGTTTTCCGAGGCGGCGCTCACCTTCGTGCTGGTGATCGGTGCGACCACCGCACTCTTCATGGGCTTCCTCGGCGTCGTCAACAACGACATCAAGCGGGTGATCGCCTACTCGACGCTCTCGCAGCTCGGCTACATGACCGTGGCGCTCGGCGTGTCGGCCTACAGCGCCGCGATCTTCCACCTGATGACGCACGCGTTCTTCAAGGCGCTGCTGTTCCTGGCGGCCGGCTCGGTGATCATCGGCATGCACCACGAGCAGGACATGCGCAAGATGGGCGGCCTGGCGAAGTACATGCCGGTGACCGCGGTGACCTGCTGGATCGGCGCGCTCGCGCTGATCGGCACGCCGTTCTTCTCCGGCTTCTATTCGAAGGACGCGCTGATCGAGGCGGTCGGCGAGTCGCATCGCGCGGGTGCCACCTATGCCTACTGGTGCGTACTGGCCGGGGTGTTCGTGACCGCGCTGTACACTTTCCGGCTGATCTTCATGACCTTCCATGGCAATGAGCGCTTCGGCCACCACGGCGACAAGCCGCACGAGAGCCCGTGGGTGGTGACGGCGCCGCTGGTCGCGCTCGCGATCCCCTCGATCGTGATCGGCTACCTGACGATCGGACCGCTGCTGTTCGGCGGCGCGTTCGGTGAATCGATTTTCGTGCTGCCGGCGAACGATGTCGTCGGCGAACTGGGTCGCGAGTATCACGGACCGCTGGCGTTCGCGCTGCATGGCCTGCAGACCGCGCCGTTCTGGCTGGCGCTCGCCGGTGTCCTCACCGCCTGGTACCTGTACCTGAAGAGTCCCGCGAGCGCCGAGCGCCTGGGCGCGGGTCTGGCGGGCGTGCGCACCGTCCTCGTCAACAAGTACTACTTCGACTGGTTCAACGAGCGCGTGCTCGCGCCGCTTGCGCGGCTCATCGGCAAGCTGCTGTGGAAGGGCGGTGACGAGTTGCTGATCGATGGCGCGCTGGTCAACGGCACGGCGAAACTGATCGGCTGGACCGCCGCCAGGGGGCGCCGGATCCAGACCGGCTACCTCTACACCTACGCCTTCTGGATGGTCATCGGGTTCGTGGCCCTGCTGGGCTGGTTCCTGCTCAGGGCCTGACGGGATCACAGACACATGCAGGGTTTCGGCATTCTTTCGGTTCTGGTGTGGCTGCCCATCGTCGGCGGCATCGCCGTGCTCGCGCTGGGCGACCGGCGGGTCGCCGCGGCCCGCTGGGTGGCGCTGCTCGCCGCGCTGGCGACCGTCGTTCTCGCAATCCCGCTCCTCACGGGCTTCGATCGCGGCACGGCGGAGTTCCAGTTCGTCGAGCGCCTGCCGTGGATTCCCGCGTTCAATTCCTGGTATCACCTGGGTGTCGACGGCATTTCGCTGCCGTTGATCCTGCTCACGGCGATCATGACGGTGCCGGTGATCATCGCCGGCTGGTCGGTGATCGAGACGCGACCGACCCAGTACTACGCCGCCTTCCTGATCATGGCGGGCCTGATGATCGGCGTGTTCGCCGCAATCGACGGGCTGCTGTTCTATTTCTTCTGGGAAGCGATGCTGATCCCGATGTTCCTGATCATCGGCGTATGGGGCGGCCCGCGGCGCGTCTACGCGACGATCAAGTTCTTCCTGTACACCTTCCTGGGATCGGTGCTGATGCTGGTGGCGCTGATCTACCTGTACGTGCAGGGCGGCGACTATTCGCTGCGCGCGCTGCACGAGCTGCCGCTCACGCTGGTCGAGCAGCGCTGGATATTCCTCGCCTTCCTCGCGGCGTTTGCGGTCAAGGTGCCGATGTGGCCGGTGCACACCTGGTTGCCGGACGCGCACGTCGAGGCGCCGACCGGCGGCTCGGTGATCCTGGCAGCGATCATGCTGAAGATGGGCGGCTACGGTTTCCTGCGCTTCAGCCTGCCGATCACGCCCGATGCCAGCCGCGAGCTCGACTGGCTGATGATCGGCCTGTCGCTGATCGCGATCGTGTACATCAGCTTCGTCGCGCTCGTGCAGACCGACATGAAGAAGCTGATCGCGTACTCGTCGATCGCCCACATGGGCTTCGTCACGCTCGGCTCGTTCATCGCCTGGGACATCGCCGCGTCGACCGGCACGCTGCACGGCGCCGCGATGGGTCTCGACGGGGCCATGGTGCAGATGATCTCCCACGGCCTGGTCTCGGGAGCCATGTTCCTGTGCGTCGGGGTCATGTACGACCGCGTGCACAGCCGCGACATCGCGGCCTACGGCGGCGTGATCAACACGATGCCGAAGTTCGCCGGCTTCGCCGTGCTGTTCGCGTTCGCGAACGCGGGTGTGCCGGGCACTTCCGGCTTCGTCGGCGAGTTCCTGGTGATCATCGCGAGCTTCAAGGCGAACTTCTGGTACGCCTTCCTGGCCGCCACCATCCTGATCCTGGGCGCCGCCTACACGCTGTGGCTGGTGAAGCGGGTGATCTTCGGCCCGGTGGCCAACGACAACGTCGCGCGCATGCCTGACCTGAACGGGCGCGAGCTCCTCGTGCTCGGCTCGCTGGCGATCGGCGTGCTGCTGCTCGGCCTGTGGCCCGCGCTGCTGCTCGAGATCATGAACAGTTCCATTCACCACCTCGTCGCGCAGATGACGACGAGCAAGCTGCCGATCTGAGGCCGTAGCACGATGCCCGACACGCAGACCGCCTGGTCGACGATCTCAGCCGCCGCACCGGAGATGTACCTGGTGGCGGCGATCTGTGCCGTGCTGCTGATCGACGTGTTCGCCGGCGGCGCGAAGCGGCCGCGGCTCACCTCGACGATCACGCTGGTGGCGCTCGCCGTCGGCGCCTGGGTGACACTCGACTACGCCGATGTCAGCGTGCGGGTGCTGGCGTTCGACGGGCTCTACGTGGCCGACCCGCTCGCGCTGGTGCTGAAGCTCTCGGGCCTGCTCTTTACGGCCGTCGCGCTGCTGTATTCGCGCCCCTATCTCGAGCGCCGCGGCATCGCCGGCGGCGAGTACTACGTGCTCGCCCTGACCGCGTTGCTCGGCATCTTCGTGCTCGCCTCGGCCAATCATCTGCTTACCCTGTATCTCGGCGTCGAACTGCTCGCCCTGTCCCTCTATGCGATGGTGGCCTTCGATCGCGATTCCGGCGTCGCCGCCGAGGCCGCGATGAAGTACTTCGTGCTCGGCTCGATCGCCTCCGGCATGCTGCTCTACGGCATCTCGGTCATCTACGGGCTGACCGGCACGCTGGCGATCGATGTGCTCGCGCAGCAGCTGGCGGCCGATCCCAGCCTCGGCCTGATCGTCGGCACCGCCTTCGTGATCGTCGCAATCGGCTTCAAGTTCGGGGCCGTGCCGTTCCACATGTGGGTGCCCGACGTGTACCACGGCGCGCCCACTGCGGTGACCCTGTTCGTGTCCACGGCGCCGAAGTTCGCGTATTTCGCGCTTGCCTACCGGTTCCTGTCGCAGGGGCTCGACGGTATCTCGCCGGTCTGGACACAGATGGTCGCCGTGATCGCGGTCCTGTCGCTGTTCGTCGGCAACGTGTTCGCGATCGCGCAGTCGAACCTGAAGCGCATGCTGGCCTATTCGGCCATCGCGAACGTCGGCTTCATCCTGCTCGGCTTCGCGACCGGCACCGCGGCGGGTTACCGCGCCGCGCTCTACTACACGATCGTCTACGTGCTGATGACCCTCGGCTCATTCGGCGTGATCCTGCTGGCCGGCCGCCGGGGCCATGAAGCCGACGAACTCGAGGACTACAAGGGCCTGCACTCGCGCGACCCAATGCTCGCGCTGATGATGCTGATGCTGATGTTCTCGACCGCGGGAGTGCCTCCGTTCGTCGGCTTCTGGGCGAAACTCGCGATCTTCGAGGCGCTGTGGCAGGTCGGTGCGACCTGGCTGATCGTGATCGGCGCGCTCGCCTCGGTGGTCGGCGCTTTCTACTACATCCGCATCGTCAAGCTGATGTACTTCGACGATGCGCCGGCCCAGCCGCGTGGCGAGGCGGGCTTCGCGCTGCGACTCGTGCTGGGCCTCAATGCGCTGGCGGCGCTGGGGCTGGGGCTCATGCCGGCCTCGCTCATGGAGGTCTGCGCGCGCGCACTCGCGGGCTGATATTCCCCGCACGGCGGGACAGGGAGATCGGGCATGGATGTCATCAGGCGACGGGAGTTCGTGGGCGGTGCCGTGGGAACCGGCGTGCTGATGGCCGCGGCGCCACGCGTTCTTGCGGCGCAGAAGCTCGATGATGTCGACGCACAGATCGCGCGCGGCCATGACGCCGCCGTCCTGAGACTTCAGGACTGGATCCGACAGATCACCATCGCGGCCGAAAACCGCGGCATCGACGAAGGCTGCAGCTACATGATGCAGCTCGCGCGAGACGCGGGCTTCCAGCATGTCGAGCGTGTACCCACACGGGGCCACCCGTCGGTATTCGCGACGCTCGACGCCGGCGCGAGGCGCACGCTCGGCGTCTATTTCATGTACGACGTGAAGCAGGTGGATCCGGCCGAATGGTCGTCGCCGCCCTGGGAAGCGCAGCTCGTCGACGTCCCCGGGGCCGGCAAGGCGATCATGGGGCGAGGCGCCGTGAACCAGAAGGGCCCGCAGGCGTCGCTCCTCTCCGCCCTGCACGCGATACGCGCCGCGGGGCGCAAGCCGCCGGTGAACCTCGTGCTGATCGCCGAGAGCGAGGAGGAGATCGGCTCGCCGAATTTTGCGGATGCCGTACTCGCGCCGCAGGTGCGCGCGGCACTCGAGAAGTGCATCGGCATCTTCATGCCCGAGGCGGCGCAGTCGCTCGATGGCACCGTGCAGGTGTCGCTCGGCGCCAAGGGCGTGGTCGAGCTCGAACTCGTTGCCAGCGGCGCGAAGTGGGGCAGGGGCCCGTCGCAGGACGTGCACTCGAGCAATCGCGCGCGCCTCGACAGCCCCGCATTCCACCTCGTGCAGGCGCTCGGCACGCTGGTCGACGACAAGGGCGATCCGGCCATCGACGACTGGTGGGACGATGTGCGGCCGCTGTCCGCGGCCGAGGAACGCATGCTGGACGTCGCCGCCACCCGCATGAGCGAGGCGAGCGCGAAGCAGTCGATGGGCGTGACGCGCTGGGCGCGTGACGCCGACTGGCGCCAGGCGCTCGAGGATATGGCTGCCCGCCCGACCGTCAACATCGAGGGGCTGGTCGGCGGCTACACTGGCGAGGGCGGCAAGACCGTGCTGCCGCATCGCGCCGTCGCCAAGCTCGACCTGCGGCTCGTGCCCGACATGACGCGCGACAGCGCCGTGGCGAAGCTGCGCAGCCACCTCGCCAGGCACGGCTACGGCGACATCGAAGTGAACGTGAGCGGTGGCTACGACCCGACCACGACCCCGGCCGACGCCGCGCTGATCCGCACCATGATGCGCGTGTACGAGGCCGAGGGCATCGACCCCATCTTCTGGCCGCGCCGCGGCGGCTCCTGGCCCGGCTTCGTATTCACCAGCGAGCCGCTGAAGCTGCCCGCGGGGCATTTCGGCCTGGGCCACGGCCAGCGCGCCCACGCGCCCGACGAGTACTATCTGGTCGAATCGTCGAATCCGAAACTTGCCGGAATCGACGGCGCGGTCCGCTCGTTCGTGCAGTTCCTGTACGCGCTCGCCTGAGCCCGCAGCAGGAGGCGCAGCACGGGTTGTAATGCCGCGGCCGCCCCGCTAAGATGCGCGGCCCAACTGGTGCGGGGTGGAGCAGTCTGGCAGCTCGTCGGGCTCATAACCCGAAGGTCGCAGGTTCAAATCCTGCCCCCGCTACCAATCTTCCCGGCGCCGCTGCGGCCTCCCGTCAGAGCGCCGCGACACTCAGCTCCACATCCGCATTCGCCCACGCGAGCTCGAGGCGCCCGGCTACTTCGTCGGCTTCCTTGGCGCGGCCCTGCGCCCGCAGTGACTGCTCGAGCCCGAACAGCGACCAGCCGTTCTCGGGGTTGCGGCGCAGTTCCTCGCGGAACGTGGCCTCCGCGGCGGCCGCGTCGCCGGCCTGCAGCAGCACGGCGCCGAGCTTCTGGCGCACCGGGGCGTGCCAGCCCGGGGGTTCGTCGTACGGGATTTCATCCTCGTACACGACGGCTTCGCGCAGCGCACTCGCCGCCGCCGCGTAGTCCTTCTCCGCGCGGGCGATTTCCGCCGCCAGCAGGCGCTCGCCGATGCGCACGCCATTGATGACCGAATAGCGATCCCAGACCTTCATCTGTTCGATGCCGGCATCGCTCGCGGCGGCGCGCAGGGGTTCGTGGTGGGTCCGGGCATCGTCGAGCCGGCCCTGGTTCGCCGCGGCGGTGCCCTGCGCGTAGTGCCACATGGCCACCATGTACGGCAGGTCGTCTGCGGGGCGGGGCATGGCGGCGACGTCATCCCAGTGGCCGAAACGCACGGCGGCGAACAGCGGCGTGAGGCTGAACACCTGCATCGCCTCGAAGCCCGGTGTGCGCATCAGCTGCGGATCGCTGGTGCGCTCGCCCGTCGCCTTCGCGGCATCGACCGCGATGGCGCTCGCGCCCTCCATCGTGGCGGCGAACCACATGAAATGATGATTGTGAGGCACGTAGCCGAGCGGATAGACACCGGGGCGCGGCCTGCAGGTGGCGAGATAGGCGTCGTCGGCGGCGATGGCGACCTGGTTGGCGAGCACCGCGTCGTGGTAGCGGCCCACCCGAGCATAGATGTGTGCGGGCATGTGCACGAGATGGCCCGAGCCCGGGATCAGCGTACGCAGGTGATCCGCCGCGGCCACGCCGCGCGCGGGATCGTTCGAGGCTTCGACGGCGTGGACGTAGAGGTGCAGCGCGCCCGCGTGGTCCGGATTGCGCGCGATCACCGCCTCGAGCCGCGAGACGATTTCCGCGCTGTTGCCGCGCGGATTGCCCTCGGCGTCCCAGTAGTCCCAGGGCTGCAGGTCCATCAGGGCCTCGACGTGCATCGTCGCGGCGTCGAGATCGTCCGGGTATTGCGCGACGAGTTGCGCCATCGCTGCGGCATACGCTTCGTCGAGCGGCCGGCGATCGTCGCCGGGCTCGGCGGCATAGCGCGTCGACAGCGCCTCGATATACGCTCGCTCGCGCTCGCTCGCGCCGGTGGCCTGCTGCGCGCGCCGGATCCGCTCCATGGCGAGCGGCACGTTCGCCGGGTCCATGCCCGCGTTGACGTGCGGCCCGAGTACGAGCGCGGCGCCCCACCAGCACATCGCGCATTCGGGGTCGAGTTCGGCCGCCTTCAGGAACGAGCGCTCCGCCGCGTCGTGATTGAAACCATAGGTGAGCATCAGGCCCTGGTCGAACCAGCGCTGCACTTCGGGGTGGTCACTGGTGACCGGCATGCTGTAGTTGCCGAGACCTTCGAGCAGGGTTGCGCCGACGGGGCCGCTGTCAGGCAGTGGAGGTGCGGTTGCGCCCTGCTGGGAGCGGATGAGCCAGAAGCCACCCGCAGCGGCGAGCAGCACCGCGATCACGATCAATACCGAACGTTTCATGGCGCAAAATTCCTTTTTGCATTGACCGCACGCAGCGGTCGCTGGCCACACCCTGGCCGAACGGGGGCGGATTTCAATTCATTCGACGCCGAATGTAAACCCTGACGGCCAGCCGGCATCACGCACTGCAGCGGAATGCTACGATGCCGCATCAGAGTGGGCGGGGCGACGCATGGCATTCTGGAATCGGCGCACGTCGATCGATGTACTCGACCACATCGACGCAAGGCATCGGCTCAAGCGCACGCTGCGCTGGCCGCATCTCGTGGCGCTCGGCGTCGGAGCCATCGTCGGTACCGGCATCTACACGCTGATCGGGGTGGGGGCGGGGCGCGCCGGACCGGCGGTGATCCTCTCGTTCCTGATCGCCGGCATCGTGTGCGCGTGCGCGGCACTGGCCTACGCGGAGCTTGCGACGATGATGCCCGCGGCGGGCAGCGCCTACACCTATACCTACGCCGTGGGCGGCGAGCTGATGGCGTGGGTCGTCGGCTGGAGCCTGATCCTCGAATATTCGGTGGTCTGCAGCGCCGTGGCGGTCGGCTGGTCGGGATACGCCGCGGGTTTCCTGCAGTCGATCGGCGTCGACCTGCCGTACTGGCTGCTGGCCGGTCCCCATGCCGGTGGCGTCTTCAATCTGCCCGCGGCCGTGATCCTGTTCGCAGTGGCGGCGCTGCTGATGGTGGGTACGCGCGAGAGCGCCACCGTGAACGCCGTGCTCGTGGTGCTCAAGCTCACGGCACTGCTGGTATTCATCGTGCTCGCAGCGAAGGCGTTCAATGGCGAGCATTTCACACCCTTCATGCCCTACGGATTCCAGGCCCATCTCGATGGCACCGAGGTGCGCGGCGTGATGGCGGCGGCGGCGATCATTTTTTTCGCCTTCTACGGGTTCGATGCGGTGTCGACCGCAGCGGAGGAAACGATCGACCCGAAGCGCGACCTCGTGCGCGGCATCATCGGCTCGATGGTCGTCTGCACGCTGCTCTACATGGTCGTCGCGGCGGCCGCGCTCGGCGCCTCGTACTACACCGACTTCGCGGCGAGCCCGGAACCGCTGGCCTACATCCTGCGCTCGCTGGACCATCCGGTCGCGGCGAACCTGATCGCCGCAGCGGCGGTGATCGCGCTGCCGACCGTGATCCTCGCCTTCATGTATGGCCAGAGCCGCATCTTCTTCGTGATGGCGCGCGATGGCCTGTTGCCGCAGCGGCTTGGCACGGTCAGTGCGCGCAGCGGCACGCCGGTCGCCATGATCCTCGTGACGGCGATCGTCACCGCGCTGATCGGCGGCATCTTCCCGCTGGCCGAGATCGCGGAACTCGCCAATGCCGGAACGCTGTGTGCGTTCGTCGCGGTCTCGCTGTGCGTGCTGGCGCTGCGCGTGCGCG
>Ga0209096_1003168_pt1 | contig 14661 bp, 18 predicted proteins | sample AD_UKC034_MetaG_FD_184407 | JGI IMG/M metagenome (GOLD analysis project Ga0209096, IMG submission 184407) | Active sludge microbial communities of municipal wastewater-treating anaerobic digesters from USA - AD_UKC034_MetaG (SPAdes) (version 2) | ecosystem: Engineered > Bioreactor > Anaerobic >... | reverse complement strand
TTAAGTTTCAATAATTGTACCGGATGATAACAAAGAAAAAAGTAACAAAAAAGAAATGCATTAATAATAATGGTAATATGTTTTAAAATACCATATTACAAGTCTAAAGGAAGCTTAGCTTCGGCCTCCATATCTCCCACGAAGGGCACAAAGCCACCAGGTTCGGATGAAGCTTGGCTTCGGCTCATCAGACATTTTGTGTTATTGATCTGAATAAATCAATCTCCATCGGCGAGCCTACCCTTAACTCAATCCTCCGGCCTCCCCAATATCTTCTTATCCCGGTAGGCCTTCTCAAGGGTTGAATCTACGGGATGGATATCCGATACAGGATCCGTCCTTCCCGATAGCACAGGCTGACCCGCATCCACCCAGGCGGAATACCATAAACTGCCCAGTGCCAGGATGGCATCCCTCATCCTGTTTTCAACCATGCCTTTCATGGCGGACTGGTAGGCTCCCGCATAGGCCGGGCATTGGGTGCGAACGGTGAGGCCCGCCCGCTGATCAAAACAATATTGTTCGTCCGGGGGAAAGGTCCGGCTGAGCCTTTTTTCAATGCCCAGAACGGAATCCACCAGTTGATGGCTTTGATGGATCATGTCCCAGGAGAATTTGCCGACGTCGCGGATATACCTGGCCTTCCCTACCAGGTAATCATAGGATTCATCGGCAAACAATTCCGGGATCCGGCTTTCCCAAAAGGCGTGCAAACCCGTCTGGCCGGTTTGCTGGCCGTTGTAATTACTCGTGGTATGTAGGGGGACATGGGCATCGGCGACATAGTGTCCCAGATCGGTGGCCAGCCGGAGAATGACCGGGGCTTCCCCGGTTTTAAAAGCATTCACCAGCCTCTGATACATTGCCTGGATATGGTAAGGCAGGATGCCATGCCGGCTGAAAGTATCGATCCAAAACAACGATTGTCCCCCGGCCAGCAAGGTTTGACCAAAATAATGATTGAAGCTATCAGTAGTAAGGGCAGGAAGGTCCTGACCTCTTTGATCCACCTTCAGCTCCTCTTTCAGGAACCGGCGGAAGGCATGCCAATCTACCCGCTTGCCGGAATCGGCGCCGATCCGGATCCATTGTTTTTTTTGATCGCGGACGATTCTTTCCTCCGGAAATATAGATTGAAGATTTCCACCGGGTGATTCAACCACCAGGTCACCATAAAGAATCAGGGCATCGAGATAGTCCTGGGGCACCCGGGGCCAAAGGTCCAGATCGATATAATGCCGGATGGCTTCATCGGAAACCGCATACCGTCTTTTATCCGCATCCACGGCATGGGCGGTGATGAATTCAATATTCGTTTTGAAGAGGGGCATCATGTCCGGGACCAGCGTAAAGACGGCGAGCCGGTTGATGCGCTTGTGGGCAAAAAAACCCCAATTGGGCTTCCAGGCTATAAAAACCCAACAGGATACCAATATGCCAACGGCAATCAGGGTGTTCTTCGATTTCATCTGACTTTATTAAAAAGCCGCGGATGACCTGAATATTTTTTGTAAGATACGGGTTTGAGCAAGAAAAAAATCCTGCCCGTCATAAACGAATAAGCGCTCCACCTCCTGCTGGCCCTCTACATAAATGGGAAAAAATTTGAGGGTCCTGGATGAATCCGGCAGGAAGTTCAAGTCGAGCACGGCATGCGGCCGGGAAGCCAGCACTTCGGGAATGCCTTCAAAATCGTTTTCGATGCTCTCCACTCCAATACCGGAGAACACATCGAGGTAAGCACGGATCCCGGATTCACCAGTTTGCATCAAACGGCCGCCGTAATCATACAATTCAAACCGGCCTTCCATTCTTTTAATTTCAAATCCCTCTTCGGGATGGTCCGGATAACTTAATTTTAAACCGGTCAGGCTTTCCGGCCGGTGCCTGAACAGCATCCGGTCCCTCCAGTCTTCGACCGGCATAGTAAACCGGTTGGCGAGGCTGCCTTCAAACCCGGGCACATGAACCACATAAGGCCGCTCAAAGCCATCCATCAAGGCATAAGTGCCCCTTTCATCATTGGTCATGCCGCCGATGCGGTAAGATTTGATCGGATCCCCTCCACGGTCCAGGAAAACCAGCCTGACCCCATGCCCGCGAATCGCCTGCATCATTTGCGCGATGGCCGCATCCGGAGGGTAAAACATCACCTGCACACCCGGGAGGATGCGGAAAATATTGGCGATGGCATCGGGACGCACGGGAAATTTTCCGTTGATCCACCAACCATCCGGTCTGCGTTCAAGGTTTTGTTTTTCACCATCCGGCGCATAAATTTCAATACGGTGGACGGCGGCGGTATCTGAAATCCGGAAATCGGTTTCCTGCCGGGCAGGGTCCGTCTTGCATCCATAACCCACCAGCCAAATCAGCAGGATCACCAGTCTGGCATTAATGCGCATATTGCTTTTTTCTCCAGTAATTAAATACCGCGGCCAGGAGAAAAACGAGTGCTGCCGGGAAGAGGATATTGAACCATCTCCAGAGATCGGCCTCCCGGCTCAGCCTGGCTGAGTCGAGCATGCGCAGCCGGAGTTCCTTATTCCTGGCCTGCATGACCTGGTGCTCGTCGATGAGGTACTCGATGCTGTTCAGGACGAGGTTCTTGTTGGAAGGATAGGTTTTTTGTTCGTAGATATTAAAACCGAGCGGCGCGGGTTCGCCGCGGCTGCTGACCGCGTTGGCGACCAGGTCACCGTCGCTGTACACGATCATGCGGGTAGGTTTACTTTCGGTCTTGAAGCTTTGGCCTATCTGGCTTAAAGTGGCCTGAAAAGGCCCGGTTAACCGGTTTTCAAAGGCGGATGGGAATACCCCTTCCAGCAAAAGGCCCAGAGGCTGACTCTCCCGGTTGAACTGTTCCGGTTTTTCCAGACTGCGGATCATTTCAAAATTGACCGGCGAAGGGCTCATTTGGGTCCGGCTGTATGCACTGCTGGCCAGCAGGACGGTCTTTTTCACCGCTGTTTTGGTGCGCACGGTATCCACGGTAGCCGGATAAAAAAGGCTGATGCGGTCCAGGTTTTTCACGACCGGATGATTCGAAGCCGGCACGACCAGGGGATGGTAATACCAAAACCGGGGTTCAAACTGCGGTGTATTGTTGGAATAACCCGCCAACAAGGGAATGGTGCTGCATTCATAATCCAGCACGATATTGGGCTGGATCCGGCATCCGTATTTAAACAACAGCTCCTCCAGGTTCAGGTCGTAAGGCAAAGGAATAAAATCCAGCTTACTGCGGTTGGCGGCATTTACGGTATCCGTATTGACCAGCAGGGGGTCAATAAACCACAACACCTTACCCCCGTTCATGATATATTGATCGATCAGGAAATTGTCGCGGTCGCTGAATGCCCTTTGCGGCTTAGCAACCACCAGGACATCTATTTCCGGGGAGATCTGCACCACGCTGTCGAGGGTCAGCCGGCCGGTCGAATACACCGGGCGCAGGGACCGTTCCAGGTCGGCGGTATTAATCTGTGGAAGTTCCCCATGACCCCGGGTAAATACCACCACGGGATTTTTACTCATCTGGAGCTTCTGGATCGCGTTGGCAAATTTATATTCCAGCAGGCTGGCAGACCGGTTGAGCACCTCGTCTTCAGAAATATTGGGGTCCATGCTTTCCAGGAGGCTGACCGGGATCATGCGCTCCCCGAAATAAAAAAGGGCATAGGGATACACGATTTTTTGTTCCTGCTCCCGGCCGTTATAAACGGTGAGACGCGTCGGGACGATGCCATCCCGACCCAGGGATTCCTGGTTGGACCGCACCAGTTCGGGGTCGCCCTGGAGCGGGTCCACTTCCTCAAACAAGATCTTTTTATTGATCCGGTTGAAAGAAGACAAGGTTTCAACGGCCGTCTTCTTCAACCGGGTAAAGGCGGCCGGGAACTTACCGGTAAATAAGATTTTGACATAGATATTGTCGCGGACACTGGCCACCAGTTCCTTCGATTCTTTCGTGATGGTATGCCTCTTGTCCCCGGTAAGGTCCAGCGAAAACAGTTTCAGCCCCGACATCAATAATATACCCACCGGCAATAAGAGCCACTTTTGGAACCGGTTTGAGCCAAGCCCGGTCTGACCGTTAGCCTGAACGGCGAAAACCGCCAGTTGTAAAAACAATACGTTGAGGGCTATGAAATAAAAGAGATCCTGGCTGGTAAGCACTCCCCGGCTCAGGGACTGGTAGTGGTATTGTATGCCTATCCACTGAATCATGTAGTCCAGGGTGCCTTCAAACAAAGGAAGGGTGCTGAGGAAGGACGGTCCGGTAAACATCAAAAAACTCAGGCCGGCAGCCAGCAAAAACGCGGTCATCTGGTTGGGAGCCATTGCGGAAGACAAGATCCCGATGGAGGTATAGGCCGCAGCCAATAAAAACCAACCGATGAAGGAACCCAGGGTGCCGCCAAGGTCCAGGTTGCCTTTGGGAAAGCCCAATTGGTACACCGACCAGGTGTAGACCTGGCTGATCAGCAGGAGGACCGCCACCACGATCAGGATGGCAAAATATTTACCCAGGATCAAAGATGAAACAGAAATGGGTTTGCTTTTAAGCAGGTCCAGGGTGCCCGTGATTTTCTCTTCGGCGATGGACTTCATGGTCATGGCCGGCAGGATAAAAAGAAACATCCAGGGCGCCAGGTCAAACAAAGTCTGCAGGGTGGCGAACTTATTGTCCGGAATGCTGGTACCCGGAAACAGCCACAACCAAAGCCCCACCAGCAAAAAATAGGCAGCCATGGCCAGCATCAGGCTCCAGGAGCTCAGGTAGGATTGCAGTTCTTTCCGGATGATGGCATTCATGGGTGACTAAGCATGGGCTGCCCCGGAGGTTTGGCCGGTTAATGAATGAAAAAGGTCCTCCATTTTGTTTTCCACCCATTTGAGTTCATTCAAAACCAGATGGTTTTCCACCGCCCATTGATACACTTTCTGACTGAGCAAAGGGTCTTCATCCCGGATCAGGAAGGATTGTTCTTCCGTTCCTGGGACGATCTGATTCCAGCGTTTCCGTAATAAAGCGACCGGCACTTCGCCGACAAAACGCACATAAACTTCATGCCTGGCCTGCAACTTTTTTTTCAGTGAAACCATGGGTTCATCGGCGATCAGTTTTCCCCGGTGGATGACGATACAGCGGGTACAGATGGATTCCACCTCCTGCAGGATATGCGTAGACATGAGCACCGCGTGTTCCTTTCCCAGGGACCGGATCAGGTCCCGGATCTCCAGGATCTGGTTGGGGTCGAGGCCGGTGGTCGCTTCATCCAGGATAAAAAGATCGGGCTGGTGCAGGAGCGTTTGGGCGAGGCCTACGCGCTGGCGGTAACCCTTGCTCAGTTGTCCGATTTTTTTATGTTTTTCCTGGCTGAGGCCGCAGGCCCGGATGGCCTCGTCAATCACAGGTTTTGCATTTTTTACCCCGTGGATCCTGGCCATGAATTCCAGGGATTCCCTTACATAAAGGTCGGTATACAAGGGGTTGTTTTCCGGCAGATAGGCGATGGACTGTTTTAAGGACGGATGGTTTTTATCCAGCACACTGCCCTTGATCTTTACGGACCCTTCATCCGGTTCCAGAATGCCGGAGATCATTTTCATCGTCGTGGATTTACCCGCCCCGTTTGGACCCAGAAAGCCGACGATCTCCCCGCTCTGGATCCGGAAAGAGACCTGGTCCACCGCGGTCTGCGGGCCATATTGTTTTACGAGCTGATCAGCTTCCAGGATCTCCATGGGGCATTAAGGATTGGGTCATAAGGGTTGAGAGGCTGGCGCCGAGTTGAGTTTTTCGGAGAAGGCCCGGATATCCATGGCTTCATCCAGGGACCAGGGCCCGATGCGGGTCCGTTTCAAAGAGAAAAGATAAGCGCCGGAGTCCATGGCTTTACCCATATCGTGGGCCAGGCTCCGGATATAGGTTCCGGCGCTGCAGGTTACCTCAAAACTTACATAGGGCAGGTCGATGTGTTCAAGGTCCAGCCGGTGAACATCGATGAACCTGGGCCTGGTTTTTACCTCCCTGCCCCGGTGCGCGGATTTATAAGCTTTTTTCCCGTTGATTTTCACCGCTGAAAATACCGGGGGATGTTGCACCAGGCGCCCGGTAAAACGATTGGCGGTCTCCCGGATCAATTCCGGAGTGATATGGCCGGTTGGATAAAGGGCATCGACCGGCCTTTCGGCATCGTAACAGGGGGTGGTGGCGCCAAGAAACAAGGTCGCTTCATAGGTTTTGTCCATTTCATGGATCATGGGGGTCAGGCGGGTGAATTTACCCGTCAGGATCAGCATCAAGCCGGTGGCCAGGGGATCCAGGGTGCCGGCGTGGCCTATTTTGATTTTTCTGATATTCAGGCCCGACCGAAGGGCCAGTTTGCATTTGTTGACCAGGTCAAAAGAAGTCCAGGTCAGGGGTTTGTCGATCAGCAGGAGCCTGCCTTCCTCCCAATAAGCCGGATCCGAAAACTCATCGTCAAGCCTTACGGGTTTTATGTTTAACAGGTCCATGAGAAGGTATAAGTACCCGCAAAAATAGGGCTTTGGGAGCGGCCGTGTGGAAATAGAAAAAGGGCCGGGATCTTCAGTTCATCGCCGGGATCAGGATTCCGCGGATGGTTTGGTGTCCGGTTTGTTTCTGAATATGGCATAAATGGCCAGGACCAGTCCGCCCAGGATCACGATCGGGGAGATCACGGTGCGCCTGAAACTGTAGATCAGTTTTTCATCCCAGACCTCGTTGCTGGGCATGCGGCCGCCCATCATGAGGGCGTATCCCAGGATGACCAGGCCGACGCTGATCAAAAGCCACCGGATATTGTCTTTGTTGAAGGTAAACTCTACCGGCGTATTGGTGAGGGAAGTCGTGGTTTTCCTCCTGGCTGCGATGGGAGTGGAGGGCCCGGAAAAGACTTCGGGCTTTTTGGTCTCCGTTTTGATGATTTTTTTCGCCGGGTTGGTTTGTTTGGACATGCTCAAATTTTGCCCAAAATTAACTTTTTTGCTATATATAAAACGAATTTATACAGGGAGGGAAATAAAACATAGGCACCCGACCTATTGTTGTGTTGCAGCCGGATACCGGGCATCTTTTCGGATTCAGGATCTTCTTGATTCCGGATCCGGGAGGACATTTCCTACAAATACCTCAAATTTGGCTTGAAATTCGCTTGTTTAATCTTGTTTATGCACGCTAATCGGATGCTGTTCAGACTGAGGATGGGCATGGTCTTTATCCTCTTTTGTTCCTATTTATATGGGCAGCAACAAGGAGTCTTCAATCCGGGTTTTGAAGGGGAACCCCAGGATGCTACCATGCCCATCGGCTGGATGGGCTGTGAGGACGGCACCACTCCGGATATCCTTCCCGGCCCCTGGGGCGTATTTCAGCCGGCCTATGAAGGACAGACCTATATGGGCCTGATCGTGCGAAAGAACGGGACCTGGGAATGTGTCGGGCAGCGATTGTCCGAATCCCTCAAGGCGGGCAATTGTTATTTTTTCAAACTGATGCTGGCCAATGCAAAAACTTATAATGGGTATAATAAAGCGGCCGTCCTCCGGGTCTGGGGAGGCGACGACCGTTGCGAGAAAAAACAAAAACTTTTTGAAAGCGCGCCCGTCAGTCATGCCGACTGGAAACCCTATACGGTCCGCTTTAAACCCAAGCAGAACATCAGCTTCCTCATCATCGAAGCCTTTTACAATACCAAACAACAACATACCTACAACGGCAATATCCTTATCGATGCCATGACTTCGATCCAGCCCTGCGACCGCGCCGAACTGATCGTAAAATCGAAGCCCGCTTTCTGACCGGAAGCGGCGTGCCGGTGCCTTTGAATGGCATTGCACCGCGATGCATTTATTATGCCGCCATATCCATCTATTTGATACCTTTGCGCCCGAATTCATAACATATATTAAAAAATCCGAATGGAAACCGTACACACCAGACTCCCCTACAAAGTCAAGGACATCAGCCTGGCCGAATGGGGAAGAAAAGAAATCAAACTGGCGGAAGCCGAAATGCCCGGGCTCATGGCCCTGCGCCAGCAATATGGCTTGTCCAAACCCCTGAAAGGGGCCAGGGTCGCCGGATGCCTGCATATGACCATCCAGACCGCCGTGCTCATTGAAACGCTGGCCGAACTCGGCGCCGAAGTGTCCTGGTCCTCCTGCAATATTTTTTCTACCCAGGACCACGCCGCTGCGGCCATTGCGGCCGAGGGCATCCCGGTCTATGCCTGGAAGGGCATGAGCATCGAAGAATACGACTGGTGCATCGAACAAACCCTTTACGCCTTTAAAGGAGGCAAACCCCTGAACATGATCCTCGACGACGGAGGGGATTTGACCAATATCGTGCTGGACCAATTTCCGGAACTGGTGAAGGAATTGACGGGCATCAGTGAAGAAACCACCACCGGGGTCCACCGGCTTTATGAGCGGGTCGCCAAAGGCACCCTGCCGGTCCCGGCCATCAATGTCAACGATTCCGTGACCAAGTCCAAATTTGACAATAAATACGGTTGCCGCGAAAGTTGCGTGGACGCCATCCGCAGGGCTACCGACCTGATGCTGGCTGGCAAGGTGGCCGTAGTCGCGGGATACGGAGATGTGGGCAAAGGTTCAGCGGCTTCCCTGCGCGGGGCCGGATGCCGGGTGATCATCACCGAAATCGATCCCATCTGCGCCCTCCAGGCCGCCATGGACGGTTTCGAAGTGAAAAAAATGAAAAACGCCATCCAGGAAGCGGATATCGTGGTGACCGCCACCGGTTGTCTCAATGTCGTGACCGGAGAACATTTCAAAATGCTCAAGGATAAAGCCGTCGTCTGCAACATCGGTCATTTCGACAACGAGATCGATGTGGCCTGGCTGAATAAAAATTATGGAAATACGAGGGACCAGATCAAACCCCAGGTGGATAAGTACACCATCGAGGGGAAAGACGTGATCCTGCTGGCCGAAGGCCGCCTGGTCAACCTGGGATGCGCCATGGGCCATCCTTCCTTCGTGATGTCCAATTCCTTTACCAACCAGGTTTTGGCCCAGATCGAACTGTGGACCAATAAAGGCAAATACGAAAACAAGGTCTATATGTTACCCAAACACCTGGATGAAATGGTTGCCCGGCTCCACCTGGAAAAAATCGGCGTGGAACTGGACGAACTGGACCACGAGCAGGCCAGCTACCTCGGGATCAGCCAGGAAGGCCCCTACAAACCCGATTATTACCGCTATTAATAAGGCCGGGTATATCCGGGGTAAAAGGACGGTGATTATAAAGAAAGATCAGGATCTTTTGAATAAGCCATGAATTCTGAGTTTTACACCTATTTTCAACTGGGCCTTCAGCACATCGCGGACCTGAATGCCTACGATCATATCCTCTTTATCGTTGCCCTCTGCGCCATCTACCGGCCTGAGGACTGGAAAAAAGTACTCATCCTGGTGACGGCCTTTACCATCGGGCATTCGCTGACCCTGGCCATGGCGGCCCTGGACCTGATCCGTTTCCGCCAGGAACTGATCGAATTCCTTATTCCGGTGACCATCCTCTTCACCGCTGCCCTGAACCTCCTGCCCGGCGCGGAGAAATCCCGCCAACACATGCCCCTTTGGAAATATCTGCTCCCCCTGGTCTTCGGCTTCATCCACGGCATGGGTTTTTCCAATTATTTCAAAAGCCTACTGGGCAAGGAAGAAAGCGTGGTCAAACCCCTGTTTGCCTTCAACCTGGGCATCGAAGCGGGCCAGATCGGCATCGTGGTCGCCCTGATGATACTCAGTTTTTTGGTGATGGGTCTGGCAAGAATCAAACAGCCGGTATGGACCCGGCTGGTTTCGGGGATCGCCGCCGTGATGGCGCTGTTCCTGATGTGGGAAACCAAATTCTGGTGAATTTGGTTATAGGGAAACAGATGATTGAAGGCTTCCTATTGAATTTTATCCTGGCCATGTGCTACCCCACCCTGGTGGCAGGGGCGGATTTGCATGATATCCACGTCAGCAAATGCGAGATCCAGCTCAACGAAGAAAGCTCCTCCCTGGAAGTGGCCACCCAGATCTACCTCGATGACCTGCAGTCCATTCTTTCGAAGCACGGGGCGGACAACCTCCACCTCTGCACCGAGCGGGAAAGCAAAGACGCGGATACCTTTCTGAAGGCTTATCTTGAAAAAAAATTGCAGATTTCAGCCGATGGCAAGCTGCTTTCCCATCAGTTTGTCGGCAAAGAGCCTTCCGAAGACCAGATCGCCGTGTGGTGTTATATCGAATTGAAAGTCCCTCCCGGTTTTGCCTCGCTCAAGGTCAAATACGATGTCCTCATGGACCTGTACGACGACCAGAAAAACATCGTGAACATCAAGGCCCGGGGAAAAAACGGATTTATGCTTTTCAGTACCAGGCATTTTGAAGAAACCATCCAATATAAATAAAGCAGGGCAACCGGTTTGAGCGATAAAATCATATCTTTTTTCACCTTCCTTTTAAAACAACTGGTCATTCTTCCCATACGGTTATACCAGGTTTTGTTGTCGCCCCTGCTGGGAGCCAATAAATGCCGCTTCCAACCCACCTGCTCTCATTACATGATCGGCGCGATACAGGAATGGGGGGTCCTGAAAGGACTTTGGCTGGGCCTGAAACGGATCTCCAGGTGCCATCCCTGGGGCGGATTCGGAGAAGACCCGGTCCCTAAAAAAGAAAAGAAATAAACCTCGGGCAGGTAACGAAATCCCCGGATGCTTACACTTTAAATAAAGGCCAAACAGCCTCTTGTATTCAAATCATCCGTAGCCATGTCTGCCCTGTTAAACATCCAGATCCAACCAAAACCGGAACCGCACGCCACTTTATCCGGGAGATTTTCTCCCATCCTTCAATCCAGAATGCAGGCATTCCGTGGAAAAAAGATTTCCGGGAATGAATTCGAATCCCTTTATGCGCTGCCCTCCGTCCTGGAAGCCGTCCTGGTTTCCATTCAATTGCAGCAGGCCATTAGAACAGAAGGATTGGCGGAAGCGAAGATCGGCCTTCATGCGGACCTGTCCCTGAACGCTGATCAACCGGTCCGGCCGCTGGACCTGGAGATCCTGGACCGTATCCTTGAACTGGGCGCCCCCAATACGGTAGTGATGTCTGAACCCGTGGCGGAACAAATAAATAATCACCCTGAATTCCGGACGGGGAAGATTGGTAAAATTCACCATAAGGCCTATGCAGGAGGTTTAAACATTTATTCGCTTCATGGTTATGGGCTCAGCAGCCTTCCGGCTTCCCGTTTTTATGAAAGGCTGAAAGCCAGGCTGAAAATCGCCTCCCTATTTTAATCCAAACAGTTGACCTGACGAGGTCCCGAAAACAGCATTTATGGCGGCCTGTCGCAAATGCCCCGTGCTTTGTCGTTTTTTCACTTTTGCCCGTTCTGAGATATCCGTTAGGTTTGTATGAAAATAACTCCATAAACCAAAATTGAATCTTATGTCAAGCACTGAAAAAACCGTTTTGACCATTGTGGCCGGCATCCAGGCTCCCGTTGAAAAAGTATGGGCATGCTGGACGGAACCCAGGCATATCATTAAATGGAATGCCGCCTCCCCGGACTGGCAATGCCCTTATGCGGAAAACGACCTGCGCCCGGGAGGAAAATTCATGTCCCGCATGGAGGCCAAAGACGGGTCTTATGGCTTTGATTTTGCGGGAGAATACACCCGGGTGGATCCACTTCGTTTGATTGAATATACCCTGGGGGATGGCCGAAAGGTCCAAACCACCTTTGTTTCCTCAGGCGGGGAAACCCGGATCATTTCCCACTTCGAAGCTGAAAATTCGAATTCCCTCGAAATGCAGCAGCAAGGCTGGCAGGCCATCCTCAATAATTTTAAGAAACACGCGGAATCCGCGGGTACGGAAACTATGCAATTTGAGGTCAAGATCCAGGCGCCGGTTGAAAAAGTATATTCCAATATGCTGGACGATATACAGTACAGGGCCTGGACTTCGGTTTTTAACCCGACCTCCCATTATAAAGGCTCCTGGGAAAAAGGCTCCAAGATCTTATTTATCGGCACCGACCAGGACGGCAATACTGGCGGCATGGTCAGCCGGATCCGGGAAAATATACCCAATACCTTTGTCAGCATTGAACACCTCGGTGTAGTGCAGGGTGAGCAGGAAATCACCAGCGGCCCGCAGGTGGAAGCCTGGGCAGGCGCCCTGGAAAATTATACTTTCCGCCGGGACGGAACCGGTACCCGCCTGGTGGTGGATCTGGAGGCCAACGAGGAATACAAGTCTTATTTCGAAGAACACTGGCCCAAAGCCCTGGACAAGCTGAAATCCATTTGTGAAGGTTATCCCGCTTCTGCTAACTGAACCACCTATTGATTAAACGATTAAAAAAGCTCAGCATATGGCCAGTGTAAGCACCTATTTAAACTTCCAGAGAGAAACGGAAGCCGCCTTTAATTTTTACAAATCCGTATTCGGAGGTGAATTCATCGGAGCCGTCTCCCGGTTCAGGGATATTCCTCCCACCGAAGGCATGCCCGAATTGCCGGAAGCGGATAAAGACCTGATCATGAACATCGCCCTGAAGATCCTTGGGGGCCACCTGCTCATGGGCACCGATGCGCCGGAGTCCATGGGTTTCAAACTCCGTCAGGGAAATAATGTATATATCACCCTGCATCCCGATACGCGCGCCGAAACGAAAAAACTGTTTGATGCGCTTTCGGACGGTGGCGTGGTCGAACAGGAATTGCAGGATATGTTCTGGGGGGATTATTACGGCAGCTGCAGGGACAAATTCGGGGTACAATGGATGTTCAATTGTTCGGAAAAGGATAACCGCTGATTTCTTAGTGCGGTAGTATTCATCTTCTCCTGCACCCCGTCAGGGTGCTCCCCGCCTGAAGGATTGGCCATGGTCGTATCTTTTCCCGTGAGGATCACCCGTCCTAAGATATCGTATTTGGTAAATATCCGGAAACCATTGGGATCGGATCGCGCTACTTCGCGGTCCAGGCGGTCGTAGGTATAGGTCGTGGTGCCACCGGAAGGTATTTTTATTATTAGATAAGCTGTTGGAGGTATTGTTCAATTCAATAACAAAATAATCACAAAGCTTTTTCCTCGCAAAAATTTCTTTTCTACCAGGGGCGCTTCCTGATGAGGAGTCCAGGCTATCAAGGCAGTCTTTACTGAATTGGTGATCATTTCCTACAACTCCGGGATGGTCATGGCAGGGAGGTTGATTTGATCGGTCATATTTGAATTGTTATTATATTTTATTCAAATATGTGATCATTCTGGCCATCATCGGAATTACATAGTGTTGTTTTGTTTTAAAATACTGATATAGCATTAAATTAAATCATGACTTTTCTGCCTTAAGAACAGTTATTATTTTCTATTTATCTTTTTTCCTTCGAGAGTTTTTTATCTTGTTTAGGATAGCATTAATTGACTTCTTATCAATTTCTAACATTGTCAGAATTGAAATAATCTTTTCTTCATTTTTTCCCTTAACTGCTTTATCATATTCATTCATCAAACCACTTTGATATAATCGTTCATTTACTGTCATTCCAGAATATTTCATAGGTAAGAAATTTATTATTTTTAGAATGGAGGATTAGCACCTGAAACTCGCTTAATAACTACATTTTCCGGTTTAATAATTTTTTCTGGTAAGCCGCCACTATTCCCATCTAGTGGAAGTGCTGGCCTAGAGGTAATAATGTCTTTTTGTTTTACAGTGCCTTCAATAACAAATCGGCCAGAATTATTGGATCCACTTTCACCACCCGAAGGTAGCCCAGCTTTATCTCTAAAGTTAGAGACTTTATTTGGATTCTTGGTTGTCCATGAAGCTCCACTACTTTTTGCGTCATCTCCGAACACCCTAAAAACATTCACTTTTATATTCCCGATTGCTTTATTCACCAAGGCAGCACCTACTGCCGTACCTGCGCCAATGGCGGCATCTGAGGCCAAAGAATTTACCGTAATCTCTTTGCCTTGTATTGTATTGTTAGCCGCTCCTCCAACTGCATTAGCGACTGCACCAGCTCCAGCAGCAGTTACCAAGCTCGCGCCCATTGTCAATCCTGCAGCACCACCTGTAATTCCGCCTTGTAATGCACTCCCGCCAACGGCTTTCCAATCAGAAATTTTACCATTTTTATAAAGCTGCCGTCCAGCTTCAATGCCCCCTCCTATTAGAGCCCCAATCCCCGCTCCAATCAATCCAGTTATCGGTGTATTGCCATCTGGATCTAAAAATTTAATCGGATTATTAAACCCATAGTTAAAAGGACTCCATTCGAACATCTTATCTGCCATTGGATCCACCTGTCCCCACCTTCCAACCGCCGGATCATACCATCTGGCCCCATAGTCATACAACCCCAAAGCAAAATCATCATTGTATTCCTTCCCATTGTATTTGTATTTATTCTCCGGGCTAGGTGGCGCTGACCATCCCCCTTGCTCCATCCCAAATGGGTAATAGTGGTTCTCCTGCAAGAAGTAAGCACCCGGCCAACCACATATTGATCAAGGCAAGAGTGGGGCATAGATTTACCTGAAAAAAGGATGAAAAAGGATCAAATGACCAGGCCGGAAGGCCTGGAA
>Ga0209096_1003161_pt1 | contig 14689 bp, 15 predicted proteins | sample AD_UKC034_MetaG_FD_184407 | JGI IMG/M metagenome (GOLD analysis project Ga0209096, IMG submission 184407) | Active sludge microbial communities of municipal wastewater-treating anaerobic digesters from USA - AD_UKC034_MetaG (SPAdes) (version 2) | ecosystem: Engineered > Bioreactor > Anaerobic >... | reverse complement strand
TTGAGGCAGGCAAGCCACTTGCTCAGATCGCCCGCGAATAGGTATCTTCGCTCCACCAACTACTAGGATTGAACTCATTATTCTTGAAGTCCTCTATCACTGCGTGGCCTGCATCCACAAGCATCTTGTTGAAGTTCCTGCCAGGCTGGTTATTCTCACTCAGGTAGACCACGGCAACCCAACGACCAAATGAGTCTTTACCGGTCTTATCATCCAGGTCTAGGAAGACGTATGTGCTCTGCATCCATGTCTTTGTATATGCTGATGCCTTCTTCCCAGCTTCGCAGGCTTTAGAGCCGCGAGTCTCCGGGCAATCGATGTCTGCAAGCCTGACTCTGATGAGATCCTCGGAGAGCAGGCTATCCTGTAGTTGGACATCGATGGTATCTCCATCCACTACCTTTACCACCCGGCCATATGCCTCATCAGGTGACCCTGTTGCTAGACAGAACCAAAGCAATAATGCCAGAATCGGCATTATGGCGGTCTTCGTCAGTCTCATTGACCCATTCACATCTTTGTATGTTATTCAAGCTTTCTCTCTGTGAAAAAATGGTTAACTGATATTGTTTTCCGGCAAAAGTACTTAGCTTTGCACGTAGAATAAGGTCGTCATGGCAGGAGTCCTTGAGCAGCTAATCAGGCCACAGCAGAAGACCATATACCAAGATCGGAAGGCTATGGAGCTGGAAGCCGCCAAAGAGATCCTGGCAGAGGTCTTCAGGATCAGGCTCTCTGAGGTAGATGAGATGATCCGGTGCCGCTTCGAAGCTGAAGATATGGGCTATATGGGCCTCGATGATGGCCTGTGGCCTCAAGAGTTCTGCCTGGAAGGATGAGCTGGGTTCAAGTTCACCATATCGCCCGAGGTTCTTATCCGGCCTTCCTTTGCCAGCTCCTCAAGGACAGGCTCCAGCTCTGCAAGTCTCATGCTTGTGCGCTACCGCAAGTCGCTTCGCTTCATCTTGCCATGATTGGCCTGACCTACAGAACCACCGCTACCAGAAATGCTGCCAACTTATATTTTTCGTCAGAAGGTATTTATTTGAGTAGTTATAACACCTTTCCATAAGAAGCATCTTAACTTCCTTTTCAGAAACAATGTACAGCTTTGCCGTTTTTGGTACAGGATTACTTTTCTCAACCAAATAGTAGTTGCCATTACATTGTGTGATAAATATGAGGGTCTTATTTGATAGACTAATGTTTTGATCTTTTAGATATAGTTGCACCTCTGAATAGCTTCCCTCTCCTCTAATTAAGTCTTCAGCTGCACGTATACCTATAGTACTAGGTATGTCTTCTATACTCCAAAGTATTAAAAATAAATATAACAAAATTAATAACTTTGAACTATACAGTTTAATGCCAAAGATATAAAGAACTGTATCGTGTTTAGTGACAAATTTAATTATATTAGGACATATAATTAACAAAGCTATTATTATAGTTAGGAATATCCATTCTTCAAAACTTTGTTGAGGCAATAAAAAATAGGCCCATGCAGAAAAAGCGATAAAAAATACCATCAAAAAAGCAAGCACTAAAATTCCCAAAACGATTGAAGATACTAAATTAGTGAAATGGAATATTAAGAATTTTCTTATGGGTCTCATTGTATTTAGTTTAAATAAATTTCTGTAGTATTGAATCGTTTTTAAGGAATCTACTGTTTCTTCTTTAAAATCTGCTAACGTACTTAGTAGTATTTGGGAATTTATTACTATAATAGTAAATGAAACTATTATAAATAGCAAATTGTATCCAGATTCTAAATAGAATGTAAAAGGAAGATTTAGTGCGTTGAATGGAATAGATAATCTATTAAAATAGTTTACATAATAAGTAGATACAATTAAATAAAATATTGCCGTTAGAAGTATTGTAAGATATGGGGGTTGACTGATAAATGTGATTACTTTTTTTGTTATACTATCATCTATTTTTATTTCATTTGCCCAGGGATCATCACTCAGTAAGGTTCTCTTCTTTGGCATAATTAGGAGTAGCCTTCATACCCACTATGATATAGCTTATCTCTTTCATAGCCTATCTCCTCCTTTACTTCCGAATTGCCACCACGATTTTGCTTTTGCCTCTTCTGAGATGGTGGAAGAGCAGGAGTGACCTTCTCCGAAAGCCGGCAGCTCATCTTTTCATCTCTTCCCGTATCTTTTGAACCAACTTAGGATAGTCTCTCTCCAGCCCGTCCTCAATCCAGTGGCTTGCTACTTCGCTGATAGAGAACCGGGGGATGGTCCCTTTCAAGTACCACATGGCAGCCGCTATAGTAGGGCTCCATACGCCTATCATTCGTCGCTTGCTGTTTGCAGCCACGATAGCCTCATCCAGGAGCTTAATGTCTAATGCCTTAAGGCTTAATGTTTCATCACTTAATGCTTCATGCCTTAAGGCTTCATCAGTTAATGTTTGTTTGCTTAAGGCTTCATCAGTTAAGGATTCTGACTTTTTGGCCTTAATATCATTAAAAACACGGTCCATTAAGTCTCCTGTCATGCGACCACCTCATTAGCAAGTTGTGAATATGCAATTGCAGCCGGAGCTTCAGGATCTATCAGGTGAATGGGCTTCCCATAGCTCGGAGCTTCAGCTAATTTGATGCTCCTCGGAATAACTACCTTAAAGACATCCTCTCCGAGCAGCTCCCTAACCCGAGTGATCACCTCTTTGCCCATCTTTGTCCTGGCATCGTACATGGTCAGCAGATATTTTAGCTTCAGGTCCTGTCCTAGCCCTTCAGAGATCGCCTTAGCCAAATCCAAGATCATAGATAGCCCTTGGATCGCAAAGAATTCTGTTTGGATGGGTACAAGAACCGTATCGCTGGCAACCATCGCGTTTATGGTCAGGAATCCGAGGTTGGGCGGCGTATCGATGATGATAAAATCGTATCCGTTTTGCGCCCTCACTTTTGGCTTAAGGATCCTCTCCCTGGCAATGGATTTGCCCGCAATCTCCATCTCAGCCCTTCCTAGCCGCTTGTCTGCAGGGATTATATCCAGCCCCTCGATCTCAGTGTGCTTGGTGATCTGTGATAAGCTCAGATCGCCCATCATGGCCTCATACATGGTGTTATCGAACTCACTGATTGCCAGGTGAGTTGTAGCCGATCCCTGAGGATCTAGGTCTATTAGCAAGACCTTCTTCCTTTTGGCAGCAAGGCAGGCCGACAGGTTAACGGCGGTGGTAGTTTTGCCACAGCCCCCTTTCTGGTTTGCTATTGCTACTATTTCCATGGATTAAGAATTAAGCCTTAAGACTTAAGAGGATATCCATTAAGGATTAAGCCTTAAGGCTTAAGATATGATATTGGTGCTCTTCTGGTGTTGGGCGAGTCTGACCGGCCAAATATATATCCACCAGTGGGAAAACAAAGAAACTACGCATACCCACAGGATAAGCAGTAAGGCAACCACCCTCACTTGTTCCAGCAAGTTCGGGTGGTACAATTCCTGCCGGAGGTGATATTCGGGTATGACGCCAGATCATGGACGAAGTCCATTTTGCTATAATACACGTGGTATTTGATCTGGTATACCTCGTTTGGCTGTTGGGGCGCTAAGGCGCTCCTCTGCCCTTTTTTAAATCACAACCGGAAGATGCCAAACTGTGTTTTGATTTATTGGTTTTTTGACAAAACTATATGTGCACACATCTAGTATAAAAACATGCCTTTAGCGCCGATGTAGGTGTTGCTTCCTGTTGCAATCGATTTTGGTTTGGATGCTTGATGCCTGCACCAACAATGTGCCCACCAGAGCGTGGCTGAATTTTCTATGTCATTTTTCCAAGCATCTCACAAAATGTAATAGAACTTTCTGGCAGGGACAAAAGCAGACTCCGGAATATAGTTGCTAGAGTGCAGTCATATTAAAATGCTATTATAATGCTTTTTATTCGCCTATCTGGATTTAATTTTCTGTTAACCCGTCCATTCCACATAGTCTAGGAATACAGGTGATCCATCGCCTAACCCCATGATGATCGAGCAAAAAAGCATCCCAAAAACACCTTATGCTCCTACTGATAGCGATTCGCTGCATATCGATAATTTGCAAGATTCTGCAGTAAAAAAGAAATATATCTTGTAAAAAATATTATGATATTTGTTGTGCTTTAGAAGCAAGCCATTCGGGAGTCCTGACATATGTTATGGTTATCTTGCTACCAGTTTTATTAACCGCCGGATTTGGCTAGTTTCACTAACGACACTAACGAGGTCTACACCCCTAAACGACGGACTGCCTTCACCGCCCATATCAAGCAATTAATGGCTTTGCAATGATATCAGGTTTTCATCCTTCTTGCATGAGCAATGTGCTCATGTGGGTTTCACTAAAGCGTATCATGATTACTGGCGTGAAAGCTTTATCCCATTAAATCATTGAAGGCGTAAGAGGGATGAAATTTTGAAGACTTGCTTAGCAGTATTGGCTCTGGTAATTGTGCTTAATAATTCTGCTTTGGCTGAGAAAGAGCGAGTGTATGTTGGTCCTTATACAATTGAATATGACTATGGGAACATAGATCATAATATTATACCCTTGCCGGAACAATACGACGATAATGTCACTATTTATAACTTGCTTATTAGCGGCATTGAAGTAGATCCTCGTGGTATTGTTCCCGTTACAGAGATATTTGTTTCATTGCCAATGTATAATACATCCCCCAATTTAGAGGAGATAATGGATGCCCTTCTTGGTGAGCAGAATTATACGGAAGAGACGAAGACGATTAGTGACTCATCTGCCATTGTGCGTTATTGGACTGCGCCTTATGGACCAATCCCTCAAATGCCCTTCGTTTTGGCGGGCTTCTACATCGACGATGCGTTCTGCATTATGTTACTCCGAGGTTTTGACGAAGAGCAGGTCGAACATCTATTGGATAGTTTAAAAATAGCGCGATGGCTCGGATTCTGAGAATTTGGTGGTTTTTATGTGTGGCTTTGCTACTCAACATGCGAATTCCGCGACTCACTTATCCGCCTCAACAAATGACTGTGGAAATATCAAACTTCACTTGACTGTCTCCCTATTCCCCCAAGAACTTAAGCACCATTTCCGCCTCCATGGAGGTACTGATCCAAGCCACCAACAGCAACCCCAATCCGAAACGCTTAAATGACCTTTATGTTGGAACAATTATATATCAATAAACTAAAAGAGTTCTCTTCCCATTGAGAGCCAGATAAGCAGCTAAATTAACTGTAGTGGTAGTTTTGCCACAGCCTCCTTTCTGGTTAGCAATGGCTATTATCTGCATGGCCTAAAAGATTAAGGTCTAAGGGGCTTTGCATGTAAAGTCCTAAAAACGGGGCACTAAAATTTCAGGCGTACGACTTTAGATGCAAGGTGTACTAATATTGGTAACTAAAAATAAAATATGATTTTCGTCGGCGATTTTCCAATAAAAAAAAATAAAGCTCAACTTGCCTTGCCATGTTCATGACCTCATGTATACATGTAATTTTTCTAAGTATTATAGTTTTTGTCTTTGTTGGCTTTACACGTAAACTCGGTTCTGTGACTTGGGGGATACAGGGCCAATTATAATATCCAGTAGAATAACTTGTCGCCATCTCGCAGACAACAAGTCGGTTTCTGCTACGGAATATTCCTGTAAATTTTACAGCAAAATCGTCTCGCTACCCTGCTTTTTTCGATAGCTGGCAATTGTCGATAAATGATTTCATAGTGTATGGAATAGGTAGTTTGCCAGAAGCGATTTAGAACTTGTTAAGTGCTGGCCTGAAAAGTGGGAAACGTTCTGTAAGTTACACGCACTTTTTCCGTTTAGTCGGTCTGCGCCGGACGTCAGTAAAAAGAAGTTAATAGTTTTGGCTTAACTAAATCCTGCTTTTTTCATATCAATTTCTGCTATTGTCATATCGGCAATAGCTGAAACAACTTCGTGAGATTTATCGAAGATATCTTTTTTGTTAGTTTTTGGGTCGCTAGCAAGAATAACAAGATCCGTTAAGGCGTTTTTAGCTTTGATTCTTGCCTCAATGAATTTACTTTATTCTGGAGCGGTTGCTACTTTTATACCTCCTTTTATTCCCTATACTATTCCTAAAATATATACGTCTTTCTGAAATCTAGTTTCCTGTTTTGCACAATGGAGCTTATTGTCTCAATGAGCGCAGCCTGTTTACCTCTGCCATCGCTCTATCATAGATGTTTTTTGCTGTCGTGGATAGATCTTCAAAGCTAGGCTCGGATGAAGACTGCATATTCTGGATATCTAAAGGTACTGGATATCGTCCTTTCCATTGAGTGTAGATGCTTATAACCTTCAGATGATCAATCTCGGAGACGCTAACTTCGAAGCCGATGTTGTTGGCGAGATATAGATCATCAAGGTTATGTGTTCCAAGTGCACGTACTTGGTTGTCTTTTCGTGTAAACCTAAATGTTCTTAACTTTTCTTCAAAGGGAGTCACGTCCGTGATCGTCGCGTTGTATGCTTTGTATGCAATGATACATTTCGCCAGATCTTCAAGAGCGTACCCCATCAGCATTAGATACACAGCGTTAGGGGTGGTTTCTGGAGAGATGATCGGCTTGCAATCTGCATAAGTTTTGAGTGCGATTGCGAAATCGGCCCAGCCATCAATACCAACTATGCCTCTGAGATACAGCCCTGTTTCATGGCTAATAATGCGTACATCCATGCCATAACCTGCCATCGTACCGACCTTCTGGTTTTTACTTTTCGCATGAGAAACACTTCAACGATACTGATTTAAGGGCATGTCAGCCGCATGCCCCTCGATCAATTTTCCTAATTTCATAGCCACTCCGTTTAAGGATGGCCAGCAACAATCTCATAATCAATTCAGTCATTTTCATAATATCCCTGGTCAGGTTCTATCTGTCTCTCTCATTTCCGCCACGCGCCGCCAAATCTCTTCCTTCAGAGTGCCTCAATCATCGCTCACATGAAAATAGTTTTGGTGACATCTGGCAAAATGGTGCCTGCCGAAATATAGCTCCGAGGAGTCCGATAGCGTCAAACCACCCGGCCAGTTTCGGGTCCACCTCTGGAATCCATTTGGACCGGCAAATATAACGATTTCAGAGGGTTAGCAGGGTTTTCAAGTTCATCGTAAGCCCCGCGACCTAACATCTCGATGGCGAGCCTTAAGCAGGGCTCCACGGGCAAGATACGCCCCCCCCCCGTGGTGTCTGTTCTTACCGGCTATTTCAAGAGGAGCAATGTAGCTGGTCTGTGATTGCCATGATACATACACGAATTAGGTAAGAGGTATATATAAACATATATAGATACATAGACCTAGGTCCTCCCAATAACACCAACTAATCGCCTCTAACCAAATTTTTATATTTACATATAAATGCTATTATAGTAAATTAAATATTTATTTTACTATTATAGTGCGATTTTGGATGTATATATATATTTTTATTTTATATGTTTCTATGTGTATAGTTGATGATAGCGATTAGTGGGGCTTGATATCGATTGATTCATCCATTCTCAGCTCCCTAAACGTCCTCATCCACAAGGCGACCTGTCCATAAGTTGCGCCATCCTCTCCCGCAGATTCTTTCCTCTACTTGCCTTATCCTTTGACTTTATGAACCTCCATAAAACGATATTCTGACATGGCAATCATGTGCTCTCCTCCGCAGTCTGAGGATCGGTCTTTGCCGGTGATGAAGATAAGCTCTTCATAGCACACTCAAAACATCGATAAGATCCAACTTTACCGTCATAGTATGGAACCAAGTCATAGTTGAACGTCTGTCCACACACGGAGCAATGCCGCTTTGCCATAGCTGATTTGAACTTAGCAAAGCCGGGATTATCCTTTGTCAGTGTTGGCTGATTTATCTTAGACATCGTTGGGGCTTGAGATGGAGTGGCTTCCTTCCCGCCTCCGTCCACATCCTGGGTGGTTGCATCAAGTTTTTGCTCGACTGAATCCACCATTTTGCCTACTTTGGAAAACGCTATCAACGGATCGCAGTCAATGCCGTCAATAGTTTGCTTATATTCTATCTCTACTATACCTTTATTTCTTCTTCTTTTTATTTTCTATCTGAGTGTTTGTAGAATATGCTCCAAGTGTTGACGGTGTTGACTGAAGTCCATTGTTAGCGGTTTTATTTTCGGTTTTTTCGCCTTTTTCGGGTGTTTTGGCTGGTTTGGTAAGGGGTGTTTTGAATTTCACCCCTGACCAGCACATTGGCCTATCACCACGATCAACCCATGGCCGATAAGTTGAGACGGGAATTTCGGTCTGATCCTTAAGCAACTCTCCGAATTTTGTTGTGCTCATCGGCCTGAGATTGTGCTTCTTAACGTAGGCATTGAATTTGTCGAAAAATACCGATTTCTCGATATAGTCCGTTGCCCCTCCGGCCTCACATTCGTCCATGAGGAAGGCGAATACGGGATTTGCGTTTCGCTTGTACATCTTTTCTACGTCCTCAACCGTCTTGGTGTAGCTAAACTTCCACCCATTGGCCCTGAGTCTCTTGAGACCAGCCAGGGCGATGTTCAATAGGCCACTCAGCTCTTCTGGTGTCTGTAGCTTTTCGTCAAGGTCGGGATCTGCCGTGCCATCGTCCAGCACGAACCGGTTCAAGAATTCCAGCAAAATCCACCTGGAATAGAATGCGTAAGTATCGTCCTGGCTCCGGGGCAGCACGTTCGCCGAAAATAGCATTTTGGCTTTGTTCCTAAAGCTAAATGCCGGTCGGTACTTCTCTTGGGCCCGGTTATCGTCTCCGCCGGTCAAGTTCCTAAATGCTGAAGTATCTGATAGATCTTTGGACGGTAGGTCTCCGCCAATATTCACCAGCTTGCCGTAAAGATCTGATTTGGCGTATGCGTCTGTCACAAGGTCTTGCAGAGTGACATTGCTTATACTCTTCTTTCCGAGAAGGGCGACTATCAGCCTCAGGAACGTTCCTTTGCCGTTCCTGCCAGGTCCTACCAGCATCACCGCCTTGTGGATATGGTAATCTGGCCATAGAAGCCATCCTATTATTTCCTCGATTAAGGTAACGTCTCCAGACTGCGCAACTTCTTGAAGGAATTTGGCGATCTTCGGGGCCTTTGCCGCTGGATTATAGAGGACATCGAGCTGGGTGGTTGATAGATAGTCTGGTGAGTGAGGTTGAAGCTGCAGGGTCTCTAAGTCTAGCAGTCCATTTTTCACGTTTATGACGTGCCTGGCGTTGAATAGGTCGCGGTCGGTGTAGGTCCTGCGCTTGACTTTTCCGATTACATCCGATACCATCTTGTTGTTGGTAAAATCTGGAAATTCCGCCTCAATCAGCGCCTCTAGGATCGTCTCACCGTTGTCGAGATAAACGCCGTGTTCATAGTGATAGATCTTTTTGGTATCCGACACCGTCTTAAAATGATGCTCCTCGATCCATTGTGGGATACGGTCGTTTATTTCAGCCAGACTATTATCTACTGCACCACATTCTCTGGCAATGTGGCCAATCTGATCGTAGTCTATGCCTAATTTCTTGAGCTGCTTTCTATATTTTTTCGCTAATGCATATGCTGTATTCTCTTCTTTTCGCGATAATTCACCGTCAGCTACTATCTTCTCTATGAGGGCATCATGCGTTTCACGATCAAACTTGGAAAAGCCCATGCCGTCCTGTGACTTTGCGCCATCGCAGACTCCAGCCAGGGCCATGATAGCATCAATCACGGTCGGCCCTTTCGATGTCGGTTCGTCCACCGCCGTCTCCGGGCCGGCAACAAATGCCTCGGCTTCTTCTAACAGATCTCTGTAGGGCAGTGGATCAACCTCGCCGCCGTGCTTCATGCCATAAGACACACCCGCCATTATGGCACGATGTTCTTTTTCGTCTGGGTCATAAGCGTCCAACATAGAAAGCATGGCGTTCAATCGCCCCTTAGGGCTGGCTTCCGCTTTTCCGCCCTCGATGCACCCTTGTTTATAAAAATCATCAAGACTGCGGCTTTTTTTGTGCTCTTCCGCCTTCGCTTTGGGCATCTCTCGCGGATGTTTAGCGCCTGCGTCTGTCTTAGCTGGCTCGTGATCTTCAGGCCCGATTTTCGGCTCTATTACAGCTTTGGCTTCTGCCCAATGGTTCTCTTGACAGCTACGATGCCGGCAGGTGTAAGTCCTTCCCCCGTTTGGCCATCCAATAATGCACGCCTTCAATTTATGATCTGGATTGAAGATGCACTCTTCCAGCTCGACCAGGGTGCCGCCATTGTAGGGCTTAATGCGGTGCACCGCCAGATTATGGGCCTGACAGTAGGCCACCGGATCGAAGCCCGCGCCTCTGGAGTATGATTCTTTTGAAGATGCGTCTTGTGTTGGCAGCATAGCCGCCAAGGCCTCTAGATGCTCCCTGGAGACTGTTTCGGATGTTTCCGGCACATCTAGCAGCTTTGCCAGCCGGTGAGGTCTATCGGCGGTGCTATCACCCTTCCTGGCCATGGTGCCGTATATCTTCCAGATTCGGGCCGCGTTTAAGGTGGAAGTATCCACCTTAACTTTTTCATTAGAAAAGTGGAAGTCCAACGCTTCAAGGCAGCTCTTGACAAGATTATTTGCCGTTTCATCGTTGGCTAGATCGATCCTAACCGCCAGGTGGCCACCGTTACCGCTATCCGCCCGGATGAAAGCATTATCAGGCCATCCCTGAGAGATCAACCAAGCTCTTATCTCCCTGGTCATATCCAACGCCGCGCCGTGCTCTTCATCGGATGAGGATATACCAGCCGGCCTAACCGGGTCTAGGTCGATAGGCAGCCATCGCCGCCTGAGGATATCAGCATCCGTCGTTGTGCTCTCTGCATATTTTTTGGGCTTATTTGCGCTTCTTGCAAGAAGGGCTGGCTCAACTTGATTGATTGTAAAATAGTAGCCTGCAAACATCTCATCCTCCGCCAAGCCCACAACAGCATCTGCAAACGCATTAGGGTTATCGAAGTATCCTGAGATGGTCTTGTAGCGACCTGCCTTTGGTATCCTAAGTTCAAGCACTTCGCCGGGCTGGCGGAAGATCTTCCAGGTGCGCAGAATATCTGCGCGGTCGAAGTTGGCGGCCATGCTCACACGCCCCCGAGCTGATCGAATGCAGGAAATACGTTCTTCCCTCTCGGAATCTTTTTATAAGAAGACGTTGATATAATTAAGTTGACCACTACTGCATGGTAAGTGTTCAGGCTCGAAGAGGCTCCAACCTCTTCGGCCAAATCAATTCTATTCACTACGATCCGCCTCGCCGTAGGCTATGTTCATGTGCTCCTCCAACGCGGCTTGAACTTCTGGTTTCAGGACTCCGTATAGTCTGCCGTGCTTGTTTGCTGCAAATCTCCTAAATCGCTCTAGAAGTTGCCTATCTACGTCTACGACCAATAATGACATCCTTTATTTCACCACAACCTTCATTAGGCAAGAAAATATAGATAATCATCGAATTAAATTTAAATTTCACTTCAAGGAATATAAATGGCCGAACTAAACGACACCGAAATGAAGAATATTGTGAAGGTAACGAAATTGCTCATAAGAGAACCGGATCGTGAGTTCAAGTTATCTGATCTTAAGCCAACGCTAACAGATATGAGTGAGGACAGCATCAGAAAAGTATTGCAGTTATTGAAGAAAAAGGACATATGTGGTCATTCTTTTTTGAGAGGGAGGCCTAAAGGAGGTAACAGACTTGAGAAATATTTGCTTCAAAAGGAGATTAAGGTATACGAGGTATTGTTTAGGGTTTATTATGAAACAGACAACAAATGCGAATTCTTGGCTTCAAATTATAACAATGATATGATCGAAAAGTTCGGTTATCTGGCTATTTATAATATTGTTAAAAATAAATTTGAATTGGCAACTTTCAGGAAGAATGCGTCAGATGCAATTCTTAATCTTTCATCAATAAAAAATGAATATAAAAAAGTGGCATATAATTTGAGAGAAGAGATTTCAAGAAATGGTTTTATTCAAGATCATGAGTTAAAACCAGAATATATCGCGCCCATCATAACACTCAATGATTTCGAACCTATACAATCGATACGCTTCTATCGAGAGACGATTCATGAAACAGTCCTAGAAGCATACAAGGACCTCGCTACAAGATCTATTATCTCAGAAGGGGTCCATTCCTTTCTGGCATTTGATACTTACTTGAGCCCACTTAGCTCGTATCCTGTAAATGATTTATCGCAACTATTGTTGTTACCATATCCATTTCAAAGAATTTATGAAGACGCTTATTTAATAGATGGGGATGCGTTTAGCGTCCTTTCAAGCAGAGCTGCAGCAATTTATAATTTTTTCTCAGACTTTGTATTGGAATCACTCAAAATTATTCAAATGCCGAATGACATTGATCAAATAACTAAGCAGATGATATTCTATTGGAATGTAGCAAGTACGCGATTTGATGTGATTTGCGGTTTCTTAGGTGAATTATATGAAAACGATATCGGATCTGGTAATTATCATCTAAAGAGTGATGGATTGCGATTTCAAATAATCGATATGCAGACCGACAAACAACTTATTCCAAAAGAGCTAGAGAGAGACATATTATTGTCCAACATCATACCATCTCTTCCGGATGATCTGCATATCGAACAGAATGCTAGTTGGCCATTTGAATTCCTCAGGCCATGTGAAATTTTCAAGCACATGGATAACGACGGCCAACCGTGGAATTATGAGATCATTCATTACGAAACGATACTAGAAGAGATTAATTTAAAGTTAAATAGTAAAAAACTGTCTCACGAATAAATACATAACATTCGTATTCTTCTAACTGATATCGTTCATACATTGATTGAAATGAACTGCCCGAATTGTTTTGTCTACACCGCAGCTCATGTGCCTCATTTATGCCGGCTTCAAGATGGTCGAGCCAGGGATGGACTCTATACGAACCGGGACCAGCCTCGGGCCGCCTCCCTTTATTCAAGAGCGTGAAGCCCTTAACCCACAAACTGCCCCACGCTATGGTTCTGGCAGCAAAGCCGGGAGAAGGCTTCGCCACGACGAGCACGCTGTGGCGTGCTCAGGACGTCTTGGGATAATTTGACAAATATATTAAATTGGCGTGCCGGAGGCTGTCCCTGGGCAAAGAATCTGCCAGGTTCTCTGAGGCCATCCAGAAGCTGAAGGATTTAAGCTCTGCATAGTCTCAGAAGTATGCCTCCCCTTCGTACACTTTTGCTCCCAGGCCCACCGCCTCCTCGACCGCCGCCAGATCCATCATCAGGAATAGCCTCTCGTTCGCAGTCTCTTTGAAGGCCACAGAGTTTTTTAAGATTGGGGCATATTTCGAAGTTTTGGAAAGTTCTACCACATAGCCCTTCAGGTCCTCCACCAGATCGTAGTCGAAGCCGTTCTTCTCCAGGAGCTTAAGGGCATTGTTCCTCGCGCCGGTGGACTTGAATTCGAATCGGTACAGGTCTTTGTTGTAATAGTCCAGCAACGCATTGTATAACGCACGGTTATCGAAAAACTGCTTGAAGACCCAGAGCTTGCCAAGTTTGAAAATTGTGATGCGCTTGCGCCTCTCTATCACGTCGAAGGTATTGGCCTGCATAATATGCCCCTTATGCTGCCATACCAGTTCTATCTGGCGTCTGGCGCGTATGTGGCAGAAGGAAGAGGGAAGGTGCCGGAGGGGAGGAACCCCTCAAGCCTCAACCGGGCCGTTGTGGCCTCCCGGCCATCCTGGCAGGCTATCGCGAATACTGTCGCTCTCTGACGGCCTTGCAAGCCTCTTCGCGGTGTTGTGGTGGGCCTCAAGGATCGCTTCTCCTTCAGCTTCAAGCTCTTCCCTGCTCTTCTTAGGCTGAGGGAAGTACTTCCTGGAGTGCTTACATGGCTTTCCAGGATTATAGACCGAAGCGGGGCAAGAGCAGGATCGCGAGGTCACCGTGTAGTACGCATCTTTCTTATTGTTCAGAACCAACACCAGGCGGCTATCTCCCTTGCCCATTTCCACGAACTCAGGTAATGGATCGCAGGATACCTTTTTCCAGGTTAGCAGGCTTTTGATCGCTTCCGCGCTTTGCGTTTTTAGGTTTTCACATAATACCTTACCTGACAAGTTAAGTCACCAAGTACTAATACGCCCTTATACTATTTAAACGTTTGTTTAAGCTTTAAACCAAAAGTTTAAATAGTTTAAAGCATAAATAAGATACCATGGCGCAAACCACAATAAAGGTATCCAAAGAAGCCGTGGACTTCATGAAATCTGAAGGACGATACGGCGATTCACTAGCGACGATATGCGACCGACTTTTTGATGAACTTAAAGCACTAAGATCCGAAAAGATGAATCAGGGAAACTTTGAAAGCCTCCCTGTTACTGCTTGAGCATGCTGAAGTTGGTGACTTAACATGCCAGATGATACTTCTGTAGCTCACAGAATAAATGCCTTTGTGCTTAGGAATCTTTATCATCAATGAAAATAATCGTAATAATAAAAAACTAGGTCCGGCCAGGGCACTCACAATGCCCCGACAGGATAAACTCCGGAATGTAGGAGTTAGGAGTTTCGCTTATGACACAAATAGCCATAGCTAGCATAAATACCTTTGGGCCTTCACCCAAAGCCATCGAATCGCCTTCAGAGCAGCTCATCACCCTGACCTATGGACAGCTCCAAG
>Ga0209096_1003157_pt1 | contig 14702 bp, 9 predicted proteins | sample AD_UKC034_MetaG_FD_184407 | JGI IMG/M metagenome (GOLD analysis project Ga0209096, IMG submission 184407) | Active sludge microbial communities of municipal wastewater-treating anaerobic digesters from USA - AD_UKC034_MetaG (SPAdes) (version 2) | ecosystem: Engineered > Bioreactor > Anaerobic >... | reverse complement strand
GTGTATTTTGTTTGAACAGGTACAGCATTAAAGTCATTGGCATAACTCATTCTAAAAGCCGTATCACTTCCTGTAAAATATACATAGTAGTTGGTGCCTTCTTGTGCCATACTTAAACCGTATGTTGATGTTGCAGTTGTCGTAACTGGTGTTACAGTTGGCTGAATAGAAAAATCGTTATCAAATTGCAGCTTTAATAAATCACCGGAGTTGGTGTTACTTGCAAAGCCAACTACATTACCGCAGGTTGGCATTATATCCAAATCGTATAAACCATTAGCACCTGCAGGAAAATTTTTGTAAACCATTGTAGGATTATTATTGAGGCTACTGCCAAAATTTAAACAAACCAAACTGTTATCTCCCCGGTTGGTTATAAATGCGTAATAATCACCATTGTGCTTAACAAGTTTAATACTTGCAGGATTATTTAAAGAACTAATTCCTGAAAGAGCAGAAGCAGTTGGTGCTCCATTAAAACCATTAGAAAAAGTAAGAACAGATAAGCTGTTTGCCGGAGAGTATGCTGCAAGCCCCATCCACGTATTGCCTTCCTTTATTACATCAAAACAGTTGGCTTTAGGGCTGCCTGCGATTGTGTATGAGGTCGCAACGGGGCTATTACCGCTTACATACCAGGTTGTGATATCAATTGCACTTTTACCAATTACAAATTGCGAGTTAGTTGTGTCATAAGCAAGTGTTATATAAAGGTTATTGTCTTTTACAAATTTGAAATAATCCAAACTGCTAAAGCCGTATCCGTTTAAAGTATATGCGGACGACAACAAATTAGGAAAGGTCATATCAATTGGGCAAAAATCCCACTCATAAGTTAAGCCTGCGCCTGTTGAAGTATTTTGTATAGGAAGTATTTGTCCGGAACAAACCGTGTCAGGAATTGTGAAAAACGCATTTACACATTGCTGAGCTTTGGTAATCTGAAAAACAAATTGCAAAACAATTGCAACTGATAAAATCCTTTTAAGCATTTTAGTTGGTGGTTGATGTTGTAAATTTATAAAAGTAGCCTCTTTAAAAAATATGATTTGTAAATTTTTTATTTCTTGTGGATGTTAATTCATTTTATTTGTGGCAATGGAAATAATTTTAGCATCGTCTAATAATCATAAACTTCAAGAGATACGTAAGATATTGCCAAAAAGTTGCATTTTGTTGCCTATGAAAGAGGTAGGTATAAGTGATGATATTGAAGAGACCGGGTCAACGTTTCATGAAAATGCCTTAATAAAAGCTCAACACATTTATGATTTAACCAATAAGAGTTCGCTTGCTGACGATAGCGGCTTGGAGGTTTATTATTTAAATAACGAGCCCGGAGTTTTCAGCGCACGTTATGCAGGTGAGCCTTCTAATACTGAAAATAATATTGATAAATTACTTTTTAATTTAACCGGAATTGAAAAACGCATGGCAAGATTTGTAACTGTACTTTGCTTTTTTTCAGAAAAAGGCAGCATAAATTATTTTGAAGGAGAAGTTAAAGGAAAAATAACATTTGAAAGAAAAGGCACAAATGGTTTTGGTTACGACCCTGTTTTTATTCCTGATGGTTATACAAAAACATTTGCTGAAATGACTGATGAGGAAAAGAATAGCACCAGTCATAGAGCAGTTGCTCTACGAAAATTTAAAGCATTTTTAAAACTTCAACGCAATAATGACAAAGGGTAAACGGCATTTTTTTCCATTGCTATTTGTTTTCTTTTTTGTGGTTATGGCATTTGCCCATAGTCAAAGACTAGAAGACATGGATCTTGCCCCTCGTCTGTTTTTTTTAGCTGTGTTTAATATTATTTGTTTGTCTGCCTGCTTATTTATCTTAAAAAATAACTTTTTTGAAATTTTATCTTCCTTTAAAACACCAGTTTTTTTAAGTGGGGTAATTTTTACCCTGTCAATATTCGCAGGGTATTTTAAATCCATTAATAACGGAGATGCCCTTTTTGAGGTTTTAAAAATTACCACAGCACTATCATTTTTAGTTACCATTCTCTTATTGCTTGTTTATAAGAAAATTGAATTAAAAGATATGGCTTTAGGCAGTCTTGTTGCAACTTGCATAACTATTGCATACACCTCATGGAATATTTATACGGAATATCAATATGCTGTTTTAAGAAAAGAAAATTTTTCCATTACTTATACAATTTTTGGAAACCATTGCAACAAAAACACACTTGCCGAATTTTTACTGTTGTGCTTACCGCTTAATGCTTTTGTTTTTTTAAAAGAGATAAAATGGCTTAAAGTAGCGGCTACATTTGCAATAATATTTTCGGTTTTACTCATTGCAATTTTAAAAAGTGCAAGTGTTCTAATTACTCTTGTAGTGGGTATAATGGTAATTGGTTTAATTGTAATCATTAAAAAATATACACCCTCTAAAAAAAAAGTTTGGTTATTGGTAGCATCAATGTCATTTATGCTTATTACAATTGGCGTTGCAAACAAAACCATTAACAGCCGCATTTCTCTTTTCTATTTTTATACCATAGGAAAAAGTGACGGTCTTGGTGTAAATAACAACAACAGCACTTTTGAAAGATTAATCTTATGGCGCAATAGCCTGCAGATGATAAAAGAGAGCCCTGTTACTGGCACCGGTTTATCAAACTGGAAAATTCTATTTCCAAAATATGGATACTCAGGAGCAAAATATTTATTGGCCGATACCATTAAATTTACCAGGGCACATAATGACTATTTGCAATTTTGGGCTGAAAACGGAATATTGTCTTTTATTTCCTTTATTGCAATTTTCTTTTTTGCCTTAAGAATTTGTTTTCAAAAAATATTTGGTAAGCAAAATCAAAACACAGGTGTTTATTTAATTTGTTTAGGAGGAGTTCTTTCCTACGCATTACTTTGTTTGTTTAGCTACACAACTGAGCGCCCGTTTAACTTAGTGATGCTAATGCTTTATCTAGCTTTGATAATAGCCATAAGCTCGCGCAATAAGTCTGATACAAATAATTTTAATCTATATTTTAAAGTTGTTTTATGTCTATTGATAGGTGTTAATTTTTATGCAACATCTGTATTTGCACAACGAATAAAAAATGAATTACTGTTGCACAATACACTATCAGCACAAAAACTAAAATCCTACAAGCTGATGTTAAGTAATGTCCAAAAAATAGATTCAGAAAATTTTCCTATCAGTTACACCGCCACGCCTATAAACTGGTACAAAGCTTCCGCCTACTTTTTAAATGATAAAACCGAAACTGCAAAGGATTTCTACTTAAAAGCTTTACAAGAAGCACCTTATCATGTACAGGTAATTTCTGATGCAGGTGTAGTATTGGAAAAAGGTGGAGACTTATTACAGGCTGAAAGTTTTTACAAACGTGCTTTAAGTATTAATAAAGATTTTCCACAAGGCAAACTAAATTTATCCGCATTAAAGTATAATCAGGGAAAAATTACCGAAGCTTATGATGCGCTTAAAAATTTTGCCCCAAAGTCTGTTTCAAAAACATCTTATGAGAAAATGATGGATTTTAAAAAAACATTTTTAGTGATGCTTGCCGATTCAGCACTTAATCAAATGAAACAAGCCGGAACCCCTACTCCATCAAAAGAAAAAATATTTTACAAGGACTTACTTAAAGCAGACTCCATATCAGAAAAAAATGGAGCTCCTATTAGGGAAAACCTTATTCAGGTTTTTTCATTTATAAAATAATTTTTAAAAACTATTCTTTTTTTGGGTTCAGCTTTAATACTTTTACCTTGCTTTAGAAATTAGCCTTAAGCATTACCAATAATTAATTCTTCCTTATTAATTTAATCCTCATTACTATAATTATTTCACTATGAAAAAAATACTACTTTCTACTCTTATGCTTTTTGTAAGTGTTTTTGCAAAGGCACAATCCCTTGTAAGCATGTCGCCAAATACTTTGGTACAGGGTGCTTCTTCTTACATTACCTCAACAGTAACTGGTTCGGCCACCTGGTTTCAAAATGGCTCACCACCCAATTCTATTACCGAAGCATATATTTCAAATGGTATTAACACTTATTATGGTGATATATGGAGCATTTGGACCACTGATGATGAACATGCCGATATTCCTTTTAATGTTGGCACAACGCCTGCCTTAGGTCCTTATTCTTTAGTCGTTACTTATTATGATCCTAACGTTGTTTCATGGCCTTATACCACCACCCTTTCATTACCAAATGCGTTTACAATTCTAGCACCCGATGGTTATGTGCAGGGAACTGTTTTTGAAGATGCAAATCAGAATGGAATTCAGGATGGAGGCGAAGCGGGATTGCAAGGAGTAAGCATGACCATAAATCCCGGTAACCTCACTTTCCTTTCGGGGGTTAATGGAGTATTTTCATACCCCCTTACAAATGGAAGTTACACTTTAACTTATAACAACTCTCCCGCTAATTATTACTTTATAACCACAGGAACATTTAACCCAATTAACTTTACCATTGCAAGTGGTAACTCTACAGGAAATAATTTTCCGCTTTATAAAGGTTTAAATTCCATTTATCCTGATACGGGATGGGCCGGGCAAAGCATTTGGTTAAATGTCTATTCCGATAAAGGAATTTTCAGACCATCAAATGTTAACTTAGGAACTACTACAAGGCTAAGAAAATCAAGCGGAACAGCCTACACTTTAAATTCAATTCAATATAATTATATTGATACCAATCATGCACAAATAAGATTTACAATACCTAATGGATCTCAATATTTAGGAGCCTATAATCTTGAAGTTACAACCTCCACTCCTTATTCAGGAAAACATATTCTACCGTCATGTTTTGATGTTGTTATTGCTCCGCTATATATAAACGGTTCTGTATTTTTTGATACCGATAGCAATGGCATTAAAGACATTGGCGAAGCAGGAATTGCTAATCAAAAAATACTGCTGATGCCCGATAGTACTTTTGCTTTTAGTGATGCCAATGGCAATTATACATTTGGCAGCAGCAGCGGTACAAAAACTATTTCATGGGTAACATCAAGCGGATTTCTTTTACAGACAAATAATGTTGCTTCTTACACGCAAAACATAGCAATCACAACGAGTGGATTTAATTTTGGGCTAAAATCAGCCAACCCAAACTATTCCTGTGATATAATCAACCTTTATGGAGCAGGAAGATGTAACGTAAGCAACTTTTGGTATGTTTATTACCGAAATACCGGAAGCACACCTTATAATGGATGGATATATGTAACCAAATCTGCCAATGTTAGCTACGTCTCATCAGGCATAGCTCCTACGTTTATCAGCAACGACACCATTGCATGGTACTTAACAAATATTCCACCATGCCAAAGCCAATATTTGTATGTATATTTACTAATGCCATCTGCCGGTCAATCTGCACATGTTAAAGCTACAATGCATTCTTTAGATGGAGCCGGTAATGTTGTTTATACCGATGAATTCACTCGCCCTTTTGTGGTAAGCTGTGCGTGGGACCCTAACGATAAAGGAGCAACTCCTGTTGGTATTGATGCGCCACACTATACTTTAAAAAATGAGGCTATTGAATATTTGGTGCGTTTTCAGAACACAGGTAACGATACAGCATTTACCGTTCTTATACGCGATACCATTGACACAAACTTTGATTTGGCAACATTAAATGTAATTGCATCAAGCCATTTAATGAAAACAGAAGTGGATCTTGAAACACGCGTTACCAAGTTTATATTCAACAATATTTTATTACCTGATAGCAATGTAAACGAACCGGCAAGCCATGGTTATTTGGTTTACAACATTAAACCAAAAATTGGAGTGCCTGATTTAACAGTTGTAAAAAATGATGCAGATATTTATTTTGATTTTAATCCTCCGGTTATTACCAACGAAACATTTAATACGCTTGTTACCAACCTTGCCCCTGTTGCCGAGTTTGCTTCGGTTGACAACAGGGTTTGCGCAACAAAGAGTATTACGTTTGAAAACCTTACATCGGGTGTTGCCACATCTTACCTGTGGTCGTTTCCTGGAGGCAATCCTTCAACATCCACTTTAGCTAACCCAACAGTTACTTATATGGTGAAAGGATTTTATGATGTAACGTTAACAGCCACTAATATTACAGGAAGCACAACCATTACAAAAACCGCTTACGTTCATATTGATTCTTTAAGCGTAGCCACTGTTACACCAACAGGAAACAGTACCATTTGTAAAGGTCAAAACATAGTGCTTGCATCTCAGGCACAAGACCCGACATTTGTTTATCAGTGGGAAAAGAACAATGTAATAATACCTAATGCCACCAACGCAACATATACAACCGGTCAACAAGCAACATATAGAGTAAGTGTAACAAACGGTTTAGGTTGCACCAAACGTTCGGCAAGTAAAACCGTGTTCACATCGCAGCCAACGGCTCCAATAAGTGCCAGTGGTAACACTACTTTTTGCAGTGGCGGGAATGTGCAACTTCAAACAAACAACACGGTTGGCAATACTTATCAGTGGAGAAAAAATAACATCAATATTAATGGTGCTAACGCATTTAATTACTCTGCATCAACTAACGGAAGTTACCGTGTTTTGGTAACTAACTCCAATGGGTGCACCAATATTTCAGGTGTAATTCCTGTTAGAGTTAATCCTAATCCTAATGTTACCGTTAATGCCAGTGGTCCGCTTACTTTCTGTGCAGGTCAAAGTGTTACATTAAGTGTAAACCCACAGGCAAATGTTACTTATCAATGGAAAAACAATAATGTAAATATTGGAGGTGCTACAACAAACCAGTTTACTGCCACGGCTGCGGGTAAGTACCGCGTAAGTGCATTAAACACTGTTACTTCATGCATCAACCAAAGCAGCAATAAAAATGTTATTGTAAATTGCAGGCTTGCAGCGGAAGGTGATGCAAATGAAATTGCAACGTTTAGTGCATCAGTATTTCCTAACCCTGCAAATGATGTTGCAAAAATTTATTTTGAATTGCCAAATGACAAAACTGTTTCTATTCAAATGTTTGATATGACAGGAAGATTGGTAGAAACTTTGGCAAGTGAAACCGTACTTGCCGGTGCACATGAGTTCAGTATTGATGCTAATAAATATCCATCAGGTATTTATTTTGTAACTGTAAATGCCGGCAGCGAAAAACAAACACTTAAATTTATTATTGAATAACCAATTATTAGAAACTAAAATACATTAACAATGAAAAAAGTATCAATTTTAATTATTCTGTTTTTTGCAACTAATATGGTTGTTGCACAATCATTGGTAAGCATGACTCCTAATGCTATGGTTCAAGGTTCATCTACAATTGTATCAACCATAACTGGCTCTGGTACATTGTTTCAAAATGGCTCACCGCCTAATTCAATTGTTGATGTTACACTATCTGGCCCAGCAACATATAATCTATTTACAGGTGGAGGGCCGCCTAACGGCTATCTAACTGTAACTGATGACGAACATGCTGATGTAGATGTATCGTTACCAATAAATGCACCCGTTGGAATTTATTCGTTAAGTGTAACATACTATGATTGTTGCCCGGGATTTAGCACACCCATTACACTTACACTGCCTAATGCATTTACCATTATTGCTCCCGATGGATATGCACAGGGAACGATTTATAAAGACTACAATCAAAACAATGTTAAAGATGCAGGTGAGCCCGGAGTTTCGAATATATATGTTACAGCCAACCCGGGTAATCGTACTGTAGGTACCGATGCATCCGGCAATTATTCCGTTCCTTTATTGAATGGCAACTATACTATAACTTATAATGCTAACAGTCACAATTACCTTTTCTTAAACAGCGGTTCACCAAATCCAATTAATATAACTATTGCAAATGCCAACAGTACCGGAAACGATTTTCCTGTTTATAATGGATTAACGAGTGTTAATCCTGACACAGCATGGCTTGGCCAAACGGTAAGTTTTTTGGTAACAAGCGATAAAGGAATTTTCAGACCGAGTAACGTATTAGTTAATAGTTCTTCTATAATTAAGATTACTTCTCCAACCTATTCAATAGGTCCTCCTCAATACACATACATTGATACCAATAAGGCTGTGTTTAAATTTAACATACCTAATCTTACTAATCGTTTGGGCACTTACTCCTTACGTATTTACACAAACCAACCTTATGCCGGTACACACATTCTTGACTCATGCATACAAATTGTAAATGCCCCTTTATATTTAACAGGAACAGTGTTTTTAGATAGCGACAGCAATGGAACGCAAGGAGCTTTGGAACCCGGCATGGCAAACCAAAAAGTGTTGCTTACTCCTGATAGTACTTATGCATTTACGGATTCCAATGGAGATTATTTTCTGGGAACAAATGCAGGAACAAAAACAGTACAATGGGTTCCCGGCTACAACAATTACCTTGCACCAAACAACCCTGCACAATACACTCAAACTGTAAGCACAACCACCGGTGGTTTAATTTTGGTTTACTCACAAATTATGGAAACTTTGGTTGTGATATTGATTACTGGAGCGGTACTCCACGCTGTAATTCTTCGGGCTACTGGTATGGAAAAGTTAGAAACCAAGGTAACAATACATTTAACGGATGGGTTTATGTGGTAAAATCGGCTAATGTTAGTTTTGGAAATTCTACACCGCCTGTTACTTACATTAATGGCGATACGGCAGCTTGGAGCATCACAAACCTGCTACCATTTACCACTCAAACCACTAACATTGTTATGAACATGCCCGGTGTTGGCTCTACTTATACATCTAAACTTGTATTTAATGCTATTGATGGTTCAGGAAATGTTCAATGCAGCACCCAATCTGGAGTTACCAATGGTACTGTATTATGCGCATTTGACCCCAATGATAAAGCGGCAACTCCCGAAGGGGTGTATGCGCAGCACTATACTTTAATGGGTGATACGCTTGATTATTTAATTCGCTTTCAAAACACCGGTAACGATACAGCATTCACTGTAATTGTACGCGATACGATTGATGCAGATTTAGATTTGAATTCGTTTACACTTAAAGGAGCAAGCCATACAATGAATACCGAACTGAATGTGGCAACACGTGTTCTTAAATTTACTTTTAACAATATTTTGTTGCCAGATAGCAATGTAAACGAGCCAGAGAGTCATGGCTTTATCAGATACAACATTAAAGCAAAAACAGGTTTACCAAACAATACGCTTGTTACAAACGATGCCGATATTTATTTTGATTTTAACCTGCCTGTAATTACCAACGAAACATTTAACACCATGGTGTATGTAATACCCGTTGGCATTTCAGAAATAGAAAACAATTTGTTTAATGTAAGTGTTATTCCTAATCCGTTTGAGAATTTTGCATCATTAAAATTTGATAATGAAAAGCATGAACAATTCATGCTGAATATTTTTGGTATTGATGGAAAATTAGTTGAAACACTTTCATCAACAGAAACCACTATTAGATTAACCAAAGAAAAAATGAATAGTGGTTTGTATTTGTTTGAATTGAAGAATAATGTAAGTGATGAAGTTGTAAGAGGAAAGTTTGTGGTGAAATAACATTTGATAACTCATCAGCTGATAAATAAAAATGCCTCATTCAATTGAGGCATTTTTATTTTACATCAATTATTTCAACTTCGTAAACCAATACTGCATTAGGAGGAATAGAAGCACCATCACCTGTTAAACCATAACCAAGATTGCTGGGAGAAATAAGTAATGCTTTTTCGCCTTTGCTCATTTGCATTAAGCCTTCTTGTAAGCCTACCGGCAAATCTGTTTTGCCCATTTCAAATTCAAGATTACCCGTACTGTCTGATGTGTAACAAAGTGTTCCATCAAGTAGTTTTGCCGAATATTTTATCTCTACTAATTGCTTGCCCTTTACACGTACATTTTCTTTCTTATTAAAAATATAATAGCGCACACCTCTTTGTGTTTTTTGCATGTTATAGCCCAGGCGTGTTACATAATCATTTATGGCTTCATCTTCGTTTGAATAATATTCCTTATTAGCTCGTACGAGTTTCTCTTTTAATTTATCCTGATTTATTTGATCATAACTGCCTTCGGTAGAATTATTTTTGCATCCGCTATAGGAAATTAACAGCGATGTCAATAGCAAATTAATAGATAAGCATTTATACATTGTCTTTTTTTACAAAGATGATAAAAGAAACAGCATTTAGCATACACCTTAATAAAACGAAATGTTTATGCTTTTTTGTATTGTCCAGGAACATTAGGGATAAACTAAAAAAATAATATTTTCGCACGCTCATTTAACGGGGTTGATGTCAACCTCACATGCAAGCGCTCCTTGTAAAGTTATTAGTTCGGCTTAAATCCTGACTAATAACTCACTCGGGGTGTAGCGCAGCCCGGTAGCGCGTTTGCATGGGGTGCAAGAGGTCGTGGGTTCGAATCCCGCCACCCCGACTAAATGAGTGAAAGGCAATCTGAAAAGGTTGCCTTTTTTATTTTTAAATTATGTTTTAACCGCTAATCATCATAGAGCATTAATCATTAACCACTAAGCATTAACTTCACCGCGTGCAATTAAAAATAGTTTCAGATTTTAAACCAACGGGCGATCAGCCCGAAGCAATCAGGCAATTGACTGAAGGTGTAAACAATAATGAGCGTTATCAAACTCTTTTAGGCGTAACAGGTTCCGGCAAAACCTTTACCGTTGCCAACGTTATTGAGCAGACTCAAAAGCCTACGCTTATTTTAAGCCACAACAAAACATTGGCTGCGCAGTTATATGGAGAGTTCAAACAATTTTTTCCGGAGAATGCAGTAGAGTATTTTGTGTCTTATTACGATTACTATCAGCCCGAAGCATTTATCCCGACAACAAACACCTATATTGAAAAAGATTTAGCCATTAATGATGAGATAGAAAAATTGCGATTGAGCACAACATCTTCACTTCTCTCAGGCAGGCGAGATGTTATTGTGGTTTCATCCGTTTCATGTATTTATGGCTTGGGTAATCCCGATGATTTTCTTTCGGGCATTGTTCGTGTTTCACGAGGACAAAAAATTGCACGTAATGCATTGCTGCACCAATTTGTTACTTCATTGTACTCACGCTCCGAAATTGAATTTAAGCGCGGCACTTTTCGGGTTAAAGGAGATACAGTTGATATTTACCTTGCTTATGCCGAAAGCGCATACCGCTTTACTTTTTACGGTGATGAAATTGAAGAGATTGAGTCTATTGATCCGGTTAGCGGAAAGCGAATGGAAACTCACGAGCATGTATCGGTATTTCCTGCAAACATATTTGTTACCAATCCGCAATCGCAATTAAAAGCTATATGGAAAATACAGGAGGACATGGTTAAGCAATCTGAGTATTTTAAAGAGATTGGCAAACCACTTGAAGCGAAAAGATTAGAAGACAGAACAACTTATGATTTGGAAATGATTCGTGAGTTGGGTTATTGTTCCGGTATTGAAAATTACTCGCGTTACTTTGATGGAAGAGAACCCGGCCAGCGTCCGTTTTGTTTGCTGGACTATTTTCCTGATGATTTTTTAATGGTGATAGACGAAAGCCATGTAACGGTTCCGCAATTACGAGCCATGTATGGTGGCGACCGCTCTCGCAAAATAAATTTGGTTGAGTATGGTTTCAGGCTGCCTGCCGCAATGGATAACCGTCCGCTAAAGTTTGAAGAGTTTGAAACAATGCAAAAGCAGGTGATATACGTAAGTGCCACACCTGCTGATTATGAGATTGAAAAAAGTGAAGGTGTAATTGTGGAACAGGTTATACGCCCAACAGGATTGTTAGACCCACCAATTGAAGTGCGACCCTGCATAAACCAGGTTGACGATTTATTGGAAGAAATTGCAAACACAGTTAAAAATAGTGAGCGCGTGCTGGTAACCACACTTACAAAAAGAATGGCAGAAGAACTTGCCAAATACTTAACAAAACTTTCTATTAAGTGTCGCTATATTCATAGCGAGGTAGAAACTTTAGACAGAGTTGAAATTTTACGCGATTTCAGGCTTGGGGTTTTTGATGTGCTGATTGGTATTAATCTTTTAAGAGAAGGATTGGATTTGCCTGAAGTTTCTCTTGTTGCTATTTTAGATGCAGATAAAGAAGGTTTTTTGAGAAGCAATCGCTCACTTACACAAACGGCAGGACGCGCTGCACGTAATGTAAACGGTAGGGTTATTTTTTATGCTGATAAGGTTACTGAAAGCATGAGAAAGACTATGGAAGAAACCGAAAGGCGTAGAGAAAAACAATTAAAGTACAACGAAGCAAATAATATTACACCTCAGCAAATCGTTAGAAGCAAAGAAAAAATTATGGGTCAGACCATAGTAAGTAAAGCGCGTAGTGATAAGTATGCGGCATATTCCGAACCCGAAACAACTACCATTGCTGCCGATCCGGTTGTAAGTTATATGAGCAAAGACCAATTGCAAAAAACAATAAACAACACAAGAAAGAAAATGGAAACGGCTGCAAAAGATTTAGATTTTATTGAAGCTGCTCGTCTGCGTGATGAAATGTTTGCTTTGGAAAAATTAATTAAAGAAAAAAAGTGAATTTTATGATACAGAATGTAAACTCCTTAAGTTTATTTATTGCATTCGCCCTTTTCACTAAAATCGTTTCTGCTCAAGAAGATTTGGATAAACCCGGATTTACAATCTCTGACATAAATCTTGGTTTTGGGGGATATTCCTATACTGAATTAGGTTTATCGTTAAATGATTTTAAAAAACTTGCACCTCAATCGGAATTATTGAAAACAGATTTTTCCGGATTTAATGCAAACGGTGGTTACTATAATAATTTTTATAAAGATGCTTTGGAAACGCAAACCTTATCTGAAGTAACTATTGGCATTGCCCGAAAGGAAACCGAGGACAAAAAACAAAAACTTTCTAGGGAATTTCGTTTGGGATTTGCTTATCAATCAGGGATTAAAGTAAGCAAATACTACAGCCATGAAGATGTAATTAGATTTGATACGCTTTTATCAACTCAAACAGGGGAAGAATTTTATGTTGACTCAATAAAAACCACTAACTACAATATGAAGTACACCGCTGAGCAAATAAGGCTTACAGCAAATATTTTGTTCAGGCTTAATCCGTTTAGTCGTTGGTCTTTGTTTGGTGGCGCTGGATTAAATTTAGGTATATCTGTTAATCCAAGAACTGAAATTTTTTACAGCTACACTGAATCCATAAACGCTCCTGTTCAATACCCTGTTTACTATGAATCGAAAAACAAAAGCAGCAGAGAAACCTTTAGAAACAAATTAGGTGTTGCTGGCGCAGGTTATTTAATTGCGGGTGTTGATTGGAGAACCGGGAACAAGAGAGAATTCTGGAAAAAACTTCATATCAGTTACGAACTCCGACCAATGGTGGATTATAATTCCCTACCCGAAAGCGCCAACTTTACAAACACAGCAATTCTCCAGCAATCCTCTTTCAGATACACTTTTAATTAATTTTAATTTGTTTCTCTCATTACTTCAACTTTGTTAAATCTTTACTTTAGTAATCTCTACATTTAAACTCATACTTTTTATGATAGTTGCTCCTTCAATACTTGCCGCCAACTTTGCCAATCTTGCGCATGATGTGGTAATGGTAAATAATTCGCAAGCCGATTGGTTTCATTTAGATGTGATGGATGGTGTGTTTGTGCCCAACATTTCTTTTGGAATGCCGGTAATAAAATCCATTCATAAAATTGCAATCAAACCGTTAGATGTTCACCTGATGATTGTTGACCCTGACCGTTATATTAAAACGTTTAAAGAATGTGGCGCTCATGTTTTAAGTGTTCATTTCGAAGCGTGTACTCATTTACACAGAACTGTGGGCGCGATTAAGGCTGAGGGTATGCTTGCAGGTGTTGCCATTAATCCGCATACACCCATTCATTTATTGGAAGATATTATTGCTGATGTGGATTTGGTTTGCATGATGAGCGTGAACCCCGGTTTTGGAGGACAGAAGTTTATTGAAAATACTTACCGCAAAATCTCAGAATTAAAAAACCTGATAATAAAACGTAAAACAAAAACGTTAATTGAAATTGATGGCGGAGTCGATTTTGAAAATTACAAGAAACTAAAAAAAGCTGGTGCAGATGTATTGGTGGCTGGTAATACAGTTTTTTCTGCTTCCAATCCAAGCGATGCAATAAAAAAATTAAAAAGCTAAATGCAGGTTCTCAAAACCAAAATTGCCACTTATTTATTTGACCCAGGCAACAGCAGTTTGGTTTTAAAAGAGCGGGGCAAGTTCAGCAGTGTGTATATTGCAACAAGGTTTGAAGACAAACAAAAAGTTGTAATTAAAAAACTGAGTGCCGATGATGATATGCGATCAAGCATTCGCTTCCAGAAAGAATGTATAACAGGAATTGACAATGAAAACGTTCCTTCTTTGTTGGATGCATGGAAGGATGAAACCGGATATTATATTATTAAAGAATTTATTGATGGAGTAACACTTCGTACTTTGAGCAGGCAACACGTTAAAAATCGAGAGCAGTTTTTTATCAGGGGAATTATAGAAGTGTGCAATGCATTAAGAGAATTTCACTACAACAATATTTTTCATTGTGATCTACGCCCAGATAATGTCATGGTTGTGAACTCACAGAGAGGAAATATCAATTTCATTAATCCCGAAATAAAAA
>Ga0209096_1003151_pt1 | contig 14716 bp, 11 predicted proteins | sample AD_UKC034_MetaG_FD_184407 | JGI IMG/M metagenome (GOLD analysis project Ga0209096, IMG submission 184407) | Active sludge microbial communities of municipal wastewater-treating anaerobic digesters from USA - AD_UKC034_MetaG (SPAdes) (version 2) | ecosystem: Engineered > Bioreactor > Anaerobic >... | reverse complement strand
TTTTTGCCTTCATCAGGTCGAGATAGCCTTCAACAGCGCCGAGCGGTGCTTTCAGCTCATGCCCGAGTACCCTGATGAATTCGAAGCGGACCTGCTTCTTTTCCTGGGCGAGCTGGGCGTTTTTGCGGGCGAGCAGAATTCTTTCGGCTGCCTTGCGGGTGACTGCGCGCAGTTCGTTCGGGGTAAAGGGTTTTGGCAGAAAGTCATAGGCACCCTTGCGGGTCGCCTCGATCGCAACCTCGATCGAGGCGTAGGCGGTGATCATGATGATTATCAGGTCGTTGGCGCGTTCGCCAAGGCGTTCGATAATTTCGATTCCGTTCATGTCAGGCAGCTTGTAATCAAGAAAGAGTATGTCGGGTTTACCGTTTATAACTTTGTCAACACCTTCGCTTCCGGTGCCGGCACTTTCGACCAGCACCTGCAGAGTGTCGGTTCCCCAGAAGTTGAGGGTTTCGCCATTGAGAGTACGTTCGACCCCCATGCGCATTCCGGGCTCGTCATCGATTACCAGCACGCGTAACTTGTTCATGATCATTCCTTGAGAAGCTTTTTGATTTCCTGCTGCAGCTGCTCAGCGCGAACAGGCTTTTCGAGAAGGGCGTCAGCTTTGATCCAGCGATGTTCTTCGCGGGTCTTGACATTGAACGACAGGCCGGTTTCTGTTGCAACGCCGGTTACCATAATGATCGGCATCTGCGGCAACTTTTTTTTGAGGTTGTGGCAGAGGGTGAAGCCAGTGTCGTGTTCTTCCATCATCAGGTCGACGATGGCCAGGTCTGGCGTCTGGCGGCTGATCGATTCAATGGCTGCGGCAGCGTTTTCTGCCTCGATAACTTTGTAGCTGTGTGCTTCGAGCATGACTTTCTGTTGTAGTCTGAAGTCGTGGTCATCGTCGACGAGAAGTATTGTTTTAACCTGTTGCATGATTGTTACCTTTCTTTGGTGTCGATTAGCTGATAAACTGCTGTGAATTTGAGTCTCTGGTGGCATGGCGGGGAAATGTCACGGTGAATGTCGTGCCGGTCTGCCCCTGTGCCGGGTCGGCGTTGCTTTCGACCCTGATGTCGCCACTGTGCATCTTGACGATGCCGTAGGTTACTGCAAGACCAAGCCCGGTGCCTTTTCCCAGCTGCTTGGTCGTGAAAAACGGCTCGAAAACGCGGTTCATGTTTTCTTTGGGAATTCCCTTGCCGGTGTCTTTGATTGCATAGCGGATCTTGTCGGGTGTGCCGATTACTGATATTTCGAGGCTGCCACCATTTTCCATGGCGGCGACTGCATTGCTGACAATGTTGGTGAGAACCTGAATAACCTGGTCGCCATCTACTTCGGCAACCGGGTTTTCATCGCACCGTTTGATCGCGATGTTGATTGTATAGGGTATCTGCACGAGTTTGAGAGCATCTTCTACCAGCTTGTTCATGTCGGTCGGCATCTTCATGACCTTGTTCTCGCGCGCGAAATTGAGCAGTCCGGCGACGATTTTCTTGCAGCGGTCGGCCTGACTGGCGATGACCGAAGCATCTTCACGCTCGCGGGTGCCTTCTTTGCAGGCGTCCTGCATCAGGTGGGCATACATCAGAATAACGCCTAACGGATTGTTGATTTCGTGCGCGATGCCAGCGGCAAGCTGACCCATGCTGGCAAGTCTCTCGGCGTGCATCAGGGCTTCCTGGATGCTCGAAAGCTTTTTATTGCTGTGCTCGAGTTCTCCAATTGCCTTTTCGAGCTCACCGATCGTATAGGGCAGGCACATCTCGCTTTCGGCCAGATTATGGAAAATGGCGAGCGCGTGCTCGCGACATGACTCGTAGCCACAGGCACCGCAGTTGAGCTCGTCTTCGCGTGAAAACTTGCCCATCTCGGCCATGATCATTTTGATTACCTCGTCGTCGGGGTTTTCCTGGCGCTGATCGCGGTTGCGGTAGCTTCTTGTCAGATCGAGTTTCGAGTATTTTTCGATGTCGTCTTTCCAGCGCTGCATATCCATTTTATCGAGACGTTTGCGTGTGTAGCGGCCAACGCGATGACGGCGGCTGAACTGCGACGCCGCGTCGAACGTCATGCCTGCTCCCATGATGCAGCCTTCGCAGGCGAGAATTTCGAGCAGGCGGGTTTTGAGTGTGCCGTCTTCGAAGCTTTTGAGGGCCTCGACGAAATGCAGGCGGTCATTGATTGCGATAACATCATCAGAAATGAGGTCTTCGGTAATGCCGGCCGCCTGCAGCAGACCGCCGCCAACCGGAAAAAGGCTGCCGGTTCCGCCCCAGGGCGGGGCGAAATCTACTTCTTCAATCTTGTCTGGCGTGATGTTACTTTCAGCAAGCATTTGTCTGAGCTCAACGAAGGTAAGAACACAATTGACCTCACCTTCGAGATTGGGGTCGAAGCCTTCGCACTTTTTGGCTGTGCAGGGTCCGATGAAGACTATTTTGATGTCTGGCCCGCAGATGTCTCTGACTACGCGGGCGGTTGCAACCATCGGGCTGACGATCGGTGCCAGCGAGTCGAGCAGATTAGGGTGATAATGCTCGACCATGTTGATGATGGCCGGGCAGGTGGTGGCAATATATGACTTGCCATTTGTCTGGTTGTGCAGCAGTTCGCGGTATTTTTTTGCGACGAGATCGGCTCCGAAAGCCACTTCGTTAACGCGGTCGAAACCGAGTTTAAGCAGCATACCGACGAACTGTTTCCGGTCGATTTCGTGAAACTCGGCCGCAGCGCTTGGCGCAATGATTGCTGCAACCGGCTCTTCGCGCGCCAGAAGTATGCGGCAGTAAGCGGTCGAATCGAGCACCTGCTTGGCTTTGCGAGAGCATACGCGCACGCAGTTTCCGCAACCGATGCATCTGTCGTTGATGACTTTGGCCTGGCCATCGATGACTTTTATCGCTTTGGCGGGACAGGTCCTGACGCAGGTGTAGCATTTTCTACACCTTTCCGGGATAGTGAAGATTGTACCTTCTTTTACTGTCCTGGTCATCAGGGCCTGTCCTTTTATGTGGTTTATTTGACCACATCGCGCTTAGCGTAGTGCGTGTGCAGAAGCTTGTGGCTTCGGTGCCCGAGCGGTTCGCCGAGGTATTCCTTGTACAGATTCTGGATGTCGGGGTTCAGATGGGAGGCGCGGTATTTGTCGTTCTTGTCAATACTATACAGCGACTTCATTCTGGCGGCAACTGATTCTGCCGTTACACCGATCGGCTGACCGCCACCGTTGATACAGCCGCCCGGACAGGCCATGATTTCGATGAAATGCAGGTCGTTGCGACCGGCGCGAATTTCGTCGAGCAGGTCGGAAGCGTTTTTCAGGCCGCTGGTGACGGCGACGCCGATTTCGGTGCCTTCGATGTTGATTTTCGCTTCTTTGCGGCCTTCAAGGCCTCTGACCGCTTTGATGTCGAGATCACTGAGTTCTTTGCCGGTTACCAGATGGTAGGCAGAGCGCAAAGCCGCTTCCATGACGCCGCCGCTGGCGCCGAAGATCTTGCCGGCGCCGGTTTTGAGGCTGAGCGGATTGTCGGCCGGCTCAGGATCGATGTTGTTGATGTCGAGGCCGCGCATCTTGAGCAGGCGCACGAGTTCGCGGGTCGTAATGACTGCGTCGATATCGGGAATTCCGTCGGTAAGCATTTCTTCACGGGTGACTTCGAACTTTTTCGCAATACATGGCATTATCGAAACGCTGAAGATCTTTTTCGGGTCGATTCCGGCTTTTTCAGCATAGTAGCTCTTGATGACTGCTCCCATCATCTGCTGCGGGCTTTTGCAGGTCGAAAGGTTTTCGAGCATGTCGGGGTAGAATTCTTCGGCGAACTTGACCCAGCCAGGTGAACAGCTGGTAATCATCGGCAGCTTGCCCTTGCCCTTGAGGCGGGCGAGGAATTCTGAGCCTTCTTCCATGATGGTAAGGTCGGCGGTGAATGAAGTGTCGAATACCTTGTCGAAGCCAATGCGGCGCAGGGCAGCGTTGAGCGGCCCGGTGCATTCTGTGCCGGCTTTGAGGCCAAAAGCTTCACCGACTGAAACCGAGATGGCTGGTGCGTGCTGAACGACAACGAATTTGTCGGGATCAGCAATTGCTTCGAGAACTTCCTTGGTCGAGCTTTTTTCGCGCAGAGCGCCGGTCGGGCAGACTTTGATGCACTGACCGCAGAATACACATGAGCTTTTGTTGATGCCTTCATTGAAAGCTGTTTCGATACGGGCTTTGCTGCCGCGGCCGGCAAAGTCGATGGCTGATACATTCTGAATCTCTTCGCAGACACGCACGCATTTGCCGCAGAGAATGCACTTGGCCGGGTCGCGTTCGAGCGCCGGGCTTGAAACGTCGAGGTGGCAGGTGCTTTTTTCGCCCTGATAACGGCGGGTGCGCACGCCATATTCTTCGGCAAGTGTCTGCAGTTCGCAGTTGCCGTTGCGCACGCAATACAGGCAGTCATCGGGGTGATCTGCGAGCAGCAGTTCGATGATGGTTTTGCGGGCTCTGACTGCCTTCTGGCTGTGCGTCTGGCATTTCATGCCTTCGTTCACAGTGGTGGCGCAGCTGGGCACCAGGCGTCCGTCCATTTCGACGACGCAGAGGCGGCAGGCTCCGGAAGGCGGCAGACCTTCGAAATGGCAGAGAGTCGGCACTTTGATTCCCGCTCGCCTGATTGCGGTCAGCAGCAGTTCGCCCTTGTTGGCTTCGATTTGTCTATTGTTTACTTCGATTGTTGTCATGGCTTCACTCCTTCACGACTGCCTTGAACTTGCACACTTCATAGCATGCGCCGCATCTGATGCACTTGTCAGGGATTATGTAATGTGGTGTCTTGACTTTGCCCATGATGGCGCCGGTCGGGCACTGTTTGGCGCACATGGTGCAGCCTACGCACTTGTCGGCGTCGATACTGTAGTGCAGCAGGTCATGGCAGGCACCGGCCGGGCATTTGCGGTCGAACACATGTGCTTCATACTCGTCGCGGAAGTAGCGCAGAGTCGAAAGCACCGGGTTCGGGGCAGTCTGGCCGAGGCCGCACAGGCTGGTGTCTTTGATGACGCCGGCGAGGCGCTCCATATACATCACGGCTTTGAAGCGTTCGAGGCTTGATCTTTTGTCGCTGGACGTGGGGCGTTCGGTAATGCTTTTAAGTGTTTCGAGAATGCGTCTGGTGCCTTCCCGGCATGGAATGCACTTGCCGCAGCTTTCACGCTGGATGAAATCCATGAAGAACTTGGCGAGATCGACCATGCAGGTCGTTTCGTCCATGACCACGAGTCCGCCTGAGCCCATCATGGCGCCTATGCTCTTGAGTGACTCATAGTCGATTTCGACGTCTAGTTGCTGTTCTGGCACACAACCGCCGGACGGGCCGCCGATCTGTACTGCTTTGTAGCGCTTGCCGTCGGCGATACCGCCGCCGATATCGAATACCAGCTTGCGGATCGGAGTGCCCATGGCGACTTCGGCGAGACCTGTTCTGGAGATCCGTCCGGAAAGAGCGAAGACCTTGGTGCCGGGGCTGCCGGCGGTACCGATCTGTTTGAACCAGTCAACGCCATGCCTGAAGATATCAGGCACGTTGGCGAGGGTTTCGACGTTATTGATGACGGTGGGGCAGCCAAACAGGCCTGAGACGGCCGGGAACGGCGGTCTCGGGCGCGGCATGCCGCGTTTGCCTTCGATACTGTGGATCAGGGCAGTTTCTTCGCCGCAGACAAAGGCTCCGGCGCCCTGTTTGATTACCATGTCAAGCTTGAAGCCGCTGTCGAGGATGTTGCTGCCGATCAGGCCCCATTCTTTTGCTTCAGCTATCGCCCATTCGAGGCGCTTGATTGCCAGCGGGTATTCGGCTCTGATGTAGATATAGGCCTTGCTGGCGCCGATAGAGTAAGCGCCAAGCAGCATTCCTTCGAGCAGGCGGTGTGGGTCGCCTTCGATGACAGCGCGATCCATGAAAGCACCAGGGTCGCCTTCGTCGGCGTTACAGATCAGATATTTCTTGTCGCCGGCCGCTTCGAGCGCGAAGCGCCACTTTTTGCCGGTCGGAAAGCCGCCGCCGCCACGTCCGCGCAGGCCGCTGCCTTCGACCATGCTGCAGGCTTCGGCAGGAGTGGTGTTTTTAAGGGTTTTCGCGAGGCCGAGATAGCCTCCGCGTGCGATATATTCTTCGATGTGAACCGGGTTGATTTCGCCACAGTTGGCGAGCACGCGGCGTGTCTGCGGCTTGAAAAAAGACGATGCGAAAAATTCGGGAACGTCTTTCCAGCTGCCTTCGCCTTCGACGCTGAACTGGCCAAGAAGATTTTCGGTAGGGATATTGCCGGCAAAAACCTTGTCGAGGATGCCGGCGACCTTGTTGCCGGTGACTTCGCCGAAGCTGACACGGGCCCGGCCTGGCAGCTGAATGTCCATCAGCGGTTCCTGTACGCAGAGGCCGATACAACCGACTTCGAGAACGTCGGCATCTTTTTTGCTGCTGGCCAGCCAGGCTTTTACTGCTTCGATAGTCTGGGTGGCACCGGCTCCGAGGCCGCAGGTTCCTGCTCCGACGTAGATAACCGGCTTTTCGACTTTTTTGCGGCTGATCAGATCGAGAGCCTCGTGGCGCAGGTTGCGGCAATCAACGCTCTCGTGGCAGACCGGGCCGTTGACTCGACATTCAATCAGATCCGGGCAGGGCTTTTCAGCGGAATGATGACATTTTGAACAACAGGGATCGTGCATCTTTTTCATTTGCCGGCCTCCTCGGATTTGTTGCGGTAGTTTCTGAGTATTTCCGGGATGTCGTCAGGTTTGACTTTGGCGTGGAAATTGCCGTTGATGGCAATTACCGGGGCAAGACCGCAGGCTCCGATACAGGCTACGACTTCGATGCTGAATATGCCATCGCGGGTGGTTTCGCCGGCTTTGATACCGAGCTCGCGTTCGATGCGGCCGAGCAAACCGGCACTGCCTTTTACGTGGCAGGCGGTACCGCGGCAGACCTGAATGGTCCATTTGCCGTGCGGGCTGAAGCGGAACTGGTTGTAGAAAGTGGCGACGCCATAGATCTTGCTTGCAGGAAGATCGAGGGCTTTGCCGATTTCGATAACCGATTCGCGCGAGATGAATCCCTCTTCTTCCTGTACTGCCTGCAGGATTGGAATGAGAGAATCACGCCCGGGGTTGGAGATCTGTTGAATGACTTTTTCTACCACGCTCATGTTGACTTTCCTTTGCTATGTATTTTTCCGGGAAAAGTAAATTGCTTTTTCGAGTGCGCTGGTCATATCGAGGGTTTCGATAAAAACCCCGCTGCCGGTTGTGATATGTCTGGGAGCGAAATTCAGAATCGCTTTGATGCCGTTGTCGATAAGGGTCTGGGCTACTTTTTCGGCGCTGTCAGCTGGTACTGCTAGAATTGCAGTGCTGATTTCAAGTTCGCCAATCATCGTCGGGAGTTGTTCTATGCTGTGGCAGCGCCTGCCGCAGATGATACGGTTGCATTTGGCAGGGTCGCTGTCGAATGCGGCAACAATGTCGTAGTTGTCGCGCGAACCTGAAAAATAGCCAAGGAGGGCTCGCCCCAGGTTGCCAACGCCAATAAGCGCGACATTCTGCTTTTTGCTGCAGTCAAGGACTTTTGAGATTTCTTCGATGAGCAGGCTGATTTCATAACCTTTGCTGGAGCAGCCGTTGCAGCCTACTTCCATGAGGTCGCGTCTGACCTGAGCGGCTGTGCCTGAAACGATCTGTGACAGTTCGTGCGAGTACACCCGGTCTTTGCCTTTTTTGAGAAGATCCTTGAGGTAGCGGCGGTAGACGCTGAGGCGCTCAACTGTTTTTTCGGATATTTTGTTTTCTTTTTTGGCCATACTTCTTTCACTGCTTTAAGATGTTACAAAAATCACGCTGTGCAATATTTCACAACTCAAGTATAATCGGCAAAGTTAAGAGTGTCAATCAAATTTGGTGAAAAATTTCGCAAAGCGATGAAGAAAGGCCCTCGCCAAGGCTCAGAGTCGCAAAGATGAATAGGCCATCCATGCCTGCGTCGTAATCGATTCTCACGTAGAACTTCAGACCCTGGAGCAGTATGAATAAAGAGGAATAGAATCTCCCGCATATATGCTGATAAGAAAGCGAAGCAGCAGGCGCAAGGTGAAGGGGAGACCGATCGCGAAGACATCGATGCTGATGTGTGTAGGGGGGCAGTGACAGTAAAATTTTTGAAAACCATGGGATGAAAAGTTTGGTAGTATAGTTAGAATGATCGAGGGAGGGACTGCTGTGAAAAAACTTCATCTGGTATTATTTGTGTTTCTGGCAGTTGTATTGTGGTCTTCAACGGCTTTTTCGAATGAAAATCCTTTTGGCGAAGATGTTTCGGTAAAACTGACTGACAGCGTTTCGCTGCCGGCAGGTGTTACCGATGTCGAAACCGCCAAAGCCGCCGGGGTCGAAGCCAAAGAGGGCTTTCCGGTCGATGGCAGTGTCAGCGTCGGGAACTCGACCCTGCGCATGCGTTCATGGCCATGGGGCGATGTTCTTTCAACTTACCGAACCGGCGCCTCCGTAAAGGTTCTCGGCGTATCGGGCGAATTCTATCTGGTCGAAGTCGATGGTCAGCAGGGTTACATGCACAAGAACTATGTCAGCATACCCGGCGCACCGGCTTCAGGCGATGAGCCTTATTACCCCGGTGATACCGCCTGCGGCGGCGCTCTTTCTCTGACTGCAGGAGTCAAGGCTTCAAAAGATAGTGCTGCCGGGAAAAAGCCTGCGGTTGCGTCATCTTCTTCGAGCTCTGAAAGCAGCTCAAGCTCTGCCAGTTCGTCAAATTATGCGGCAAAACCCACTGTCGGCAGTGGCGGCAAGGTTGCCATCAATGTTCCGCAGAAATGCCAGATGAAGGTTAATTGCCCGGCCCCTGGTTCGGCCTGTGGTCCGACCTCCCTGGCCATGATACTGGCTCATTATACCGGCAAGAATGTTGACGCGCTGGCTTCTGACCTATGGTATGTCTGTGGCGCGACAGCTGCCAACGGTACCGGTCACTCGGGCCTGCAGAAGGGCGCCAAAAAATACGGTTATCCGAACGCCAGGTGGCATTATTGTGTGACGCAGTCATGGGTGCGTACGCAGATCAAGGCTGGCAAGCCGATTCTTGCGCATGTTAAGGGTCATTACGTTGTAATCAAGGGCATCGACGACTCTGGCAGAATCTATTATAACGATCCCGGCAGGAGTCAGGTCGATCGCTCGATGTCTTTTTCTGAATTTTCAGCATGGTGGCGTGGTGCCGGTTCAACTCATCCCTGCATGGTTCTCGAATAAACTGGAGCATGAAATGACAAAGCTTATTGTAATAATTCTTGCATTGATAACAATTATACCGGCAGCCTTCGCAGCTGAAGCTGCAGCGCTAGCCAGTGAGGCTGGTGTTTTCGTCGCCGGCAGCTTTACCGGTGTCAGTTCTACGCCTGACGGCGCGATATATCTTCTGGGCAGAGACCATCGTGTCGTTAAGCTCACTCAGGACGGGCGGCAGCAGTCTATGCCACTTCCGGCAGTCGAGGGAATCGGCGAAGACAGCTATTTTTGCGATATCGCAGCCGGTGAGGGCCAGCTGGCATTCTGCGGATACGCTTTCTCTGGCGTCTATGTGCTCGATCTGAACAATCTGGAAAAGCTTGATTTCATAAAGGTTGCTGTTGAAAATCAGCCGGTCAATCTGCTGATGGTAGCCAGAAGCGGCGACGGCTGGTGTGTCAAAGATGCCGAAGAGCGGGTAATGCAGGTTGCAGTCGACGGCGCACTCAAGCACCTGCCGCAATTTGCCGCCATCGAGACTGATAAATACGGTAAGGCCGTTATCATACCGCCGCCGCGCGATATGGGCGACAAGATTGTATACCCGGGCAATGTGTTTCGAGAAGACGGTCAACCGCTCTGGATCGCGCCATCACCTGAGTCTCCGCGTGAAATTATGGCGGTCGAATATCTTGGATGCGATGACGAGCAGCGCGATATTTTCATGGTAACCACCGCCAGTGGCGAACTCGATGCCGAAACCACTCTTTTTGCAGTTAAGCACAGTAAAGTGGTTGCCCGGCGTAAGATTCCGCAGCCAACAGCCATGGGCGTTATGCGTTATTGCCGGCTCGCGCCGGGTGGCTCTATTCTTTTGCTGCTGGCCGATCCCAACGAGCGCGAAGGTGTACTGGTCAAGCGTATAAGCCTCGCTACCACACAGCCTGGCGCCGGCTGATGCAAACGAGAAGAGTCTGAAATCCAGTTCGGCCATCGCCGGGCTGTTTTTTTGTGGCGACATAGCTTAGCAGGACTTTGCATAACAATAGCTAATTCGATCCAGATAGCGAACCCGAAGAAGAGATAAGAAAGCTCGCACAAAGGCACAGAGACACAAAGACGAAAAAGAAGATCGATTACGATACTCGATCGCGATAGCGAAAGCGATTGACGAAAGATAGACACAGATTAATTACCGGTCATTGCGAAGGGCAAAGCCCTGAAGCAATCTCATCGGATTACAGCAAACCCCGCAGATTGCGCAGATGGCAGCAGATCTGCGATGAAGAAAGAAAAGAATGAGAGAACGATAGCGAACAGATTGTGTTTGACCGGGCGTGGGGAACGTGGTATTTTTCTGCACCTGCCGGTTTCGGCAGTTGTCAGGCAAAGCGGAAGGTTGCGATCAATGCGTTATCAAACAGCAAAGGGCGATATTTTTGAGCCTGGTCTGATGCCTTATCAAGAGGCACTTTCGCGCATTCTTAACGGGGTCTCGACTGTTTCTGACAGTGAGCCTGTGACGCTGGAAAGAGCCTGCGGCCGGATATTGCATCGTCATGTGGTTTCTGCGATCAATGTGCCTGCGCATACCAATTCAGGTGTCGATGGCTATGCTCTGCATGCTGCCGATATTGCCGAAGACGGTTCGGCTCGGCTGCTAATCAAGGATACAGCACTTGCCGGCGAGAAATATTCCGGCGCCATCGGTCGTGGCGAGTGTCTGCGCATAATGACCGGAGCCGCTGTGCCTGAGCCTCTCGATACCGTGGTTATGCAGGAGCATGTCGAAATCGAAGGAGATTATATCAAGCTTAATTATCGCTACAAGGCCGGAAAGAACGTGCGCCACGTCGGCGAAGACATCAAAGCCGGTGAAACGGTTCTGGCAGCCGGCCGCAGGCTGACACCGCCTGACGTTGGTTTGTTTGCTTCATTGGGGATCTGCGAAGTCGAGGTCAGGCGCCGTCTCAAAATTGCCATCGCTTCGACCGGTAACGAAGTAAAGCTGCCCGGGCAACCATTGCCGGCCGGCGGTCTGTATGACAGCAACCGTTACAGTCTTATGTCGGCGCTCAGCCGTCCTGATGTCGAAATCATCGACCTTGGTATTTTGCCTGACAATGTAGATGCCCTGTTGAAAAGCTTTAATGAGGCTGGCGAACGCGCTGATGTGGTAATTTCTTCGGGTGGTGTTTCGGTAGGCGAAGCTGATTTTACCAAGCTGGCGCTGCGCCAGTCTGGTCAAGTCGACTTCTGGCGGGTGGCAATCAAGCCCGGGCGGCCGCTGGCTTATGGGCGCATCGGCGCGGCCGCTTTTTTCGGTCTGCCGGGTAACCCGGTTGCTGTTATGGTTACCTTTTACTTTTTTGTATTGCCGGCCATCGAAAAGATGCTGGGAATAACCGATCAGCCGATTGTACCTGTTTTTAAAGCACGCGCCAGCGAAGATCTGCGCAAATTGCCTGGTCGCACTGAAGTGCAGCGCGCCATTATCAGTCGCGACGAAAATGGTGAGTGGCAGGTCAGAACTACCGGCCGTCAGGGTTCGGGCATGCTCAGTTCGATGAGTCGCGCCAATGCTTTTATCATTCTCGATCACGACCGCGACCGCGTCAGCGCCGGCGAATCAGTTGATGTAAAGCCTTTCAGTGCGCTTTTCTGAAAGAGAAGATATAGAGAAGAGAATCCGCAGTCGCCCACAGGAGGTGGGTGATACTTGGGCGCATCAGGATAGAAGCGCCCAGGTGATTGCGCCGATTGGCGCAGATTTTTTTTAGGATAAGCAGGCCTTGCCTGGTGGAGTTTGAGCCGAGATCGTGAGCTTGTGCCATGAGGGGGTGAGCACGAAGATGATACCCGATACCCGATACCCGATACCCGATACCCGATAGCGATAGAGATTAAGGGAGTGGGAGGAGGGCGGGGGTGTTCAGCTGGATACAGGCGTTGTCGCCGATTACTTCTGAGAGTTCGGCGGGGGTGTTGATGTTGGTCAGCACGTTTTTCCAGGTTGAGTTGTCTTCGCTGATCGTCAGTTCGCACACGCGCAGACCGCTGTGAAATGAGCGCATGCGGCGTTCGTTGCGGGCCAGAGCGGCTTCGACAGCTGTCAGGCAATCGCGCGAATAGACGGCAAACAACGGGTGAACGCCGTCTGGCGTTCTTGGAATGACCACATCGGCATTTTTTGAGTTCTGAATCAGCTCGATAATGGCTTCACGTCTGACGAATGGCATGTCGCAGGCCATTACAAAAACTTTGTCGCTGCTGATATGGCGCAGGCCGATAGCGAGACCGGCCAGTGGTCCGGCGCGCAGCGGGTCGTCGATGAAGCGCGCGATGGCGAGATCTGGTGTCTGAAAAGGTTCGGGAAAGCCGACGATGTTAACTTTTTCGGCAACGGCAGCGACTTCGCGGACAATGTGCTTCCAGAGCGGGATACCGTTCCAGTCGAGGAGCGCTTTGGGGTAGCCGAGACGACTGCTGGCACCGCCGGCGAGAATAACCGCTTCGAAAGGCTCGACAGATGGCTGGATCATAGGGCCACCCGCTCCGGGTGCGTGTAGACATTGAATCTTTCGCCGCGCGCGAAGCCGATCAGGGTGATACCGAGGTCTTCGGCCAGCTGAACAGCACCTGAAGTCGGGGCCGAGGGCGAAATCATCACAGGGAAACGGCCGCGCACAGCCTTGGTAACCATCTCTGAAGCAAGTCGGCCTGTGGTCAGCAGCATGGCTGTGTTTTCTGTTTCATAAGAAAGTTGCCCTGCCCGGATAAGCCAGCCAAGAGCCTTGTCTACAGCATTGTGGCGGCCGATATCATCGCAGCTGAAAAGCATTTCGTTGCCTCTGGCAATGGCGGCCGAATGTACACCGCCGGTGTCGTGGAAAAGCGACGAGTTTCGCTGCAGTTTGCGCATCAGATCGATTACCGTTTGCGGCAATACAGTTGTGTTGGTAGTAACCGGTCTGAAAAAGCCTGCGTTCAGAGCTGAGACAAAAGTGAGGCCACGTCCGCAGGCTGATGTAATCGACCTTACCTTGTCATTGAACACCGGTTGAATATTTGTGGCCAGCTGAACCTCTACCGACATGGCGGTTGGGTTGAAGCTGACAATGACTATATCTTCGCGGCGGCTGATAACACATTCACTGTACAGAAATCCGGTGGCCAGTTCCTCGATCAGATGGGGTAGAGCCATCAGGCGCACGGCTTCATTGCCATTGACGAAAAGGCTGATCAGGCGTTCAGCGACGATGATCTCCTCGCGTTCCGATGCATTGTTTTGCTCAAAACGTCTGACCATGAGCTTGTGTGTAGGTGACAACTGTGTTTTCTGCATGTTTACCCGCTCAAGAATCTATAAAATAAAGTTTGCGAAAAAAGTAACAAAATGATACACTCTGGCTCGTTCAAATTCAATAAATTTGAATATATCATAACATATAGCAGGAGTAAGAGATGAGTGCTGAGAAAACCCACAACCGTTGGCTGATCGCCATTATGGGCACATTGTTGCAGATGTGTCTAGGTACCGTTTACGCCTGGAGTTATTTCCAGAAACCTCTTGTAGAGGGCTATGGCTGGAGTAATGCAGCTGTCGCTGGTGCATTCAGCACTGCGATTTGTTTTCTGGGTCTGGCTGCTGCATGGGGCGGAATCAATCTCGCAAAATACGGTCCGACCAAACTGGCCATGGGCGGTGGCGCTCTGTTCGGTATAGGTTATCTGATCGGGGCCTATGCTCTGAATGTTCAGTCTATCATTCTTCTGTACATCGGCTATGGTGTTATTGGTGGTTCAGGCCTTGGCCTCGGTTACGTTACGCCGGTTGCCACCTGTGCCAAATGGTTCCCTGACAAGAAAGGTTTCATTACCGGTATGGTCGTCATGGGCTTCGGTCTCGGCGCTCTGCTGATGTCACTTGTTTTCGCACCCAGGCTTATGGCTTACACCGGGGGCAGCGTCATGCAGGTTTTCGGATATCTTGGCGTTATCTTCCTCGTATTGACCGTTCCGATCGGTTCATTCATGAAGAATCCTCCGGCCGGATACCTTCCGGAAGGCTATACTCCGCCGCCGGCACCGGTTTCCTCTACCGGCAAGGCCATGGAAGAAGTCATTCACCCGACTATGCACTATATCATGTCGAAGAAATTCATCATCATGTGGCTGATTTTCTTCTGCAACATCACTGCTGGTATTGCGATTATCGGTTTCCAGTCTCCGCTGCTACAGGATCTCTACATCAACAGCGACCCGACTTACACTGTGGTTAGAGAGTTGCGCGCTGTCGCCACTCCATCTGAAGAACAGAAAGCCACTCTTGATGGCCTGGTAAAAGCTCTTGCCGGTTTTGGCGCCACGCTGATCGCTATCACCTCTCTGTTCAACGGTCTGGGCAGATTCTTCTGGGGCGGTCTCTCTGAT
>Ga0209096_1003144_pt1 | contig 14750 bp, 11 predicted proteins | sample AD_UKC034_MetaG_FD_184407 | JGI IMG/M metagenome (GOLD analysis project Ga0209096, IMG submission 184407) | Active sludge microbial communities of municipal wastewater-treating anaerobic digesters from USA - AD_UKC034_MetaG (SPAdes) (version 2) | ecosystem: Engineered > Bioreactor > Anaerobic >... | reverse complement strand
TAGAGATTTATTTTGGAAAAACTGTATGGAGTGAAACGATGCTTCATAGGTAAACCTCCTTTGATTGGTTGAAGTCCAACAAAAAACCCCTCCCGATAGAACCAAGAGGGGCTGTCCGACGTTTGTACAAATACATTAATAGATACGATAAGCCTTGATAAGTGGGTCCGCCCAGCTCTCGTCCAAATAGATCACGATGGCCGAAAAGGTGCTTTCGAACAGGATTCCGTGGTACCAGGCGTCCGACGGCCCAGGGTAGCCAGGCCGCATGAAGTCGGAGAGGTTATACGTGCGGCCGCCGGCTTCAAAGAACAGGCAGTCCTGATGTCGCGGGTCGTCGAACTCTTCTCTTGCATCATCAGAGAGCTCGTCGTATGTGAGGATTGTTGACTCTCCGAGGTACTGATATCGTGTTCGTTCTTTAGTCTGCATAAAAACCTCCTTAATTTATTGAAAAGAAAACCCCTTCTCCACGCAGCAACAGAGGAAGGGGGTTAACCCTCTTGAAATGGGATTCATAACAGGATCGGTTATTTCACGTAAGACTTGCTGAAAACCACGTAAGCGACGTCCGAGTCGTCGTCCAGGGAGGTGGTTTCTTTTCCGACGCAGGACTGCGGCGTGATGACGACTTTCAGATGGGCTTTCACACGAACAGGGACTTTTGGGAGCTCACCAAGGATGGGATGCTTGAAGACGGTAACCATTAAGCCTTCCTTCTCAAATAGGCTGTTTATAGCCCTCTCAATTGCTTTTCTGTCTTTTGATGACGCTTCCACAATACGGTCAATTTTTTCTACAAGGCTGATTCCGACTTGCTTCCGTCGCTCTCTGATACCAAATTCGTCACCAACGTCACGGGGTTCTCTCCTGACAAATGCTTTCGTTATCGTTTGTTCGTAGCCGACAAAATCAAGAAACGTTTCCAGAGGGATGATCTCGTGGGTGATTGAGGCGTTTCCTGTGACGTTCCGGCCGGTGACGGCCCATCCCCGCCGATGGAGGATGCCTTCACCGAAGGATATTTCTATCTTTTTCTTGAACTGATCGAGAGCTTTTTCGAGGCATCGTTGCGTTTTTTGGCAGGTTCTCTCGTCGCGATGGAATATATCGTAGAATGCATAGCCAGCGAGTTTGCGGAGGAAAAGAAGCAACTGATTGAATACTTGCGTGGTGAAAACCAGCCCGTCTTCTGAGAGGGAAACCGGTGCATGAAGTAGTAGAGATAAGGGTTCTGATTGCCATGGAATCTTAACGGTGAATCCATTCGTACACACGTTGTGTAGAAGTTCTACACGACCCCGGACGTCCAAAAGACCCGGCTCACCGAGGGCGTAGTAGGCGTTATGAATCAGAGCAACATCGTCTCCCAGAACACCCATTTGGAGCAAATCATCTTGAATCCATGCGCCTTTCCGCGGCTTAATTTCTTTGTACTTCCTTATTTCCTCTTCCGATACGTTCGACAAAACGACTGACGGCGAAATACTCTCCGGGATATCAAACCCCTTTAAGGATTCGAGGTTGTGCTGGGCAGCAACGACTTGGCTCTGGAACTGGGCTGGAAGGCTCATCGACAGGTATTCTGATAGCGTCATCTTTCCGTTTTGAATAATTTCGTTGGATGTGAGGCATTGGATCGCCTGGGTGTAGCCCATCGAGAGTGTCCGGACTTTCGGTAGAAAGTTTTGGGACTGGTCGTAATAATACTTACCGATACCAACGACTGCTTGAATCCCCGTGTCCTGGCCGTCAACGAGTAAAGTACCCGTGAATCTGTCGGTGAAGGTTTTTAGGAGCGACGTCAACTTTTCCGGTTCTCCCGATGGTAAGGTCGGCACATCCTGACCATGGTACTTCGCCAGGCGAGCGGCGCTCATTCCTAACACGGTGGGTTGATTCATCCGTTTTCCTTGCGAGTTCATTAAGAAATCAACTGTGTAGGTATTTCCGTTAGGGAGCTTCACAGAGACACTTTTCCCGTCGTAGGCGTCATAAATCATACCCTTCGATTTCTGTCCCAAATCAATTTTTCCATAGTCTGGAACACGATCTGATACGCGTATATTAGCGTCCTCTCGTATACAAGCCAACTTCATCACCGGGTGATAAATTGTCTTTTCCAGGAACGCGAATAGCGCGAGGTTGCCTGGGGCTTCGGTGAATGTCTTGTCGAACGCGGCATATTGGAGATACGCTCGTTTATACCGTGTATCTCCATCAGGAAGGAGTGAAGAACGAATGGCGCTGAATCCAGAGTATCGGGATCGGTTCCCGACACCTTCTGCGGGGTTCAGCCAAAGAGCGGCATCGGAAATGTGGTCGTCAACCTCCGTTCCGAATGACGACACTTTTTGGGAAAGAAACCACTTCGACCCTGGTCGGTTAGGAGACCCGAAACTGCGGCGGTCAACGTACCACCCCTTCGCTTTCAGGCTATCCATCCACTCTACCGCTGTTTTTATAAGGGGCTTATTCATTACGGGATCGGCGGCGGCTATTTCGTCGATGATGTACTTCGACAAAATCTTGGTACTGACCGGTACAAGATACTTCCGTAAGAAGTTGAATTCCTTTCCCAGCGCGACTCTGTAAACCTGCAACAGATGAGCCTCAATTCTTTTGGCTACAATAGCTGATTCAACAGCGTTCCGGTGAATGACTATTTTCTGCTCCGGAGACTGGCTACTCGTACCCTCGACAATAGGAAACACCGCCCAGTCTGAGTAAACCTTCTTTCCTTTACCGTCTTCCGCGGCATATTCCTCCTCTTCTTCTTCAACAACCGTGTCTTCGAACAACGCCCAATCCCCTTCAAACGAATCCGATATTTGCGGTGCGACCTGATGAGGCTTTAACAGGGATACGTGATCCAACTGCGAGTAAAGCTCGTTAGCGATTTGCATTAACGCATATTCTGTTTCAACGTCGTCCAAATCCTCTTTGCTGATCCTTCCAAGATGCCGCAGGGTCGTTTGAGCCACGAACCCGTCCACTTGGTAAGCAGCCAATCCCTTCCGTGCTAAATACTCGAATACACTGTATAACCTTTTCTCCTCCGCATCCAGTGAGGGTGACACCTCCAATACTTTCTGTATGAACCCTTGCAATGTTTCCGACTTCCAACGACTGCGTGAACCTAATGTTAAAACTAACTCATCACGGATCACGGCGATTTTCTTGTCGGTCTTCTTGTCTAGCACGGTGTTTCCATCGATTGTAGCGGCTTTCAGTAAGATTTTGAGCGTCTGAGATGCTGTCTTCCGCTCCAGGTAAGACTTTTCCCAGAGTTGCAAGTTGAGTTCTATCACACGTTGGTAGAACCCGCCTACGCTGGCAACGGCGGCTTTGTCCAAGTTGTTTTTGAGTAAAACTTCTTCCAGGGCTGGTTTGGTTACTGTTTGAGTTTCCATAAACATTCCTCCTTTATAGGTTTTGTGAGTGGTCCTTTGTTGAGGGGTGGGGTCAATATCTCACACCCCCCATTCAGCACAAAGGCCACAACACATACCCCCGTACGCGGAGAAGAGCCGGTTTCAGAAGAATTTTGTTATATCTAATAATGAAAGGGATTACCGACGATTTGAAAAAAGGAGTGATACGAATGACCAAACGAGAGCTTGTAACAGAAATTGCGTATAAGATGGACGTGACGAAGGTGTTAACAGAAGAATTCGTGAACGCTTTTATTGAAGTTGTGGAAGATCAAATTGCCGTTGGGTACGAGGTCAGATTGGTGGGGTTCGGGACGTTTAAAGCCATCCAAAGGAAAGCCAGGAAAGCAATCAACCCGAAGACTCTAGAACCGATCGATATACCGGCGAAGAGAGTGCCGAAATTTGTTGCTGGTAAGGATTTTAAAGAAAGAGTAGCAGCAGAATGAGAAAGGGGCCCGGAGGCCCCTTTCGTTTTGGTATAATGATGTACGGATTATTAGGGGGGTATCTTATGAAAAAAACGGTATGCTTCTGTTTGTGCCTGCTTTTGATAACCTTTTCTTTCGGTCTGATTCGAAATGGGACTGACCTCGTTTATACATACGGCTACCTGATACCGATGGATCTATCATACAAGGTAATCACTCCTGACCAGGCCCGTGTGGTGAGGGTAGTCGACGGCGACACGATCAAGGTGTCTTTAGCTTCTGGAACGGAATCTGTGCGTTTGATCGGCGTCGACACTCCGGAGACGGTGCATCCAACCAAGGCGGTGGAAGCGTTTGGCAAAGAGGCTTCCGATTTCCTCAAAAAAATCTGCGCAGAAGGCCAGGACGTCTACTTGACCTATGACTGGAATCCGAGGGATGTTTACGGTCGGCTGTTAGCCTATCTTTGGCTCAAAAGTGACGATGGCAAATGGATTTTGGCCAACCTCGCCATTGTAGAAAACGGTTATGGGTATGCGTATGTGAAATACGCGTTTCGTCAGGATTACATGACGATGTTCTCCGATGCACAGCAAAAAGCCAGGGAGAATGGCTATGGTCTTTGGGGCGAGGCGGCCGTTTCCACAACAACTACGGTGCAACAGACCGCCCCGGCAGCGATTCCGAGTACCTCATCTGAATACCGGTACATAGGAAACATAAAATCGAAGGTTTTTCACCGGCTGACCTGCAACTCGTTGCCTGATGAAAAAAACAGGATCTACTTCTATACGCGGGAAGAAGCTATTGCTGCGGGTTATAGACCATGTGGGATTTGCAAGCCATAAAATAGTATCAAAAACCGGTCATCGGTTCCCGATGGTCAACTTCCGACCGATAACAAGTCCCGTCCAATAGCTGAATTTCCACAAATCCGCTCCGCATACGATAGACTTTCCGGAGCGCTTCTTTTTTCTTTGATTCGAAACGGTCGTCGTCAACTGCCTCAAACCACCATTGCTCTTCAAGGCGGGACGAGGGCGGCTTTCTCCGTAAGGTATTGAAAAAGTCTTTCTCGATCTCAGTCATCAGATACCGACCACGGCCGTAATTGACCTCGTTCCGGACGAGAAAATATCTCATCGGTCACCCCTCACAAACGGATAAAGATTCAACCAATAGTATACCTTAAAAAGGGTAAGGGCGCTGTACTACTTTTTACCACTGTGATCGTTTCTACCACAGTGGCGTTTTTTAGCACACGGTCTCTTAGGAAACTACCGGTTTCGTGCCGGATGAGGCAAGAGCCCGCTCTCAAAGCGTTAGGCAAAATAAAAATGGCCTCTGTGATACCGAACCGGTGCACCAGTTCAGTTCTTCAGCAGAGGCACTTTTCTAGGTCCGCAAAAAACATGCGAACCTCGTTGTTCTTACTGCAATAACTTAACGTAGAGCCCGTTATTACAGCAAATGAAGAAGAGATCCAAATCTGTGCTGGACGGGCACGGGAGCTCTTCCCCGGATACGGGAGCTCTTCCCCGGATACGGGAGCTCTTCCCCGTATAAACGCCGACGTCTTTCTCCTATGAGTCTTGTTGCGCGCCTCAAAAGGAGTGTGTCCTTCCTCTAGCCTCCTCGGGAAAAAGGACAAGGCTATGCCCTACGAAAAAATATCCCCGAAGTATCAGTTTCGCGAAACGAGGCTTTGTTTGTTGAAAACAAATTCGCGACCCCTATGCTTTTTCTGCAATAACCTACATAGGATAGTTATCGCAGGAACGGTCCATTTCACTAGATAAGCTACGGATGCCCGTTCAAAACCGCCAAACTCGAACTAATACCGTTCAACGGTTTTCATTCCTTCGAGGTAGGCTTCGGGCTGTACCAGGACGGTTATGCGGGTGAAGTTGATATCCCCGGTTTTCATTCCTTCGAGGTAGGCTTCGGACCAAGAAAAAATCTAATAGCCACGTTAAACGGAGTTGTGGTTTTCATTCCTTCGAGGTAGGCTTCGGACACGAGAGCTGACATGGAAATATATGTACAAGAAGTAACGTTTTCATTCCTTCGAGGTAGGCTTCGGACCCGGCAGCAGACCCATTTGCCGGGCTTGCCGAGGAATGTTTTCATTCCTTCGAGGTAGGCTTCGGACAAGGGAGTGCGACAATGGCACGTAATACAGGTAAGCGTTTTCATTCCTTCGAGGTAGGCTTCGGACTGTCGAAGTAGCATTTGATAGAAAGAGTATAACACTGTTTTCATTCCTTCGAGGTAGGCTTCGGACCAGATGGCGAAGATGTTTTTTGCTGCAGCGATTGCGGTTTTCATTCCTTCGAGGTAGGCTTCGGACAATACAGATGAACTGGAAGGTTGCTCATTCGAAGTATGAGTTTTCATTCCTTCGAGGTAGGCTTCGGACGCAACAGAACTTAAACCCTATTGTACGGTACGTTTTAGGTTTTCATTCCTTCGAGGTAGGCTTCGGACTTGGTTAAGCGCCGTAACGGCGCTTGCGGACATTTCGTTTTCATTCCTTCGAGGTAGGCTTCGGACGCGTATGCGAGAATTTCCAGATTGGGAGCCGGAGAGCACGTTTTCATTCCTTCGAGGTAGGCTTCGGACGAGACGATGACGACTGCACTACGTCATTGGACAGCGTTGTTTTCATTCCTTCGAGGTAGGCTTCGGACCCGTCAAATCCGCTTCTATTCTACCATTTAATTTTTTGGCTGTCAAGTTGCAATAACATATTTTATTAACAGAAGCTGCGTGACCGTTTTCTGTTGCGGTTTATAGACTATTAGGAAAGCGAATTAATTCCTGTCGACCCCCCGGGGTTTTCGGGCTATCGGAGGTCGACAAAGTTTTTTGCGGAGGAAAAACCGGCGGCCAAATTTAATTGTAGTCTTGCACGTTCAGCACTTTACCGGATTTGTCGAGGGTGAATAACTGGTTTGACACGACATAGCCACCAAATGAGTTCTTAGCGCGGTACTTTACTCTAACTAGAAAATTATCTCCATAATCCGTGACTGGCGACCATTCAATATACTCCAACGATCTCGGATCCTTAAGGTTGCTCTGAAGCCAATCCTTCACCTGGCGGACCGACGCGTCCCACGGGCTGTTATACACAACCGACGATACGCGAGAACTTTGACTTGAGCTCGATTTTGCGGGGCACTTTACTACGGATAGAGCAACAATTATTCCTATGATTATCAAGGCCGCGAATATTCCGATTGCAATGTTACTCTTGCTCACGTTGGAGATCGCCGTCGTTATCTCTTGCTGGCTCAACGTATATCCGCATTGCGGGCATACGGTTACTGTGCTGCTGATCTGCTTCTTACACTCAGGACACGTTATCATCGGCATTCTTTACCTTCTTCCTTTGTTGGATTATGGTACCGGAGAAATGTTAACTGTCCACGACCCGATAGTGTTTGCCATGAAGTGAAACGTTCCACCTTTTGGAGAATAATATGATTCGCTGGTCGACAACCCAAACACGCCATCAATATCTCCGGCTTCGTCATATAAATAAAAAGCACAGTTATTGTCTGACGCACTCCATTTCGCTTCCCAAGCGCCAGACATTGTGAACGGTTTTACCGTTTGTATTCCCATTCCTTAGTATTTTACAGGGCTGCTTCTTGTCCGAGGTTTAACGGTATTAAGTGTTTGAGTAAGCCGGTTTCGATTGAGTAAGTTGCTCAATTTCTCCTCTCCCTTCTTTAACTGCTTCCGAGACAACGATCGATACCCAAATAAACAGGACGACGGTGATAATTGAAACAGCGGCGATCGCTATGCTATTGCTTTGTTTTTTTGCTAAAAACTTCCTCGATTGCATTCGCTTCATAAGCGGCGAATTGATAGTTGCAATTCGGGCACGCGTCTTCTTTGAGTTCCGTTATCGTTTGTTTGCACGCAGGGCAAGTAATCCCTTTCATATATACCACCTCGTTAAGTTCCTCCAACAGAAGGGTGTTAACCGTTCGGCTCCATTCGCGAGATAACGATCGGAGGGTTACACACGCTGCATGGGGTGTAACCTTGCGCTTTTGCCTTTTCCAGAGAAATGGGTATAGAACCGCCGTAAAGATATTGGCATCCTGCCCGATGGTACTTGTTGCCACTTGCGGTTATGTAAACGGTCGTGGTGGAATCGGGGGGATCATAAGGGAACGGGGTTGTAGGCGAGCTCACGGGTGTAATCGCAACTTCTGATATTAAGCCTAACCCCATCCAAGCGCAAGAAGAAAGCAAACCACTCAAAAGAGCAAAAAGGAGCAACACCAAAGTTATCCTTTTCATTTCTCTTCCCCCTTATCAGGTTCTCGGTTGTTAAAGATTATATCATAGATATTGTCATAGAGGTTGCGGCTTGTAGACTGTTAGGAAAATGAATCCGGTACTTTCGACATTATTCTTCGTAATCATCTAAACTTTTCCCGAATTCGGAGTAGAAAAATGATCTCAATTTTTCCTTATCCATTCCCTGATCTTTATAATAGACAATAAACTCTCTTTCTTCCTTTGACATTTTCTTTCTGAAAGTGGAGCTGGAAAATCCCTCTTCTTCTATACCCCCACGCCCGCTCCTATCAGGTAAAACCAAAAAGACGATAACCGCTAAAACAAACACAATTACTGCCGCTAGCGCATTAACCGGAATAAGCGACACAACGATAACAATAAGTAACAAAAAACCACAGCCCATAAAACATCCTTTACTTGCCTCTTGTACTTGTTGCCCTTGATTAAACTCTGTATTGTTTTTGGAGTCGTGAAGATACAGCCTTTCTTTTGTAGGCCTGTACGTGGATTGGGAAACGTACGCTGATGGTGAAGAGTCCTCTAATTGCAGTCTATCTGTTGTCGAACCATAGTCGTGTTGGGTTCCGTAGCCTGTCGGCAAGGTGATGATCGCTTTTAAGGTCTTTCTGCCGTTAACCGCTTCCACAGCAAAGTATTCGATCGTGTTTCCGATGACCAACGCCCCGTACCGGCAGTTTAAACTTGCCGAAATGTAGCTAAGCAATTGCCTGTGGGCGGCGTCTCGTCCTGATCCCGCTTTCTTGATCTCCGCAATAAAAAAAACCTCTTTTTGCTCCACCAAGATGTTTCTATACAGGATAACAACATCGGCTCTTCCGCCGTAACTACCTATTTGGATTGGGTACTCCATTTGAACTACGTCTTTTCTATACCCAAAATCCTTAACCAGCTTCTCAGCGAAGGCCATTTGAATCGTTAATTCATCAATCGGCATAGAAGAGTGTTCTTATCCTTTTAGTTATTCGAGTCAGACTGCAAAACGCTGGCAACTGGTCATCCATTGCCTTTTTCCTCCAAATATCAATACCGCCATTTTTCCTTACCCAAAATTGAGCGGTTCAACTCATCTCGGTATTCTCTCCATAGAGGCATAAACTGTTCCATCAGCGATGTAAAGCGCACGGTATGATTTCGTTCCAAAAGATGCGTCATTTCGTGGACGACGATGTATTCGAGGCATAACGGGGCTTTCTTTGCCAACTCCAGATTGACCCAGATTCGTTTGGCTTGCCTGTTACAGGTTCCCCAGCGTGTTTTCATTCGTTTAATGCCCCAATCCTCGACGCTTACCGTCATCTTCTGCTCCCATTTTTCTATGAGAGGGGGGATTTGTTCGCGTAATTGCCGACGGTACCAGAAATTAAGGATCTCCTCCCTTTTCTCTCTGCCGGTCCCTGGCCGAACAACCAGCTCAAGGGTCGTATTGTTGACCAAACGAACAGCAGGAGGCGCGACACGTTCTTTTACTCGAAGGAGATACCGCCGCCCCTGAAAATAATGGCTTTCTCCACTGACGAATTCTCTCTGTGACTGTCTGAGCTGGTCTTCGAATCTTTTTTTGTGACGATGAATCCAAACCAGCCTTTCGATTATCGCGAGCCGCACCGCTTCGTCGTTGAGACGCAGGGGGGCAGATACCCGCACTTGCCCATTGGGTGGGTTAACGCTCAAGTGAAGGTTTTTTATCTCTTTCCGGACGATCTCCACTTCCAACCCTTGAACGGTTATCTTCGAATGAATCTCAGTATTCATGCTGGTTTTTGACGATTTCAAATATCTCGTGGATTTTTTCACTTTGGTCTCCGAGCACCCGACGGATACAGTTTAGAATTTGTCTTTCGCGCATAGTATTACCTCTCCAGTCGGCATATCTCTCCAAGCGGATAGCGTTATCCAACTCAATGGCCGTTTTCTCGTTGTGTCCCAGGTTATCGTATAAAGCGCGAAGTGGGGCGTTGTTGATCGAGGCTGGATATCTGCCTTGCGTTTCCGGTTTCCGCACTTGTCTAGCCAAACTCACCATTTGAGCGAGATAGGCTTCATAAGCGATCACGTTTTGACGGCGCTCCAGAATCAAGCTGTCGAGCAAGAGTGACATCTGCTCAAAATACCTTGGATTGATCGGCATTTCGTCTATTATCACTTTCCGGATATTGTTCTCGATGGCTTCCGCAGTGGCCTCTTGGCTACCCTTAATACCTAGGGGAAGTTGATTAACCGCTTCTTCTCCGCGATTCACCAAAAGGTCGACAAGCGTTTGATTATCAAAATTGGATAAAACTATTGCTTCGTCAGCTCGTATATAGTTATCCAGAAGATGCCGCATAGCCGGCTCGTAAACTTTCATGTCTACATAGTCCGCGCTCGCCAGCTTGACCTCTTTGCGTACATTTTCATAGTAGAGGACTTCATCTCGGATCGTCTCCGCTTCCGTTTTCGTATACCCGGCTTCAACCATCTCATTGGCGAGGTCGGCATACGCCCTTAGAAATGAGGCCACCAGCTTGTACAGCGTGACGCGTTTGCGTTCCTTGTCTTTAATCATCAGAGGGTCGTTCGAATCCCCTGAACAGAAATATCGGATATAAGCGGCCGAATCCTGGGGCGGCTCCACGCCTTCACAGACTGCTTTGACCTGTTCCCTCACCGCTTCCAAACGCTCTTTTCCAGTTACGAGGCGGTCTTTTAAAAGGCCTGCCACATCCTCTTTATCGAAGCCATTCAGGGCTTCCCCCGTGTAATCTTTGATTGACTGCTCAAGAGATCGGAAAAGGTCTTTATAATCGACGATGCGTCCGTACTCTTTATCATCGCCATCCAACCGGTTTACGCGACAGATGGCTTGAAAGAGTCCGTGATCGCGCATGTTCTTATCAATATAGAGATACGTTGCAGGAGGCGCGTCAAATCCGGTCAGCAGTTTATCCACTACGATTAGCAGCTTCATACGTCCGGGTTCCTTGATAAACTTTTCCTTGATCTCCGATTCGAAGACTTCAACATTATTCATTGCCTGATCTTCGGTCTCATTAAAATAGTCAGCCAGCATCTTGCGGTAGATTCCGTATTGAAAAAGCCGTTGGGTTTCACCTTCTCCGGTCTCTTCGTTCCGAATCTCTCCCATGTTTGGACGATAGGATGTGATGATCGCGCATTTACCCTTCAGCTCTGTTTTTTGAAACATCTCAAAAAATTGGCAAGCGGCATAAATACTGTCGGATACCAGCAACGCGTTACCCCGTCCGCTGGACAGGCGGTCCTCTTTTTCCATATCCAAGACAATATCGCTGACGATTTTAGAAAGACGGTCGCGAGAGCTGACTATTTGTTGCAAGGTGCCCCAACGCCGTCTCAACTGCGCTTTGCCCAAATCCGATAGGTTCCTCGTTTTCTTCTCGAACCACTCGTCGATCCGTTCCCTGGACGTCAGGTTTTGATCGATATCCCTGGCCTCATAGCGCAAATCCAAGACCACTCCGTCGCGAACGGCCTGGTCGTATTTGTACGTATGAATATAGGTTCCAAATACCTGTGCGCTCGTTTGTTTGTCCACTTTGAGAAGGGGGGTGCCGGTGAACCCGATAAATATCGGCCCTTTGAGCAATTCCTTCATCGCTCTATGCAAAGCCCCGGACTGTGTCCGATGGCACTCATCGACGAAAACAAAGAGCTCTCCCGGAATCTGGAAATCTTTGGGGATTTCTGCACTCAACGATTCTACGTACTCCGTGACTTCTCTCTCGGTAAGGTCTTCGGTCCGTCCAAATTTGTGGATTAGCGAACAGATAAGCCATTCATGGCCTGTTTTCAAGACTCGAATCAAATCGGCTCCGCTTTCTGTTCGATAAATATTTTCTTCAACACCCAAGAAGACCTTCTCAATCTGCTGGTCCAACTCTGTCCGGTCGGTGATTACCAATACACGGGCGTTGGAGTTGTTCTCTCGTATCCACTTGGCCAGCCATACCATGGTCAGACTCTTCCCTGAGCCTTGAGTATGCCAGATGATACCGCCTTCTCTGTTTCGTACTCTGTGTTGGGCTGCTTTAACGCCAAAGTACTGATTGTGCCGACAGATTTTTTTTATTCCTTGGTCATATACAATAAAATCGTGAACGATTTCCAACAATCTGTCTTTCCGGCAGATTTGATGCAGGTTTTGAAGAAGAGGATTATCCGTTCCAATAGCGACTGACACTTCTTCCTTCCAATGAAGATAATACTTTTCCGGGGTTTGGATCACCCCATAGCGCAGCCCTTCCGTTTCGTTGCCGGCCATAATCAACTGAACGGTTGTGAAAAAGGATTGGATAAAATCCTTTTTTTGGTTGTCGAGGTTCTGACGAATGCCTTCGGTTACCGAGACGGTCGATCTTTTGAGTTCCAGGACGCCTATCGCGATTCCATTGATGTATAAAACGATGTCCGGCCTTTTGGAGTGCGCAGCGCTTATGGTAACCTCTTCAGCGATGGCGAAGTCGTTGTTCTCGATGTTTTTCCAATCAATCAGCCAAACCGTGATGTTCTGCTCACCCATCGCGGGCAACACCTTGACCCCATACCGCAATAGACTGTACACCTTGCGGTTGGCATCGTAAAGGGGTGTCTGCTCTCCGCTGATGGCGCTTTCTTTTTGGAGCTTGTCGAAGACTCTCTGGATGATGGCTGAATCGTGTCCCTGTCGGGCAAGCCATGTTTCCAGCAGCACCTTCTCGATATGGCTGTTTCCATCCCGATCTTTCCAATGGCCAAGATACCGATAGCCCAAGGTTTCCTGAAAAAACTCGACAACTTTATCCTGCGTTCGTCTTTCGGGCTGACCGATACCGTTCATGATGAGACTCCTAAGCGGTCTTCCTGAATTTCCTTCAGCGTTTTTCCTTTCGCGGTCTTCCAGGCGGTGCGCCCATTGGAGGAGCCTCCCACCAAAACGCAGGAGGCCATTGAGGGGGAAGAAAATCGGTAATCTTGGGTAAAGACGAGCGCGTCCCCTTCAGGAACAAGGACCTTGCGGTCAACGAGCGCCGCCCTTAACCGACACAAGTCCTTCCTGTGAATTAAAGCGGAAGGCATTTCTTTAAGCCTTGCGCGAGAACCTTTTCTCACGACAAATACTCCGGATACCTCTTGGCCTCTTCCCTTCGCTCCCCGTTCATCCAGAAAAAGATCCTCTTCAGTTGACAGTTTGATGTCTTCGGACGCGGACTCAAAGGCATCGATGCCCAGGATGGGAAAAATAACGAGCATCTCGGTTAGAAACCCCTCCGCATCCGCTTTATCCATCTCCGAAAGAGGGGGAGGGGCTGGCGTGGAACCGTTCTCTACTTTCCATTGGTTGGCTTTGCGCGCAAGGGCGATGAGGCGCGCCTCCAGATAGCGGACGTGGGCTTTATTGAGCGTTCCGTCGGTGCATGAAAAGCTCATAAAACGGTTCCAGTAGTCTTTTCCACCGGTATGTTGTTTGATGCGGTCACGCAATACATCGGCTTCTCCAACATAGATTTTTTGTCCTCCATCTGTGCCGGGTCCAGCCAACACGTAGACTCCCGGACGGGCCATCTCTTCCCTCTGCATAGCTGTCTCCAGTTGGGATCGATTAGCCACCACGGCGCATCCTGTCCAATTTGACTTGCTGACGATTCTTATCCCTTCGGGAGTTCCGTCTGCAAGAAAGATTTTGATTGTAGAGGGAAGAGAGGGTTTCATAAGGCGACCTCCTGGTTTGCCCGATCAGGCTTTATAAGGCGCGTTCTTCCTGTGAGGAGTTGCTGCATCATTCCCAGTTTCACCCGCCGGATTTTCTTGAGTTGCTTTTCGAGTAGGGAGATTTCGGAATCCATGTCTGAGAGGACTTGGGCGATGGCTTGTTGTTCTTTAATATTTGGGAGGAGCAAAGGGTATTTTTTCATATCATTTGCGTACAAATGGTACACCGTAATGCCTGTAACAAGCCTTAATACAACATTTTTAGAATATCTTATATGATAGCTCAAAAACGGGCCAAAAACTCGATCCTTTTTGGGTTTTATTATAAGAATATCCCCACCTATAATTACTTTATCTAGCATAATTGAGCTTGCTTTTGCGAGACCGTTTGGAGTGACATCTGAAGTAGGCATTAATACATCGTTTTTTTGAGAATACACAATATTTCCTGAAACGTTTGTATAACTTGCAATTTCATTAATTATCTCCGGATAGACTGTAAATAATTCTCCGTAATGAATACACGGAATTTTTCCTGTAGAAGAGATTTTGTTTTTGGACAATTGTTTCCCTTTCAAAAAAGCGGCAACTTCACCTAATTTTGACTTGTTCCACTTTTCATTAAACCCCGGCAACCGTACCCTTCCCGTGAGAAGCTGCTGCATCGTCGCTTTCTTAATGTCTCGTTTCTTTTGGATGAGTTTTTCTTGCACTTGGATAAGATTGTCGGCGTCGGAAAGGACTTCTGCGATGGCGGTTTGTTCTTCTCTATCTTTAGGAATCTGAAACTCTGTCTGCCTAAATTTATCCATACCTACGAGATTCTGCATCGCCC
>Ga0209096_1003138_pt1 | contig 14782 bp, 17 predicted proteins | sample AD_UKC034_MetaG_FD_184407 | JGI IMG/M metagenome (GOLD analysis project Ga0209096, IMG submission 184407) | Active sludge microbial communities of municipal wastewater-treating anaerobic digesters from USA - AD_UKC034_MetaG (SPAdes) (version 2) | ecosystem: Engineered > Bioreactor > Anaerobic >... | reverse complement strand
TGGCATCGATGCGTCTCTGCCTGACGATCAGGCGCGCGCGGCGCTGCGCGAGCACATCCTCAAGATCAAACGCGAGGACATCACCATTGCCGATCAGGAGGCCGTGCGACTCCTCCAGCTCGTCCGCTTCCGTACCGAGGAGATGCTGGAGCACGCGTATCGGGAACTGGAGTTTGAGCAGCACGCGGAGATCTCCACCTTCGACAAGTCGGCGGATGCGATGACCCGGCTGATCTGGTTGCACGTCAAGGCGTCGCGCGTTTTCGACCAGATCGAGACCATTTACCTGACTCACCATTTCCACGGGCACAAGAAGTTCCTGGGGTTCACGGTGCGCGACGGCGACGGGCGCGATTTCCAGTGGACGCCGGAAGTCGAGAAGAAGCTGCACGAAGGCGTGGGCGAAATCCTCGAGCTGGACGACGAGGCCAAGCAGAACTGCGAGCTGATTCACTTCGAGATGGACGAAGGCGATGCGGACGCCAAGCGACGCATGCACTATCTGGTCGTCTATCACCCCGGGAAGATGAAGCTGCTGCGGCAGATGAAGGATCGTCGCCGCGATCTCCTGGTCTTCACACCCGCACTGGAAGCGACGCTGGTGTACGACCCGGCAGCGAACAAGGTGCATGTGCTCTCGGACAAGCGCGGCACGGCGCAGCGCCTCGCGGATCGCTTCGTCGCCGTCGGCTTCGACAAACCGCTCTCGAAGCAGCCCGTCGGGGCCATCAGCTACGAGCTGGGCATGTTCAAGAGCTCGGTCAACCTGCGCACCGCAACCGCCAAGGGTGCGGTGATCCTGGACGCATGGATTTCGTCGATCACCGTGACCCTCGGGCATACACGGCACAGCGTCACTTTTGCGATGGCGAACAGCGACAGCGTCTGGAGCGTGTCCGACAAGCATTTCGGCGACCACAACCCCTTGTCCAGCTGCCGTTCCGTGATCGAGGTGAAGCTCTCGTTCTCGATCCGTTTCGACGGCGAGCAGGATTCGCGCGCGCTGGACATCACGGTCGATCACCGGGGCTCGTGCAATCTGCTGAATCTGCCTGATCCACGCCTGCGCCAATGCGGTGAAGACATCCTGACCTCGCTGGGCGTGATGAAGCGCGTCGAACCGGCGAAGGTTGGTGCCGACCTTGCCCTGTTCCGAGCCGAGATGAAGTTGCTTGATCTCGCAGGCCATGAGGCGGATGGACATCTGCTGGCAACGCTTGGCCTGACTGCTGCCGATCTGGTGAGCAAGGGTCTGCTCAAGCAGAAGGCTCCGGGCGACTACATCACCGTCCCCATCGAGGATGACGACGGCCAACAGGGGTTCCGCCGACTGAAGGTCAGCTTCAACAGCACCAGCACTTCGGCGGTGGATGACGTCACCGGCGAACGCTACGACCTCGCTGAGGGTGACCTCTGCCGATACGACATCAGCAAGGGCTACCTGCGCGAACGGCTCGACGAACTGCTTCGACCTCAACTGGTCGACATGCCCTTGACCGTGGATGAAGAGGAACCCTACGTGCTCGGAAACTACCGGCTGGGCGATCAGCGCATTCCCGTCGCGCTGGTTTCTCGGCTGTGGGAACCCAAGCACGCCGACAAGCTGGACACGAAGCTGCGGCAGTCGAATCTCGGCCTCACCATCGTGCTGTCCACGACGGCGGGCCAGCCGCGCCGCTACCTTGGGCCCGGCATCGTCGTGTCACTGGATGCGCTCGCCAAGGACGCCAATGGGAAGGTGTCGATTGATCTCGCGCCGGTCGAAGCGGAGATTCGTCGTCGGCAGTCCGAGGCCGCCGTGATCGACACGCCGCGTTTGATCAAGGACGACGCGCGTAGCGGAACGCTGCACGGGCCGTGGCCCGATCCGTGGACGCTCACCAAGAAGGAATGGCTCGATGTGGTCGAGGTCTTCGTCAACGGCTGGGCCACTGGGCGTCGCAAGTGGACGAAGACCCAAATCGAAACAGCGGCTGCCGTTTCGTTCCGCACGATGGCCGAGTTCTTCCGTGGCGCACCGGAATGGCAGACCTATTTCCGTGGCGCGGATGGCAACGCCAAGCCCCGCCTGTGGGAACTGAACATCGGTACGCCCGACCATCTGAGTTCGGCGCAAGCGACGGGCGACCAGCCAGCGGAATCCGAAACTGCCTGAGGGACAGGCGCTTGTAATTTCTGCGTGATTACTGCGGGAAGGCTGCGAAATATCGCAGGCCCTGCGGCAAGAAAGTAGGAGCACCCCAACGAAAGGAGTGCTCCCCGTGCAAAACCAAGTCCCTTCCATTCAATCCGGCCGGTCTCCCCACCGGCCCAATCCGGGCGGTGCCCAGCGCATCGCCCTCGACGAAAACGAACTGGCCATCCGCTGGGGGCTTTCCGTCAAGACCCTGCGCCGCTGGCGGCAGGAACAGCTCGGCCCGGTCTTCTGCAAGCTCGGTGCCCGCGTCACCTACCTGATCTCCGAGATCGAAGCCTTCGAGCGTCGCGTTTCGCGGCACTCGACCTTCACTCGCGTGTACCAGTGAGGAGGACGGCCATGAGCGATCTGACCATCTTCCCCGCCGACCTCGCGGCCATGAGCATCGCCCAGCTGGCGGCGCTGCCGGTCACCGACTTCGTCGATGCCGAGCGCAATGTCGACGAGGCCTCCGCCTACCTCAAGCAGCTGCGCACCAAGCTGGACGCCGCCAAGTTGCAGCGTTTCGGTGAGCAGGCGCGCGCCGCGCTGCGCGACTCCGGCCGCGATTTCGGCACGGCCCACGTCAACGACGGCGCGCTGCACGTCAAGTACGAGCTCCCCAAGAAGGTGACCTGGAGCCAGACCATCCTCAAGGAGATGTCCGAGCGCATCGTCGCCTCGGGCGACAAGGTGGAGGACTACATCGACATCAAGTTGTCGGTGTCCGAGTCCCGCTACACCAACTGGCCCACGGAGCTGCAGGAGCAGTTCGCCGCCGCCCGCACGGTCGAAGAAGGCAAGCCGACCATCACCCTGACGCTCGATGGGGGTGTGGCATGAGCCTTCCCATCATCTCCGCGAAGCAGCGCATGGCCGAGCGCAAGGGCGTCAAGCTGCTGATGCTCGGCAAATCCGGCATCGGCAAGACCACCCGGCTCAAAGACCTCGATCCGGCCACCACGCTCTTCCTCGACATCGAGGCCGGTGACTTGGCGGTGGCCGACTGGCCGGGCGACACCATCCGACCGGCGTCCTGGCCGGAGAGCCGCGACTTCTTCGTGTTCCTCGCGGGCCCGGACAAGTCGCTGCCACCGGAGTCTGCCTTCTCGCAGGCGCACTACGACCACGTCATCGAGAAGTTCGGCGACGCGACGCAGCTCGACCGCTACCAGACCTTCTTCCTCGACTCGATCACGCAGTTGTCGCGCCAATGCTTCGCGTGGTGCAAGACGCAGCCCGGTGCAACTAGCGACCGCTCCGGCAAGCCTGACCTGCGCGGTGCCTACGGCCTGCTGGGCCAGGAAATGGTGAGTGCCTTGACCCACCTGCAGCACGCACGCGGCAAGAACGTGGTGTTCGTGGCCATCCTCGACGAACGCCTCGATGACTACAACCGCAAGGTGTTCGTGCCGCAGATCGAAGGCAGCAAGACCAGCCTGGAGCTGCCCGGCATCGTCGACGAGGTCGTGACGCTGGCAGAGATCAAGGCCGAGGACGGCAGCGCCTACCGCGCCTTCGTCACCCACACCGTCAATCCCTACGGCTTCCCGGCCAAAGACCGCAGCGGTCGTCTCGACCTGCTGGAGCCGCCGCATCTCGGCGCGCTGATCGCCAAGTGCGCGGGCGCATCCGCTACGCCCGTCAGCGCCGCCACCCCCACACACATCGAATCTCAGGAGTAATCGCAATGACCGCATGGAATGACTTCAACGACGCCGACGCCCAGCAATCCGGCTTCGATCTGATCCCCAAGGGCACCACTGTTCCGGTGCGCATGACCATCAAGCCCGGTGGCTACGACGATCCCGAGCAAGGCTGGGGCGGCGGCTACGCCACCGAGTCCTTCGAGACCGGTTCCATCTATCTCGCCGCTGAATTCGTGGTCACCGCTGGCGACCATGCCAAACGCAAGATGTGGTCGAACATCGGGCTGCACTCCAAGAAGGGGCCGACCTGGGGCCAGATGGGGCGCAGCTTCATACGTGCCGCGCTGAACAGCGCACGCAACGTCCACCCGCAGGACAACGGCCCGCAGGCCGCCGCCGCGCGCCGCATCCAGGGCTTCCACGAACTGGATGGCCTGGAGTTCCTGGCCCGCGTCGACATCGAGAAGGACGGCAAGGGCCAAGACCGCAACGTGGTGAAGGTGGCGGTCGAACCGGATCACCCCGACTACGCTAAGTTGATGGGCGTGCCGCCCAAGGCGTCGGGCGGCGGCACGTCCGGCGCTCCGGCGCAGGCCGCGCCCGCGTATCAGACACCGGCTCCACAACGCGCACCCGTGACGGGGAAACCGTCGTGGGCGCAGTGAGGGAGGCTGCCATGAACGCATCCACCCTCACTGCCAGCCACTGCGGTGTCGTGCATTTCGGCGACCTCGACTGCGAGGCGGTCGTGCTCACCACCGGCGAGCGCGGCTACGTCCGCAAGCAGGTGGCCAAGCTGCTCGGCGTCCACGAGAACAACACGGGTCACCGTTTCCGCCAAATTCTGGCCGACTTCTCGCCTAAGTCATTGTCGGAGCTGGACAAATTTGAATCACCGATTTCGCTGCCCAGCGGTCGGCGGGCGCAGTTCTTCCCGGCGGGCGTGATCACCCAGATTGCCTCCGGCGTGATTGATGCCGCGCTCGACCAAACGCTGCACCGTGCGCGCCTGAAGCTGGTGCCCAACTGCATGAAGATCATGCGCGCGCTCGCCACCACCGGCGAGGTCGCGCTGATCGACGAGGCCACTGGCTACCAGCACCACCGCGCGCCCGATGCGCTGCAGGAGCTGATCTCCAAGCTGCTGCGCCAGTCCTGCGCGTCGTGGGAGCGGCGTTTCCACCCGGACTACTACCGGGCGCTGTACCGCCTCTTCAACTGGCGATACCAGGGGCACGAGCAGAACCCGCCCCACGTCATCGGCCAGATCACCTTGCGCTGGGTCTACGGGCCGGTGCTGCCGGAGGACTTGCTGGGCGAGATCCGCAACCGCAAGGGCATCTCGCAGAAGCACCACCAGTGGTTGTCCGAGCAGGGCCTCGCGCATTTGGAATCGCAGATTCACGCGGTCACGGCGATTGCGCGCAGCTCGATGAGCTACGCCGACTTCAAGCGCCGCTGCGAATCGGCTTTCGCGGGCACGCCTTTGCAACTTGGCCTGCTGGCCGAAGAACTCGCGGAGGTGGTGTGAAATGCTGGGTCTGCAAACGACAAGCACGCGGCTACGGCCACACGGACGGTCGCTTCAAGACCGCCGATCCGCGCCGCTACGTGCTCGACTGGGTGTTCTGCTCGCGCCGCTGCCAGGACGCGTTTCATGGGCTGTACGGCAACTGGCAGCGCGCCAAGGAAGGCCGCATCGACAAGACGGAGGTCGCCATGATCGATCCGTCTGATGTCGAACTGGCCGCGATGCGCCAGTGCCTCAAGGCCTTCGGCGAGGCTGCGGGCGAGATCGGGTTCGCCAAGCCGCTGGGCGACTACTCCGAAACCGAAGCGCTGCAGGTGATCGACGCCATCGTCACCTGCTGGTCGGACGCGATGGTCGCGCACCACGAGGCCACCAAGTTCCCGCCCGTGCGGGGCTTGCCGCCGACGCCCGATCCGCTGGCACCCGACTCCGCCAATCCGTTCGCCGATCTGGAGGACGAACTGCCTTGGGACGAGCCGAAGGGGAGGAATCCATGATGGACTTCAATTCCTCGGCCAGCGTCTCCGGCCAGATCACGGCGCTGATCGACATCGGCATGCAGCGTGTGCGTGCGCAGCAGACCGCACGCGACTACCTCGGCGCGTCGCGTCTGGGCGCGGCCTGCGAGCGCGCTCTGCAGTTTGAGTACGCCAAGGCTCCGGTCGATCACGGGCGCGACACCCAGGGCCGGATGCTGCGCATCTTCGAGCGCGGCCACGTCATGGAGGACTGCATGGTGGCGTGGCTGCGCGACGCGGGCTTCGACCTACGCACGCGCAAGCCCGACGGCGAGCAGTTCGGCTTCTCCGATGCGCACGGCCGCCTGCGCGGTCACGTCGATGGCGTGATCGTCGGCGGACCGGACGGTTTCCACTATCCCGCGCTGTGGGAGAACAAGTGCCTCGGCGCGAAATCGTGGCGCGAACTTGAGGCCAAAGGCCTCGCGGTCGCCAAGCCGGTGTACGCCGCGCAAGTCGCGCTCTATCAGGCGCACCTGCAACTGCACGAGCACCCGGCGCTGTTCACCGCGATCAACGCCGACTCGATGGACATCTATGTCGAGCTGGTGCCCTTCGATGGCGCGCTCGCGCAGCGGATGACGGATCGCGCGGTCAAGGTCATCTCCGCGACCGAAGCCGGTGAGCTGCTGCCGCGCAGCTTCCACGAAACCACTCACTTCGAATGCCGGATGTGCGCATGGCAAGACCGGTGCTGGAGAACCCCATGAGCGACGACACGCAATTCATCGGCGACGTCGAACCGATGATCGACGCCAAGCAGGCCGCTGCCGCGCTGCGCTTGCCGTACTACTGGTTCGCCGACCCGCAGATGCGCAGCAAGTACAAGATTCCCCACTACAGACAGTTCGGTCTGGTGCGCTATCGCCCGTCCGAACTGTCTGCGTGGGCCGCGCGCAGCGCCGCCGCGCAGGGGCGCGACGGTGACGCCGATGGCGTGGAGGCCGAATGACTCTCGACTTCAACGACATCGCGCCACCGCCCGATCACAACCGCCGCACCCTCAGCGACGCCGAGCGCGAAGAGCTGCGTGCCGACCTGCTCGCACGACTTGAATCCGTTCTGTTCACCTTGTTCCCTGCGGGCAAGAAGCGCCGTGGCAAGTTCCTGATCGGCGACGTGCTCGGCAGTCCCGGCGACAGCCTCGAAGTGGTTCTCGATGGCGACAAGCAAGGGCTGTGGACGGATCGGGCCACCGGCGACGGGGGCGACATCTATGCGCTGATCGCCGCGCACCTCTGCATCGACGTGCTGCACGACTTTCCGCGCGTGCTCGACGCCGCTGCCGATCTGCTCGGACGCTCGCGTTCTCTACCTGCGCGCAAGGCCAGCAAGAAGGACGTGCCGGTCGACGAGCTCGGCCCCGCCACCGCCAAGTGGGACTACCTCGATGCGGCAGGCCATCTCATCGCCGTCGTCTACCGCTACGACCCGCCCGGGCAAAAGAAGCAGTTCCGGCCCTGGGACGCCAAGCGGCGCAGGATGGCACCGCCCGATCCGCGCCCGCTCTACAACCAGCCGGGGATGAGCAGTGCCGCGCAGGTGGTGTTGGTCGAAGGCGAAAAATGTGCGCAGGCCTTGATCGACGCGGGCATCGTGGCTACCACGGCGATGCACGGCGCGAACGCCCCGGTCGACAAGACCGACTGGTCGCCGCTTTCGGCCAAGGCGGTTTTGATCTGGCCCGACCGCGACAAACCGGGCTGGGACTACGCGGCACGGGCGGCGCAGGCCATCCTGTCGGCGGGTGCAAAGTCCTGCCACATCCTCTATCCGCCCGAGGAGGCTGCCGAGGGCTGGGACGTGGCGGACGCCATCGCCGAGGGCTTCGATGTCGCCACCTTCCTTACCCACGGCCCGCGCCTTCAGATGCACGACGTGGCCGATGACGTCGATCCGGTGGTCAGCAGCGACGAATCCGTCTGGGGCACCGAGGACGCGCTGGCGCTGTCCTTCACCCGCCGCTACCACCGCGACTGGCGCTACGTGGCGGCCTGGGGTCGCTGGCTGGTGTGGGACGGGCAACGCTGGCGCACCGAGGACACGCTGGCCGCCACCGACCTGATCCGCAGCGTCTGCCGCCAGACCGCCGTGCGCGCCGACAACCCCAAGGTCGCCGCTAAGTTGGCCAGCGCCAGCACGGTCGGGGGCGTGGAACGGCTGGCGCGCGCAGACCGGAGGCACGCGGCCACCACCGACGAATGGGACGCCGATCCGTGGCTGCTCAACACACCCGGTGGCGTGGTCGATCTCAAGACCGGTCGCAAGCGCGCGAACGACCGCGTCGACCGGATGACCAAGATCACCACGGCCACGCCGGGTGGCGACTGCCCGCAATGGATGGCCTTCCTGTCCGACATCGCGGGCGGCGATGTTGATCTGCAGGCCTACCTGCAGCGGATGGTCGGCTATTGCCTGACCGGCGTGACCAGCGCCCACGCGCTGTTTTTCCTGTACGGCACGGGTGCCAACGGCAAGAGCGTGTTCGCCAACGTCATCAGCACCATCCTCGGCGACTACGCCGCCACCGCGTCGATGGACACCTTCGTCGAGACGCGTGGCGACCGGCACCCGACCGATCTGGCGGGCCTGCGCGGCGCGCGCTTCGTGACGGCCATCGAAACCGAGCAGGGTCGGCGTTTGAACGAGTCCAAGGTCAAGGCCATCACCGGCGGCGACAAGATCTCCGCGCGCTTCATGCGCCAGGACTTCTTCGAGTACACGCCGCAGTTCAAGCCGGTGATCGTCGGCAACCACAAGCCCGCCATCCGCAACATCGACGAAGCGATGAAGCGGCGGATGCACATGATCCCCTTCACGGTGACGATTCCGCCCGAGCGGCGCGATGGCCGTTTGACCGAGAAGCTGCTGGCTGAGCGCGACGGGATTCTGGCGTGGGCCGTGGCCGGATGCCTTGCGTGGCAGCGCGAAGGCTTGAAGCCGCCCGCCAGCGTGGTGTCGGCGACCGAGGAGTATTTCGAGTCCGAGGATGCGCTGGGGCGTTGGCTCGATGAACGCTGCGTGCGCGCGCCCAACGCCAAATCGCTGACCGCCGAACTGTTCACCGACTGGAAGCAGTGGGCGGAAGCATCGGGCGAGTTCATCGGCGCGCAACGACGCTTCTCCGATCTGCTGATCACGCGCGGGATCGAGAAGTGGCGCAACGGCATGGGCGTGCGCGGGTTCCAGGGCATTGGCCTCAAGCACCCGCCGATGCCCGCCTACACCCCCTACGCGGACAACTGACCCCCATGAAAACCACGTCGTCTGACGCAGCTGACGCATTTGCACGTAACTCTCTATACGCGTGCGCGCGTGCGCGCCTCACGGAGAGTTTCGGTATTCCGTGTCAGCTGCGTCAGACCTGCACCGGACAAGGACTGACACCATGACCACCACCATCCTCGCCCTCGATCTGGGCACCACCACCGGCTGGGCGCTGCGGGGCAGCGACGGCCACATCACCAGCGGTTCCGAGAGCTTCCGGCCGCAGCGCTTCGAAGGCGGCGGAATGCGCTTCCTGCGCTTCAAGCGCTGGCTCACCGAGATCAAGCAATCCTGCGACGGCATCGACTGCCTGCACTTCGAGGAAGTCCGCCGCCACGCCTCAACCGATGCGGCGCACGCCTACGGCGGCTTCCTCGCCACGCTCACCGCGTGGTGCGAGCACCACCAGATCCCGTACCAGGGCGTGCCCGTGGGCACGATCAAGAAGCACGCCACCGGCAAGGGCAACGCCAGCAAGGACGAGATGGTGGCGTCCGCCCGTGCCCGTGGTCATGCCCCGGCCGACGACAACGAGGCCGACGCGCTGGCCCTGTTGAACTGGGCTGTCCACCACCACGACCTTGGACAGGAGGTGTGACGTGGGCCGCAACGACTGGACGATTGAGGACGTGGCTGCACGCTTCGAGGAAGCCGCCAGCACCGGACGACGCCTGCCACCGGTGCGTGTGCAGGGCTACTTCAACACCTGGCCCATCATCGTGCGCAAGGAGTGGGAAGCCTTTGCCGCCGACGAGCACGTCTACCGACCCTTCCCACCCACACCCGACGCCGTAGACCGGATGCTGGAGACCATGAAGTGGGTGCAGTGGCTGGAGGTTGAGCAGCGCCATCTGGTGTGGATGCGGGCCAAGCGCTACGGCTGGCGCGACATCACGATCCGCTTTGCCTGCGACCGCAGTACCGCGTGGCGGCGCTGGCAACGGGCGCTGGAGATCGTCACCGAGAAGCTCAACGGCGAAGGCCTCCGCCTGCCTTCCAAAATCGTGGGCCAAGCAGGGTAACGCTTGCCGCGTTTGTCCTTCGTTTCCTGCGTTTGTCCCTTTCGGCGCTCTTCGAGCCTGCAACAAAACAGCCCGGCCGGGGGTAGTATTTCAGCTATCTTCTGGACAGCGGTGACGGTTCGGCGAGTGGCCCGAGGCGAAAGGGGTCCTTCCTGCCGAAAGTCCCATGCGGGGGGCGCGAGCGCGGCGCTTTTTTAGCGTCAGGGCGCGGGCAAGGTTACCAGTTGGTCAGGTTACCGGCCCCGGTTACCACCCCAAGCCGCAGTTACCACCCTACCAGAATCGTCATTCACCAACCCGCCCGGCGGCAACGCTCGGCGGGTTTTGCTTTTGGGACTTCCACTTTGAACACGCTCAACGTCGAGTACCGCAAGGTCGAGGCGCTGATTCCCTACGCCCGCAATCCGCGCACGCACGCCGAGAGCCAGATTGCCAAGATCGCGGCCAGCATCGTCGAGTACGGCTGGACGAACCCGATCCTGGTCGATGGCGACAACGGCATCATCGCCGGACACGGGCGTCTGGCCGCAGCCCGCAAGCTGGGGCTGGATCAGGTGCCGGTGATCGAACTGGCCCATCTGAGCGTCGCGCAGAAACGCGCGCTGGTGATCGCCGATAACCGGCTGGCGCTCGATGCCGGTTGGGACGAGGAGATGCTGGCGCTGGAGTTGGCCGACCTGTCCGAGGCCGGGTACGACCTTGCGCTGACCGGCTTCGAGGATGCCGAGATCGAGGCGCTACTCGCCGGTGGTGTGCTGGACGCCGACACCGATGGTGACCAGGAGCCGGACGGCGACGAACCGGACGCTGCGGACGATGTGCCGGACGCGCCGATGGTGCCGGTGTCGCGCGTGGGTGATGTCTGGGCCATTGGGGCGCACCGATTGATTTGCGGCGATGCCACCGACCGGACGGCGGTCGCTACGCTGATGCAGGGTGACACCGCACGTCTGTGCTTCACCTCACCGCCGTATGGCAATCAGCGCGATTACACCTCGGGCGGCATCACCGATTGGGATGGCCTGATGCGCGGCGTGTTCGCACACCTGCCGATGGCGGGCGACGGTCAGGTGCTGGTCAATCTCGGGCTGATTCACCGCGACAACGAGGTGATCCCGTATTGGGATGCGTGGCTCGGCTGGATGCGCAGCCAGGGTTGGCGGCGCTTCGCGTGGTACGTCTGGGATCAGGGGCCGGGGATGCCGGGCGACTGGCAGGGCCGACTGGCCCCGAGCTTCGAGTTCGTGTTCCACTTCAACCGCGAGGCCCGCAAGCCCAACAAGATCGTGCCCTGCAAGCACGCCGGGCAGGAATCGCATCTGCGTGCCGATGGCTCGTCCACGGCGATGCGCGGCAAGGACGGCGAAGTCGGCGGCTGGACGCACAAGGGCCTGCCGACGCAAGACACGCGCATTCCCGACAGCGTGATCCGCGTGATGCGCCACAAGGGCAAGATCGGTCAGGACATCGACCACCCCGCCGTGTTTCCGGTGGCGCTGCCGGAGTTCGTGATCGAGGCCTACACCGACGCGGGCGACCTCATGTTCGAACCCTTCGGCGGCAGCGGCACGACAATGCTGGCGGCCGAGCGCACGGGCCGCGTCTGCCGCAGCGCGGAAATCGCGCCGGAGTACGTGGACGTCGCCATCAAACGCTTCCAGCAGAACCATCCCGGTGTGCCGGTGACGCTGGTCGCCACCGGCCAGTCCTTCGAGCAGGTCGCCGCCGAGCGCACCACCACCTCTGACATCGAGGTGATGGCATGAACTGGCTCGCCGACAAGATCGAGCAGTGGCCGACCGCCAAGCTGCTGCCCTACGCCCGCAACGCGCGCACCCACTCCGAGGAGCAGGTGGCGCAGATCGCTGCCAGCATCGCCGAGTTCGGATTCACCAATCCGATCCTGGCGGGCAGCGACGGCATCATCGTCGCGGGTCACGGTCGGCTGGCCGCTGCCCAGAAACTCGGGCTGACCATCGTGCCGGTGGTCGTGCTCGATCACCTGACACCGACGCAGCGCCGCGCACTGGTGATCGCGGACAACCGCATCGCCGAGAACGCGGGCTGGGATGACGCGATGCTGCGGATCGAACTGGAAGCCTTGCAGCTCGAAGGCTTCGATCTGGACATCACCGGCTTCGATGCCGATGCGCTGGCCGAACTGATCGCGGGCGACGAGCCGGACAACGAAGGCCAGACCGATGAGGATGCCGTGCCGGAGATTGGCGAGACGCCGATCTCCCGACCGGGCGACGTTTGGATCATGGGCCAGCACCGGCTGCTGTGCGGTGACGCCACCGTGGCGGAAAGCTACGACCGGCTGATGCAGGGCGACGCGGCGGACATGGTTTTCACCGACCCGCCGTACAACGTGAACTACGCCAACAGCGCCAAGGACAAGATGCGCGGCAAGGATCGCGCGATCCTCAACGACAACCTCGGTGACGGTTTCTTCGACTTCCTGCTGGCGGCGCTGACGCCCACCGTCGCGTATTGCCGGGGTGGCATCTACGTGGCGATGTCGTCCAGTGAACTCGACGTGCTGCAGGCCGCGTTCCGCGCCGCCGGTGGCAAGTGGTCGACCTTCATCATCTGGGCCAAGAACACCTTCACGTTGGGCCGCGCCGACTACCAGCGCCAGTACGAGCCGATCCTGTACGGCTGGCCCGAGGGGGCGACGCGCCATTGGTGCGGCGACCGCGATCAGGGCGACGTGTGGGCCATCAAGAAGCCGCAGAAGAACGATCTGCACCCGACGATGAAGCCGGTGGAACTGGTCGAGCGGGCGATCCGCAACTCCAGCCGCCCCGGCAACGTGGTGCTCGATCCCTTCGGCGGTTCCGGCACGACGCTGATTGCGGCAGAGAAGTCAGGCCGCGTGGCGCGGCTGATCGAACTCGATCCGAAGTACGTGGACGTGATCGTGCGCCGGTGGGAGGAATTCACCGGCAAGCAGGCTATCCGTAAGGCGGCAGACCAGGATGTGTGCGCCAGTTGAATCCGCGCGACGGCGCTTTGGCTTCTTCTTCCTCGGCGATGCGCCGCAGGATTTGCATCGTGGCGAGATCGCGTGGCAGCGCCAAGCACATCACGCGCACGGCCTGCTCGATGGAGACATCCGGACGCCGGTTGGCGATCAGCCAACGCAGCGCCTGCTCGCGTTCGGCAGCGGGCGTGTTCATCAGGCGGCCTGCTCGTCGCAGATGTCGCAGTGGATCACAAAGCCCGTCAGGTAAGGCAGCCCGCGCGGGATGCCGTAGTCCTTGCTGGTCTGGCGGCCAATCGTCCAGCCCATCCACTTGGTGGTGGCTGCGTCGATGGCGTCCTTCATGCTCTTGCCGTCGAAGAGGCCGTTGTGGACTTCATCCGCGAAGTGGCGTCCGTGGCGGCTGTCGAGGAAGATGCGCACCGATTCGAGGGGCTGTCCGGTGGCGTCCGAGATGGCGGTCATGGCCTGCGGCCACGCTGCTTCGGCGTGCTCGTTCATCGTGCCCCAGAAGCCCCAGTCGATGTTCTGGGTGGCGGGGATGTGGTTGGTGGTCATGGTGTTTTCTCCTTCGGGTTGATCGTTGCGACACCCGTAGTAACGCGCTGCTCAAGCAGGAAGCCAAGCTATTCTTGGCCTCCTGCTCGATGTTTTTCATTGGGCGGCGCGGGCGCGCATCAGCTCGGCCTGCGCGGTGGCGATCATGTCCAGACGCACGTTGCTCGGGACGTAGGTGGCAAGGTGCCCGAGCGCCCAGTTGAGCACGTTGGCCTTGTCCTTGATGTCCTCCGCGTCCTCGTAGCGGGTGATGTAGTGGTCGAGTTCGGCCAGGGCGCGCTCCAGCGTGGCACGGGCGTTGGCCAGCGCATCGTGGCCGCTGCGGGTGGCGTATTCGATCTCGTAATCGGCTTGGGATTTCATGGCGCGTTCTCCTTGGGGTGGTTGCTTGCGACACCCACATGAACGCGCTGGTGGCGAGAGAAGCCAAGCTATTTCCGGCCTCTCTCGCCATCTTTTTTCAGGCGATGCGGTAGACCCGCTCGCCGCCCTGCGGCTTGTCCGACGTGATGGTCAGGCCGAGCTTTTTCTTGAAGGCTCCGGCAAAGGTGCCGCGCACCGTGTGAGCCTGCCAGCCGGTGGCGGTGCAGATCTGGCCGATGGTTGCGCCCTCGGGGCGCTGCAGCATCCGGATCACTTCGGCCTGCTTGCTGTTGTCCCGGGTGCGGGGCTTGGCCTGTGCGGGCATCGAATTCTTGGCCCACTCGGCCTCACACGCGGCCACGTCGGCCTCCAATTCGGCGTCGGTGGTCTGCGGTGCTGCGGTGGCGTCAGGCGCGTCCTGCGCCGCTTCGGCGTTGGCGATGATCGCGTCGAGGTTTGCCTCGAATTTGGAGATGCGCGGGCGCTTCATGCCCAAGGCGTCATAGCCCTCGGCGGCGACGCTCCAGCCCTCGCCATCGGGCGTGATCAGGGCGCGGTTGAACAGGCCGTCGAGCACTTTCTTGCGTGCGCCGCCTTTGATGTTGTCGGGGAACCATTCGATCTTGCCCGCGCTGGTGTTGATGGCCTTGGCGAGGATGGCGTGCTGGGCCGGGGTGAGTTGGGTGGTGGTCATTTGATGCTCCTTTGGGGT
>Ga0209096_1003136_pt1 | contig 14795 bp, 9 predicted proteins | sample AD_UKC034_MetaG_FD_184407 | JGI IMG/M metagenome (GOLD analysis project Ga0209096, IMG submission 184407) | Active sludge microbial communities of municipal wastewater-treating anaerobic digesters from USA - AD_UKC034_MetaG (SPAdes) (version 2) | ecosystem: Engineered > Bioreactor > Anaerobic >... | reverse complement strand
CGCGGCGCAGTCCCGGCTGAAGCCTCGACTCCGTGGGGTGTTGCCTCGACTCCGCGGGGTGTTGCCTCGACTCCGCGGCGCAGACCCCGGCTGAAGCCTCGACTCCGCGGGGTGTTGCCTCGACTCCGCGGCTGTTTGGGTTGCACTCACTGCTCAAGCCGGTTCCGTGAACCGGCGGCGTTGTGGGCGCAAACCCGGCGGATCACGGATCCGCCGGGAGCAGGTAGAGGGAGCAGGTAGAGGGAGCAGGTCGAGCAGGTAAACTGAAGAGTTTTTTACGCCAACTTGTTAGTGTGCTATACTGCCCGCCATCGTGATCAGCCAGGCTCGGCGGCGCGTCCGTCGGCGCGATGCATGGCAGGAGGGATCGCTGATGCGTCCACTGAAAACGCTTCTGATCGGCGGCCTGCTGGCCTTTCTCCTTCTGGCCGCGGCCGGATCAGGCGGGGCGACGCCGCCCAGCCAGCCGGCCAGCCCGTTCACAGTTTTCCTGCCGCTGCTGGCCATGGAGCAGCCGCGCATTCGCCTGGCCGCGCTCTACTACGACAGCGAAACCAGCGGCGAGGCGGATGAGGCCTTCCGGCTCTGGAACGTGGGCGGCGCGGCGTTGGATCTGGCCGGCTATGGCGTGGGCGACGGCCAGCGCGTGGTCACGTTTCCCTCCCTGACCCTGGCGCCGGGCGCGGGACTGTGGTGTACGGGCAACGCCGTGGTCTTTGCCCGCTCCTTTGGCTTTTCGCCCGACTGCGAATATGGCGTGGACAGCGATCCCCAGACGCCTAACCTGAACGGCCCGGCGCTGCGCTTTGGCAACAACGGCGGCCAGGTGGTGCTCTTCAACCGGGCCGGCGGGCTGGCCGATGTGCTGGTCTATGAAGGGGGCGCCGCGGCCCAGCCTGGCTGGCAGGGCCCGGCCGTCGATCCCTATGCGCCCAGCAACACCTTCCCGGCCGAGGGGCAGATCCTTTACCGCAAGTTCGACTGGCGCACCGGCCAGCCGCTGGCCGACAGCGACCGGCGCGCTGACTGGGCGCAGGATCCGACTGACCTCTACAACGGCCAGCGGGTGCAGTATCCTGGCTGGGACCTGGACCGCTTCGCCCGGCCCACGACCATCTCGGCCAGCGGCGTGCTGACGGCCGCGCTGGGGCCGGACAATCTGTACGCCGTGGTCAGCCAGAGCCTGGCCGGCGCGCAGCAGAGCATCCGCCTGGCCAGCTTCACCTTCGAGCATGTGGCGCTGGCTGAGCTGCTGGCCAGCCAGGCCCGTCGCGGGGTGGCCGTCTCCATCCTGTTGGAGGGCGCACCGGCCGGCGGCATCTCCGATCAACAGCGCTATGTCAGCCAACTGATCGAGGCGGCCGGCGGCCAGGTCTGGTTCATGGTCAACGACCGCAACGACGCCAAGGATCGCTACAGCAACCAACACGCCAAATACATCATCGTCGATGAGCGCCTCTTGCTGGTCAGCAGCGAGAACTTCAACCCCGACTCCATGCCTGACGACGACAAGGGCGATGGCACGCTGGGCCGGCGCGGCGCGGCCCTGGTCACCGACAACCCGGCGCTGATTGCCCACGCCCGCGATCTGTTCGACGCGGATCTGGACCCGCTGCACCACGCGGATCTCTTCCGCTGGCGCGCCGAGGATCCCAGGTATGGCGCGCCGCCGGCCGGCTTCATTCCCAGCACCGCCAGCGGCGGCAGCGGCTATCAACTGGTTCACCCCCTCCCGCTGCGGGTCGCCGGGCCCTTCGCCGCTGAGTTCGTGCAGTCGCCGGAGACCAGCCTGTTGCCGCCGGAGGAAGGGGGCCTGCTGGGCATGGTCGGGCGCGCCGGGCCTGGGGACCGGGTGCTGGTGCAGCAGCTCTATGAACGGGTCAGTTGGGGCGGTGCCGCGGCCACGCCGGAGACCGCGCCCAACCCCCGCCTGCTGGCCTACATCGCCGCGGCCCGCCGCGGCGCGACCGTGCGCATCATGCTGGACAGCTTCTTCGATCCGGGTGCGAACTCGCAAACCGTGGCCTGGCTCAACCTGCTGGCCCAGGCCGAGCAGTTGGATTTGGCGGCGCGGCTGGCCAATCCGGCCGGCCGCGGGCTGCACAACAAGATGGTGCTGGTGCAGGCCGGCGGGCGCGGCTGGACGCACGTGGGCAGCCTCAACGGCAGCGAGGCCTCGGCCAAGATCAACCGCGAGCTGGCGTTGCAGGTGCAGTCCGACGCCGTGACCGACTACCTGGCGACCTCCTTCTGGCAGGATTGGCTGTTGGCCGGCGGCTCACGTTGACACCGGCCGCGCGCGATGTTATACTCAGCGGCGCAGCCGGAATGATGAGCAACACGTAATGCGTAATGCGTAACCGGAATTGCGGGATGAGTCTTTGAGTTATGGGGTGTGTGTGTCTTGAGTTGTGTGTCACGCATCACGGAACCACGGCGCAGCCGGAATGATGAGTGGTGCGTAATGCGTAATGCGTAATGCGTAACCGGAATTACGGGATGAGTCTTTGAGTTATGGGGGGTGTGTGTCTTGAGTTGTGTGTCACGCATCACGGAACCACGGCGCAGCCGGAATGATGAGTGGTGCGTAATGCGTAATGCGTAATGCGTAACCGGAATTGCGGGAAGCGTCTTTGGGTTATGGGGTGTGTGTGTCTTGAGTTGTGTGTCACGCATCACGGAACCACGGCGCAGCCGGAATGATGAGCAATGCGTAATGCGTAATGCGTAATGCGTAACCGGAATTGCGGGATGAGTCTTTGAGTTATGGGGTGTGTGTGTCTTGAGTTACGCATAGCGCATCACGCAACCACCTCTCATCCCCACACACTCCGGGTTACGAGTTACGAGTTACGAGTTACGAGTTACGCATTACGGTTCACGCAACCACCTCCCATCCTCACACACTCCGAATTACGCATTACGCATTACGCATTACGCATCACGCAACCACCTCCCATCCCCACACACTCCGAATTACGCATTACGCATCACAAAACCACTCCCCATCCCCACACACTCCGAATTACGCATTACGCATCACGCATCACGCAACCACCTCCCATCCCCACACACTCCGAGTTACGAATTCACTCCCCATGCGCATTCTGGCCATCAGCGACAAAGTTGTGCCCATCCTCTACAGCCCGGTCGTGCGGGAGACCGTGGGCGCGGTCGATTTGGTGGTGAGCTGCGGCGACCTGCCCGGCTACTACATCGACTATGTGGCCAGCATGTTGGGGGTGCGCTGTCTGATGGTGCATGGCAACCATGCCTCGGGCATGGAGTTTGTCGATGGCGGCGCGCTGGACGCGCCGCCGCGTGACCCGATGGACATCGACGAGCGGACGGTGAACGCGCAAGGCCTGCTGCTGGCTGGGCTGGACGGCTCGATTCGGTACAACCGCAACCCGCGCTTTCAGTACACCCAGAACGAGATGCATCTCAAGGCGCTGCGACTGGCGCCGCAACTGCTGTGGAACCGCCTGGCTCATGGCCGCAGCCTGGACATTCTGGTGACCCACAGCCCGCCGGCCGGCATTCACGACGGCCCCGACCGCGCCCACCAGGGCTTTGCCGCCTTTCACTGGCTGATGCGCACCTTCAGGCCGCGCTACCTGCTGCACGGCCACAAACATGTCTATCGCCAGGACGAGGTCACCCAGACCCGGCATGGCAGCACCACGGTGATCAACGTCTATCCGTGGCGCATTATCGACGTAGAAACGATGAACGATGAACGATAACTCCCAGATTGTCACTGTATTTGGCGGCGCGCGCGTGCCCGACGCCGACAGGCTGTATGCAGAGTGTGTCCATCTCGGCCGGCTGCTGGGCGAGGCGGGCTTTGTGGTGGCCACCGGCGGCTACACCGGCGCCATGGAGGCGGTGCTGCGCGGGGCCAGCGAGGCCGGCTCCCACACCATCGGCTACACCTGCGCCACCTTCGAGGCTGAGTTCCAGCCCAACCGCTGGGTGGCCGAGGAACGCAAGACCCGCGTTCTCTCGACCCGCATCCAGCGCCTGGCCGAGGAGAGCGACGCCTTTGTGGTGGTTTACGGCGGCCTGGGCACCTTGACCGAGCTGGCGCTGGTCTGGAACATGATGCTGGCCGGCGAGCTGGCGATCAAGCCGTTGGTGGTGGTGGGGCCGGAATGGCCGCAGGTGATCAACGCCATATACGCCGTGACGCAGATGGGTTCGTCGGCCTTGCGGCTGTTGAGCCTGGCGGCGACGCCGCAGCAAGCGGTGGAACAGTTGCAAGCGCTGCTGGCGGGCTGATGCAGCCCGACGGCGCGGGGATGGCCCCCTCCGGTAATGCGCCCTACTGCCTGCCAGACAGGTCAATGATAGGATACAATTGACATGATCCGGCCGCTATGCTAGACTGCCAGGGCCGGATCGATTGTTGCGACTCAGGCGTTGGGCGTTTTCACTCGGCTACGTGCTTGGCGTGACCAGGTAAAAACCCTCGCCCAGGCAGCATCAAGCGTCCGGCGCCGATGACTGAGCAGTAGCTGAGCAGTATCGGTTGATTTTCGATGGCGGTTTTTTGAGGAGACCATGGGACAAGGTTCGTTGCGAAACGGCTTTCTGTATATCATCTTGCTGGCCATTCTGGCCACCTTCCTGTTCTCGACGCTGCGACAGGGTCGGGACACAGTGGAGACCGTGCCCATCAGCCAGGTGGCCGACGATGTGATCGCGGGCAAGGTCAAGTCCATCTCTGAGAAGGATGGCGCGCTGCAAGTGACCTACGTCGGCGCGGAAGAGAACGCGCCCCAGGTGCAATCGCGCATCGAGAGCGACGCCAACCTGGTGCAGACCCTCAACGAGTTGGGCGTCACCAGCGAGCAGTTGGCCAGCGTGACGCTGATCTTCCCGCCGACCAGCCGTTGGGAAAACTGGGCCCCGATTCTGGGCGCGTTCCTGCCCATTCTGCTGATCGGCGCCTTCTTCTTTTTCATTCTGCGCCAGGCGCAGGGCGCAGGCAACCAGGCCTTTTCCTTCGGCAAAAGCCGGGCCCGCATGTTCACCGGCGACAAGCCCACCGTGACCTTCGACGATGTGGCCGGCGCGCACGAGTCCAAGGAAGAGCTCAAGGAAGTCGTCGAATTCCTCAAGGAGCCGCAGAAGTTCGCGGCCCTGGGCGCACGCATCCCCAAGGGGGTGCTGCTGGTCGGCCCCCCCGGCACCGGCAAGACCCTGATGGCCAAGGCTGTCTCCGGCGAGGCCGGCGTGCCCTTCTTCTCCATCTCCGGTTCCGAGTTCGTCGAGATGTTCGTGGGCGTCGGCGCCAGCCGCGTGCGCGACCTCTTCGAGCAGGCCAAGCGCAACTCCCCCTGCATCATCTTCATCGATGAGATCGACGCGGTGGGCCGCCACCGCGGCGCGGGGCTGGGCGGCTCCCACGACGAGCGCGAGCAGACGCTGAACCAGATCCTGGTGGAAATGGACGGCTTCGACACCGACACCAACATCATCATCATCGCTGCCACCAACCGGCCTGACATTCTGGACCCGGCGCTGCTGCGGCCCGGCCGCTTCGACCGCCGCGTGGTGATGGATCAGCCCGACATCAAGGGCCGCGAGGAGATCATGAAGGTGCATGTGCGCGGCAAGCCGCTGGCCGAGGATGTGGACCTGGAGACGTTGGCCCGCGCCACGCCTGGTTTCGTCGGCGCCGACCTGGAGAACATGGTCAACGAGGCCGCGATCCTGGCTGCCCGCCGCAACCGCCGCAACATCACCATGACCGACCTGACCGAGGCCATCGAGCGGGTGGCCATTGGCCCGGAGCGCAAGGGCCGCGTCATTTCCGAGCAGCAGAAGCGGGTCATCGCCTATCACGAGGCGGGCCATGCGCTGGTGCAGGAGAAGCTGTCGCACACCACGCCGGTGCTGAAGGTGACCATCGTAGGCCGCGGCATGGCGGGCGGCTACATGTGGCCGCTGGACAAGGACAGCATGTTGCGCAGCCGCACGGAGATGGAGCAGGAGATCTCGGTGGCGCTGGCCGGCCGGGTGGCCGAAGAGATCGTCTTTGGTCAGGTGACCACCGGCGCATCCAACGACCTGGAGCAGGTGACGAAGATCGCGCGGCGCATGGTGACCACGTTGGGCATGAGCGAGCGCATGGGGCCGCTGACCTATGGCCAGAAAGAGGAGATGATCTTCCTGGGCCGTGAGATCGCTGAACAGCGCAACTACAGCGAGGAGGTGGCCGAGGCCATCGACCGCGAGGTGCAGCGCATCGTCAACGAGGCCCATCAGCGCACCCGCCAGATCATCACCACTTACCGCGATCTGCTGAACAAGATCGCCGAGCAGTTGATGGAGGTCGAAACGCTGGACCAAGGCGCGTTCAAGCGGCTGGTGACGGCGTAGAGCTCTTTCTTACCGTCGATTGCAAGGGCCTCCTGCCCGGCTTTACCGAGATTCTGCAAACGCGTTGGCCGCATCGGCCAGCGCGTTTTGCTGCGGCGTTGGCTGTCCCTGGGTTGCGCGGCTGTTTGAGACGGTGTGTGCGCTATCAACCGTGCCCGCTCGACCCGTTCAGCATGAAATCGTCCGCCCTCCTCTGTTGTTCAAGCTCTCATATCCGCCATGTCTGCTTATCTGCTGCAAACCTTCTACATCCTGCGCCGCTATCGGCTCATGGGCGCGCCCTTGCAGAGCGGGATCGTCATGGCGCTGCTGTTGGCCGCCTTCTTCATGGCCATCGGCCTGCTGCCGGGCGGAGTGACCGGCGGTCTGGCCCTGCTGCTGTTGACGCTCGCACTGGCGGCGGGCCAGCGCCTGGCAGAAGGCCGCCAGTACGTGCATTTTCGGCCACAGCCGGCTGGTCAGCCGGCAGCGGCTTCAGTCCCCATCAACCCGACTGAAAAACTGGTCATACACGCCACCGGCCTCTTCGAGGTGGAGGGCAAGACGCAGCGCTTCAGCGAGTTGCCCGCCTATTACCGCAGCTTCAGCACGCGCGAGCACGCCATCATGGCCGTGGTGCAGCCTCCCCGCCGGCTGGCCGGCCTGGCCCAATGGCCGGCGGAGGATCTGGGCATGTGGTACATCTTCGTCAAGCATAGCGAGCTGCGCCAGGTGCAGCCGGGCGTGCTGAGCTTTGGCCGCAGCCGCCGCCCCGCGCTCCGTCTGTTGGTGGAGCAGACGCTGCCGGACAAGAACGCGGTTATGGACGCCTGGGGCCTGCAATGGGGCAAGGAGAAGAGCAAGCTGGCCGCCCGCCAGCAGACCATCTACCTGTCGTTCGACGGCGAGGCGGAGCGGGCGCGGGTGATGGGAGATCTGGTGGTGGACAGGGGAGGATGATAGAGATGAGACGAGCGTCACCGTAGCAACCAAAAGCAGGCAGCGACCACGCAAGAAGTGCAGTGATCACTGAGTAACTGTCAGCAAATAACGTCGTGGGTTGGCTCGGTCGGAGACCGGCCAAAGCGCTAAGTTAATTACGGACTAGCACTTAATCGCTTTCGCGCAGCTGAAAGCTATCGATGACACCTCAGCGGCGTGTTGACAGGAAGCCACACCCTTCGGGGAGTTCAAGCACCCGCTTCGTGCGCAGGATAATCGGATGGCTCCGATAGAGCACGAGCGATACCTGCTCCGTCTCGCCGGGCGCTCGATACTGGAGCGCGACGAGTTTCGGGTCGTGAGGGAAGTTGACGATCATCTCTCTGTTCGGCTGGCCCTGGGTTTGTCACGGATTGCGCTTGGGTGTACAATGCCGACGATGGCTGCCCACTGGATGGGCTTCCCGCCCGCTGAACTCCGCAGCGCCGGCAGCCTGAGAAGAAAACCCTACAGACGCCCTACCAACGGCTGGTAGCCAATGTTGGCCAGGGCTTTCGTTTTTTTGTTGCATTCCCAGGGCTGGCAGTCCTCCGAAGGACTGCCAGTCCTAGCGCACACACCGGGAGGTCGCGATGCAATTTGCCGATCTGCTGGGCCTTGAGGCCCTGACCTTCGACGACGTGCTGCTGGCGCCTGGCTTTGCCGAGGTGCTGCCGGCGCAGGTCGATATCCGCACCCAGTTGCACGATAAGCTCCATCTGAACATCCCCGTGTTGTCGGCCGCCATGGACACTGTAACCGAGGCGCGGCTGGCCATCGCCCTGGCCCGCCAGGGGGGCATCGGCGTCCTGCACCGCAACCTTAGCCCAGTCGCCCAGGCCGACGAGGTGGACAAGGTCAAGCGCTCCGAGGCCGGCATGATCGTCGACCCTATCACCCTGCGCCCCGACAACACCCTGGCCGACGCCGAGGCCATCATGATGCGCTACCACATCTCCGGCCTGCCCGTGACCGACAACGGCAAGCTGGTGGGCATCCTCACCAACCGCGATGTGCGCTTTGCCACCGACCGGGCCGCGCCCGTCACGGCCTACATGACCAGCCAGAACCTGATCACCGCGCCGGTGGGCACCTCGCTGGAGGAGGCCAAGGCCATCCTGCACCTGCACCGCATCGAGAAGCTGCCGCTGGTGGATGAGGACTACAACCTCAAGGGGCTGATCACCTACAAAGACATCCTCAAGAAGCTGGACTTCCCCAACGCGGCCACCGACGAGCGGGGCCGCCTGCTGGTGGCCGCAGCCGTGGGTGTGGGCGCGGAGCTGGACGAACGGCTGGAGCTGCTGCTGGACGCCGGCGTCGACGCGGCCGCAGTTGACACGGCTCACGGCCACTCGGCCGGCGTGCTCAAGGCCATTCAGCGCATCAAGATGATCGCGCCCGACCTGCCGGTGCTGGCCGGCAACGTGGTGACGGCCGAGGGCGTCGAGGCGCTGGTCGAGGCCGGCGCCGATGTGGTCAAGGTGGGCGTCGGGGCCGGTTCCATCTGCACGACTCGCATCGTGGCCGGCGCCGGCGTGCCGCAGATGACAGCCATCGCCGACTGCGCCCAGGCCGCGCGGCGCTACGGCGTGCCGGTGATCGCCGACGGCGGCATCAAATACTCCGGCGACATGGTCAAGGCGCTGGCGGCCGGCGCCAGCGCGGTGATGCTCGGCTCGCTGCTGGCCGGCCTGGAAGAATCGCCCGGCGATCTGGTGATCTACGAGGGGCGGCGCTTCAAGGAATACCGCGGCATGGGCTCCATGGGCGCGATGAAGGGTCGGGCCAGCGACCGCTACGCCACGGCCCAGGGCGACGGCAGCGGCGCCAACCTGGGCACCTTCGGCAAGCTGGTGCCGGAAGGGATCGAAGGCCAGGTGCCCTACAAAGGCGCGCTGAGCGACTACATGTTCCAGTTGACCGGCGGCCTGCGCAGCGGCATGGGCTACGTGGGCGCAGCCAATCTGGAGGAACTGCGCCGCAAGGCCCGCTTCGTGCGCATCACCAACGCCGGCCTGATCGAAAGCCACCCGCACAGCATCTTCATCACCAAAGAAGCGCCGAACTATCAGGCCGGGCCGCGGTGAGCGGTGAACGGTATACGGTGAACGGTGAACGGTATACGGTGAACGGTAAACGGTAAACGGTAAACGGTCATCGGTTCGGAGAATCCGTTCACCATTCGCCATTCACCAATTCACCATTCGCCATTCACCAATTCACCGCCCACCGTTCACCAATTCACCAATTCACCAATTCACCAATTCACCGCCCACCGTTCACCAATTCACCGCCCACCGTTCACCAATTCACCAATTCACCGCCCACCGTTCACCAATTCGCCATTCACCGCCCACTGCCCACCGCCCACCGTTCACCGTTCACCGTTCACCGTTTACCGTTCACCGTTTACCGACCACCGTTTACCGACCAAGGAGCACAGCATGATCTACTGCGTCGAAGTGTCGATCAAGCCAGGATTGCCGGATGCGCGCAGGCTGGGGCTGCTGGGTCAGGTGGAGGCGTTGGGCGTCATGGGCGTGCAATCGGTGGCCGTCACCGACCTCTATTTCTTGAGCGGCGATCCGGCAGCCGGCGCGCCGTCGGGTCTGGATGCGGACGGGGTGCAGCGGCTGGTGGCTGAGTTGCTGCACGATCCGGTGGTGGAGCAGGTGATGTGGCGGCCGCTGACGGCCATCGAACAGGCGGAGCCGCGGCCGGGCGTCTGGTCGGTGGAGGTGACGCTGCTGCCTGGCGTGACCGACAGCGTCGCCGAGAGCCTGCTGGCCGGCGCGGCCATGATCGGCGTTCATGGCCTGCGCCAGGCGGCCACCGGGCGGCGCTACACCCTGGCCGGCGCGCTGGACGCGGACCAGGTGGAGCGCATCGCCCGCGGCCTGCTGGCCAACGAGGTGATCCAGAGGTACCACGTCAACGCGCTGGCCGCGCCGCCGTTTGTCGAAACCGTGCAGCGTGAAACCGGGGGCGTCATGGGCGATGCGGCCGTGGAGGTGATTGCGCTGCGGGGGGTGGACGATGCCGGGCTGCTGGCTATCAGCCGGGAGCGGCGGCTGTCGCTGGACCTGGCAGAGATGCAGGCGATCCAGGGCTATTGTCGCGCCGAAGGCCGGGACCCGACCGATGTAGAGCTGGAGATGCTGGCGCAGACCTGGTCAGAACATTGCGTGCATAAGACCTTCAAGGCGGTGATCGAATACTCAGGGCCAGCCGCGGAGCCTCCCCACACCGTTCACCGTTTACCGTTCACCGTTCACCGCCCACCGTCCACCATCCCCATCGACGGCCTGCTGAAAACCTACATTCGCGCGGCTACGGAGCGGGCAGCCAAGCCCTGGGTGCGCTCGGCCTTCGTGGACAACGCCGGCATCGTCGCCTTCGACGAGCAGTTCGACCTGGCCTTCAAGGTGGAAACCCACAACCATCCCTCGGCGCTGGAGCCCTTCGGCGGGGCCAACACTGGCGTGGGCGGCGTGGTGCGCGATGTGATCGGCGTCAGCGCGCGGCCGATTGCCAACACCGACATCCTCTTCTTCGGCCCGGCCGACCTGCCCTGGGAGCGGCTGCCGGCCGGCGTGCTGCACCCGCGGCGCATTGCCGACGGCGTGGTGGCCGGCATCGAGGACTACGGCAACAAGATGGGCATCCCCACGGTCAACGGCGCGCTCTTCACCGACGAGAGCTACACCGCCAACCCGCTGGTTTTCTGCGGCTGTCTGGGCATCCTCCCCCACGGCGCCCACCGCACCGATCCACAGCCCGGCGACCTGGCCGTGGTCATCGGCGGCCGCACCGGCCGCGATGGCCTGCGCGGCGCGACCTTCTCCTCCATGGAGATGGATCACCAGACCGGCGCCATCGCCGGCAGCGCGGTGCAGATCGGCCATCCCATCCACGAAAAACAGGTGCTGGAAGCGGTCTTGCTGGCCAGGGACGAGGGGCTGTACAGCGCCATCACCGACTGCGGCGCGGGCGGGCTCTCCTCGGCCATCGGCGAGATGGGCAGCGAGCTCGGCGCGCTCGTCCACCTGGAACGGGCGCCGCTGAAATACCCCGGCCTGCGCCCCTGGGAAATCTGGCTCAGCGAGGCGCAGGAGCGCATGGTGCTGGCCGTGCCGCCGGACAACTGGCCGCGCTTCCAGGCCATCTGCGCCGGCCTCGACGTGGAGGCCACGGCCCTGGGCGAGTTCACCGGCGACGGCCGCCTGCGCATCCTCTACGGCGCTCAGCTCGTCGGCGACATCGACGTCCATTTCCTCCACGACGGCATCCCGCGCCGCCGCCTGCGCGCCGAGTGGTCTCCTCCGCCATTGCCCATTGCCCATTCACCATTCACCGTTCACCAATTGACCGACGCGCTCCTCTCCCTGCTGGGCCAGCCCGAAACCCGCACCAAGGAGCCCATCGTGCGCCAGTACGACCATGAGGTGCAGGGCGGCACGTTGGTCAAGCCCTTCCACGGCGCGGCCAATGCCGGCTCCAGCGACGCGGCCGTGCTGGCGCCGCTGGACGCGCTGCGGCGCCCAGCGACCGGCGCAATCAGGCGCGGGGTGGCATTGGCCGTCGGCGCCAATCCGTTCTACACGGCGCTGGACCCCTACTGCATGGCCTGGGCCGCGGTGGATGAGGCGCTGCGCAACGTGGTGGCCGTGGGCGCGGACCCCGATCAGGTGTCGTTGCTGGACAACTTCTCCTGGGGCAATCCCAACCTGCCCGACCGGCTGGGCAGCCTGGTGCGCTGCGTGCAGGGCTGCTACGATGCGGCCGTGGCCTTCGGTGCGCCCTTCATCAGCGGCAAGGACAGCCTGAACAACGAATACACCGGCGCCGACGGCCAAAAGCACGCCATCCCCGGCACACTGGTGGTCTCGGCGCTCGCCATCGTGCCCGACATCGACCGCACCGTGACCATGGACCTGAAGCAGGGCGGCGACTGGCTGTACATCGTCGGTCTGACGCGCGGCGAGCTGGGCGGGTCGAGCCTGGCGCGGCGCTTTGGGGCTGCCGGCTGGGGCAGCGCGCCGCAACCGCCGGCCGACGCCCTTGACCTCTACCGCGCGCTGCATGGCGCCATCGCCAGCGGGCTGGTGCGGGCCTGTCACGACTGCTCCGAGGGCGGCCTGGCCGTGGCCGCGGCCGAGATGGCGCTGGCCGGCGGGCTGGGCCTGGAGCTGCGCCTGGCCGCCGTGCCCCGCAGCGCCGACGCCGACCACGACGCGGCCATCGCCTTTTGCGAATCGCTGGGCCGCCTGCTGGTCGAGGTGCGTCCCTCGGCCTCCGACAAGTTCGAGGCGCTGTTGGCCGGCCATCCCCTCGCCCGCATCGGCCGCGTGCGCGCCGACGACCGCATCATCATCGCCGGCCTGGACGAGCAGCCGGTGATTGAGACGAACCTGGTGGCTGTGGAGCAAGCGTGGCGTAGCCCGTAACACGTAATGCGTAATGCGTAACCCGGAATCGCCAACCGCTTTGCCAACTGCAGGCGTGATCTTGCTGCGCCAAAAGGTTAACCATTCACCGCCCACCGCCCACCGTTAACCGTTCACCGTTAACCGTTCACCATTCACCGCCCACCGCCCACCGTTAACCGTTACCGTTAACCGTTCACCGTTCACCGTTCACCGTTCACCATTCACCGCCCACCGCCCACCGTTAACCGTTCACCGTTAACCGTTCACCGTTCACCGCCCACCGATCACCGACCATGAACCCACCCATCCTCATCCTCCACGCCACTGGCTCCAACCGCGACCGCGAGGCGGCTTGGGCCTGTGAGCTGGCCGGCGGCGCGCCGGAGATCGTGCATGTCAATCAACTGGCGGCCGGCGAGCGGCGTTTGCAGGACTATCGCATGGTAGTCCTGCCCGGCGGCTTTTCCTACGGCGACGACCTGGGCGCGGGCAAGCTGTGGGCCGTGGCCCTGCGCCACCGTCTGGGCGACGGGCTGGCGGCCTTCGTCGCGGCCGGCCGCCCCGTCCTCGGCATCTGCAACGGCTTCCAGGCCCTGGTCAAAGCCGGACTGCTGCCCGCGCTGGCTGATGAGAAGATGACACAACAGGCCACCCTCACCCGCAACGACTCGGCCCGCTTCGAGTGCCGCTGGGTCTGGTTGGAGCCGCAGACCGGCAGCCCCTGCATCTTCACACAGGGGTTGACGGAGCCGATCTACTGCCCGGTGGCCCATGGCGAGGGCAAGTTCGTGGCGCGGGACGAGACCATGCTGGCGGCCATCGAGGCGCAAGGGCTGGCGGCGCTGCGCTACGTAGGACGGCCCGGAACAGCGGCTGAAGCCACGGCGCCCAGCGGCGCGGGTTATCCGTGGAATCCCAATGGCTCGCAGAACGACATTGCCGGCATCTGCAACCCGGCCGGGACAGTCTTTGGCCTGATGCCGCACCCTGAGGATCACGTCATCCCCCAGCAGCACCCACAGGTTCATCGCGGCGAGCGCGGGCTGTTGGGGCTGCCCTTGTTTGTCAATGGCGTGCGGTACGCTGCGCAGGTTGGCTGACGCTTCTTAACTGCTACGACTCAGACGCCGGGCGCTTTCACCCGGTTGTGTGCTCGACGTGACCATGCAAGAGCCGCCGCTCACGTAGAATCAAGTGCCCGGCGCCGATGGCTGAAGTGTCTGAGAAACATTGCTGGCTCGGTCGGAGACCGGCCAGAGCGACGGCGCAGAATGGCGCTGGTTCGGTCGGAGACCGGCCAGAGCGACGGCGCAGAATGGCGCTGGCACGGTCGGAGACCGGCCAGAGCGATGGCGCAGAATGGCGCTGGCTCGGTCGGAGACCGGCCAGAGCGACGCGATGCAATGCCGGGCAGAGGAAGGAATGAAGACACTGTGTTAACTACTGACCAAATCATCGCTGCCATCCCCCACGCCTTGCTGCGCGTTGACCTGCCTGGCTTCGGCCCGCGGCTGGAGGGCAAGGTGCGGGATATCTACGTCCACGACGGCCAGCGCATCCTCGTCACCACCGACCGGGTGTCGGCCTTCGACCGGGTGCTGGGCGCGATTCCCTTCAAGGGGCAGGTGCTCAACCAGCTCAGCGCCTGGTGGTTCGAGCAGGTCAGCGACGTGGTGGCCAACCACGTGCTGAGCGTGCCCGATCCCAACGTGACCATCGCGGCCGAGGCGGAGGCGCTGCCGGTGGAGGTGATCGTGCGCGGCTACATCACCGGCATCACCAGCACCGCGCTGTGGACGCTCTACTCGCAGGGCGTGCCGCGGCCCTATGGCCTGGACCTGCCGGCCGGGCTGCGCAAGAACGATCCCTTGCCGCAGCCGGTGATCACCCCGACCACCAAGGCCACCGGCCCCGGCGGCCACGACGAGCGGCTGACCTCGGCCGAGGTGGTGGAGCGGGGTCTGGTGGCGCCGGCGCTGTGGGAGGAGGTGCAGCAGGCCGCGCTGGCCATCTTCC
>Ga0209096_1003115_pt1 | contig 14869 bp, 8 predicted proteins | sample AD_UKC034_MetaG_FD_184407 | JGI IMG/M metagenome (GOLD analysis project Ga0209096, IMG submission 184407) | Active sludge microbial communities of municipal wastewater-treating anaerobic digesters from USA - AD_UKC034_MetaG (SPAdes) (version 2) | ecosystem: Engineered > Bioreactor > Anaerobic >... | reverse complement strand
GCTGGCTTGCCGGCATGGCCATGCGTTTTGCCAGTCGCATCATTCAGGGTGGTTACCGTCAGTATCAGGAGTTCGAAGCCGATGCGCGTGGCCTCAAGTTCTCGGCCGATGCCGGTTATGACCCATCTGCTGCCGAGAAGGTCATGCAAAGGCTTGGCGAAAAATATCAAGAAGAAACGCCGCCGAAAAAGGCTGCAGACCCGGTAGCAGAACTGGCGGTTGCGGTCAAAACTGCTGCCGGCAGTTACTTTCGCTCGCACCCGCCGACTCCAGACCGGGTCGAGCGACTGCGTCAGCAGGCTTCCCAGCATACCGGCAATCGCAAGTTTTATATCGGCAAAGATAATCTCAAGCAACGCCTGACCCGCGCGCAAAAAGAAATTCCCGAAGAATTTGCCTCGACCCGCTGAACCACATTACTACGAGGTTTTGTCGATTGTCGATTGCGTTGTATATTTTCGTGTTATAATTGAGCTGTAGATACTTTTCCGGTTCTGGATTTGTGCCCTCGACAACCCGGCATCAGAAAAATACACACCACAGGTCGCGGATCACAAGGAGATCATTATGGAAGGCAAAACCGGAACCAGAGTCGCTATTGCAGGCATTTACAAATGTAAAGAACACCCCGAAGCTACCAAAACCTACGCCAAGGGCACAGTTTTTCTGCCCTGCGGCCGTGCCGGCAGTCATGGCACCACCTGGGTTCTCGTGCGCAAAACCGGCTGACCAGGCTCTAATCTTCGGTTGAATCGGTTGCCTGAGGCAGATCTTTGCGGCTCAGGAATTTTCTGGCGGCCAGCAGAATCACGAACGAAATCGAACACAGCAGAATGTCGAGGACTGTCAGATCGGGTTTCATCGTCTTTCGCGCGACGACGAAGGCGAGCAGTTCGAGTACGGCTTCGAGCTCATGTGTGAGCAGCGTGCGAATCAGTTCGAGGCAGATAACCAGCAGCAGTATGCGGTTTATCAGGTCATAAAGCGTATCAACGTTTGACCAGTCTTCTGTTCCGACCATTGTCAGCGAGCCGTAAAAGAAAACGGCCATGCCCATCAGAATTGAAATCGCAAGAACACGTTCTGACCATAGAGTGACACGACGCAAGAGCTCTGACACTTTGGCAACTCTCGGCATTTTTGCCCCTTTCATAAAACAGAGTGTGCCTGATTCCTTTATTTTTTATTTTACATAAAAAATGTAACGGCTGCTGCTTGATTTGTCAAACAGTAGTTTTGCCAATATTTATGGTTGACAATTGTGGCTATTACAGACAGATATTGTTGACTGGAATTTCATACAATCATATACTCGTGCAAAGCATTATCTGCCGAAGTGAAGAGGTGTGACAATGGATTCACTGGTTGAAGCCTTTCTGAAATCTCCCCACGAGGAAGATCGCAAGAAGGCTGTCGGTGCGCTGGCGCGAACTGCCGACCGCGAGTCGGTGATTGCGCTGCAACAGCTCGCCGAGATTGATGAAAGCCTGGAAATCAGGTTCTATGCCCGAAAAGCCCTGGCCATGGTCAAGGGCATGCGGCGCGTGCGCTTTGATGATCCAATTTTGAAGCTGATTCCCGAAAAGCTTGACGTTGCAACCTTTCAAAGCTTCAACGACGAAGAAAAATGCCAGCTGCTAAAGGCCTTGATCGGTCAGAACCGCGCGGATACTCTCGAATGCCTCACGCAGTTGCTTAAAATCGAGCAGGACCCGCATGTGATAGCTACTCTTGTCATTGCTATCGGCACTTTTGGCACGGTTGCCGAATGCCGTTTTCTGATTCCGTGTCTGTCGCACCGTGATGCTCGTGTTCGCGCCAATGCCATCGAGGCGCTCGAACTGATCGGCAACCTCAAACTGTTTGCCTACATTTTCCCTTTGCTCGAAGACCCCGATAACCGCGTGCGAGCCAATGCTGCCCGCAGTCTCAAGAGTATCGAGCCGTTTACCAGCTTTCGTCTGCTGCAGGCCATGATTTCTTCAGGAAAGATCGCTTTTCAGGCTTCGGCAATATTTGTGCTGCGCTGCTTTGAATCTGACGCCAGCGCTGCACTGGTGGCGCCCTTTCTCAACAGTCCGCATGAAGAACTGCGCCTGCGTTCTGAGCAGACACTTCGTCTGCTTGCTGAAAAAGGGGTGGTTCGTGCAGTAGAGCTCGTGGAAAGTCTGGCGCAGCCTGAACCAGAGCCAGAACCCGTTTCTCAACCAGAAGCCGAAAAAACGCCTCAGCTCGAGCCTGAGTCGCTGCTGGCAGAAATCACCGGCCATACAGACCCGGTACAGGAAATTTTTTACCGCCTCAAACAGGCTTTTCTGATAGCCGAACCGCGTCAGCGTCTTGAAGAAATCGAAAAAGAGAGTGTTCAGCTGGGCGAAAAAGCTGTGGAACCGCTCATGGAATATCTTGGGCAGGAAAGCGATCCCATGGTTGTCGGGAAAATCTATATTCTTCTTGGCCGCCTCTATGACGCGCGCGCCGTGCCCTGTCTGCTCGAAGGACTCGCCAACCCGGACAACCGTTGTCGCGCCAATGCTGTCGAGGCTATTGGCATGCTTGGCGACCCCGAAAGCCTGAATTATCTCATTCCTTTTCTTGAAGATCCGCATAATCGTGTTCGCGGCAATGCCATTCTGGCGCTGCGTGCGGCTGATGGTGTCGATATCAGGCCGCCGATAATGAGTCTGGTCGAACACCCTGAAGAATTTTACCAGCGTACGGCTGTTTATGTTCTGGCAGAACTGCAACGGCCCGAGTATTTTCCGATTTTGCAGAGAATGACGCGGGCGCCTTTTCCGGTTGTTCGAAAAAATGCTCATACCGCTATCAATGCTCTCATCAAGGCTGGTTTCAATGTCAGTGGTGAAAATTCTGACGAAATTTCTGCTGATGAGTCTCAGACTGAATTTGCTGACCAGATTATCGGCATGATCGGCGGGCCGCCCGGCAGCCGCATCAGGCCATCTGCTCCGGCTCATCGCTTTAGCGCATCATATTCATCCGTGAAGCGCGAAGCGCAAGGCTGGACTGTCGGGCAGCTCGCTGCTGCCATCGTAGTTCTGGTGCTGCTGGCTTCAGGGGCTGCCGTAGCTGGCAAAATGTATTTTCGCTACCGGGCTGAACAGACGGCAAAAACTGCGGCCATCGAATCAGCTCTGGCCATGGCAAAACCAGCCATGGCGAAGGGCGTTGCCCTGAAGGACAGTATTCCGGCTGTTCTACAGGAAGCAGACAAAGTGCTTGCCGATGTTGTCCGGGATTCAACCCAGGCTTTGGCAGCGCAAAAAAAACTGACAAGAATGCGCGAGTCTGTCAACAATGCGGCGGCCCTGATAGAGAATCTGGCAGAAGCTTTTTCTGCATTTGAAAAGACGCATGCCACCGTCGGCGAGCATTGCCATCAGCTGATCAAGATCGTCGATAAAGTCAGACAGACTCCTGCCGATCAGGTTTATCCCTATACCGGCATTGTCGACCCGGAGAACATCAAGGCTGAAATGTCCTCTCTGGCTACCCTGCGCGATGCGCTGGGAGCAGGTTCTTCTTTTGTCGCCAAATTACCGGCCAGTATTGCAAGAGCTCGCAGCGATATGCCAAAAAAGGAAGAAATTGAGGCCGAGCGCGGCCGGTTCAATAAACTGGCTGAAGTTCTCGTGGTGTTCGAAAAGCCGGTCACCGCTCTGACTGTCATGGAAAAGGATATTCTGGCGGGAGTCGAAGTTATCGAATCGGCAGAAAATGAGCTTGTTCGCGCCAGTCCTCGTCACGCAACACTGACCGAGCTTGCCGATCTCAAGAGTTCTCTATATGACTCCCGCAACCAGCTGCTCAAAACTCTTGAAGCCATGACGGAAAAATCGCATGAGACAGAAAAGCTCATTGCTGCCGGCGACGTTTCAGCTCTGCTGGTGAGTCTTGAAAAGGTCGTGCCCGAGCTGGAAAATGCTTCGAAGACAGCAGATCTTCTGGTTGAGCTGCCAGGTCTGCTTGAACAGGCTTTTGGCGGTTTGGTCAGATTGTTGGCCATTCTGCATCAGAAAGTTTTTGCCGAGAAAGTCAGTGTGGGCATGGAAGCTGATTTTACCACCAACTGGGATTCAGTGGTCTCCAAAGAAAGGTCTAAGATTGCCGAGCTCTATACCGCTGCTCATCCACATGGAAGAATGACCGCGGAAGGCGTTTCGGCCTTCTCAAAGGTCGATATTGCCGATATCAACGACGAACTGCAGGCTGTTTCGGCATTGATCATCAATGCGAAGACCTATCTCAGTAATGCCGGAGCTTTTATCGACTCTGCCGGCAAACAGTCTCAGGGCTCGCCGTAAGTGCATTTCAGAACGCGCGGGAGGAAATTGTGCCGGTCGATGAATCAATCAGCTCTCTATTAAGGTCACCACACGAACAGGACCGAAAAAAAGCCATTTCCATGCTTTGTCGCAAGCCTGATCGGGCAGCGATAATTTCTCTGCAACAGATTGCCGAGATCGACGAAAGCCTGGAAATCCGCTTTTATGCGCGCCGTGCCCTGGCTGCCGTCAAGACCATGCGGCGACCGAAGACCGACAACCCTCTGTTGATGCTTCTGCCAGAAGTTCTCGACACCGCGACCTTTTTGCGTTTCGATGATGATGAAAAGTGTACGCTGATCAAAGCACTGATCGAGCAGAACCGCTCGAATTCACTGCCATGTTTTCTTGAATTGCTGCCAATCGAACAGAATCCACGGGTTCTTGCTGCCATGATTTCTGCCGTCGGTGCTTTTGGCAGTTCGGCTGAGAGCCGAACTCTGATTCCATTTTTGAATCATAAAGACGCCCGCGTGCGCGCAAACAGCATTGAGGCTCTCGAACTGCTCGGTAATCTCAAACTTTTTGCCTATATTTTTCCGCTGCTCGAAGACAGCGACAACCGGGTGCGCGCAAATGCTGCCCGCAGTTTGCGAAGCATCGAGCCGTTTACCAGTTTTCGTCTGTTGCAGGCCATGATTTCTTCGGGCCGCACGCCTTTTCAGTCTTCTGCAATCTATGTTCTGCGACATTTTATCTCTGATGCCAGCGCGGCACTGGTAGCGCCTTTCCTTGACGGGCCACATGAAGAGCTGCGGCGTCGGGCAGCACAGACGATTCGCAAGCTGGCAGAAAAAGGGGTTGCCCGCGCCGGCGAGTTGGCGGCGAAACTTCCTGCAGTTGCAGAAGAACCTTCACCTGAGGCCGAACTCAAGGAGCTCGATACGCATGCATGTTCTGTAGAAGACTGTTTTGCCAAGCTGGAGGAGGCTTTTAAGATCGCAGATTCGCGACAACGCCTCGAGTCTGTCGAAAAAGAGTGTCTGCTGCTTGGTGACAAGTCGGTTGAGCCTCTGCTTAAGTATCTTGACCGCGAGTCCGACCCGCTGGTCACAGGAAAAATCTACATTCTGCTTGGCCGGCTATATGATGCCAGGGCACTGCCCTGTCTGCTCAAGGGCTTGCGCAGTCAGGACGACAGATGCCGTGCCAATGCCGTCGAAGCCATCGGCATGCTCGGTGAAGCGAAAAGTCTGAGTCAGCTGGTGCCCTTTCTTAAAGACCCTCATAACCGGGTTCGCGGCAACGCTATTCTGGCACTGCGTACCGTCAAAGGAGTCGATATCGCCATATCTCTGGCAAGTCTGGCAGACAGCAGCGAAGAACTTTATCAGCGTACGGCCGTCTATGTTCTTTCTGAACTGCAACGGCCTGAACTTTTTCCGTTTTTGCAGAAGCTGCAGCAGTCTACTTTCCCCACTGTCCGCAAGAACGCTCTTACCGCCATCAGTGCACTGGAAAAAGCTGGCTATCATTTCAGGCAAGCCGAGCCGGAACTATCGCCCACGCTGACTCAGCCGCAGGTTTCTGCACAGTCGCTGTCTGCAATTCCTCAAGATAAGCCGGAGTTGGCGCGCGAGTCGCTGCTGATCGACGAGTTGCCGATTAAGCATGTTGTCGCAGATGCTGCCGACCGCTCTCGGGTTGCCAGAGACTCGGGTGAGAGACAGAAGGCTGTGGTTTCGGTTATGGGGTATTCCGGTGCTGTTGTCTTGATTCTCGTGGTTCTGGCGGCCATTATCTTTGCCAGAGTCTCGATCGATGTCAGCGGCGACCGCGCGGCGCGCGAAGTGCTGCTTTCAGCGGCCCTTTCACATGCGCAGGACATGCATGACCGGGGGCTTGAGGTTATTGCCGGCATTTCTCTGCTTGAAAAGCAGGCTTCCGAGGCGCAAAGTCAGGTCGAAAACCTGGTTGCCGACACTGTTTCCGGTCAGAAAATTATCGATCGCCTGACGGCGGCCATGGAAGAAGCTGATGCGACAGCGGCCGAAGTGGCAAGTGTGTATCAAGTTGCATTGCAGGCTGGCAAGGTGATAGGCGGACACTGTCAGAATCTCTCCAGAATTGTTGATGAAGCCGCAAAGAGGCTGCCGGATAAACAACAGCCATTTACCGGGTTAATCGGAACCGATAAGACAGGATCTGAACTCGTGGCTTTGGCAACGCTCAAAAAAAACCTTCGCATCGTTTCTGAAGCTGTCGAAAAACTTCCCACGGCCGTCAGAAATACTCAAAAGGGACTGCCAGATGAGTCGCTGTTCGTCAGGGAATACGAGAAGTTCGTCGCCCTGGCAAAATATCTGCCAGAAGCCCGGCAGCTGCTCGAAACAATTGCTTCGCGCACGGCCGTCGTTGCCAGGGAGTCTGCCAGAACAGCTGAAATAAAGAATGCGCTGGTTAAGGTGAACCCTGAACATGAAATGGTGCTTAAACTCGACGATGTGCTACGTTCTCTCGAACTGGGTCTGGAACGCCTGCGCAACTGTGGTGTTGCTCTGGCCTCAGCCACAGCTGTGGCCGAAAAAGTCGCCCCGGAAAAGACCGAAGCCGAGCTGACGGCAAAACTGCAGGAAGTTGCAGCTGCAATTGCCTGCGCCGACAAGGTGCTGAAGGAACTCCCCGAAATTCCGGCTTCTCTGGCCAAGGCTCAGGCAAGAATCGTCAGGGTCTTTGCTATTTTACATCAGAAAGTCTTTGCCGAAACAGTACGCCTGGGCCTTGAAGCCGACACTTCGTCGAACTGGGATTCAGCTGTCGGCCGTGAAGCCCGCAAAATTGCCGATCTCTACGCCCGCGCGCACGCGCTCGATGACACCATAACTGCCGAAAACGCGCTCTATTTCCCTGATATCGAAATTCTGACCATCGATGAAGAACTGAAGGCCGCCGCTGCCAGTTCGGCCGCTGCCACCCTCTACCTCGCCAACGCTACAGCTCTGTATGAAGATCCGGATGCCACACCACAAAAACATTGATTGGTTGTGTCTGGTGGTGTAAAGTAGTGTTAAACTGCTGGTGAGGATTCTAGATGAAGCTGGTAAAATACGGACTTCTGGTAATTTTTTTCGTGACGGCCTGTGCGCAAATCGTCTGGGCGACTTTTCCTTGTGAAGTTGTCGACTGCCATGGTCGCAAGATCGTGCTCGAGCAGGAACCAAAGCGTATCGTTATCGCCGGTCGCGCTGGATTTATGATCACCAATGCGGCATTCTTTTTTAAAACTGCCCCTGACAAGCTGATTTCCTACAGCAAATCGCTAAAACTGGTTAATAATGACAAATTTTATCAGATGGTCGATCCCGGCTTTGCCAGCAGGATTTTCAATGATTTTGAAACCGGTATCGAAGAGCTGGCTGCGATGAAACCAGATCTTATTCTGCTGCGCGACTTTGAGCGGCAGAAATACGAGCGCAGCCTCGAACAGCTCGGCATCAGATGCGCATTTTTCAGCCTCGAAGACCCGACAAAATATCCTGCCGAAATCGAGACCCTCAGCATTATTTTTGGCGAGCCGGCACGCGGCGCCGAAATCGCCAGATTCTACCTGGGATGGCAACAGAGAATAGCCGGCAGGCTGCGCAAATATAAGAGCGCCTTTCCTGATGTTCTTCACGTTTATCCTGCTGATAAAAGCGGCGCTGTCGCACACCATGTAACCACTCCGCCCGAAGCCGCACCGCCAAGGGTGCTGCACCTCTATTATTCAGCCAAGGGTGGCGCCGTATCGTTCAATGTTGCGCCGTCCCGGTGGATTCAGACCTGGCTGGTAGAACAGGCCGGCGCCCGGGCCGTCTGGAAGGAGGCTGGTATCGGCAACGGCTGGCAGCAGATCGGATTCGATCAGATCGCGGCCTGGCAGCCGGAGTATGTGTTTGTGACTTCTTATGGCAGCGATGTCGTCATGGCAAAACAACATCTGCTCAAAGACCCGCTCTGGGCTGAAATGGCGGCTGTCAGACAGGGCAAACTTTATGCTTTTCCCGAAGACTTTGTCTGCTGGGATCAGCCTGATTCTCGCTGGATTCTTGGCCTTTGCTGGCTTTCTGCGATGTTGTGGCCCGAAATTCCTGAGCTCAGAACCGATATGCATGAGCTGTATCAGAGCTTTTTCGCACTTTACGGGTTGACTCCTGAGCAGATCAAAACGATCGATATACGCGGAGATTACTTTTGACTCAGGCGTCAGAGATTAATCCGGTGCGGCGAGCCCGCCTGTTATTTGTCGGGCTGACAGCGGCACTGCTGCTGATCTTTGTGTTGTCGCTGCTCGCTGGTCGTTATCCGAGTCCCGGACTGCTCAGCCTCGAGCAGGTGCAGAACGATCAGATGGCACACAACATCGTTTTTCGCATGCGTCTGCCACGTGCTCTTCTGGCTGTTGCGGTTGGCATGAGTCTCGCGGCCGCCGGCACCGTCATGCAGATGATTTTTGGCAACCCTCTCGTTGATCCCGGTTTTCTTGGGGTCTCACAGGGTGCCGCTTTTGGTGCCGGTCTCAGTATCGTCTTTTTTGGCAGCTCGCCCTGGATGATTCAGGCTTCGGCCGCATTCTTTGCCTGTCTTGGCCTTGTCATCTCATATTTTGTCGCCTGGAAAATTCGCTATGGTTCCTGGGTGCTGCGCCTGATTCTTGCGGGAATCTGTGTCTCAGCGATATTTACTTCGCTGCTCGGCATCACCAAATATGCGGCCGACCCGACTACGCAACTGGCAGAACTGACTTTCTGGCTGCTCGGCGGCCTGTCGGCGATCACCTGGCAGGAAGTCAAAATCGTTGTGCCACTTGTGCTGCTCTGTCTCGTCGGTCTGCTGCTGTTCCGCTGGCGCCTCAATATTCTCGCTCTCAAAGACTCTACCGCATTTTCGCTGGGCGTTTCGACCACCCGCGAACGCGCTTTTATTCTCGCGCTGGCTGTTATCGCTACCGCCGCGGTTACCGCTGTCAGCGGCCTGATTGCCTGGGTCGGACTGATCATGCCCCATCTGGCCCGGCGTCTGTTTGGCGCTGATGCCCGCTTCGCACTGCCAGGCAGTATGCTGCTGGGTGCACTGTCTGTCCTGATCTGCGACAGCCTGAGCCGAGTTCCTTTTGCCGCTGAGATTCCGCTCGGCATAGTTACCTCGCTGTTCGGCGCCTTGTTCTTTATGGTGCTGATGATGAGTGGTTCTGTTGGAGTTAAGAAGTGAGCGAAGCAATTCTTGAATTTAACCGTCTGAATTTTGCCTATCAAAAAGGCTCGCCGCTGGTGCTCGAAGGGTTTTCGATGCAGATCGACCGCGGCGGCGTTGTTGCCGTTCTCGGCCCGAACGGCACCGGCAAAACCACCATGCTCATGCTCGCTTTGGGCTGGCTTTCGCCGGATGCCGGGCAGGTAAAGCTTCTGGGCCGCCCGCTCGATGCTTACTCCCGTCGCGAACTTGGTCAGATCGCCAGCCTGGTTCCGCAGTTTGAGCCGACTTTTTTCGATTTCAGCCTGCTCGATTTTGCTTTGCTTGGTCGCGCACCCTATCTCGGCAGCTTTTCGATGCCGTCAGCCGAAGATTACGATATCGCCAGACAGGCCCTGACCAAGGTCGGAATGGCCGAAAAGGCAACGCGCTCGGTAATGAATATCAGCGGCGGAGAACACCAGCTTGTGCTGTTGGCGCGTTCGCTCGCCCAACAGACCGAGCTGCTGCTGCTCGATGAGCCGACTTCTCATCTCGACATTAAAAATAAATCACGCCTGCTTGCGATTTTGCGCGAACTCGTCGCCGAAGGCAAAACCATCATCTTTACTACGCACGAGCCCGATGTCGCGGCAATGATCGCGACTTCAGTGGTCATGGTCAAGGGCGGCAGGGTGCTGCACGCCGGCCCGGTCGCCGAGGTAATGACCGGTGCCAATCTTACCGAAATCTACGATACCCGCATCGAAGCCGGCGAATACGCCTCCCGCCAAGTTTTCTTCTGGGACTGATATTCCCTCTTGAGGCAGAGGGCGGTTTGGTGTATAGTCTGCAGGTCACACCTGAATATGAAACCCAGATCACCTGAATATACCGCTCATTACGCCGAGTGTAAAAAACGCTTCTCTGAACTGACAGAGTCAGATCAGCTCATGGTCGAGCTTCTGGCGTTTTATTACACCAGAACCAACGCTGCCGATCTCGCGCGCATGCTCAGGCAGCTTTTTGCAAATACCGGTAACAACTACACTTTTACGACACAGGTCGTTATGAACATCTTCGGCGGGCTGTCGCAGAAGGGTTTCGTCATTATTGACGGCGAAGCGATCAGCTGTCATGATGAGTATCTCGACGTCGCCTGCCGCAACGCGGTTTTGCGCAAGCATGTCATGCCGGTTCTCAATGCGATCAAAGGCGTGCTCAAGGCCAGCTATTTTGCGCCCGGGCAGGCGGTTTCGCTGCAGTATTATTCAGAGATCCGCCGCCTGCGCCTGGATCTGTTCAGCGGCAGTATTTTCATGCTGCCCGAGCATGTTTCAGGGCGGGCCGCCGATCCTGATGATGCTCTTCTCGGTATGCCGCTTTTCTGTGCCGCCATGTTTCCATTCGAGGCCGACTGGTTCGAATGTCTGCCGGTAATCTGCCAGACCAGCATTTTTCGCACGGCCATGCAGTTTACCAGAGTATATTTTGTTGATTTCCCCGGGCTGGTCAAATATTTTTGTGACCGGCGCTGGCTCAAATCAGATGCTTTCTGGCGCTTTGGCGCTCTGCCGATGGCAGAATACCAGCTGTTGAAAGGCGACTTCGAACTGGCTCTGCTCTATGCTGAAATGTCGCAGGAGCCAGAAGCCGGCGCGATTACTGCTGCTGTCGAACTGTTGCAGGGTAATACGGCTGGTGCTCTCGATCTTTTTGCCCGCGCGATAAGAGCAAACCGCAAATCGCATGGCCGCAACGGTGGCTGTTTTGACCATCTCGGCGATTTTTTCTATCTGGTGGCTCTGCTTGCCGAAAACACCCCGGCCAGTATTAAAAAGGCCGAAGATCTGGTGGCTATTGCCAGTCGCCAGAATAGCTTCCTTCCCGGGCTTGATCTGCTGATGACGCATCTGCAACGTTTCAGAATCGGTGCCGTCGAGGCTTTTGCCAATTTTGAACAGGCGCTTGGAGCTTATCATACGCCTCTTCGCAGCTGGTTGGCAATTTTTGTGTTCAGCTGGGTGAATGGTTGCGATGCCAGGCTTTTGCCTGCGATTAGTTCGGTGACAGAGATTGCCGGACCTGAAGGCCTGAGTTTGCCTTATTGCGAATGTCAGAGAATGCGCGCTGAACTTGGCGAAAAACTTACGAACTCTGAACGCAAGCTGTTGGCAGAATGGGCAAAGTCGGGATGCGTGCCAGTTTCGCACCTGCTTGAAGCACGTGCCCAGTGGCAGATCGTGCTCGATTCTCTTAAAAATGTTCTGGTACCAGACGCCGGCACAGATGAGCCAGATCGTATGCTGACCTGGGGCGTTTCTTACAGTCTTTCCGGGGCAGAATTCGACTCGTTTCTGATCGAGCCTCGTGAAAAAATTCGTCTCAAATCCGGGCGCTGGTCAGCGGGCAAGCTTCTCGACATCAATACCTTCAATCGCGAAAACCCCGATTTTCCAGAGCATTTCACCGAGCATGACCGCCGCCTGGTCAGGCATTTCATGCACCATCGCAGCCGAACGCTGTCATCTTACGACCGCGGTTTCAATGAGGCATTGCTGCTGCTGGCCGGGCACCCGCATATCTATGCTAATGAAGGCAGGGAACATGTACAGATCGAAACCGGTGAGCCAATGCTTGTGGTTAACGAGATTGCCGGACATTACGAAATGCGTTTTCAACCCGAATATAATGGTCGCGAGATAATTATTATCGAAGAATCTGAAAGTGTTTTGCGCGTCTACAGTTTCAGCGACCTGCAGATCAGGGCGGCAAAGCTTCTGAAGGCTTCCAGTCAGTTTCCCGTTGCAGCTAAGGACCAGCTGACGTCTGCGGTGACCGCTCTTTCGCGTCGCATGCCTGTGCATTCGAATATTGAAGGAACCGAGACTCTGACTGCAGTTGAAACCGTGCCGTGCTGCGAAGAGCTGTTTTTGCAGCTGCAACCGGTTGGTGAGGGACTCTCGCTCAAGGTGCGGGTGCGCCCGTTCGGCAGTCACGGCCCGGCCATGTTGCCGGCACAGGGAATGCATGAGGTCTACACCCGTCAGGAAAATCGCAAACTGCATACTGCCCGCGATTTTTTGTCTGAATCGCAGCATATTGAAGAGCTGGCAGCCCGTGTTCCGATGCTTTACGGTATCAATACCGAGCACCCCGAGGTTGTCTTTGCTGACCCTGAACCAGCGCTTGAATTGCTGTTGCAGCTCAACGATGTTCCCGGAATCAACATTGAATGGCCTGAAAAAGCTGGTGCCAAGAGAGTGCGCACGGTGTCGTTCGACCGTCTGCGCATGCGTATCGAAGGCTCGCAAAACTGGTTTTCTCTCGATGGCCAGCTTCGTATCGACGAGAATGAGGTCGTCGGTCTGCAGAAACTGCTGCAACTTTATGCCGCCGGAGGCAGCCGGTTCGTGCAGATTGGCGAAGGCGAATTCATCGCTTTGACCGAAGACTTCAGACGACGACTCAATGATATCTACAGCTTCAGCGAGAGCCAGCACGGGCAATTGCGCGTGCATCAACTGGCCATTCCGGCTCTTGAAGATGCGCTTGCCGATCAGCCCAACATCGTTTTCGATGAACGCTGGCGCAAGGTTCTGCAGCGGCTGAAAAATGCCGACAAGCTCGAATTTTCTGTGCCTACAACACTGACCGCAGATTTGCGCGAATATCAGATAGAAGCTTTTCGCTGGCTCTGCCGCATGGACTATCTCGGCATGGGTGCCTGTCTCGCCGATGATATGGGTCTGGGCAAAACTGTCGAAGCACTGGCACTGCTGGTGCACAAAGCGGCAAAGGGCCCGGCACTGGTCGTCGCACCGACTTCGGTGTGCATGAACTGGTTTGAAGAGGCGCATCGTTTTGCGCCAACACTCAATCCGGTCATTTTTGCCCAGTCGCAGCGCCGTGAAACTCTGGCCGCTCTCGGTGCCTTTGATCTGGTGATCTGCAGTTACGGCATCATGCAGCGCGAAATCGAGATGCTTGCAGAAATCAAATGGGAAACAGTTATCCTCGACGAGGCGCAGGCCATCAAAAACATGGCCACAGTCAGATCGAAGGCAGCCATGGCGTTGCAGGGTAATTTCCGGCTGATCATGACCGGAACTCCGATTGAAAACCATCTCGGCGAACTCTGGAACCTTTTTCGTTTCATCAACCCCGGACTGCTTGGCTCGGTAGAAAGCTTCAACGCGCGCTTTGCCAACCCGATTCAGAGCGGCGGTGACAAATTTGTGCAGCGTCAGCTCAAGCGTCTGTTGCAGCCTTTTGTCATGCGGCGCACCAAAAATCAGGTGTTGCAGGATCTGCCGCCGCGCACCGAAATCATGCTGCGAGTAGAGCTGAGCAAAGACGAAACGGCCCTTTATGAAAGCATGCGTCGGCAGGCGGTCAGCCGTCTATCAGATATCGACGCCGGTGTCGGCCAGAAGCATATCATGATTCTGGCTGAGTTGATGAAGCTGCGCCGACTCTGCTGTAACCCTTCTCTTGTTGCGCCTGAGCTCGATATCGCCAGTTCCAAGCTCTCGCTTTTCGAGTCGATCGTCGATGAGCTTCTCGAAAACCGCCATAAGGCCCTGGTTTTCAGCCAGTTTGTCGATCACCTGACCATAGTCAGAGAACTGCTTGATAACAAGGGCATCAAATACCAGTATCTCGACGGCTCGACCCCCGCGCGCACCCGCACCCGCTCGATCAAAGATTTTCAGGCCGGCGAGGGCGACCTGTTTCTGATCAGTCTCAAAGCCGGCGGGCTCGGGCTAAACCTGACCGCAGCCGATTACGTGATTCATCTCGACCCTTGGTGGAACCCGGCCGTCGAAGACCAGGCCTCCGATCGCGCGCACCGCATCGGTCAGCAGCGCCCGGTCACTATTTACCGGCTGATCACCAGTCGCACTATTGAAGAAAAGATCGTCGCGCTGCACCACAAAAAGCGTGAGCTTGCCGACAGCCTGCTCGAAGGAAGCGATATGGCCGGCCGCGTTACCACCGCTGAATTGCTCGCCCTGCTTCGAGAAACTTCCCTGAGCTGATTTTCAGGCCATTATCAGCCAGAATCCGCAGATTTCCCAGATCCCATTCGTGTCATTCTGCGCGAAGCCGCCAGGCTTAGTCGCATAATCCACAAGCGTTTTCTATACAAAAGCTCATTGAATATTTCAGGCGCGAAGTCGGTTTGCTTTTTCGTAAGCTTGTGAGCGAAGCGAATCGCTGAAGAAAAAGCATTCCGACTGAGCAGCCGACCCAGAATGAGAATTATTCATTGAGCTCTTATATAAGATCCCTGGTCAGAAAAACTTTTCTGGCGGCGGGTGGTATATTATTGGATAATCGCAAATAGTCGGAGTGTGAATTATGAAAAA
>Ga0209096_1003109_pt1 | contig 14887 bp, 13 predicted proteins | sample AD_UKC034_MetaG_FD_184407 | JGI IMG/M metagenome (GOLD analysis project Ga0209096, IMG submission 184407) | Active sludge microbial communities of municipal wastewater-treating anaerobic digesters from USA - AD_UKC034_MetaG (SPAdes) (version 2) | ecosystem: Engineered > Bioreactor > Anaerobic >... | reverse complement strand
CGGAGAGGAGGCTGACGGACTTGCCGCAGCCTGACTCGCCGACGATGCCGAGGGTTTCGCCCTCGTTGACGAAGAAGGAGACGCCGTCGACGGCCTTGACCACCCCGTCCTGGGTGTGGAACTCGGTACGTAACCCTTTGACTTCCAGCAGTGGCATGTCTTGTTCTCCTGGGTGCCGGCTTTGCGGGAAGCAGATCGGGCACCCTGCGTCAAGGCGCGGGCCAACCCCCATCGGTTCGTGGACGAATCAGCTGCCAGTCCCTTCCGCACGATGGGAAGCGAGCTCCTGGATCTTCTTGCAGACCTCTGCCCCCATAGCACCGGTCGATGAGGTTCCACCTAGATCGGGCGTTCGGACTGCACCTTCGCGAAGCACAGCCTCAATAGCACTCCGGACCAACCGCGCAGCCAGCGTTTCGCCCAAGAACTCGAGCATCAGTCCTGCGGCTGCGATAGAACCAATAGGATTGGCTAACCCGCGGCCGGCTATGTCCGGTGCCGAGCCGTGAATCGGCTCGAACATGGAGGGGAATTGGCGCTCTGGGTTGAGGTTGGCGCCAGGAGCCAGGCCGATTCCCCCAACGGTGGCGGCACCTAGGTCAGAGAGGATGTCGCCGAAGAGATTGCTGGCGACAATGACATCGAAGTGGCCGGGTTTTGTCACCAGGTGCATGCTTAACGCATCGACGTGCACTCGCTCGGTGGACACATCAGCGAACTTCTCGCTCGTCTCCTCGAATACCTCATCCCAGAAAACCATTGAGTGGTTCAGGGCGTTAGACTTTGTGGCGCTCGTCACCAGTTTCTTTCCATTGCGTCGGCGGGCCAACTGAAAGGCGTAGCGCATGACCCGCTGCACGCCCTCGCGGGTGAAGATGCTCGTCTGAGTCGCCAACTCGGACGGGTGCCCTTTGTGAATTCGCCCACCCACGCCGGCATACTCTCCTTCAGTGTTTTCCCGCACAATCACGTAATCGATCTCACCGGCAATCCGAAGTGGCGACTGCACTCCGGGAATGAGCGTTATTGGGCGGACATTGACGTACTGCTCAAACGCCTTCCGCACCGGCTGGACCAGCCCCCACGACATGATACGGTCGGGTACGCGAGCAGGGTCACCCACCGCGCCGAGGTAGATTGCCTCGTACCTGGAAAGCGTGTCCAGGCCGTCCGAGGGCATCACCTGTCCGAATTGCCGATAGTACTCGCTACCCCACGCGAACGAGTCCCACTCCAAGTCCACCGCCAGGACTCGGCGAATGGTGCCTAGAACGCCCAGACCTTCCCGGATCACTTCCGGCCCGACGTTGTCGCCCGGTATTACGGCCACGCGATGCCCAGTCAAGATTCGCCTCCTGCTGCCGTACCCATCAGCGATGCAGGGTACAGCGGAACTTGTACCGATCGCTTCGGTACAGGGCCTCAAAGTACGCCACCTTGCGCCCCAGTTCATCGTGGACAGTCACTTTGGACAGCAGCACCGGGCTCCCTGCCCGGATCTTGAGAATTCGTGCATCCGCGCCCGACACCGCGACCGCTTCGAGCGTCTTGTCTGCCGAGGGCCACCGCACTCCGAGTTTTCGTTCAACCACCGAGAAGATCGACTCAGTGACCAGTTCCGCGGGTGAACAGACGAATTCCTGGCCGAGCCTGAAGTAGCCGGAAGCGAGCGAGATAGGCACACCACCAGCGCTGATCAAGCGCTTGAAGAAGAGGGCGAGCTCGTGCTGGTCCCATGTCAGCAAGTCCGCGATGTGCCAGGGCACACTCTTCCACTCACACTCCAGAATCTCGGACGTGGCCGCAAAGCCCTGTTCGGCCAGGTCCTCAAAAAGACCGCCCAGTTTCCCACTTGCATCTTGGACTCGGTATGGCAGCACAAAGGAACCGCGGCCGCTCTTGCGCGTGATGAGCCCCGCTGTAGCCATGTCACTCAAGGCCCGCCTCACGGTGACCCGGCTCACCCCATACTTCGCCTCAAGGTCCTTCTCGGTGGGCAATGCGTCTCCAGCTCGGAGTTCGCCGCTCTGCATCTGTGCTTGCAGTATCTGCTTCAACTGGTGATATAGCGGCATTGGACTGCTATGGTCGATCGATCTGAGACTCTGAGGAGGGGCAACCTCTGGCATGGTTCACTTAGCCTCACTCTCCAGCTACCTGGCTGGCTCGATGATACGTCTGGTCCATGGTGTAGCTTCTCACCAGCGCGAGTCCGAAGAAGATCCTAGGTACGACCCCACTGCTCGTCATCGGGGTCCTAGAAGACTGCTCCAGTCCTTCACCATCTCCTCGTCAAGGCCCACCCGGACAAGCGTCTCGGCTGTAGGAACTCCGGTATTGACATCCCAACCCACGGCTCGGTAGAAGTCATCCTTGAGGGCCTCCAGGGGCACCGTAGACCCACTCCGAGGCCCATCCGGAAGCGGTTCCTCCAGAAGCCTTCTGGGGAGACGGTCCCAGGTTCGGTCAAACCCTTCGCGGACATTCAGAAGCCGTTCCAGGTTCAGGACCCTCTCGCCGAGGCTCTCCAAATCGTGCGGCTGGAGTTGCTGACCAGTAACAGCCGCCAGTAGTTCAGCAACCAGGTCTAGGCCAAAGTACATCTCGGAGAAAGAACACTGAATGGCTGAGTCCAGGGCAATTCGCCTGATAGCTGTTCCGCGTACAAAGTCGCCCTTGCCTTCCACCTCGATTGCGTCATCGCTGTTCCACTCTACCTTCGCGGGAAGCCCCAAATCGTGGTGGCAGCCGCCCCGGGGGCTGATGGCATACTGCAGGGCCTGGCCATAGGCTGCGCGACAGCCCCATCCCCCGAAATCTAGGCCCCTGGAGTGCATTGCAAAGTCCTCCGAGCCCTGCCCGACAAAGGCGGCGCAGCGCATGATCCCCTCCGCCATGACGTCGCCGAATCCCGTCCTTGTTGCGGTCATTCCAAGTGCGACCTCGACCGCCCGATGGTCGCCGAATTCCAGCTCCAGGCCGCCTGTGCCGCCAGGGGTCAACAGCCCTCGCTCGAAGCACTCCATGAGAAACGCCATGGTGCCGCCCGCGCTGATGGTGTCTAGGCCCAACTCGTCACAGACCCGATCCAGTTTCACCACAGCATCAAATCGATCGATCCCGCAGTTAGCCCCGAGGGCGTAAATTGTCTCGTAATCCGGTCCCTCGCTGGAGACTCCCCCATACTCGCCTGAGTCGATGTGATAGGTCTTCGCACATGGAGCGGGGCAGAACGGAGCGCACGGGTGGGATTCCGAGTTCCACTTGCCGCCGAACGACGTAGGGCAGATATTCTCGAAACCCTCGAAGCTTCCCCGTTGCCAGTTGCGGGAGGGCAGCATGCCTTTTGCCTGGAGGTTCGCCATACTTGTCGCGGTGCCGTAGGCACGCCTTTGAGTGCGCCAGTGTTGGCCAGAAGCCACCGCCCGCGCCGCTGCCCGTCGCGCCGACCGATACTGCTCGCGGTCGGCGATTGGCGGTTCGCCCGAGCCAGCCACGACAACGGCTTTCAGCTTCTTGGCACCCATAACCGCCCCGGCCCCACCTCGTCCAAACGATCTCTTGCGCGGCAACTCAGTCATGACGGCCGCGTAGCGGACCAGGTTCTCGCCCGCCGGACCGATGACCGCTACCCCTGGGTCCCGTGCGACGTGCGCTACAGCCACCTGCTGCAGGGCCTCTGTCACTGGCAAGCCCCACAAGGCCGCAGCCTCCACAAAGTCGACCTCGTGGTCACGAACTCGTACTAGCACCGGGCGCTGACTGGCCCCAAGTATCGCCAGTGCCCAGTACCCGCAACGTTTCAGCTGGTGTCCCAGCATGCCGCCTGCCACGCTGAACAGGTAGCCTCCTGTCAGGGGAGACTTTGTGGTGAGGACGGTCCGCGAGCTGAATGGAGAGGAGGTACCCTGAAGGGCTCCAGCGGAAAACAGAAGTACGTTCGACTCGCCTAGGGCGTCAGTGCCTCCGGTGAGGTAGCGGGCAAGCAAGCGCGCCCCAAGTCCCCGTCCTCCGAGGTAGAGCTGTAAGAACTTCTCGTCGAGACTCTCCACGCGGTACGTCCTTGCCGACAAGTCCACGACCAGGAGCTGTGCCGAGTCTACCATAATCCTCTCACTGTCACAACCGTGTATCCTGCCCTGTTGCGCCCCGGGGCCCGCGGGCGCGTTCGAGACCGGTGGGGCGGCACCTCTCCAGTACCGCAAACAGCAACGCAAGGTGTCCGGTTAGCTAGGCAGACCGCATTCTGGGGTCCAGAATGTCCCTCAGTCCGTCCCCCAACAGGTTGAAGCCCAAGACCGTCAGGCTGATTGCCAGGCCGGGCGCTACTCCCATCCAGGGCGCAATGAGGATGTAGCGATAGGCATCGGCCAGCATATTCCCCCAGGTGGCCTCCGGCGGTCGAATCCCAAGTCCAAGGAAGCTGATAGCAGCTTCCGCTGTGATAGCGGCCGCAATCGACAGCGAAGCGACAACCACGATACTCGTGAGGCAGTTCGGCAGCACATGTCTCAGGAAGACCCTGATTCGGGTCTGCCCGACTGCTTGGGCAGCCAGGACATAATCTGACCGCACTGCGGTCAGAACGGCCCCTCTTGACACCCGTGCAAAAATCGGAATCCGGAGGATGGCGAGTATCACCACAACATTGCCGGGTTCCGGCCCCAGCGCCGCCGCCAGAACGATGGCCAGCACGATGTAGGGAAACGACATCAGGACATCTACTGCCCGCATGCAGACATCATCCAGCCACCCCCCCACAAACCCCGCAACGGAACCCAGGCCCACACCTATGACAAGTCCGAGCCCGATCGAGATCGCCCCGAGCAACAGAGAGACCTTGGCACCGCTGATCATGCGGCTCAAGAGGTCCCGTCCAAATTGATCGGTCCCAAGCAAGTGCGCGCGGCTAGGCAGATCGAGTTTCTGCGTTGGGTTGACCTCGTTGGGATCGAAGGGCATCAGAGGGCTACCCGCCGCTGCAAACGCAACCACGAAGATGATGAGGCATAGTCCGATTAGAGTCACCTTGTTGCGGGTCAGGATCTTCCAGGTCTTGCGCCATCCTCTATCGGCCGCGTGGAACTGCTGCCCGACCCCTGTAGGCAGGGAGCGCACGGCCGGCAAACGGGGCTTTACCTCAACACTCATTGTCTCGCCTTCCCACTGCCCGAATAGCTCCGGGGCCTAGTAGCGGATGCGCGGATCGACGACCGAGTAGATGATGTCGACGAGCAGATTTATTGCTACGAACGACACACTGATCACCAGGATCGAGCCCTGGATCAGCGGAAAGTCGCGCCGGTAGATGCTTTGTATCAGCAGGCTGCCCAGCCCAGGCAGGCCAAACACGTACTCCGTCAAGACAGCACCACTGAGCAACACACCGAATTGCGTCCCGACCACCGTGATGATTGGGATCAGAGCGTTCCTCAGTGCATGTCTGATGTGCACCGTGCGCGGCGCAAGGCCTTTGGCGTGGGCTGTGCGTATGTAGTCCTGCTGCAGCACCTCAAGCATCTCTGACCGGGTGATGCGTGTCATGAGCGCCGTCTGGGCGGCACCCAGCGCCAGAGAGGGCAAGATGAGCGCCTTCGCGCCGTGCTGTGCCATGCCGCCCCCAGCAGGCAGGATCCTCAGCGTCACGCTGAATAGCAGGATCATCAGTATGCCAAGCCAGAACACCGGCAAGGTCACACCGGTGACAGCAAACACCCGGACGAAGTTGTCTATCGCCGTGTCCTTGCGGGTGGCACTGACGATCCCCAGAGGGATGGCCACGATCAGGGAGAGAGCCATCGTCAGTAACGCCAGGACCGCCGTGGTGGGCAAGCGGCTCAGTATCACTGCTGCGACGGACTCCTTGGTCAGGATGCTCTTGCCAAGATCACCACGTAGGACCCTGCCAATCCACTTGAGATACTGAAGTGCAACCGGCTCGTCAAGGCCCAGCTCAAGCCTTATCTGCTCCCTGAGCGCCACGTTCGAGTACTCATCGCCCAAGATAGTCGCCACCGGGTCACCGGGCGCGATGTGCAGCACCGCGAACACCAGTATGGTTACACCCAACAGCACCGGAACGGCGAGTGCAATCCTGCGCACCGTATAGCGTACCATGTTCCCCACCCCCGGAGTTGAGGCTTATCTCCGCAGTTTCTCGGACTGAGCGGCTACTTGGCAGGTCGTCACTTGAGCTCACCTGTGACCTCGCCCATCCAGAAGAGAGGCCAACCGGGCGGGCAGTAGGGATAGGTGCGCATGCCCATCACCCAACCATCAATCGGCGCAGTAACCCTCTCGACCAGTTCGCCCAAGGGACTAAAGAGCTGGGCAAGCGGCGTGCCCTCTTTGACAAAAGTCCGTAGCGTGAGGGCAGGTTCAGGCACTATTATCCCTGCCCTGCTGCTCCGCACTGCCCTCTGGCGGACCAACACCCACGACTTTGCGCGTGTCGGAGCACCGTCGATCATACCGACGGTACGCATCACATTCGTGAGGCCCCCCACCACGACATCTACGTTGCGGTCAAAGCGGGTGCGAAACCGATCGGCCGCCCCGGCAACCTCGACGGTGATCGCTGCCACACCGCGAGCGTTGAGGGCAGACGTGCAATTCCCGGTGAGTGGTGCCCTCTCCCCGCCTTGCTGCCACAGGATGTCCCACTCTTCCCCAAGTGACTGAGCCAGCTTCACTGAGCCGTCGGCCTGACCGCAAACCCCCTGCGGTGACCAATACAGGTAGGAGGCCCCGCTGTGTAAGGAGACGGAGTAATCTGCTCGGCCTGCGATCAGGTTCATGTGGATGGCGGCTGTCCGCTGGGCCATATTGCCCTCCGGGTCGCCGGGGAAGAGCCTATTGAGATCGGAACTCCAGTGCTCAAACGGGTTACCACGTTGCATGGCCTCAAATGCGGGGATGTTGAGGACGGGGACACAAAGCAATGTCCCCCGGAGTCTTGACGGCTCGATGCCCTGTAGCAGACGTAGGATGGCGGCAGTGCCCTCGTGCTCATCGCCGTGACAGCATGCATCGATCGAAAGCACGGGGCCAGCGTCGACTCCGTGCACAACGATGACAGGGATCCCCAGGGGGGTGCCGTCCAGCCGCGTGGCTACCTGGACGTAGCCCCGAGACGTCGACCCGGGTTCCGCCGAGATCTGACCAACGACAAAGGGCCCGCGATTGGTATTCATACCTCGCCTCCTCGAATAGACAGATTGAGGGCTAGCCTTCGTGAGCCAGCCGCACTAGATTACCGGTGGTCTGCAGCGTTCATGACCTCACGTAGCGTCTATCCAGCTCCAGCATCTCTGACAGCCCGACCTTTTCGTACAACTCGTGGTAGTTCATCATGCGCGACCTATAGGGCTCGTCGCTTCCCTCACGCCTTAACTGCTCCAGGTAGCTATTCAGCGCCTTGGCAGCTGCCTCGAGTGGCGAGAGCGCGTAGATCACAACGCGAAACCCCATTTGCTCCAGCTCTGCAGCGTTCCTGCTCGCAAACTTGGCACCAATGGAAACGTGCGTCATGAGTGGAGCGTGAATGTCCCTTGCGGTTGCGCGCAGCTCGTCTTCGGACTCCAGCCCGTAGACCAGCACCATGTCAGCACCGGCTTCGCGAAAAGCGTTGCCCCGATCAATGACTTCCGCCAGTCCGCGCGTCTCCCGCGCGTCGGTGCGTGCTATGACCACAAAGTCCTCACTCCTCCGCGCGTCCACCGCCGCCTTGATCTTCCCGACCATCTCACCGATACTCACAACCAACTTGCCCGACATCAACCCGCACTTCTTCGGAAAGACCTGGTCCTCGAGGTGCAGGCCGGCTACGCCGGCGCCCTCGAATTCGCGCACCGTTCGATAGACGTTGACTGCATTCCCATAGCCCGTGTCAGCGTCGGCGATGATAGGGATGCTGGTAACGGCGGCCATCCTCTGCAGTTGACCAACCACTTCAGTCATCGTGACCAGGCCAACATCCGGGTACCCCAGAACGCACGACATGCCCGCACCCGTAGCCTCAATCGCCTCAAATCCACACAACTCCACCATTCGGGCGCTCAGCGCATCGTAGGCACCCGGCACTACCACGATCCTATCGCCCTCGATCAACTGCCTGAGTCTGCGACACTTGTTCATCCTGTGTAACTCCTCAACCTGCTCGGAACGAGCCATCAGCCTCTTCTGCACTCCAGCCCAAGGCCTTCGTTTCCCTCAGGCTCGCTAGGGGATGCAGGCTCCGGCCATCAGCGGATCACTGCATCCCCTAGCCACGGGTCTCGTTGCCGGGCTCTAGTCCCGGTCCAGCCACACTCGCGACATTGAGAAGGCATCTGTTCCCTGCACGTGCAGGTTCCGCACTGCGGGTCCGGTTATTTGGCAATTGTCCTTGAATGCAATGCGAACGCGCGGTGCGTCCTCGGTGAGCAGGTCCACCACCTGCCGGTAGAGCCGGTACGCCTCGTCTGGGCCGGAGATCCTGGCCTTGAGGAGCATCTCCTCAACTTCCGGGTTCTGGTAGCCACCCGGTTGATTGTAGCGACTCGTGTTCAACGAACCTTTCGCACCAAATTGCTTCCACATGTAGTCATCCGTAATGGTGCTCGGAAGGATGTACCGGCTGATGTCCGCTTTCCAGTCGTCAGTCAGCCGAAATGCTACCAGAGTCGCCGACTCCATCGGTCGCAGTTCAAGCTTGACCCCGATCTCGGCCAGTTGGGCCTGAATCAGCACGCCAAGGTCAGCATACTCAGACTCTGCAAGCGAGCAAAGATCGAAGGAAAGTGGGTTGCTGTCGGTGTAGCCTTCGGCTGCCAGCAGAGCCTTTGCCTTTTCAGGATCGTAAGGAACGCCAGGGTAGTTGGGATCGTAGTTCTTGTTCCAGCCGGGGAACATGTCCTTGGCCTCTTGTGCATACGCCCCATAGGCACCCGCCGTCAGTGCCGCTCGGTCCAGACCGTAGAACATGGCCTGGCGAACTGCCTGGCTGTCAAACGGCGGTACCGCGGTGTTGAACGTCAAGAAGACCTGAGGGTTGCCAGGTGCGCACTCAGCCGAGAAGCCGGGGTTCTTGGTGACCAACTCGATCTGGTCCAGTGGCGGCTGAAAGGCCATATCGGCATCGCCTGACATGACGTTCAGGAGCCTAACCGGAGCGTCGGCGACCTTCTTGTAGACGATCGCGTCAAGGTATGGCAGTTCAGGGTTCCAGTAGTCAGGGTTCCGCACGATCTTGACATAGTCGCCTTTGACCCACTCGTCGAACATGAAGGGGCCCGTGCCGACCGCGCCCGTCTCGGTGCCGTAGCCGTCGCCGGCTTTCTCGACGGCATCCTTTGACAGTATCTTGCTGCCCCAGTGATTTACTAGGAGTGACTCGAAATCGTCCCAGGGCGTGAGGAGTTTCACCACAAAGGTGTACTTGTCGGGCGCCTCGATGCTCTCGATCATCGAGCCATACTGCGATGCATAGATGCTGCCTTCCCGTGCGCCGGTGAGGAACTCGAAAGTGAAGAGCACATCCTCGGAATCGAACTCGGTACCGTCGTGGAATCTGACGCCCTTGCGAAGGTTGAAGGTGTATACCGTCTGGTCGGGCGATACGGTCCAAGTCTCGGCCAGCCCGGCAACAGTCTCGCCTGTCTCCAGGTCCTTGTCCAGGAGTCCCTCCTGGATCTGCGCTATAGCAGTGATACCTTCCATTTTAGGGTCGATTCGGGAGTTGAAGTTGAAGGGCTCAACGGCCTGCGCGATTACCAGTGTGCCTCCCCGCACCGGCTCATCTGACTCGGCGGGGACTGGCTCTGGGGTTGGAGTCACCACAACCTGCTTCGTGATGACCACCTCTCTCTCAACCACCTGAGTGACAACTACCTCCTTCTCTACCGCGGTCGCCACACTTGCCGGCGACTCGGTCACCGACCCACAGGCAGCAAGGAGCATCACGACTAGAATGATCGGAACCGTCTTTCGAGCTGTCATTGGTCAACCTCCCATCTGTTGTAGATTGCTATCCCAGTCTTCTCGGAGTCCCTTCCCACGGGAAGTGCATCCAGATCCTTGCTACATCGCCTCCTTTCTCGCACACGCTTTCTATCAGAGCCCGCAGTCTCGCCCCCCCTGCCTGCAGGGCATGCCCGGCAGAGGCGCTTGCCCCTTTAGGAGGAGGGCTCTGGGCGCCTCCCCGGGGTTAAGTCATTTCAGCCTTGTGCCAATGGCGCGGGCCAACTCATCTGGAACATGTGCCACGCCTCCCTTCAGCACCAACTCGGGCCGCCTGAGGTTGTTAATGTCCCCCAGTGGGTCCCCTGCGACAACAAGCAGGTCCGCATACTTACCGGGCTCAATAGTACCCACCTGGTCACTCATCCCCAGGACTTCGGCTCCCAGCTTCGTTGCGGACACAAGTGCCTGCATCGGAGTCATTCCGATCTCAACGAAGAGGCTCAGCTCCATGTTCAGATCGCCCAACGAGTCGACACCGGCGACCATGGTGACCCCAGACTCTAGGATGCGGCGCCAGTGTTTCATCTTCTCTGGCCGGCGACGCCTGACTTCTTCGATAGCCTCCGGATCGCGCCCGTACTCAGCGCCGAGGGACAGGAAAGAGTCGGACGCGACCAATGTCGGCACAATGGGAATACCCCTCTGAGCCAGGAAGCCGGCCGTCTCCCAGTCAAGAAGGCCTGCGTGTTCGATGCAGTCAACGCCTGCCTCGACCGCCATGCGAATTCCTACCGGCGGGTGGCAGTGAATGGTGGTGGTCCTCCCCTGCTTGTGGGCCTCCTCGAAGCCTGCTCTCATCTCCTCCACAGTATACTGGGGAGACCAGGGGAAGTCGCGCACTTTCGAGACCGCCCCCCCACTGCCCATCAGCTTCACAATGTCCGCGCCCTCCAGCAGCATCTCGCGCGCTGCCTTTCTCACTTCGTCAGGGCCATCCGCAACCCGAGTCACGCCCCAGGCATGACCTCCTGTCATCGAGATCATGTTCCGGCAGACTCTCATCCGCGGGCCCAGAATGATGCCCTCCTCGATGGCTGCCTTGAGCGCCACAGCCGCATTTCCCTTTGCACCGAGGTCACGGACAGTCGTTACGCCCTCGCGCAACGAGATCAGGCAGTTCGCCGCTCCGCGTGCCACCAGCCAGTCAGAGTCCTTGGCAACAACTCGGGACTCCCACGACCCGAAGCTCCGCCGCCAGGTGATGTGTTCGTGAGAGTTGATGAGCCCGGGTACGACTGTCTTGCCTGTCGCATCGATCACCATCTCCGCACTCCGAGCCTGCTCGGAGTGCTGCAGATCTGAGCCCTTGGCTACTTCCAGGATCTTCTCGCCCTCAATAAGGATCGATGCGTTCTCCAAAGGACCCTTTCCAGTTCCGTCGATCAGTCGCGCCCCACGGATTAGCTGCAACATTGTGTTCGTCTCCCTTCAGTTCCTTCCAAAATCCACTGTCAACCCTGTTTGACAGACACACTCGCTCGTCCAATTGCTCAGTCACACGGAGGCAAGGAACAGCACATGCCCGAGGCACTCGGTTCCTCACCCAAATAGAGAAGCCACATCGGCACACTCCTCCAGCCTGGAAACCCTCTCGAACAACTCGGCCGCCCTTTCCTCGCCCCAGACGGGATTCACCAAGTCGTAGTACTTGTGGGACAGGGCACCGGGCGAGAGTGGGTTTGCTGGGTGGCCAGAGGGTTGCCGCACGCGCGCCTCGTACCTCGCGTCACCGGTGGTGATTCGCACTGTGGTCTCATATGGCTCTCTGCGGACGAAGTGAGCCTCGGCCTCTGGGTCGAGCACGAATCGTACTTTGCCGGCCAAGGCAGCCGCCTGGGCATCATGAAGGACTTCGGAGGAGAGCCACCGAAGACCCGGGGGAACCCCCAGGGCGGTCAGCGCGAGAACATGGGGCAGGCTGAACTGGCCATCGAGAGGTTCCAGCGGTCGGTTCATAAACGTTCCCACATGAGAGACGGAGGCTACCGTGATCTCGTCAATCTCACCGGGTCCCAGATCGTGCTCGGAGAGTATGGACCTGACTCCGTCCACAGCGGCATGGAGAAATCGACAGCAAGGATAGGGCTTGAAGGACACTCGCATGATCCGCCAATCGCTGCCCAGATCGCGTGTCAACTCCAAGGGCTCGAAACAGTCCGACCCTGCCATGACCCAAAAGCCTCGTTCACCGTCAAGGATCGTCTCCGGTCCCCGGAAGCCCTTTCTGGCCAGCTCCGCGGCGAGAACTCCCTGCCAGCCTGCTACCCCGTAGTTGTTCTTCAGCCAGCTAATGCCCCCGCCATCCTGACTCCCGAACTTCCGGATGGCAGGGACGGGTCCACTCGAGCCAGCAAGCCCAAAGGCATGGGCAGTCTGGTTGTGATCCAGGTGGAGAAGCTTGCTGGCAGAGGCAACGGCGCCAAATACCTGGTAGGTCGAGCTGCCTGCAACTTGGCGCCACCGCCCGGCTGTTGGCCTAATCGCCGAGCCGACCCGCAGACCTACTTCGTATCCCAGTACGATTGCCAGCAGCAGTTCCTGACCGCTTGAATGCGCGTATTCGCCAACTGCCAGAGCGGGAGGGACAACTGTGGCCCCGGGGTGACCCAATTCGGTATCATCGAAGTCCAGGGCATTGGCGTGAGCGCTGTTCACGTGAGTCGCAGCAAGAACGGGAAGGCGCCGTCTGGTACCGAGCACGGTGGAGTGGCCAGGCCCGCCCATAGAGGCCATCACCTCCTCCAGGATCCGGCTTGGCTCCTGCACCGAACCACCGACCGCGCAGGCCACGGAGTCAAGTATCGCTAGTTTCGCCCGCTGTCGAACCTCGGCGGATAGTGAGCTGAATTCGGCATCCGCCAGGAACTGGCACAGATCAAGTGTCAGGCTATCCGAGCCGACTTCACCGCGCCCAGGGCACATCGGCTGAACCTCCACTCTAATTCCAAGGAGCCAGGACGCTCACGCAGCAACTCATGAGCGGCTATCGCCTGCACCGCCTTGGTAAATGTAGTAACATAGTAACATTATGCTGTAGTCACATTCGTCTGTCAAGCCGAGGCCCGCAAAGATCGAAACGGGGGAATTTCGTTAATATTGATCAGGAGCCATGGCTGCTTGCTGCCGCCGTTGCTCGCCTACGATGCCGGGCCAACGGAGTCGGGCTCCACAGCATGGCTTTTCGCAAGGCACTCGCTCGTGGCCTCGCACAGTGAGATCGTCTACCCCTGCGAATTTGCGTGGCGAACTGGATGTTCTGCTCTGGCCGCCCAACATGAAGCGCCGATGCAAGACTGGAAGGCCCGTCAGGCCTCCTTCTGGCCAAGCCGCGCCAGGTCGCAGTACGCGCTGCAAGGCGAAACCTGAACACTCACCCCCCTGAATAGGCAATTGTGACTCGCGAGAGAACCGCGTGGGCCTGCCGAAAAACGCAATCCAACGGGAGCCTGTCCTCCTGAGCAGGAGCCAGGAGAACGGGGCCCCTGCCTCTCAGGTCGAGCCCATGCCGCATCCGTCGGTCGGCCCTACCGGCGACCAAAGGAGGCGCACATGCTCATCGCGTCGCCCGACTAATGCACTGTTGCACCATTGCAGCGTTTTCGGAGGGAGAGACTATCCCTCTGGGAGCCTCCCCCTCGGTCTGCTCTCTCGAGCACCTGCCTGGGCGGTCGGCCACCCGTCCCGCCGGCCAGGGAGCCTCACATTGAGCGATACTGGTATCTCTTTGGCGGATCACCCCCGTCGCCCACGCAATCCCCACTGCTCAGCCCACCCCAGGGCGGTCGTGATAGCATCCTGCGGCTGGCCGCCAATTCTGAGCCTGCGCTCGCAGCTGCAGGCGCGGCGCACACGACGGATGCACCGAACTGGGCACGGCAGCACACACTCGCCCGGTAGGCTCCAGGGTAGACGAGGCATGAGCTGCTTCCACCACCCGCGGCCCTAGGCTGGCGCACCGGAAAGCCACAGGCCAGCGGAGGCCTCTCCAGGTCCTCCCCTCACTGAGGCTTGGTTCTGTGCCGCTGCTCAGGGATGGGCCGGCCACGCCCGCCAGACGCGGTGGATCGCGCACTGGGGTAAGCCGGAGGGTTCTGGGAAGTCATAGTGGGGCATGAGGAGATGGAGGGTTGGTGGCGTTGACTGCAGAGAGAGACCTGACAGGTCGTGAAGACCTGTCGGGTCGAATGCTTCGACGATCCGGTGCTCGCGCAGCTCCTCGGCCGCCTCGCCACTCGTAGAATCGAGGGCCTTCTCCCTTGACTCGGCCGCCGAGGTCAGTGCACCTTGGGGCCCTCGACGACTTCGATCACGCGCGGGGAGTTCACCAGGATCTCGACGCCCCACTTGGGGTGCACCTGGACGACGCCGCGAACGCGGACGTGTTGGCCCTCGTACGATTCGATCTCCATGCCGCTGTCGTACCACTCCGACTGGTAGTTCGGAAAGATCACCAACTTGAAGCCCGAGAAGGGGGGCTCGCGGTACTGCCTGGGCTGGAAGCGCACGAAGTAGGTGCCGGTGTTGGCCGTCTGGTAGACCTCGTGGACGAAAGCCTCCACGAGGACGGCACGGCCGACAAAGTTGGGCACCTCTTCCAGGGTGATCACCTTCTCGCCGGGCATGACCGGCACCTGGGGGCGGACCGGCGGTGCCTCCGGAACAGGGACCCCCACGAAGGTCCCGGGAAGCGTCCGGGTCACGATGGCATCGGGCTTGCCACAGACGCAGCAACGGCCCTGGTTCTGAGCCCTCAGGAATTGATAGGTGGAGAGATGGTAGGCCACCTTGTCGCGGGTGCAGTAGGCGACGGTTTCGCCGGGCTGCAGCGGGGTGTGCTCGAAGGCATCCTCCACCCCGACCAGGTTCGCGACGGCCGAGTCCGCGC
>Ga0209096_1003103_pt1 | contig 14922 bp, 11 predicted proteins | sample AD_UKC034_MetaG_FD_184407 | JGI IMG/M metagenome (GOLD analysis project Ga0209096, IMG submission 184407) | Active sludge microbial communities of municipal wastewater-treating anaerobic digesters from USA - AD_UKC034_MetaG (SPAdes) (version 2) | ecosystem: Engineered > Bioreactor > Anaerobic >... | reverse complement strand
GAAAGTGTATGATACCACGGCTGGATTTAAGTGTTATCAAAGGCGGGTTTTGGAAAAAATTGATTTGAATAAAATTAAATTCATGGGCTATGCATTTCAGATTGAAATGAAATTCGCAGTCTGGAAACTTGGTTTTAAAATTATTGAAGTGCCAATAATATTTACCGACCGTGTGAAAGGAACTTCCAAAATGAGTACCGGTATTTTTGGAGAAGCTTTTTTTGGAGTATTGAAGATGAAAGTGATGAGTTATTTTAGATCTTACGAAAAGGGTAAGTAAACAACTATTGTTTTTTACGTGTAAACCAAATATTCATCACTACTCCTGCTATGATCAGTACAATTCCTCCTAAGGTAGTTGCAGAATAAAGTTCATCAAAGAAAAAGAATCCGGCTACCAGTGCATAGAGAACTCCTATGTAATTAAGAATAGAAACTTCAGCCACAACGCTGGTTTGCAATGCTCTTGTCATATTTATTTGACCCAATTGAGTACTAACACCAATTAGTATAAGCCAAAGCCATTCGCTTCCTTGAGGTATTTTGAAATCAAAAAACATCATTACAAGACCAGCCAATGTTCCAACCAACATAAAGTGATAAACAATTACCATCGGGTGCTCATTATTTTTAAGTGTGCGAATGAGCGTATAAGCAATGGCAGAAAAGAATGCGGATGTTAATCCAATTATCAAAAATAGAATTGATACATCGCTATCGAAACCTTTAATCAGAATTACTCCAGCAAATGAAGTGGCAAAAAATAACCATTGAACGATTTTTACTTTTTCACCAAGTGCAACCCAAGCGACTACAATTGTAAAAATTGGTGAGAGGTATTGTATGGTGACGGCTGTCCCAAGCCTCATGTTTTGCAACGTAACAAAATACAAGTACAATGAAAATGTGCCCACTATGCCACGTGTCCACAAAAGTATATGACGATTTCCCTTTAAAGGAATTCCATCTCTTTTGAGTGCAATGAAACAAAACAATAAAGAGACTGAGCAGCGAAAAAAAACAATTTCACCTGTGGGTAAATGGCTGACCATTTTTGTAAAAATGTTCATGAGTGCAAACCAAGCAGTGCTTTGCAACATAAATTTTACTCCGGCTGGTAAGTTAACAAGCCATTTCATGCATCACAATTCTAATAACAATTGTGTTTAATCCTTGTCACTCTCCAAAAAGGGATATCGATAATCGGTAGCAGGAACAAAAGTTTCTTTTATGGTTCGTGGGCTTACCCATCGAAGCAAATTGATCATGCTGCCTGCCTTGTCATTGGTTCCCGAAGCTCTTGATCCTCCAAAAGGTTGTTGACCTACTACAGCACCCGTACATTTATCATTTATATAGAAGTTTCCAGCAGCATTAACGAGTTTCCTTGTTGCGTACTCAACCGCATAACGATCGTTGCTCATGATAGAGCCTGTTAGTGCATACACACCTGTTTGATCTACCAATTCAACTGTTTTTTCAAACTCAGTATGAGGATACACATAGATGCTCAATACTGGACCAAAGATCTCCTCACACATGGTAACATAACGTGGATTTTTACATAACAACACCGTAGGTTCTATGAAATAGCCTTTGCTTTTGTCAAATTTTCCACCGGCTATTATTTCTACTTCATCGCTTTTCGAAGCGTTTTGAATATAGGATGAAATCTTGTCAAAAGATTTTTCATCAATAACTGCATTTATGAAATTGCTGAAATCTTCCGTTCCACCCATTTTAAAAGTAGAAAGATCATTGATAAGATTCTTTTTTACCTCGGGCCATAAATTGTCTGGTATATAAGCTCTTGAAGCGGCAGAACATTTCTGACCTTGAAATTCAAAAGCAGCTCTTGATAAAGAAGTGCTGACTTCTGCGGTATCGGCTGAAGGGTGGGCTAAAATAAAATCTTTTCCTCCCGTTTCGCCAACAATGCGAGGATAGGAAGCATAGTTTTTTATGTTGCTTCCAATGCTCTCCCACACATTTTGAAAAACTCCTGTGCTTCCTGTAAAATGTATTCCCGCAAACTGAGGATGTGAAAATATCACTTGACCCGTTTCAGGCCCCGGTACATAAATCAGATTTATGACACCAGCGGGTACTCCTGCACGAATGAATATTTCCATTAAAACTTGTGCAGAATATATTTGCGAGAATGCCGGTTTCCAAACTACAACATTGCCCATCATGGCAGCCGAACTGGGCAGGTTACCAGCAATGGCGGTAAAGTTGAAAGGTGTTAAAGCAAATACGAACCCTTCGAGAGGTCTTTGTTCTACGCGGTTCCAAACTCCTTTACTGCTAATGGGTTGTTGCTTATAAATTTCACTCATGTACTGTACATTGAATCGAAGAAAATCAATGATTTCGCAAGCACTGTCAATTTCTGCCTGAAAAGCATTTTTTGATTGACCCAACATAGTTGCTGCATTGAGTTTATAGCGATAAGGCCCTGCAATAAGATCAGCAGCTTTTAAAAAGATTGCAGCTCTTTGTTCCCATGCCATTGAAGCCCATTGCTCTCTTGCTGCTAAAGCTGCATCAATGGCTTGTTTTACATGATCCGCATTTCCTAAATGATAATGACCCAATACATGTTGATGATCATGTGGTGGATGCATGCTTACCTTTTTGTCGGTTCTGATTTCTTTTCCTCCAATGTACATGGGGACATCAATTTGCTTAGATCGTGCTTCTGCTAAAGCTTCTTTAAGTGCTTTTCGTTCTGCACTGCCTGGAGCATAATTTAGTATTGGTTCGTTTATCGCTTGGGGTACATTATAAAATCCGTACATATTTGTTTGAGTTTTTAATTTGTAATGAAGTGTGCAAAGGTAAGAAATTAAGAAGGTTTAAGCGTCTATCCTTATTAATTCAGTCTCAGGCAGATATAAAAGATATAATTCCAATGGTGTAAATCCCGCTTCCATTAGAACCGCTTGATACGTTTTTAATTGTTCATGATGTAGTGGTGATCTTTCGGCATATTTATAATCTATCAACACAAAGCGATCATTGAGCTGAATAATTAAATCAGGTCTAAATATATTTCCATTTGGCATAGCAAATTCTTGTTCAGTAAAAACTCGATCTTTACTTACGGGAATCCATTTTTTGCTTTGCAAAAGTTGAAACGCTTTTTCTGATGCATCAATCACCTCATTCAAGATTGATCTTGGATATTTACTTTTTATCAGAAAGAGGTCTAATGCTTCTTTAAAATTATTTTTTTGAACGCTCAAACTTAGCAAGTGATGCGCAAGTATTCCCGTATTACTGGCATCGAGTTCATGTGCAGATAGAATTCGTTCTTTTTCGCCTATGGTTGATCGAAGAAAAACAAATTCGTTCCAATCTCTGTTTGTTTGAGCGCCAAGTGTAAGCGCCTCTGTCATTTGTATTGGATCTGATGTACTATGTTTATGTTGAACAGTATTACTCACTTCGTCACCTATGTACCAAATTTTCGAATGATCTTCTTCCTTTTCTTTCAAATATTTTAAGGCGCTATTTAACCGTTCCTTTATCAATTGATCGACTCGTTTTACTTCGTTGCTTTTTGAGTTCTTTGATGACGGTTCAATACTATATATGTAAAGCATATTTTCTGCTCGAGTAAAAGCAACATAAAAAGCATTGATCGTATCAATCTGCTGGAGTTTTGACTCGGTGTCATACTCGTTTTTAAACCAAGTATAACTTAAGCTTGACCGATGCAATAAGGGATAGCTTCCTTTTGTTTGTAAAGGAGTGTGTTCTAATTCAACCCACATTTGATGCGCTTTATTTCCAGAACCAACAAATGACTTATCTGTAAAAGGGATAAAGACAATCTTATATTGAAGTCCCTTTGACTTGTGAATGGTACTGATCCGAATGGCATTAATACTTTCAGAACTTTTGATGCAACATTTATCGCTGTCGTGGTTATCATCCCACCATTTCAGAAAAGATTGAATAGAAGTTCCGGCCTGATTCCGGTAAACGTGAATCAAATCAACGAAACGATCGAAATACAAATCGGAAGACAATGTAAAACCCATCAATTCGGCCAACTGCAAAACAGTATCATAAACGGCTTTTTGTTTTTGCGGATGTATTGATTGTTTTAATGGTGAGGGAAGAAAGGAGAGTAACTGTTCCTTTTGTATAGGTTGATTTATTTGATCTAGAGCACTGCTTGAGTTTACATTTTGTTGTAATACAAAACGACAAATACTCGTCAATGCAATCAAATTGTCCTGATCTTGTATGTAGGTTAAGCAGTGCAAAAGAAAAAGAACATGAGGAGCACTGGTCAGCATTAACGAATCGTTTGAAATAATCTGAGTAATTTGATGATCTGCCAATGCAGCTGCTACTTTGTACCCTTCATTTTTTGTATTAACCAAAATGGCCATGTCTTTCAGTTCGTATCCTTTATCTAGTAGCTCTATTATTTTGAAAGATAAGCGACTCAGTAAATATTCTTCAGCAAGTTTTTTCTTTTTTTCTTTTGTAATTTCTTCTTTCTGAACAAATTCAATTTGTACATATCCTTTGTTTTCGGAACTGCGTTTATTGATCTGATGAACATTGCTTGGGGCATAGGCCTGAGTTAATAATGGGGAGTAATCATCCAATGAATTTTCGATTCCACTAAAAAAAGCATTATTAAAATCGACTACATTGGACAAACTGCGATAATTACCATCTAGTGTTTTTTGATTCAAAATGGAATTGAATACACTAAGATCTTTATGGACTTCTGTTGCCATCAGTTCCATATTTCCACCTCTGAAACGGTAGATGGATTGTTTTAGGTCGCCAACCAATAGCAGCGTGCCTCCTTCAGCTAAAGCATTTTCTGCCAATGGTAAAAAGTTTTTCCATTGAATATCAGAAGTGTCTTGAAATTCATCTATAAGTAATGCTTTCAAACGAGCGCCTGTTTTTTCGTAAACTAAACCAACCGCAGCATTGTCCATACTTTTTTGCAAGATTAGCTGAACATCACTCAGCAATAGCTTTTCTTTTTCTTGCCGATATTTTTTCAATCCTTCATCGAGTTGCTTTAGCAAACCACCCAAATACATTTGCGACAGTAAACTGGTATAACTACTATAATCAACGTAATGGTCTTTTGCGAAATCAATTAGTTCTTTGTAAACGGGATGAATTTTTTGGGTTACAATATCTTTTATAGTGGAATGAGTGCCTTTTGTAACTCCTTTTTCTGGTTCATGATAAAACTGCATGATTCTGGAATTATCATTTTCCAAATGACCACAAAATGCGTCAAGGTATAGTTCACTTTTAAGCGCTATACTAACTGCCCCTGATGATTTATTGTTAAAATCATCTACTGTTAGATTGTAGCTAATTAAAGCATTTTGAAATTGAACTTTTTTGGATTGATAATTTTTCTCAATCATATTGAGATTTGCATGGAGCTTTGACTTAAATACATCATTTATATCCAGCAAACGATCAATGCCTTTAACACGTTTGTTTTCACTAAACAGTTGCTGACTTATGTTTTTCAACTCATCATCAATGTCCCATCGTTTATCTTGTTCAAGATTGTTAAGGATAAAATCGGTTAACCACTTTTGCAGATCTTTATTCGACTCACATTCTTCAAAAATATAATTGCGTAAATATTCTTTTATTTCATCGGTGTCTAATTGCAATTCGTATCTTAATGCTACATTCAATTCTCTCGACAGATGGCGTAACAGGTTATAATAAAAACTATCAATGGTGCTGATATTGAGTTTTGAATACTGATGCAAAATGGTATGCAATAAAACTCCAGCCTTCTGCCTTAATTTATTTTCATCACAAGCTAAGGCATCCATTAAATCGCTTAACATATCGTCTGATCCACCGGATGAGATTTTATATAAGTTACTCATCAATCGCTCTTTCATTTCTGAAGTAGCTTTATTCGTAAATGTGATGGCCATGACCGACTCCAGAGAGTAATCATCTGATAGTATCAACTTCAGATACTCTTTTACTAAAGTGTATGTTTTTCCCGAACCTGCCGAAGAACTGTAGATATCAAATCTGCTGTTCAAATCAATTTGTTTTGTTGTAGTAATTGAAAAAGATCAGCTGTCCATAATTCATACATTTTGGCTGAATAATGTAACCCATCACTGCTGAGAAGATCTTCTAAATTATTTCTGGTATAATGGGTAATGTCGAGAAAAGGAACTTTATAACGATCGCAAATTTCTTTTTTACTTTTATTAAATGCATCGATCTCCAAAGCAATTTTATTTCGGTCTTTCCCTTCAGCAAAAGGAGTGCATCCCCAATCGGGGATAGATAATACAACAACATTCTTTTGCTTGGAGAATTGAATGGCTTGTTTCAACAGATTTTCAAATTCGGAGCGATAATTCTCCAAACTTCTTCCCCTATACTGATTGTTTACTCCTATCAGCAAGGTTACGATATCGTAGCATTGATGAATCTTCTCCTCATCAATAGCTTTTTGCAATTCGTCCGTAGTCCAACCGGTAGTGGCAATTATTTTTGGAACATCAAATACCAAACCTTTTTGCAGCAATAGCTGATGAAGTTGGTTTGGAAAATTGTCTTCTAATACTACTAATTCGCCAATGGTATAAGAATCGCCTAAGCAAAGAATAGTTTTTGTACTCATTAAAAAAGAAATTCAAATTAATTGTAAACTCTTAAAACATTGCCTCCATCAAAATAGGTATTGTATGCTCGTAATCCTTGTGAGGAAGGACCGGATAGAACGCTCCCATCAAAAATGGAATAATTGGAATTGCAACAGGAGTCTCTTACAGTAAAATTATCGGATTGTACGAATACGGTTGCGCATGCTTGAGCAGGGTCGTAAGGACAGTTTCTATCGTATGCGGCAAAGTCATCTAAGCCTCTTCTGTAAATTAATAATCCTCTGTTACCTCCATCATGATAGATCCACCCACCAACGGCATTGAGGGGCACATTGGATGGTTGACTTAAGTATAAATATACATCTACGTTGACATCAGGCACATTGCTATCGTTATCTTTTTTACAAGACAAAAAAGAAAAGGCTAAAATGGAAATCGAAAACATCCATCGAGCAAGTGAAATTGATTGTACCATGTTGTAAAATAGTGTATTATGCCTTTTTCGGCTAAAAAAGTGAATTTTAGCTAAATTCTTAAAAAAGCATTGAATTTCAAACAAATAATCATTTGCTTTTTCTTTAAAGTTAAATTAATTTTGGAGGACTTCATAAATAAGAATACCATGAATAAAATTATTCGTTTAGCTTTTGCAGTTCTGATTTTGTGTGCATTCACAACAATAGACACTCAAGCTCAGGATCAGCGTGTAGCCGATCAAAAAGATGCAAGTAAATTGTATTTCAAAGGTAAGAAAGGTGGAACTGCCACCCGATATCAAGATTTTACTTTTGAAATGCTTAATACCGGAAATGATTTTGAATTTAGTGTTAGCAATGCTGCTGAGGAATCAGTAACAGATGTTGTTAAATCAGAAATTATTTTTGTTTATCCTGATAATACAATGGATAGAATTGAAAATGCTGAAATGACAGAAGGTAATGTAAAAGCTTCCATCCCTGAGGGCAAGAGTTTTTATATGTGTGCCGTTATTATGACATTGAGTAATGGTGAAATGATTTCTGCTCGCTTTGCTGAACCTTCGTTGATCAAATAAATTTAGTTTTAAATACGTTAAGGCCTTTGTCGAGAAAATGACAAAGGCTTTTTTATTTTTATGATGAAGCGAAAATTTATAATCCTGCTTTTGATATTGCTACCTTCTGCTATGGTACTTGGGCAAGATGCCAAGCCAACCAAAGCACAGAAAAAAGCTGCACAGAAAAAAGAAGTGCAAAAAGAAAAACAACAAGCTTCAGAAAAGGAACTGGGGAAGCGTCATCTTTCATTACAGGATAAAAAAGTGAAGAGAAGAATGAAGAAGTCTAAACGCAGATCAAAGCGCCAGAACAATATTCATACTGATAAAAACTTCTTTCAAAGATTGTTTATTAAAAGAAGATAATTTTTTAAGCGTACTCGCGCATATCAACCGGAATAACTTGTGTAATACCGGGTTCATTCATTGTGATTCCGTACATGATGTCGGTAAACGACATTGTTCTCTTGTTGTGCGTGATAATAATAAACTGACTGTCCTTACTAAAGGTTTGAATGATATTATTGAACTTGTCAATATTCGCATCATCTAAAGGTGCATCTACCTCGTCAAAAATACAGAAGGGTGCAGGTTTTAAGAGGTAAAGTCCAAATAAAAGTGCGGTGGCAGTGAGTGTTTTTTCTCCTCCCGAAAGTTGATGAATGCTCAGTGGTTTTTTGCCTTTAGGTTGAGCCACAATATGTATGTCCGATTCCAAAGGATTTTCCATATCCAATAATACCAGATCACAATTATCTTCTTCGCTGAATAATGATCTGAATACCTTAATGAAATTCTGTCGTACTTCAAGATAGGCTTCCATGAATTTTTCTTTTGCCGTTTGATCAATCTCGGCAATGGTTTGCAACAACGATTGTTTGGCTTGTGCCAAATCATCTTTCTCTTTGCTTATGAAATCGAAACGTTCTTTTACCTCATTGAACGATTCCAACGCCATAGGATTGATAGGGCCGTAATTACTTAAAGAATTTTTAAGTTTATCATTTCGATCTTTTACTTGCTCTTCACTTACATCGGTAGGGGGATCCTGATCGAGAAGCGTATTGATGTCAATTTCAAACTCAACATGCAGACGCTCTTTTAATGAAGTAAGATTTAGTTTAAGCGTATTTATTTCTTCATGAACCGTACGAATAAGAAGGTCAATGTTCTCTCTCTTTTTTCTAAGTTCATTGATCATTTTATCTTCTTCATCGATATCTCCTTTTACTTTAAAGAAATCGTTCTCTTTTTCAATGAGTATTTGTTGAGATTGATCGCGTTGACCTATCAATTCTCTTAATCGTTCTTCATATCCGCTCAATTCTTCAAAAATAGACGCTGTTTGTTCTTCTATTCTTCCTAATTGTTCGGTGTTCGATTCAATACTATTCTTTAGGTTTTCAATCAAGCCACTTTTAAAGTTGGTTTCTCTCGATAGATTCTGAAGTTTATTTTGTTGCTGAATAACATAGATGTTAATCTGATTATACTGTTGATTGCTTTCGTTAACATTATTCTGTATCGATGCTAATTCATCTTGTTTATTTTTTTGGATTTCGATAAGGGCTTGATGATCGGCAGTAAGTTTATTTAGCATCAACTCTTCTTCAGAACTGTTCGTTCCACTTTCCGGAGATAAAATCAGTATATCTTCCTGTAGTTTATCTACGGTTTTCTTATGCGTTTCAATGGTACTTAAAAGCAGATCACGGCTACTGTTCAAGGCACTAATGGAAAGATTAAATCCAGAAAAGTTTTCTTCTGTAGTCTTTATCTTCGAGTACAAATTTGCACGTTCCAATTTCAGCTCATTGAGTTTCTTGTCGGCTGTTTGGTAACTTTCTTTTGCCTCATTGGCTTGTTTGGTCAAAGAGTCAATTTGAGTGCTCAGCGTTTCAAGATTCTTCTGCTTTCCTGTTCTCTTTCCATCAAACAATCCTACCGATCCTCCACTTAATGTATAGGATTGACGTACAAAATTTCCGTTCTTAGATAAAACCACAACAGCATCACTGTTCAATTGAAGGTCGCGTAGATTTTGATCCGAATTAATGATAAATACATTGTGGAGTAAAACATCAATCAAAGGTTTGTATTCTGCTTTAGTTTCTACAACCGATATGGCCGGTATGCATCCTTCAGGAGTATCTTTGGTTGTTGCAGGTATTTTAACTTTGTCTAAAACAAAGAAATTGGCTTTGCCTTTTCCACTGTCTTTAAGAATTTCCAGTCCTTCCCATGCCGATCGTGAATCCGCGGCAACAAAATAATTCAGAAAGGGTTCCAAATAGTTTTCAATGGCAAGTTTATATGTTTCTTCAACACTGATAATATCCGATAACAAAAATAATTTTTTACTGTCGCTATGACTTTTTTTAATATGTCTGATCGACTCCGGATAACCTTCTAATTGATCCAATAAATTTTTCGTAAGCTCAAATTCATGTTTGCGAGCATCGAGTTTTCTGTTTATTTCAGAAAGATCAATATTCAATTTTTTAGAATCTTCTTCCGTGTCTGCAATTTTCTTTTCGTTTTGAGTCAGATCTTCACGCAATTGCTGCAACAAGTTTTGTGCATTTTCTTTATCCGGATTTTTTCTTCCAATTTCTTCGTCTGTCTGAGCTATTTTTTGATTGTTGATCAATATTTGTTCCGAGACTCTTTTTATCTCTTCACTCAATGAATGAAAACGGGTTTTTCGAACCGCCATTTCGGTTTCAAACTTATTGATCTCTTGACGAACTTGATATAACTTTTGATTTAAATCTTTTAATTCTTGTTGCGCTAATTCAAAAGCATCTTTATTGGTGCCAACAACCTTCTTTTGATCCAATAACTCTTGATTGAGCTCATTGAGTTTTACTTCTTCACTTGTTTTTTCTTGCTCTATTCGGATGATCTCTTCGTTCAAGTGAACAATTTTTTCCTCATCAGTTTTGTTTTGAGTCTGCAATTGCAGTTTCTTTTCTTCCAGATACGTTAGTCGATCTTTCCGATTTTTATTTTCGTTTTCAAGATTGTTGATTTTTAGAATCAAATCGTTCTGCAAGCGCTGCGCTTCAGCTAAGGCTTTTTCTTTATCAAGCACAATGGTTTTGTTGGCTTGTAATCCGGCTTCAAGTTTATCGACTTCGCTCACCAATTTTAATCGAGCATCTTCTTGTTCCTGTTCTCTTTTTTGTAAGGTTTCATTTGCCAACTTAAACTCAACTAAATTGAACAAAGCTAATGTTACGCTGTTTTCTTTATACTCTCCTTTTAGTTTATAAAAACGTTCGGTTTTTCTTGCTTGGCTTTCGAGTTGCTTCATGCTTTTTTCTACTTCAAACAAGAGGTCATTAACCCTGTTTAAATCTGCATCGGTTTCTGCCAAACGGGCAAAGGTTTGTTTCTTACGAATTTTATATTTTGAAATTCCTGCCGCTTCTTCAAACAACAAACGAATGGTGTCATTTCTATCGCTTAAAATATCATCCACCATCTTTAATTCAATAATGGCATAAGAATCAGGACCGATACCGGTATCTAAAAATAAATTGGTTATATCTTTTAATCGGCACGGCACTCCATTAAGTAAGTACTCACTGTCACCGGAACGATATAATTTTCGTGTAATGCAAACATCGGTGTATTCGGTTGGAAGTATATTTTTTGTGTTTTCGAAAGTCAAACTAACCTCAGCTACATTGGCAGGTTTACGGTTCTTTGTTCCGTTAAAAATTACGTTGTCCATCTTTTCTAGACGGAGCATACGGGTTTTTTGCTCACCTAATACCCAACGGATGGAATCAACCACATTAGACTTTCCTGAACCATTTGGTCCAACTATAGAGGTAACTCCTTTGTCGAAGTGTATGGTGACTTTATCACCAAAACTTTTAAAACCTTTAGCTTCTAAACTCTTTAAACGCATAAACAGACGTAATTCAAATATTATATAGATAACAAAGGTAAGGAATCATCAGCGTTTCAGCATAGGTTATTAACAATGTTGATAAGTAGAATGTAGTGTGGAAAGCCATGATTTTTATCTTTTTTAATAGTTTAATCAAACTGTACCTTTGCTAGATGAAACGCTTTGTTTTTGTTATTTTGATTTTATACATGTTCCTTTCGTGCAGCACTGGTAATGAGAAGCTGACCGATATATCAGAGATCTACTTAAATACTCTAAATGGGGATATAAAAAAGTATTCATCCATAATCGATGGCAAAGGGACTGTTTTTGTTTTTTTATCTCCAGATTGCCCGCTTTGTGAAAACTATAGTGTTGTATTAAAAGAATTAGATAGTCTTTACCGTATTTATGGAATAAATTTCTTTGGTGTGGCCAGCGGTACTTTATATAAACCAGAAGAATATGCCAATTTTTTTGAGGAGTATGATTGGAACTTAAAGCTTCTTCTTGATGACTCTCTGGCATTATTAAATCATTTTCAAGCAAAGGTTTCACCGGAAGTAGTTTTATTGGATAGTGTTGGAATTACTATTTATCAAGGAGCTATAGATGATTGGCCGGTAGATTTAGCCAAGAAAAGAAGTATTGTGACCAAGCACTATTTGCAGGATGCTTTAAAAGCGTATCAGAGAGGTGAAGCCATTCAAGTAAAGAAAACCGAAGCGATCGGTTGCATATTGGAGGCACGATGAAGTTGGTTAATAAATGTGTATTTATAGTTGGATTTGGATTTTTCATGGCAAGATGCTCGGAGGATTCCGCTCCTGTTTTCACAAAAGATATTGCTCCTATAATATATAAGAACTGTACACCATGCCACAGACCTGGAGAGGCAGGGCCATTCCCTTTGATAAGCTATGAAGATGTATCGCGCAAATCAAAGATGATAGCATATGTTACGCATAAAAATATTATGCCGCCTTGGCCAGCCGATGAAACGTACACACAATTTGTTGGCCAAAGAGTACTTAGCACTGAAGAAAAAACTCTTCTTAAAAGATGGGCGGATAATGGAGCTCCAAAAGGAGAAGATCATTATATGCCTGAGCTGCCGAACTTTCAAAGAGGATCTCAATCGATAAAACCCGATTTAGTTGTACCATTTGAAAATGCAATTCAAATTGAAGGGAATAACAGAGACAAGTTCTTGGTAATGAAAATTCCATTCGAGTTGCCAAACGATACTTTTGTTCGAGTCATTGAATTTGTTCCAGGCAATCGCAAACTCGTTCATCATATGAATGGACATTTGATTCGTTACGATGAAGGAAAAAAGAAGAATATTTTTTCGGGAGAGCGCTTTGTGGATAATGAGTTTAATGATAACCCCACAGTTCATAGGCTGCTGGATTTAGCCAATGATGATGGAAGCTATCCACTGTTGGTGCCTTCGGTTTGTAATTATCTTCCCGGGCAAGAAGCGGTGAATTTACCTGAAGGGATTGGAGGATATACATTGAATAGACAAAATGCATTTTACCTAAACAGCATTCATTATGGTCCAACTGCAAAAAATGAAAGCGATAGCTCGTACTTCAACATTTTCTTTGCAAAAGAAAAACCAAAACGACCGATTTCAGAATTCCAAATGGGGACCTTGGGCGTTTCTCCTGTTGAGCCACCTTTAATTATTGAACCCGGTGTAGTAAAAACTTTTTCAACTCGATTAACAGTGAAAGAGGACATCTCTATTGTTGGGATTGTTCCGCATATGCATTTAATCGGAAAACGTTTTCATGCGTATGCTTTAACTCCAACAAAAGATACCATACGACTTATTCGTATAAACGATTGGGATTTTCGATGGCAGTATTTTTATAAGTATCCTACACTGCTAAAAATTCCAAGTGGTTCTACTATTATTGCTGAAGGTGTTTACGACAACACATCAAACAATCCATATAATCCGTATAGTCCTCCGCGATTAATAACAGATAAGAACTCCAGCATGCGTACTACCGATGAGATGTTTCAATTAATAGTTTTATATGTCAGATATATGCAAGGAGATGAAAATATTACATTGACCCAATAAAATTATGACACAAACCTGAATGAAAATAGAAAATTCGTTTGTAGGTTTACCCTAATGATTTTTTAGCCTTATGGAAGATTTAGTTAAAATAGTATTCAGCATTGGCATATTCCTCTTTTATATATGGCGATCATTCAATAAACAACAACAAGATGCTAAGCAAAGACAGCGAGAATTGTCAAGTGAAAGTGCTGAAGAAAAAAGACAGAAGTGGGAAGAGTTGTTCGACATGGAAGTGAAACCAAAAGTAGAAGTAAAACCCGTCCCGGTAGAAACTAAAAGAAAGTCATTTTTATATAAAGATAAATACAATAAAAGAAGAGAAGCAATCTCATTAGAGAAGGTCAACGCGGATTATTTTAAGAATCTGCAGAATGATTCTGATTTCGAAATGCAACGAATGATGTTAGATGATGAACAGCATGAAGAAGATTATCGTTCAGATTATATTAGGGGATTAATCAGTAATTTCAAGGCTTCCCCGGCTGATGCGATTATCTATGATGCTATACTCAAACCAAAATATTTGCAATAGAAAACGACTTAGAAGATAATAAAATGATTGAAAAAATTGTGTTTGGAAAATTGATTTATAAATTTTTACTTTGACAAACTTGAAAAATTAACCTGAGTTTAATGTTAAATTGAAGCTATGCATAAGAAACTCTACTCTACGCTGTTATTATTATTATTTGCAGTTGGTGCCTGGGCACAATCAGGAACCATTAAAGGACGTGTACTTGATAAAAGCACAAAGGAACCGCTGCCATTTGCTAACGTTGTTGCCGAACTAAACGGAACCCAAGCCGGAGGTGCACAAACGGACTTTGATGGTTATTTCACCATAAAGCCGCTTACGCCCGGTAAGTATGATTTGAAAGCCAGCTTTGTTGGTTATTCAACTGGTGCTATTAGTGGTGTGATTGTTTCGGCCGACAAAATCACTTTCCAGGATGTGATCTTACCCAAAACAGGGGTAGATATTACCCAGGTTGAGATTCAGGAATTTAAAATTCCTGTTATCGACAAAGGTAATGCCTCTACACAGGCAACCATTACCCAGGAAGACATTAAAGTAGCGCCTACGCGTGACGTACGTGCTGTTGCCTCTACTACAGCAGGGGTTGCACAGCGAGATGAAGGAGATGCCTTGAATATTCGAGGATCTCGTTCAAACGCGACTGACTATTATATAGACGGTATAAAAGTTCGTGGGTCAACAAATCTTCCTCAAGCAGGTATT
>Ga0209096_1003097_pt1 | contig 14930 bp, 15 predicted proteins | sample AD_UKC034_MetaG_FD_184407 | JGI IMG/M metagenome (GOLD analysis project Ga0209096, IMG submission 184407) | Active sludge microbial communities of municipal wastewater-treating anaerobic digesters from USA - AD_UKC034_MetaG (SPAdes) (version 2) | ecosystem: Engineered > Bioreactor > Anaerobic >... | reverse complement strand
GGTTTAGTTATAGATTCGGGCATAAATAAAAAGTCCTTTCAAACTTTAAAAATCATCTTATTTTAACTAAATTTAAGGTTAAAGTCAAGACAACAAACTCCAGGCCGCCCGGCGCCGGCGAAACTATGTCGCCGGCCGGAAGAACGGCCGGCAGTTAAGATAATCGCGGGCAGCAAGCTTGCTGCTGCCCGCGGAACCATCGCCGCGGGGCGGCCGGGTCCGTTCAAGACAAAACTTTTAATCGAGACAGAACCTTTTTTCTATTCCCCAAAAAAACAACAAATTTCGAGGCCGAAAGCGGAGCCACAACGAACGCAAAAAACTAAAAGGTAGTTTGAGTTGTTTAACGATTTGAAGGGCCTTTAAAATGCGTTATATGCATTTTAAAAATTTCAATTTAAAATTTAATAGGACTTTATTGAGCTCGGAGCGATCCGCTTGGTGCGGACAGTTCGAGCTGCAAACGAACGCACCCGTGCACCGTGACAGAACGGCAGTGACGGGATTGCCTTATAGACTGGAAAGGAGGTGGGCAGAGATGCGGCTTACTTGATAGATTTATCAAGTAAATCTTTAATAGTCAATATCATATCATCAGCAAAGTCAAAATCTTTTTTCGTCAAATTGTAAGGAACTTTAGAAGGCGTTCGTCTGAGAGTAATTCTAAAAATCCAACCTTTATACATTATATGTGAACATATAATGATATTATGAAGGTTTTGACTGCATAAATTAACACTGGCTATTTTTTTTCCCGAAAATAACGAATTTAAATCTATTCCTGTCGAATAAGGTCCAGAATCACGAAAGGCTAAAATGGCATCTTGTTGATTATTAAAACGAGCCATTCTTATACTTCCATATAAACCGGAAGAAACTTTAATACCAATATGAGCAGAAAATTTCATTCTAATTTCTTTTTTATTATCTTCTGATGAAAAATCGCTATCTTGAAGACTTCCTCCGTGTGGGCCAATCCAGGTTAATAATTTCACTTCATTAATAAAAATTGTATCTTTACTTCTATTTATAACATCATATAAATTAATTTTGGTTTTTAAATAAATTTCATAAATATCATTTTCTATTTTTTTATCATATGCTTGAGCACAACTATAAATTAAAAAAACTATAAAAAAACTTAATAAAGATATGCAACTTTTATTCATTACCATTCACCCCATTTAACCTCAATTTTTCTGGAACAGGATCAATCGTACCGGGTTTTACACAAAAAAACAAAAACTCTTGAATTGAAGGATTTTTTGGGCGTATTGACCCATTTTCATCTATTATATTTTCAACCATGGTATTTTCATAGATTAAAGGCGAAGAGTTTACTATTCGCTTATGAAAAACTATATCAAAGAGTTCACCACCTTCATAAGTTTGACCATATTGACTGTTAACTATTTTTCCACCATATCCCACTAAGGCATGATCTGAAAAAGTCGGCATTTTTTCATCATCTTTTTTCCCAATGAATGATAATGAATTATAATACTGACATTTTAAATTATTATTTCCTTCAATAAAATTTTTAATAAAATAAAACGATATTGGGTCTCCTCCAGTACCAAACGTATTCACATTTTTAATTCCCTGACAATAAAAACAATGCCTTAAAAAAAGCATCCATTGCCCACACTTTCCGCGTTTGTTTTTAAGTAACTCAGGTAAACGCCCATTATCTTCACCTTCAAATGCGGGATACTGATACCTGTATTTTAATTTGTTTAAATTTTCAAGGGAACATCCTTTCCATATAGCATCAATAATATTACGATCTTCAGTTAATTGAGAGGGACTTAAGTCTTTCATCCAGTCGCAGGTATATTCAACAATTTGCCAGTAACAAGGTTCGGCAATTTTTTTCCTAACGACATAAATCTTGTGAGAAGTCTTTCCTAGTGAGAACTCTTTTGTGCGATTCTTATCGAAGGTTCTCTGCCACCATTCTATTTCTAAAGGCACCACTTTAATTTGGTTGTTCGTAAAATCTTCGTCGGATTCGAACTTGTGAATAAAGATATTTTCAGCTCTACTAACTATACCGCAATTTTTAAACTTTACTTTCTTGCCTTTGATTATGGTGCGGCCGATAAGATCCCAAGTCGGATCAAAGCCAGTCAAAGAATATATTCCAACAAAAAATTCAAGTTTATTGCCGGTTATTAAAGCTACTGGTTGTTTTTTGATAGAAATAGAATCGTAATTATTCTGTGTTGTTTTTATTTTTTGCCATTGGGGACATTCAATAATAGATGCAGTTTTATGATCTTTTAATTTTAAATATTTTTCGTTTGATTCAAAAGATAGGCTAATAATTTCAAAAGAGCTATATTCCAATATTTTCTCGGAATGTTTTAAAAATTTTTTAATATATTCTTCATCTAAATATGGCTCGTTTTTTAACGATTCAATTCTTTTAATATGATTTTCCCTACTTAATTGAACATGGCCTGCCATTATTGAATAATTTGACATAGACAATCTGCGATATTCTTCATATATTAAATTACCCCTGCATATAATTTCATTATGTTCATTTAATTCGGGAGCGTTTTTGTTATATTTAATTTTATCCATAAACGCAATAAATTCATTAATTTTATTCTGACGATATAGTATTTCAGCTTTAAAAATTTTAAAATAATTACTCCAGAAAGAATCATTACATTGTTCATACAGTTTAATAGCTTCATTAAAACAAATAGTGGCTACTCCATAATTTTCACCATCGACTAAAATACATCCTTGTAATATTCTAATTCTTGCTATTGCATAGCTAATACTATTTTCATTCCACTGATTAAATTTATAATATATTTTCCAGTGTTCAATTGATTGCCCAAATTCGCTACTACTATTATTGTAGTCATTTTGACAATAATAACTATAACCTGCTTTCATGTGATTAATAGCTTTTTGATAAGCTACTTCGGCTGAGTCACCCGGTTCTGGATCACGTAGTTTATTTCGTAAATTTGTAAATTTAAGAAGCAATTCAGTTTCAACAGTATTTGAACTAAAACTTAGATTATCAAATTGTGCCGGAAAAATTCCATCAGCAGCTAATTTTTCACGTAGCATTTTAAAACATTCTTCATATGTTTGTGACTGTAAACTACAGTCCATAGAAATATAATTAAATACACTATCATAATTTTTTGAAACATTAATTATTTCTGATTTTAACGCATTATAAGTACAATCTAGTTCAAAGGATAGCGTCATGTCATTTTGGACTTCGGATGTCATTGAAAGCATTTTTACTAAATAACGATATTTTATTAAATTTTCGTTAATAGGTGAAACAGCGTATACATTTGAATAATTAAAAAATATTATGAACAAAATTGTCTTTATAGACACCATATAATTTAAAGTTTTAATTAAAAAATACTTTTGTTTAAATAACCAATAAAACATCTCTAAAAACTCCTTGATTGATAATCAAAAAATATTATACTTTAATCATAACTTAAAAGTCGTAGGTTGTCAATTTATTTTTGTCTTTAACTTGAGTAAAACCGTTGTGTTAGTTGAGGTTAAGTTAAACTTGTTAACCTCTTTTGAATGGAAATTGTATGGGTTAGAAGATTTTTTGAGTTGGTTGCCGGAGCTCGCGACCGGTGGTTTTGAAATAGAGAACATACCTTCGGGGGAGGCGTGCGAGCTGCGCGAGCCGCCGGACCTGCGCCGGGGCGAGCGGCCGCGTCAGCGAAATTTCGTATAATCGTTAGATAGGCGAACGCCGCCAGGCGTTCCCGCAGCGAAGCGGAGGGCCTGCGCCTATCGTCGATTATACGATGTTGAGCCTTCCTTTCTGGCAGGAAAGAACTCGCCTGTTTAATGACTCGCTTGCTATTGGTTTTAACGGTTGTTTAGACGCGATTTAATGGAAAGCGGGATTCGGCTGAATATGGCAGAATTGGGCTGTTTTTGGGATGCTGAATCGCTCGATTTTGGCAGAATTGGCGGCGCTGGAGGCGCGTTTTGAGGCGGGGTGCGTTGTATGTATCGATTTAATCGATAGTTGCGATAATGTGGTGTGTCCTTCGCATTTAGCCGGATTCAATAAATTGAGCGATTTTAAAAAACTATTGGATGAAGGTGTTATAGAATATAAACCGGTCAGCGGTACTAATAAATAAAATTAATCAACACCGTAATTGATGACGATAATTATATTAGAGGTTTGAAACGCGGTTGAAATTAATTTTAATGTTAGGAGGCGGTAGTTATGATCACTAATAACGCCAGTCCGATGTTCATCGAAGAGGTTTTTAAGGTTAATTTTTATTGCTCTGAAGCCGAAGCGCTTGAATTTAACAGTCTTGTTTTAAACGTTGATATCAACAATAACTGCTCGAAGATTAAAGAATTTATCGAACGCGTCTTTAAAGCATAATCTAATAGGCTTTACCGGCGAAATTCAGCGTATAAATAATCAAAACTTTTATTACGTTATTTCTTCTCAAAATTAATCAAATCTATATAATAATACGTCACTTTTTAGGGTTTATACCGGGGGGCGGTTCTTTATGGGTGCGGTATGCGTTTTCTGGGGGCGGGGGTGGGATGGGGAAGGCTGGAGCGGTAAGATTATAGATTTTTATTGTTTATAATGCTTTTGCAACAAATACAATAGTGTTTTATAACTAATATAAGTGTTTAGGTATAAAAGATATTAAACGCTAATAAAAAACATATAACGACATAAATAACTAATAATAACTAGTAAACGCCTTAATTAGTTATTAATAGTTTGTATTTTTTGCCGAAAAGGTATATAATAACAATTAGCGAGGGAAACCATGAGAAAAATAATAACTATAGCCTGCAGTAAAGGCGGCGTAGGCAAATCCACCATAGCGCTCAATCTGGCTATTGAATTAAACCGGCAGCATGCAGTCACGGTTTTAGATTTAGACTATCAAAAATCTGCAACGCTTTTTAATAAGATCAGAAAGAGCAACGGCCTTGAGCCACTTAATATTGTTAGAGCTGAAAATGACAAAGCGCTCAAAAAGATCATAAAAGAAAATGCCGGTATTTTAATTATTGACACCGGCGCTTTCGATAGTGATTTGAACCGTATGGCAATATTATTATCAGATATGATTATAACCCCGATATCAGATTCAGAGGTTGAGATTTACGGCCTGCTTATGTTTAACGAATATTTAAAATCAATGAAGAAGGCTAAGCCGTCCTTAAAGGCACATGTATTAATCAATCACTTGCCACCAAGGGCAAGCACTGCAGAGATTATAAATCAGGTAAAAGACAACAATAAAACTTTAACCCTTTTAAAAACAGTGATTAAAGAACGCAATGATTATCGCCACATATTCACAAAAGGCCAGGGCGTAACAGAAGCTACGAGGAAAAGAGAAGCCGCCACTGAAATAATAACACTCGCCAGGGAGGTTTTAAAATGACAACGACTATTAATAAAATGGCTATGAAAGAAGTTATAAACGATTCGGCAGTAAAGCATAATATTAAAAAATCCGAAAAGGAAAACGGCGCCAAAATAATGATTTATAGCGTCCCTCATGAATGGATCGAAGCCATAAATAAAAACTCAATGGCCGTTTCGAAGTTTGCAAGAAACGCCATGGAAGAAAAACTTAAACGCGATGGTCTTATAAAATAAATTTTCCTTACCACTCTAATTTGCTTTATAACTAAGGATATGATAAAATGTAACTGAGGTGATTATTATGACGTTCGAAACCCTCGTTGATGAAAGCAGAAAACTTAAACTTGATGATCTGGAAACTTTTATCGATATACTTAAAAATGCCGCCAGAGAAAAACGCCGCCGTGCCATTGCCGCCCGTGGCCGCCGCGCCATTGCTGATTGTAAAGCCGGAAAATGCTTAGAAGGTATCGATAACCTTATGAAGGCGGTCGGCTATGCCGAAAATTAGTTGGAATAAGGCTTTTATTAAAATTCTCGAAAAGTTTTTTAAAAAACATCCCGAACTCCGAAAACGCTTTTACGAGCGTGTTTGCCTGTTGCGTGATGAGCCGCAAAACCTTAAATTGAAAAATCACAAGCTCGAAGGCACTCTTAAAGATTTTAATGCTATTTCTATTGATCAAGATAACCGACTTGTTTTTTATGCTGACAATGACGGGACGTTCATTCTATTTGATATAGGTCCGCATGACGACGTTTATTAAAGCCTGATTTATTTTAGTTATGATAAAAATAAAAGCTCATTAAATAAGCCTTTTGAGTTTTCAAGGTTTAATAATCGGTAATGCAGAACCATTTTCAAGACAATAGACTGTCCTTGAGTGTTTTCTGGTATATATGTAATTTGTTATATTTGCGCAGCCGATAAATTAATGCCCTTGAAAAAGCTTATGAAATCAAGTATATAGTCTTTTGTTAATATATTAAAAGCAAAAATTGAATATAGAATTTTAAAATTGCTCATGCTGAAATCTTTAAAAGATAATAGGCATGGGCATTTTATGTTTTCAGGCTATAGTATTTTTGGGTTACATAATCATCATTATCAGAATAAACTACGATCAACTAAAAATATTAATAAATATGGGTGTAATGTTTGTTTTTAGGTTAAATAATTTTTAAATTAAACAACAACAACTTTTAAAACAGGCCAGACACTACTTACCTATAAGATGGCAACCATCTTGTTAAGTACGCGCGCGTGTTGTAGTTGTTTAAATATTGTTTAAAGACCGTTTAAGACCGTTTAATAATCCAAAAAGTGTTGTAAATATTGTATAATACCTTTATTAACCCCGACATTTTCAGTAGCTAACCCCGACATTTTCAGTAGCTAACCCCGACATTTTCAGTAGCTAACCCCGACATTTTCAGTAGCTAACCCCGACATTTTCAGTAGCTAACCCCGACATTGCTTGACAATAATGTCCGTATTTGGTATAATTTAACCATGATTTTGAAAAACAAGGAGATCAGCATGAATAGCGGAAAATCAATGATAATAAAGAAAAATAGCGCATTAATACAGGTTCATGCAAAAATGTTATCAGCAATTCAGCGAAAAATCATTAATTCCCTTATATACACGATGCAAAAAAACGGACCACAAGACAGTTATAATATAACTTTTTCTACGCTTAAGAAATTTTGTAATATAAGTATGATCGGCAATAATGAATTAAAAGAGAGTTTGAAAGGACTAGCGGATATAAAACTTGAATTTAATTACCTGAATAAAGACAAAAACGAAGTGTGGGATTATATGTCTTTATTATCCAGAGTTAAAATTGTTCCGAATGAAGGAAATATAGTTTTCGAGTTTCCTGATTTTTTAAGAGATAAACTTATAAATCCACGATTATATGCTCCAATAGATATAATTTTAATTGCTGGATTTAAAAGCTCTTATTCAATAATTTTGTATGAATTACTTCGAGATTATTTAACGTCTCCTTCCGTGCCTATAATGTCTATTGAAGATTTTAAAAATTTGGTTGGAATAAAAAAAAATGAATATAAGTGTTTTAATGATTTTAAGAAACGTGTTCTTGAAGTTGCCACAAAAGAAGTGAATGAAAAAACCGATATTTATTGCCATTTTGAATTGAGTAAAGAAAGAGGAGTTGGAAATAAATACTCTAGCATTCGCTTTTTTGTAACGAAAAAGACCGGTGATCTGACATACGAAAAAAACACAGAATTAAAACCAAAACAGTCAGGTCTTAATGGCGATCTGTTTGAAAAACTTGAAACTGAAAACAAACTAATCATTCCAGAAGAAATTTTAAAAGAGATACCGGAAAAATACAAAGTAAAGTCCCTGATAGACGAGATTATTAAGAGGATCAGCGAAGGCAAGGCTATCGATTATATAGGACTGAATCTACGTTATGCGTTTAAAAAAGCAAAAGAAAATCCATTGTATTACGCGATAAACGCCTTAAATAAAAATTATGCCGGATTCGATATAGAAATTGAAGCAAAGAAAGCAAAAGAAAAAAAGGCTCAATCGGTAGCCGTGAAAGATAATGAAAGTCAAAAGAAGCGTGAAGAAATAGCGTTGGATATTGTCAGGTCGTTTCCTCCGGAAAAATACGACGCTCTTTACGAAAAGGCTAAAGAGCTTAACGCAAAAGAACATCCAGGTAATCCATTTTTTATTCGTGACTCGATGATCGAAATAAGAATGGCAAAAATTTATATGGAAAACTCAGAAATTAACAGTTATCAAAACAATGACAATGATTAAATCAAATTTGATGGTCTGATTAAATCTTTTGAAAATGAATTAAAAGTTAAAATCAAGACAACATCACTCCAGGCCGCCCGACGCCGGCGAACCTGTGTCGCCGGCCGGAAGACCGGCCGGCAGTTAAGATAATCGCGGGCAGTAGCCGGCTGCTGCTCGCGGAACCCTCGCCGCGGGGCGGCCGGGTTAATTCAAGACAAGAATTTTAATCGAGACAGAACTGCTTTTCTATTTTCCAGGAAAAGAACGAATTTCGAGGCCGAGAGCGGAGCTAAAACGAACGCGAAAAACAAAAAAGGTAGTTTGGGTCGTCCGGGATTTCGGAGGCCCCTTAAAACGCGTTATACGCATTCGGAGTTTATGATTTTAAAATTTTATGTAAAAAGTTCGATGATGATATGCCTGGAATCGAGTATTCGCATATCTAAAGATTTTCCAATGTCAAAACCAAGTTCTTTTAATTTTGTCGGTAATGTTATTCCCATTGAATTGCCGATTTTGCTTATCTTTTTGGTTTCTTTAGATAACTCATCTTGTATCTGCCTTAATTTGTGATAGGCTTTTGACTGCTCGAGCGTAAAAATAATTTCCTGGCAGGACCCGCAAGCCATAACGGAGCATTTAATACCTTGTATTTCCTGCGTTTTTTCTTCAAATTTTCCGCCGCATCCGCATTTCATAGTCTTCCTTTTTGTTCCCATAATGTCACCACCTTTGCATAACCTTTGTTTAGAGTCACAATCAATATTATCGTTTTTTTATTCTTTCCGTCATACCAACTTAAAGCAATTTTATTCGGTTTTTCACATTTATCGAGATAAAGTTTTCCGTTTTTATAGGCTTTTATAATGTCGTTTTCATAGATATTATAAAGAGGCATTTTATCGGTTACACAGTGAAGGCTGAAAACTATATTGTCAATAAAATCAAGCCTTTTCGCATACAATTTTTCGAATAGAGTCATCACGACACCTCGTTTATGTTATAACATGTATTATAACACAAGTAATAACTAAAGTCAATACGAATCGGTCCTTTTGGGGCGGGCAGTGCGAGCTGCAAGCGAGCGCGCCCGCGCACTTAGACAGAACAGTCTGGCAATTAGCCGCCGCCGTTAGCGCCAGGGAGGGCGCGTGACGATAACCCCGTCTTATGTAAAAGCGAGCCGCACGATGCGGCGAGCGGTCTGAGCACGGCCGCCAGGCCGGGCGAAAGTTTACATAAGGCCCGGGTTATCGGCGAGGCGGCGGCGGGCGATGTTTAGGGCAGGACAGAAGGTGGGCGAGGGTTTAAGTATTTTGATGATTTAAAAGTTAGTTACCCATTAATTGTTCCCGCGTGAGTTTGGGCGTTAATTTTTCTTTTAATTCATGCAAATAGATATAGTTAGGGTATTCTTTTTCAATTTTTTCAAAATATTTTTGGGCCATTTCTTTATTGCCCATTTCGTAATAAAATGAAGAAACTGCGCTATAGCAATCTACCTTAAAAGGTATACCATCAGGCATAACTACATCTTTATGTTTTTCAGCTAATTTTAATATTTTTTCAATACTTTCTTGATAATTTTCAGACATCGAATTTCCTAATTCAATAAGAGGTATAGCGGGATGATTAGGGTATCTTCGCATAAATTCTTCGTTATATTTGTCGTATTTTCGATCAAGTAAAATTGCTAATGCCAAAGCAGCATAATCATTGTTTTGGCATTCATTTTTCATTTTTTTCAATACATCAAGGCACTTTTTCCTGTTTATAGCATAATTTTTATCATTTTCAGGATCAAATTCATATAATAAAGTCATTAAAATAAGTTTTTCGGCAACATCATCATTAAAATTTTCAATTTCATTGAGATACTTATCTTTTAATTGTTTATATTTTTCTTTAGCTTTATCACCAAATCGATATTTTAATGTAAAATCATACTGACCAAGCGTGCAATATGCAGCAAGTGAGCCTGGTGCTAATTTTAATATTTCAACGGAATAATCCATAGCTTTATGCATATTTTGTTCAGTATATTCTTCTGAAGGTGAGCTAATTATTTGTTGAAGATTAGTGAATAACTGATTAACATATACTTCAACGGTAGTTTCGGTACTATCCTGTGCAAAAGCAGCAGAGGAAAATTGAGTGATTATAAGTATTGTCAAAATTATTTTTATAATTTTCATAATTTATCTCCTTAAAATAATTTAAAACTTGGTTTAATTTTAAAAAGAAATTCGGTTGGTTTGTTACGTTCTTTACGAGTTACGGGGATTCTTTCTATTCCACCACCAGTCCAGAATTTGCTATTAATGTCACTATAATAAGCACCATCTATATAGTTTTCAATTCCCTTTACATATTTCTCGCCACCCTCTTGATATTCGGGATCGCCATCCTTAAATTTTAAATATTTTTTAAACATATCTTCGTGAACAATTTCCCAGCGTGCAATAACTTCTTCTGCTTGTAACTCGTAAGTAGCTTTTTCAATATATGTATTAAAATTAGCTAAGGCTGCACGTGCGAAATCTGAGCTTATTTTGCAATGATATCCTAAAATCGCTTGCTTTTCTCCACTCATTACCTTATGCCAACCTCGAGCAAAAGTCATATCATCAGAATCTTGCCATTTTAGTACTCCGCAAGCAAGTAGAATAAGAATTTTAATGTCTTCAGTATATTCTGATTTTCCATTATTATATAGTTGATCGGGCGTTATATAAACCGGATTAGTGCCGTCATCACTAACGCCGCCATCAGGATATTTATCAACTCGGCCATGCGCATCAATTAAAAACCAGTCTGCTTGATTACGTATTAAAGCATATGCTTTAAGGTTGTTTTTCATAGCCAAAATATATTCGGCTCCACCTGCTTTTAAAAAACTTACTGAGTTTTTAAATATTATTTTGCTGAAATCTTTTGTATTTACGTCAAACTTTGTTTCAGTTGTATTTGAATGCCCTGCCTGGTGCTTAAAGTAAGTATTATTGTAAATCGGCAATATGCTTTCATCTGGTTTATTATCACAGGTAAAAACTGCAATACTCTCTTTAAAAGCATCTTCTTCGTTGTTAATCAAATTTTTAACATCATCTTTAGGAACATCGGTTTCATTCGGTCGAAAAACTGCATAATAATTTCCGCCATAAAACCAATCTTTTTTAAGTTTAAGCGTTTTAATTCTTTTGTTTGTTCCATTTGTCGATAACGATATTGTGCTAACGACATCCTGATTAAATTTATATAACGGGCCTTTAGAATCGGTCACGCATCGCAAGGTTAGATTATCCCTGGGATCTGGTATATCTTGCGAATCGAGCTCTTTGTTTTCTTTTTTTGTAAAATACATTTTGGTTATGTTTCTGTTCTGACTGTAATAATGATCGTTTGTTTCTGATGATGAAAATTTATTGTCAATTTGCTCTTGATAATGTTTTAATATTTCAGGACTGCATTCTTCGTCGGCAGAAGGCACATATGCTTTAACTTTATCGATGTAAGAGTTAATATCTTTTAAAACGGTTTCGCTCGATTCTTCGTCAATTTCACTATAATCGCCGCCATTACTAACATATGATTTTATCGCGGCAAAATAATGCCTGGTGAGTTTCTTAATATCATAAGTTTTGGATTGTTCAACTTTTTCATATTTTTGAGTAACCGGGTTAAAAACTTCTTTCCAGTATTTAACTTTAAATTTAGTAGGCGTTTCAGAATAATATTTCTCCATTTCAAGCAATTTGAGATGAGCTTCTTTGTATTCGCCTTTTTTGAGATGGGATGATATAATTGTCTCGTAAGATGAAATAATTTCACTATAAACAGCTTCAATGTGTTCTTTAGTCGGCGCATAATACTCAGATGGATAAATAGTATCTTTCATCTCTTCTATATAGCTATTAACGTCGCTTATGTGCGTTTCAGCCTCATTAATTCGTTGGTTTAATTCATTATTTATGATTGAAACTATTTTGTTTTTTCTAATTAAAGCCATATCTAAAATTTCACGGCAACATTCATTGTCATGCATATTAGCGCTATACGTCTCATATATTTGATCGAATTTTTTTTCAGCCGTATAGTTGGCATCATAAGTCCCCAGAATGCTTACTCTCATTTCGGTACAATAAAATTTTAAAAGCGCACACAGGTAAGGATATTCGGAATATTCTTCATATGCATCCAACAATATATACTCGATTTGAACCATCTTTGTTATAAGGTTTATAAGGCTGTCATTATAGAATTCGGGATCATTAATGAAACCATAAAAATTAATTACATCTTGGATTGCCTCCAGTTCAACCGTATCTTTTGTTTCTGGCGGAAATGAAGCCGGTAAAGGAGATATCCATATCCTGGATGTTTGTTTTTGTTGATGATCGTCTTCTAATATGACGGGTTGTACTTTTTCCCCTATTCGTTTAAGTTTGTTCTTATTATTTTTAGAAATTTTTAAAAGAGCCTTTTTAAGCGAACCGCCGTTTAACTTAAAATCTTTTTTAAATGTTTTTGAGTTTTTAACCTGTATAATATATTTTTCGATAGCTTCGGATGAATCTAAAAGCGATGTTTTTGACGGTTTTAATATATTGGGCTTTGGTTGTAATTTAATTGTAGAAGACAGCTCAGACGATGAATTTTTAATATCACCCGGCTGCTGATCTGGATTGTTTTTAAGGATTTGTTTAATTTTGCCTTTATTTAAGGACTCTTTTAATCCGGAAAGCCCTTCGGCGTAAACTGTATGGTTAAGGCCGAAAATCAGAATAGCTATAACAAACAATAAAAACTTTTGATTTTTTATAGATAAATAAGGTGTTTTCAACATAACGCTCCTTAATTTGAAATAAAAAAATATTATGCTGTAATCATAACTTAAAAATCGTAGTCTGTCAATTTGTTTTTCGTCGGCAACATGAGTAAAACTGTTGTGTTAGTTGGACTTTTGGTTAAAACTGTTTAATTCTTTTAAACGGAAATAGTATGAGCGAGAGGATTTTTCGAGTTGGTTGCGGCGCGCCCGCGGACAGGGTTTTTGAAAATAGAGAACATACCCTCTGGGGAGGCGTGCGAGGAACGAGCCGCCGGACCTGCGCCGGGGCGAACGGCCGCGTCAGCGAAATTTCGTATAATTCGCTAGATAGGCGACGCGCGAAGCGTGTCCCGAAGCGAAGCGGAGGGCCTGCGCCTATCGTCGATTATACGATGTTGAGCCCCGCTTTTCGGCAGGAAAGAACACACCTGCGGGGACTGAGAGTGAGACTGTGCAAGTGGTGATTGATACTGTTTAGTGTTTGTTTATACGCAATTTGGCGGAATATGGAATTCGGCTAAATTTGGCAGAATTGGGGGGTTTTTGGGAAGCTGAATCGCTGAATTTTGGGCGAATTGGCGTCGCCGGGGGCGCGTTTTGAGGCGGGGTGCAGTGTATGTGGCGATTTAATCGGTACTTAGGTGGATGTGATAAGTCACTTTTTAGGGTTTATACGGGATTATGGTTTCTTATATGCGGGGTATGCGTTTTATGGGGGCGGGAATAAGGGTGGGAGGCCGGAACGGGATGTTTTTCGCTATTGATTAAATTTTCCTTGACAATGTTACATATAGTGTGTATAATGTGTATAAATAGATAATGGCAATCAAAAGCTAAATTAACACGCCGTGGATACTTAAATTAAAGGAGAGAAGAATTATGAATAATGGTAAAAATTTAACGAAAGGGAGGCATAATTTAACCATATCGCCGGATATTTGGTCTATTCTTTCGGAACTAAAAAAAATTAGAAATCAAAGCATTGGTGAAATCATAGAAGACGCAGTTAAAAAGTTAATAAAAGACGAAAAGCTGAACACTACTTATTTTAAGATAATGCGGTCCGCGCAATTCTGTGATCCGAAAGAAAACGAAGAAATCACAAAGATATTGGATAGCTTGACCGAAGACGATCTGGAAATTAGTTCAGAGTATGAATTACACTATAAAACTCACTAAAAGAGCGGAAAAATTCATTGACGAAGCGGGCGCCAGGGTAAAAAAACAAATCGATGACAGCTTTATCGATATGATTAAATTTTACGATGGTGCCCTTGATCACGTGCCGGATATCAGATTAGTTTATGGCAAGTATGAAGGAAAAATTCTCAGGCTTCGCACCGGCAAATTTAGAATTCTTTTTAAAATCGAAAAAAATAAATTTGTTATAATCGTTATCGATATTGATTCTCGCAAAGACGTTTATAAAAAAAGATAGCGCGAAGAGCAGTCAGGTCGCTCATTTAAGTTTAATCCCATTTTTTCTCGCGAACGCACGAAGTTCTGTAGTTTTGCCGGCTTCGTGCCGCGCTATCGCATCTTCGATTAAAATATCATAAGGGTTTTCAGCCTTGGTAAGATGAATTCTCGTTTTTTCTTTTTCTAGAAATAAAACATCGCCCGCATTTATACGCAGACTTTTTCTTATTGCAAGCGGTAAAGTTATTCTGCCTTTAGCGTCAATTTTCAATATCATGGTCCTGTAACCGCTTTTTCGGATAACTAGCCCTCTAACTGTAATTTTTTAACCGCCCAGGCCTGCATTTTGGTGTTGAGCGTTTTCATTTCCCGATACTTGGCGATCGCTTCCAGGTCGATCGATATAACTTTACTTAACTCGCGCTCAAATAATTCAAGAAGCTGCGCCTTTGGCA
>Ga0209096_1003095_pt1 | contig 14940 bp, 8 predicted proteins | sample AD_UKC034_MetaG_FD_184407 | JGI IMG/M metagenome (GOLD analysis project Ga0209096, IMG submission 184407) | Active sludge microbial communities of municipal wastewater-treating anaerobic digesters from USA - AD_UKC034_MetaG (SPAdes) (version 2) | ecosystem: Engineered > Bioreactor > Anaerobic >... | reverse complement strand
GTGTCTCCTGTTCTGGCAACGTTTGCCGGAACAGGAGACACGGGACGCCTAGGTGAAGGCGGCGAAGAAGAACCGGCGAAGCCGGATGAGGAACTACTGGCCGATCTGGCGGAAGCCATCGCGTTTGTGAGAGAGTTCCTAACCGAGCGGGGCGCATCACTGGACAATATCATTAAAAAGAAGGGCTTTGAACGCAACGCGGCCATTGCTGCCGCCAAGGAAGCGGCAAACGAGAATGACAAAACGCGGAAACGCTTTGAGGTGATGTGCCGGGCGGTTTTTTCGAAATTCAAGGCCTGCCTGACGGTGGCTGGTGTCAACCATTATCGCCGGGATTACGAGGCGATCAATATTGTTTATAAGAATCTCCAGAAAGACCGCGAGCAGGCGGACATCAGCGATATCATCCGGCAGTTGCATCAGGTGGTTGACGAAGCCATTGAGACGCGGCCGGGTTCCTGGGAAGAACAGGCCCCCTATGACATCAGCAAGATTGACTTTGACCGGCTGCGGCGGGAATTTGAGCGGAGCGCGACCAAGCGCACAACCGTTCAAAATCTCAAAACCGCCATCGAAACAAGACTTCAGCGACTTCTTGAACAGAATCCTCTGCGGACTGACTTTCAGCGACATTATGAGCAGATCGTGGCCGAATATAATCGAGAAAAGGATAGAGTGACCATTGAGCAGACCTTCGAAGAGTTTTTACGGATTATTGAAGAAATGTCGGAAGAAGAACTCCGGGCATTTCGCGAAGGATTGGATGAAGAATCGCTGGCGGTTTTTGACCTTTTAAAGAAACCAGATTTATCAGCGGGCGAAATTGAGAAGGTTAAGGTGGTTGCGGTGCATTTGCTAACGACGCTCAAGGAGGAAAAACTGCGTATCACCCGCTGGCAGGATAAAGAAGCGACGCGCGATGCCGTTCACCAGGCTATTTTGGATTTCCTGTGGAACGATTCCACCGGTCTGCCGGTGGATAAATACACGGAAGGTGACGTGCAGGTGAAAGCGGATGATGTCTATCGCCATGTTTATCGCGTCTATCCAACGCTTCCGTCACCTTATTATTCAACCGGAGCAGCCATGTGACTGCACAAGGTGATGCCGGATCTGGATGCCGGATCCCTCCGGTAAAACTGTCTAATTTTGATACATGTTTTCTATTTCATTTTTATAGTTTTCCAGTACGATTCGTCGTTTCAGCTTTAACGTTGGCGTCAGTTCTCCGGTTTCCACACTGAAAGGTTTGTCAAGGACTTTGAAATACTTGATCTGTTCATAACGGGGAAGTTTTTCATTGACTTCATCCACCTGTTTTTTGAATAAGTTCTGAATCGTCTCGTTGGCCAGCAATTCCGCATCCGATGCGCTGGGGATATGGTTTCGTTTGGCAAAACGGCGCAATTCGTGAAAATCCGGAACGATCAGTGCCGTGATGTATTTTTTTGCATCGCCGACCAGACAGGCCTGGTCAATAAAAGGCTGGGCAATAATGGCCAGTTCAATGGGATGTGGAGCGATGTTCTTACCGCCGGAAGTGACAAAAAGTTCTTTCTTGCGGTCGGTGATCCTCAAAAAACCTTCCTGATCAAATTCTCCGATATCGCCTGTCTTAAACCATCCATCCTTTGTAAAAGCTTCCGCGGTGGCTTCCGGCAAATTCCAGTATCCCTGGAATACTTGAGGTCCTTTGACAAGAATCTCGCCATCTTCCGCAATTTTTTCTTCTGTCCAGATAGCGGGCTTACCGACCGTGCCAGGTTTGATCTGAAGTTTGTGCGCAACCGTATTGTAGGTCAAAGACATTTGCAGCGCCCGGATCGGATTGGTGTAGGGTGACAAACCCTGCGCTTGTTTATTCACCATTAACTTCAGTGTCAGGTCAATCATTTTGTTGTCAAACCATCCGGCTTTTGAGGGGTCGTAATTTTTAAACTCCGGCTCGTTGAAATTGATGACGGGCGATGTTTCCGTCAATCCGTAGCCTTCGCTGAGCTGAATGCCAAGAGACCGGATAAAAACACAGACTTCCTTGGAAAGCTTTCCTCCGCCGGATATGCCGAGAACGACCCGATCCAAACCGGCCGTTTTACGGATTTTATTAAACACCAGAACATTTGCCGCTGCAAACTGAAGCAAATCTGCTTGGTTCATTCTGGTTGCGTTTTCCATGGCCTGACAGTACTTTTCCCCGAGTTTCATGGCCCAGTGAAATATGGCTTGTGTGTTTTGGTTCTGCCGGGAAATGACGGATCGAGTAGTGTCATAGATTTTTTCCCAGAGGCGGGGAATGCTGACCAGAACATTCGGTTTGACTTCCAGCATGTTTTGCGCAATTTTTTCAAAGCTTTCGGCAAAAACCAGAATGCCGCCCTGCTGCAGGGCTCCGACATGGTAATCACTGGTTCTGCCAAAAACATGGCAAAGTGGCAAATGAACCAGGAATGTCGGATGAAGGGTGCCCATCTCTCTTTGACGGCGAATCAGCGTGGAATTGGAGGCCTGATGAAGATTGGACACCCAGTTTTTCTGAGTCAGAACAGCCCCTTTCTGTTTGCCGGTGGTTCCCGACGTATAGATGATAGAGGCAACATCTTCGGGAAGAACAGTGTTAAGAGATTTCTCCACATCCTGGTCAGAGACTTTGGTCTTTCCCAAAGCGATGACATCCTCAAAGGTATAAACCGACTCCGGTTTTACACCCTTCCAGGAGCACATTGTAATAACGGCGTCCAGTTTTACGCCTTGCGACTTGACCTTCATGGCCATTTCGGCTCTGTCCTGCGTGGAAGCGATGATCATTCTGGATCCACTGTCGGCTGTCATATATTCCAGCTCTTCCAGTGTAACCGTGGGATAAAGAGGAACACCAACCGCTCCACAAGCTTGGATGGCCTGATCGGCAATAATCCATCGTGGCCGGCTGGCGGAGAAAATCGCGGCTCTGTCGCCTTTTTTCAAGCCGAGAACCATGAGTCCTTTGGCCAACGCGATGGATTCGTCCCTCGCTTCTTTCCATGTTCTGGAATGCCATGTCTCGCTGGGATTGCCGCTCTGGATCAAATTTTCCTCGGAGAAACTCATTCTGATCTCCATAGCGTAGCGCCTGGTTATGAAATATTCCACATAACGTGTCTGTCCGGTAAGCCATGATGCTTCTTCCTCCCTCTTCATGATTGATTTTTCGCAAGGCCACGAAAACTCCTTTGCCTGAAGACAAAAAGGTTCAGACCTTAACGAACAGCATGATAATTCTTTTAATGTGGAGGTTGCTTACAATAAAAAAGGTTTGCAGGTCAAGAAAATCTTTACCCGCAAACCTTTTGGAGAATAATGCTTGCCTGAGTAGAAAATACTTGCCGCATTCTCCACTCAGGCGAGATTTGAATACCTCTTAAACGGCAAAAGCATCTTCGCTGATGTTCATCGCGCTCTGCTCATCCTTCTTCAGATTTTCCAGTTTGGCCGGCACCAGATCCGTAATACGGTTGATGTAGAATTTAGCACCCTGGATCTTTCCTGAATAGAAAGCCTTGTCGATATCGCCGGCGGCGTTGGCCATACCTTTGACAGCAGCATTGGCCATGCGGATATGCAGCCAGCCCACAACGGCTTCGGACAGACAGTTCAGGAAATCACATGCGCCAATCAGCGGCACGTAGGGTGTAACCCTGATCATTTTTGCGAAGGCCATCGACGTTTCCGCGCACTTGTTCAATGCGTTTTCCACAATTTCTGCTTCCGCTTTCAATTGCTCGTTCTGCTTGGCTTCGGCAATAGCTTCCTGCGTCATGCCCAATAAATTCATAAAATACAGGCCTTTCTTCATACCAAGCTTGCGGCCCAAGAGGTCCATGGCCTGAATGCCGTTGGTGCCTTCATAAATACAATTGATTTTCTGGTCTCTCATCATCTGCTCAACCGGATATTCACGGCAATAACCATACCCACCGTAAGTCTGGACTGCATCGCTGCAAACAGCCATGCCCGCGTCCGTGTTGTAGGCTTTGACCAACGGAGTGAGAATTTCAATCATGCCGTGCCAGTATTCTTTCTGTGCTTCATCGTTGGCCAACATGGCATTGAATTCCATATCCATGGCGAAATAACAGAGGAATGCCAGAGCGCGCATACCTTCCGTCATGGATTTCATTTTCAGCAGCATTCTGCGCACATCCGGATGCTGGATAATGTTAACCGCCTTGGGGTTTTCAACCTTCATGGCCATTTCAATAATGTTCGCACCCTGGATTCTCTGTTTTGAGTAATCAAGAGCATGGAGATAAGCGGCGCCCGCAAGAGAGGCCCCCATCATGCCGACACCCTGACGTTCTTCGTTCATCATGTGGAACATGATCGGCATACCCTGGCGCTCCTCACCCATCAGATAACCGATGCACTTTCCATCCGTGCCGAAGTTCAGTGTACAGGTTGCGTTGCCATGGATACCCATTTTGCTTTCGATACCGCCACACTGTACATCATTATATTCACCAATTTCGCCCTGCTCATTGAAACGGAACTTGGGAACCATGAAGATAGAAATGCCTTTGGTTCCGGCAGGATCCCCTTCGATTCTGGCCAGAACGGGGTGAATAATGTTCGGGGTCAGATCATGGTCGCCAGCCGAAATGAAGCTCTTGGTACCCACGATGGAGTAAGTTCCGTCTTCATTTTTCTTGGCGGTCGTCTTCAAAAGACCAACGTCGGAACCTGCGGACGGTTCGGTCAGGCACATCGTGCCGGCCCATTCGCCCGTGTACATTTTTTCCAGAAGGATGTTGCGCAGGGGATGCTGGAAATAATCTTCCATCAGACGCGCCGCTCCGTGGGAAAGACCGGGATACATAATAAACGCCTGGTTGCAGGACAGGAACATGTTTGCTACTGCTGCCGCAACCACCGCAGGAAATCCCTGGCCGCCGACTTCAGGATTGTCCGCCGTCGCCATGTAGCCGCCTTCGCAATACAGTTTCCACAATCTTTTATAGGATTCCGGAGTTGTCACTTTGCCGTCTTTCCAGGTTGCTTCGACCGGCTTGCGGTGCACTTCATCAGGATAGGTGGGAGCAATTTCCGACTCCGCGAATTTTGCCGCCTGATCCAGAACCATATTGCAGGTATCGGCATCATAATCCGCATAACGTCCTTTTCCCAGCAATGCTTCCGACATTTTGAAGACCTCAAACAGCTGGAATTTAATATCCCTTAAATCAATCCACAAACTTGCCATACAAAAATCCTCCTTAAACTTGGGTTATTTTACAATGGATGTTAACTGCACCATTATATTCGACTTGCTTTGTTACACTCGGGTTCCCTATACCATTCCATTTTATTAGTCAATATTTTCTTGTAACTTTCTATCGGGATAAACCTAAATCTTTTTGCTGCCTTGCAACATCAAATGGCATCCTGAGCTGTCTGGTTCAACGTTCGGCTTTTTCCAGATCTCGTCTTGCATCGCGAACAAAAGAAGCGGTCAGATAATCCAGCGTTTTTGGTAAAGTCAGTTCCAGGCTGAAAAAGACCTGCATCCGAATCTCCAGACTTTCCGGAGCACAACTCAGCAAGTGCCCTCCCTCTGAAAAATCACTGTTGATAAAGTGAAAATGATATCCGGGCACACTTACGGAAGGAACAAAAGGAGGGGTATAAAAACCGACAAGCCTACCTTCAATATTTTTAAAATGTCGGACTTTTTGATGAGGGGTAACTTCGGCCAGAGGCAGATTCTTTTCTGTTTTTGGCACGGAACGTGTATCAACGGAATGAAACTTTCCAGTCATGCAAATGGCATAAAACATGTTGTCTGACGGAAGCATTCGCTTCAGGTATTCGCTAAATTTCCCGAAGTCCATCAGAGCATCAATCCTTTCCGTCAGAGTAGGCTTGAAATGACACATTACGGCATACGGTGTTTTCCAATCGCTTTCCGCCGGGCGGGCATTCCCGTCAAAGTCCAGACGCATGAATGATCCATCCATTGCAATCATTTCCCCGTCAAGATGATTGAACGTGCCAATACCAAAATCTCCTTTTTCCCGGAGACTGCCAATGGTGATGTCATCCCGATGAAATCCCTCAAGGATGGCGTTAATCGGGCTCGAAATATAGAGCTTGTTTTCCATTTCATCTCCCCCGTTTGTCAATATCCAAGCATAAGCGGACAATTTCTTAACATAATCCGAAAAAAAAGCATAAAAATATTCCGACAGCATGGTATTTACCGTCAAAATGATGAGAATTTCCGATGTTGGTTTTTTTGGCAAACTATAAATCATTATAGGCTTTTTTCTTGACGGCTTACCTTTTATAGTGCACAATTAAGTATCAAAGAACATTATCAATTCAGGGAGGCCATTATGCCGGTAAAAAAAGATAGCGTAAAACGAAGCGTGGTGAAAAAAAACCCAACTACTGTAAAAAAAGCAGTTTCATCCGCAAAAACAGAAACATCCACGCAAGCGATTCAAAAACCCGATCTACAGGATTTTCTCGTGGAAGTACAAAAAAAAGCTTACGTGATTTACGAAGAAAGGCTGAAAGCGGACCTTCCGGGAGATGAAATCGCCGACTGGTTTGCCGCCGAAAAGGAAATCAAGGAAAAGTACAATTTGTAGTTCTTGTTAGGAACAGACTGCGCCGTCCATTTTTCATCTGGAGAAAATATGATGAGCATCGAAACAGAAGATTCGTCCATGAGACAGAATTATTATGGCTATGTGGAAACCAAGATTGCCACGGAAATCACTAGACATACTCTAGTATTGATACTGGCCGGTGGAGAAGGCTCCCGTTTGGGAGAACTGACCAAATGGCGTGCCAAACCGGCTGTTCCTTTTGGTGGCAAGTACCGGATGATCGATTTTCCTCTCTCCAATTGCGTTAACTCCGGTTTGCGCCGGATCGGGGTGTTGACCCAGTACAAAGCTCACTCGCTGATCCGCCATTTACAGCAAGCCTGGAATTTCATGCGCGCCGAAATAGGAGAATTTGTTGAAATCATCCCGGCTCAGCAGCGCATGGGGAAAGAGTGGTACCGCGGAACGGCGGACGCGCTCTATCAGAATATCGACATCATCCACCGTCATGCACCGGACTATGTTTTGGTGCTGGGCGGTGACCACATCTATACCATGGATTATTCAAAAATGCTTTTACAACACGCGGTTTCCCGTTCGGACATGACGGTGGCCTGTATTGAAGTGCCGCGATTTGAAGCGCGGGATTTCGGCGTCATGTCGGTTGACGAAAACCTGCGAATCCTTCATTTTACGGAAAAGCCGGATCAGCCGGATTCCATTCCCGGCAAACCGGACAAGGCCCTGGCTTCCATGGGCATTTATGTCTTTTCCACCCGCTTCCTGTATGATGCGTTGAACCAGGACGCAGAAGACGAAAGCTCTTCTCATGATTTCGGCAAAAATATCATCCCCCGTGCCATCCACAATAGTGTGGCGATGGCATATCCGTACCGCGATGAGCAAGGCGAAATGGCCTATTGGCGAGACGTTGGAACGGTAGATGCCTATTTTAAAGCGAATATGGAGCTTTGCTCCGTGAAACCGGAATTAAACCTGTACAACCAAAGATGGCCCATCTGGACATACCAGCCTCAGCTTCCTCCGGCCAAGTTTGTTTTTGAATATCCAGGAAAACGCGGCGAAGCCATCAATTCCCTTGTCGGCGACGGCTGCATCATTTCCGGCGCCCATGTCGAGCATTCTGTTATCTATTATGGAACCCGCATCGAAACTTACAGCACCGTTCGCGACAGTGTCGTGCTTCCCAATGTTTATATCGGTGCAAACTGCCGGATTTCCCATGCCATCATCGATAAAAATACGTTTATTCCTGATAATACCGTCATCGGCGAGAATTCCGATCATGATGCGCAGCATTATCACATCAGTGAAGAAGGAGTCGTACTGGTCACACCGGAGATGATGGGTCAGGATATCATGTATGGCCATCCGGTGATCTATTGAATCGGATCAAAACCATTCTGAAGGCGTTGAAGCTTTTCTCCGGCGTCTTTTCTGGTGGCCGCTCTCGCCGCGTAATATATTTTCATCTTCGGTTCCGTGCCCGATGGACGAATGCAAATCCAGGCAGAGTCTTCCAGAATCAGTTTCAGAGCATTTGTGGCCGGCAATTCAATGCCGGTGGTTCGACCGCTTTCGTCCGTGCGAAGACGCGAAAGATAATCTTCAATAGAAAGCACGGGCAAACCGTCCACAAAACGAATCGGATGCTTTCTGAGGCGGGTCATCACCTCCAGCATTTTTTCCATACCATCCAAACCGGCAAATGCGATATTTTTTACGCTCTCCAGGTAATAGCCATGGGTCTGATAGAGAGTTTCCAGCGCTTCCAGTAGGTTTTGCCCCCGGTTTTTGTAATGCTGTGCAGCCTTGCACAAAAGCAGTGCGGCCATGGCACCATCTTTATCGCGTACAAAGGATCCGGCCAAAAATCCGAAACTTTCCTCAAATCCGAAGACAAATTCAGCACCCGTTTGCTCCCGGTTTCGAATGCATTCAGCGATAAAACGAAAACCCGTCAATACAGTATAGCATTGAATTCCATAGTGCCGGGCCAAGGCATCTGCCATGCTGGTGGAAACAAACGACTTGATCAGATAATCCGTTGAACAAAGCCTGCCAGATGTGCGGCGACTAGCCAGTAGATAGTCAGCAAGCAAACACCCCACCTGATTACCGGTCAACATGACATACTCCCCATCAGCGTTTCGCACGGCCGCGCCCATACGATCTGCATCCGGATCTGTGCCGATGGCGAGGTCGGCCCCGAGATGGCCGGCCAGTTCGATGGCCATCTTCATCGCCTCCGGATCTTCCGGATTGGGGGACTTCACCGTCGGAAAAAAACCATCCGGCTCTTTTTGCTTTTCCACAACAAAGAAATTTGAAATTCCCGCAGCGGGAAATATATTTTCGACCGTGCGTAATCCAGCGCCGTGAATTGGTGTGTAAACCACCTTCAAATTGTCCGCCGGCTTGACGCCGCACAGATCAATGATGCTCCGGTAATATGCCTGGTCCACTTCATCGCCGATCTCCCGAATCAATCCTTGGGCAATTCCCTCACGGTAATCGATTCTTTTTACATCGGCAAACGGATCCAGTTTTTCAATGAAGGACATCACGGCCAGACTCTCTATGGGCCCCAACTGCCCGCCGAAAGCGTCGTAAGCCTTGTATCCGTTATATTGGGGAGGATTGTGACTGGCGGTGATCACAATGCCACCCTCTGCGTGGAGATTCCTTACCGCAAAGGACAGTTCCGGGACACTCGTGATTTGCTGAAAGATGTTTGCTTGGATGCCGTTTGCGGCAAAAACGCAAGCGGCTTCCATGGCAAATTCCCGGGAATACCGGCGGGAATCGTAAGCAATGACCATACCGAATGGTGATTTTCCGCAGGAAAGCAGAAAATGTGCAAATCCCTGCGTGGCGCGGCCTACCACATAGCGGTTCATACGAGAAATGCCCGCGCCGAGAATGCCGCGCAGCCCCGCCGTGCCAAAGGGCAGATCTCCATGAAAACGTTCCTGGATCTGGTCTTTCTGATCCCGAATGGCAATCAGTTCGTCCAACAAGTCTTTTTCTTTTACATGGTTTAGCCACTGTAAATACGTTTCCTGATAAGACATGGATATCTCCTGATATTTAGTTCTTCAATTTCCGAACGGTTTGTCATGCAATTTTCAGCCACACAATGCCAAAACCCTTCATGGGAATTTCCAGCAAACCGTTCACCAGCGCATAGCGTTTTTTGGTCAGGCGGCAAACGGCAAAACCATTGAATAGCGAACGCAGGGCGTTTTGATGCTCCTCCGTAAACAGAGAAGTTTTCGCCAGAAAATCAAACACGACCAAGCGTGAAATTTCCGCGCGATTGACTGCTACAAAGTAGACGCCGTTTTGAGCTGGGCGCCCCAGAGCATCAACCCCTCCCGTCACAAAACGCAAGATACCAATGCAATCTGTATCGGGCACAAAAAAAGCTGCATGGCCGGTTTGCATGGCCTCCGCCTCATTGCGCAGGCGAGCCAACCTGCGGTAATGCTGGGTCAAATCATACGGTGCTTCCGCAAAAGGCGCACGGTTGAACGGATCGAGAAATCCGGTCATTCCCTTTTCATCGCCGTAATAAACGCAGGGAACGCCAGGAAGGCCAAACTGCAAGGCCGCCGCGAGACGCTGACGCGAATGGCCCTTTTTATTCTGGCTGTCCGTGATCACAAATGCGGCCTGCTGTTCACGGGAAAGCTCGTGCGGCTCAATGCGAACGCTCAAAGCGGTCCGCAGCCTTTCCACATCATGAGAAGAAAGAAGATTGGTCAGCGCATAATACATGGGACGAGGATAATTGGCCGCCTGATCCACAAGAAAATTTTTCAGATCGTAAGCGTCCGTTTTGCCCGTTAGAAAACCGAGAATTGCCGAACGAAGTGGATAATTCGTAACGGAATCGAGCATTCCCCCCAGAGCATAATTGCGTTTTGCGCCATAACTGTATTTTGTGGTCGCATCTTCCCAGACTTCTCCTATGGTTACGGCTTCAGGATCTTCCTGGCGGGCTGCGGCATGGATCATCGCCAGCACATCATCCGGCAGTTCATCAGCCACATCCAGTCGGTACCCCTTTGCGCCTGCTCTGATCCAATGGCGGATCACGCTGTTTTCGTCCGTGATGACAAATTGCTGCCAATCCGGTTCATGCTCATTCACCTCGGGAAGCGTCTGAAATCCCCACCAGCATTGATACCTTTCAGGATAGACGTCGAATCGATACCATGAATAAAATCGGGATTCCGGAGAATTTGCCGCACCCTGCCCTTCGTAGGCACATTCCCGGTTGAAATAGATACTGTCCGAGCCGGTATGGGAAAACACGCCATCCAGAATGATGCGGATCCCCCGATCTTTTGCCGCCCTGCAAAGCGCGTCAAAATCCGCCTTGTTGCCCAGGACAGGATCCACACTGAAGTAATCCGCGGTATTATAACGGTGATTGGAGGCAGCCTCAAAAATCGGATTTAAATAAAGAATCGTAATTCCAAGATCTTGTAAATAATCAAGGGAAGATTCGATTCCCTTGAGTGTGCCTCCAAAATAATCGCAGGGATTATAGGACTTCTCCCCCGGCAAGGGTGAATAAAGCGGTTTTTCGTTCCACCTTTCGTGAAAGTAGACGCGGCGTCCTCTGGAGCGATGATAATCAAGGCCTTTTTGCGCCGTCCCATTCTCACATGGCTGGAAACGGTCAGGAAATATCTGATACATCACACTTTTTTGAAACCAGGCCGGCACCTCAAAGCCTTCGTCATAAACGGTCAGTTGATAGGACGGTGGACGCTCGCTGTAAATACAGCCGATACCCCCGGTGCGCTGACCTTTGGCTCCATAATAGCAGAGTTTGCCGCCGATACTCACCGCAAAATAGTACCAATAGACATTGGGAACGGTCGGCGCGGCAAGCTGAACCTGCCAGTAGCCGTTGGTTTGCTGCATCGGATAGTTTTCATGAAATTCTCTGCTGTATAGGCACACATAAACGCTGTTTACGTTTTCCAACCTTGTCCGGAAGCGCAATGTCACGGTATGACCGGCTTTCAATGCCCCCAGGGGATAGCGAAACAAATCCAGTGATGAATCATGCAGCATGTCATTTCGGTAATTAATCGGCATAGATCCCATCCTTTCTGCTTTTAGATCGGGGTAAGTCCCCAAATTCTGCGGTTATATTCTCCGATCGTCCGGTCCACACTGAAAAATCCGGCGCCTGCCGTGTTGGCGGCGGCTTTTCTCGTCCAGGAGGAAGTATCGCAGTATGCCGTCAGCACGTTTGTAAACGCCTCTTCATATGCATTGAAATCGTAAAGCAAAAAGTATTTATCGGCCCGGTCATAATCTCCGAAAAGCAAGGACTGGTAAAGATCCTGAAACCGGTCTTTTGCCACGCCGGGAAGCGAACCGTCCACCAGGCGGGCGACGGCGCCACGGATATCCGCATTCCGGTCAAAAAACTGCTTCGGGTGATAAGTGTTTTCATTTTCCATACGGGCAATCTCTTCGGCGCGTGCTCCAAAAATGAAAATATTGTCCTGTCCCACCTGCTCGAAAATTTCCACATTGGCGCCATCCATGGTTCCCAGCGTCACGGCGCCGTTTAACATAAACTTCATATTTCCTGTTCCGGAAGCTTCACATCCTGCAGTGGAGATCTGTTCGCTGATGTCCGCTGCCGGAATCAGCTTCTCGGCCAATGATACATTGTAGTTCTCCAGGAAAACCACGTGCATAAGATCTTTGGTTCGGGGATGGCTTGCAACCAAGTCGGCCGTCGCATGAATCAGTTGGATGATGTCTTTGGCCCTTCGATAAACAGGCGAAGCCTTGGCGGCAAACAAAAAAGCTACAGGACGAGGCAGTATAGAAGTTGCGCCTCCGGTAATGCGATTATAAAGATGCAAAATATGGAGCACTTTTAAAAGCTGACGCTTGTATTCGTGCAATCTTTTCGCCTGAACATCAAAAACCGAGTCGGCATCGATGATCACACCTTGTTTTTGATAAATATAATCAGAAAAGCGTCGCTTATTGCCCTGTTTCACCATGGCAAAATCCGATAAAAACCGCACGTCTTGAGCTAAAGGCTTCAGGCGCCCCAGTTCACGATAATCCCGCAAAAAACGATTGCCAATGTAATCGCTAATCAAGTTGCACAAGTCAGGATTGGCTGTCGCCAGCCAGCGCCTGGGAGTCACACCGTTGGTGAAAGCCGCGAATTTCCAAGGATACATCACATAAAAATTGCGGAAAGTTCTGATCTTCAAGATGCTGCCGTGGAGTTGTGAAACGCCGTTTACGGCATGGCACACCGCCAGGCACATATTGGCCATCCGAATTTCATTAAAAGCAATGATTGCCATCGAATTGATTTTATCCCAGTCTCCCGAAAACGCCTGCAAAAACTGCTGCTGGAAGCGTTCGTTCATTTCAAAGATAATGGAATAAATTCGCGGAAGAAGCGATTTAAAGAGCTGCTCCGGCCAAGCTTCCAAGGCTTCGTGCATGACGGTATGGTTGGTATAGTTGAAAATCCGGCTGACAATACCGTAAGCTTCGTCCCATCCCAAACCTTCCTCGTCCAACAAGATGCGCATCAGATCCGGAATGGCCAGCGCTGGATGAATATCATTAATTTGAATAACGATTTTTTCCGGCAACGTGCGGACATCACCGTACTGCTTTTTGTGAGTGCGTACAATGTTTTGCATCGTTGCCGAAGCCAGAAAATAATACTGTTTCAAGCGCAACATTCTGCCCGCAATATGATCATCCTTGGGATACAGCACCTTGCAAATGGACTCGGCAAGCTCTTTTTGCTGAAGCATACAGACGAAGTCTCCCCGGTTAAAAGAATGCAGATCGAAAGCGACAGGATATTCCGCCCGCCACAACCGGAGTGTTGCCGGCACGCGACTGGCATACCCGATCACCGGCATGTCATAAGGCACGGCAATGACTGTCTGATAATTTTTATGTACAATCGTCAGGCCGTTTTCCGTCCACAACTCCTCAACTTCGCCTTCAAAATGGACTTCAACCTTTTCTTCCCGTCGCTCGATTTCCCATACATGTCCTTTTGCGGTCCAATCGTCCGGCGCTTCCGTCTGTTCTCCATTCACAATGCATTGTCGAAACATGCCGTATTCATAATGCAAACCATAACCGGTTACAGGAAGATTCAGTGTGGAAAGCGAATCCAGAAAACAGGCAGCCAAACGCCCCAAACCGCCGCTTCCCAGAGCCGCCTCATTTTCCTGTTCCTCAAGCTTTTCAAAGGGATAGCCAATTTCAGCCATCACCATTCGGTATACGTCCAAAAGACCAAGATTGATGAGATTGTTGACCAGCGCCCTCCCCATTAAAAATTCAACCGAAAGGTAACACAGCTGTTTGGACTTTTGCCGCTCGATTTCTTCATTGGCCTTGACCATCCGTTCAAGTACCAGGTCTCGAATACTCATCGCCACTGCCTGGAATATTTCCTCGTCCGAAGCATTTTCCAATTTGCGGCCAAAGTATCGTTTCAATTTGCCTTCGATGGTTGTTTTAATTTCTTCAATTATGATCTTCACTTTTTAACCTTTAATGTTCGGAGCTTGGGGATCTCCATCCCCCTCTCCAGTTGTTGTTTTTTTAGAAAACGGGAAATATCTTGTCCATCATAAAATGACAAACCGCTATCGGCGATTCATCAGATACAGTTTTGCATACGCCAGTGCGCTTTTCCGAAAGCTCATGTCCTGACTCATGGCTCTTTGCCGAAGGGATGTCAGGCGTTCCCGGTCAGCAGATACTTTGAGAGCATACCGGATGGTATGGAGCATGTCATGGGCATTGTAATTTTCAAAAGAAAAGCCATTGCCTTCATCTGTGTATTCATTATAAGGACGAACCGTATCCTTCAGCCCGCCTGTTGCACGCACAATGGGCAACGAACCATAGCGAAGCGCAATCATTTGGGAAATACCGCATGGTTCAAACATTGAAGGCATTAAAAAAAAGTCGATTCCCGCATAAATACGGTGAGCCAGAGGATCGTCAAACTGCGTCAGGCCCAAAGCCCGTCCGACCGTCCGGTGGGACAATCCACGTGAGAACTGTTCATAATGCTTCTCCCCTGCTCCAAGCATCACAAAACCCACATCTTCGGACATCATCTCGTCAAACACCCGTTCAATAAGATCAATCCCTTTTTGCCTGGCCAGTCTGGTCACCATACCGACAAGAGGCGTTGCGGCACCCATCCGAATCCCCAATTCAGCAATCAGGGCTTCTTTATTTTTCTGTTTTTGCGAAAGGGAATTGCCATCATAAGGAAATGAAATCATCGGAT
>Ga0209096_1003080_pt1 | contig 15022 bp, 10 predicted proteins | sample AD_UKC034_MetaG_FD_184407 | JGI IMG/M metagenome (GOLD analysis project Ga0209096, IMG submission 184407) | Active sludge microbial communities of municipal wastewater-treating anaerobic digesters from USA - AD_UKC034_MetaG (SPAdes) (version 2) | ecosystem: Engineered > Bioreactor > Anaerobic >... | reverse complement strand
TCCTTTCGGTTTAGTGATTTTGGCAAAAACCATCTTAACCGATGAGAAGACTGACTGCCATTAACTTATTACCTCTAAGTTGTGTGGGAAGAGCCTAACTTTTTCAGTTAAAGATATGCTGACCTGAGAAATTGTCACTAAACATCTCCAGATAACGGTGATCATGTCCCCGTCCCGGATCCCGACACATTTCCCGGACCAGGCCAGGACGGAAAGCGGATAGAAAAAAGTTCAGGAAAAGAATGATCGGAAATATAAGCCGACAGGAACGACTCACAACGTCTTCCAATTTTTTGGATTTGACAAGGCCACGGCCTTCTTTGTAAGGCCCTAAGTCGGAGGAGTCAAGGCGAATAGGTCGGTCCATCAGACAAAAGAGGGGTTTGCACCGTTGATTGCCGTCCGGATGGAAGGCTCGGAAGGCGAGTCCAGGTGAAGTTGGCTGAGTCCGTTAAAACCACGACGAAGCAAAGGACATTAAAAATCTACTGAAAGAGTCCGCTCGAAAAAAAGAATAAGGAGCCGGGAAAGTACAAGGAGAACTCCAGGACCATCGGCGACCTTTTTGAAGAGTATCTGGATTGGTTCAGGGTCCACCGATCAGAACGGACCACGAGGATGTCAGGTCCGTTTTCCGGAATCACATCAACAGGCTCCCGGGAAACAGCTTGCCGAACACATTAACAAAGCCATATTCTGATTTACAGGAAGCTCCGGAAAAAGGATATTTTCCTCCAGCCGAATCCGCCGAAGGATGAGGCGAAAAGAAGGAGGCGCGGCGGCATTTCAAACAGACAGATCACGAAGGAGCTCTCCTACCTGTCAGCGTTCTTTACCTGGTGCTTCGATCACGATCATCTCCGGGCCAGGAAATTCAAAATAGAGAAGCTGCAATTCAAGAGGCCCGTTCCCATAATCCCGTCAATAGAAGAGGCCACGAGGATCCTGGACGCGGCGGAGCCGTTTTACCGGGTGTTTTTGTTCAGACCAAAACAATGATATAATAAGCGATTAATGTCATTAAGTTATTATATAAATGTGGGGATTTTATGAAAATTCATATCCCGTCTTTTGTATTACGAGGAGACAGTCATGTCAGAAAAGAAGCGATCTGAAGCAGAACGGCAGCCTGTCCAATTCCCTCATTACGATTATCAGGACATGATGATGCACGCTCCCATAGGGATATTTATTTCCACACCCGGCGGCAGGTTTGTCTATGTGAATTCAGCTCTGGCTCGAATGTTTGGTTATGATTCCCCGCAGGAAACTGTAGATTCGATAGTGAATATCGGGGCACAGATCTATGCTGACCCGGAAGACAGGAGAAAAATACGTCTTTGGCTGGAGGAGCACGATGAGAGATTGAACAATGAGTGTCGATTCGTCCGAAAGGATGGATCTCGGTTCTGGGGGTCTTATAATGTCCGTGCGGTTCGGAATGATAAGGGAGAAATCGTTCATTATGAGGGCTTTTTATGGGACATTACCGATCGGAAACAGATGGAGCAATCCTTGTTGAGGACTCAGTTCGCCATGGACAGGGCACCGGATAGTATTCTCTGGGTGGATGATGAAGGTGGTATCGTTTACGCCAACAACTCAGCCTGCGCGTCAGTGGGGTACGAATACGGGGAATTGATAAAAATGAAGATCTTTGACATCGACCCGGAGTTGCCCCCCGAAAAGTGGGAGAAGCATAAAGAGGAAGTCCGGCGTCAGGGAACTAAGACTTTCGAGACACAACATCGGAAAAAAGACGGGCGTCTTTTCCCGGTTGAAGTCAGAAGCAACCATTTCTTTTATGACGATCGTTATCTGTCCTGTGCTTTCGATCGTGACATCACCGAGCGCAAGAAGGCTGAGAAGGCCTTACAGGAAAGCGAGGAGAAGTATCGTAGTTTGGTCGAAGGGTTAAACGAAGCCCTGTTTCGCATGTCTTTACCTGATGGAAGATACGAATACATAAGCCCTGCAGCAATACATGTTCTTGGATACAGCGCTGAAACTTGCTACGCAAACCCACTGATTGTCGAAAAGGCAATTCATCCGGATTTTCATGACCTTTTTAATGAAACATTTGAGAAAATGACCCGGGGTGAAGTTCCTCCGATCATTGAATACAAGATCATCGACTCCGAAGGAAAGGAACGGTGGATTTTCCAGTCGAACAGGGGAATATTTAATGACAGCGGGAAAATTATTGCCGTTGAGGGGATATGCAGAAACATTACCGAGAACAAACAGGCTGAAGAAGCCCTTCGTGAAAGCGAATCCAGGTTTCGACGATTCGCGGAACTTGCACCCGTGGGTATTGTCATCCTGGACAGGAGTGGGAATCCCTTCTATGTAAGCCGTAAATTTCTCGATCTTTTCAAGTGCTCGCTGAAAGATTTGCCCTCCATGGAGGCATGGTGGCTTCTTGCCTACCCCGATGAAGCGCTCAGGAACCGGGTCCAGCGGGAGTGGCGGGAGGCGGTCAAAACGGCTAGGGAAACCCTTTCTGAAATCACACCGCTGGAGTACCCCGTGACCTGCAGGGACGGGAGCGTGCGGCTCATCGAATTCCGAATGGCCACTGCAGGAGACCTGGACATTATACTACTCATGGACGTCACCGACCGGCGCCGGAAAGAGGAGGAACGGAAAAATCTGGAAGACAGGCTGAGACAGGCCAAGAAGCTGGAGTCCATCGGCACGCTGGCCGGAGGCATCGCGCACGAGTTTAATAACCTCCTTATGGGAATTCAGGGAAACGCATCGCTCATGATGCTCGATCTTGAACCCTCCCACCCGCATTACGAAAGGTTGAAGTACATCGAATGGCAGGTGAAAAACGGAGCGAGTCTCACCAGTCAGCTTCTGGGATTTGCCAGGGGCGGCCGTTATAAGTCGAAGCCCATAAACATGAATGCAATCATTGATAAAATCGCTGAAATATTTGAGAAGACAAGAAAGGAACTCACCATTCACAGGAGGTTTTCAGGGAATCTTTGGCTAGTGGAAGCTGACACATCCCAGATGGATCAAGTCTTTATGAACCTTTTCATGAACGCCGACGAGGCCATGACCGGGGGAGGAGAAATTTTACTTGAGACGGAGAACCTTCTTCTCGATGAGATGAAAGCGACTCCTCTCGATCTGCCAGAAGGAAAGTATGCCAAGATAACAGTTTCCGATACCGGAAGGGGGATGGATGCAAAGACCCTGGAGCGGATTTACGATCCATTTTTCACAACGAAGGGAATGGGAAAGAGTGCCGGCCTTGGCCTTCCTGCGGCATACGGTATCATCCGAGGGCATGGAGGGGCAATCGATGTCACCAGTAAGCCGGGTCGGGGAACCACTTTCACGATTTATCTTCCCGTGACGGAGCAAGCCGTCGTCGAGGAAAAGAGCGCTCAACCAGCAGCCTTTAAAGGAAAAGAAACGATATTGATCGTGGATGACGAGGCGTTTGTTCTGGAATTTACGCAGGAGATGCTCCGATCCCTGGGATACCAGGCCTTTTGTGCGGGCAGCGGCCAGGAGGCCCTGGATGTTTACCGTGAGAGGAGAGGAAGGATAGACCTGATTATTCTTGACATGATCATGCCCGGCATGTCGGGGGCTGAAACCTTCGAGCGTCTCAGGGAGATCGATCCGAATGGGAAGATACTCCTTTGCAGCGGTTACAGCATTGAAGGCAAGGCAAAGGAGCTCATCGAAAAGGGATGTGACGGCTTCATTCAAAAACCCTTTAAGGCAGAAGATCTGTCACGGGAGGTGAGGGCCATACTGGACTCAAAGAAAGAACACTAATGGGGGCCTGATTTTCATTTCACCATATAATCAAACAGCCCCTTCACTGCTGGCTCCAGAGACTGATGCTCGTCAAGGAAGAAGTTTGTTCGTCTTCCCCATGTACCGGCCCTTTTTTGTGTGGACATGGTAAGCGTATTCAGGGAACTGAGGCGATCTTGCTGGTAGATGATGAGAATGTGGTCCTGAACGTTACGAAAACTATGCTCCAAGCTTTAGGACACAGGGTTTTTTATGCGACTAGCGGCCGGGGGGGGGGTTGCCCCGTATACTATGAAAAAAAGGACGAGATCAACCTTCTCATTATGGATATGATCATGCCCGGCATATCGGGGAACGAAACATTTGATCGTATACGCCAGATCAACCCGAACCGGAAGATTCTTCTGTCAAGCGGTTACAGTGTTGACGGTAAGGCGCAGGAAATTCTCGATAAGGGATGCAATGGTTTTCAAAAACCCTTTGGGCTGGAACAACTGGCACATGAAATAAGATCAATAATCGAAACATAAGGACCATTGGCTATTCATGGCAAACATTATTTGAAAAGCTTATTTTCATAGTGGCAAGTTACGTAAAACAATAGTATTTGTCAAAGCAATACGGGCGCTGTATTCAATTTCAAGTGTGCCTGCCGCGGCATATGGCAAATTTCCGATTTTGAGAAGACAGGATTTTCGTTTATATTGCGTTCATGGAAATACATGATCGAGGAGGCGCGTATCGTGAACGAGAAGACATTTTCACCTGTCACGAGACGTTCATTAAAGACCCTGCTGGCAGTCATCCTTGCACCGAATCAATAAGGAGGTTTCATGATGGACAGACGTGACTTTATTAAAACCGCTCTTGTTTCCTCCGCCGGTATCGGCGTCATGTTGAAAGGAATCCCCTCCTGCGCACGGGGCATACCGGCCTCGGCCTTTACAGGCAGGACCGGGGTCCGTTGCTATGCCGGAGCGCCCGACGGGGTGATCCTGACATCGCTGAGCGATTTTTTCAAGATCGGCCCGGGACCCTCCAGTTCCCACACCATCGCCCCCCTCAGGATCGCCGCCGACTTCAGAGAAACCCTGGAGAAGCTTCCCCGGGAGAGTATGTCCCGGGCGAAACGGATCAGAGCGCGGCTTTACGGCAGCCTGAGCGGCACCGGCAAGGGCCACAGAACCGACCGCGCCATCATCGCCGGTCTTCTCGGCCAGAAGCCGGAGACCTGCGACACCGGGCTGATGGAGGCGCTCGCCGATGAAACGAAAACGTACACCACCACGATCGGCGGTGTCGATTTTACGGTCGGCCACAGCACCATCGTGTGGGACAAGGTGGAACACGCCTTTCCCTTTGTCAACACGCTGGTCATGGAACTCATCGACGGGACGGACGCAGAGGTTTTCTCACGGGAATATTACTCCACGGGGGGCGGATTCTTTCAGTGGAAAGGCCAGAAACCGGAGGTCCGGGGCGAACCGCTTTTTCCGTACGGCAGCATGACGGCCTTCCGCCGGCTCGCGGCGGCCCAGGACAAAGGGCTCCACGAGATCATCCTGGAAAACGACATGGCCGTCATGGGTGTGGATGAAGGAAAAATACGGGAACACCTGGACCTTGTCCTGGAAACCATGGACAAAGGGGTACAGCAAGGTCTTCGTGAGGAAGGGCTGCTACCGGGGCCCTTCGAATTTCACCGTAAGGCCAGGCGCATCCACGAGCAGGCGATGAAAAGGGGAGGCGGCGACAATTTCATGGGACTGCTGAGCAGTTACGCCCTCGCCGTCTCCGAGGGCAATGCCGCCGGCCGGCTGGCCGTGACGGCGCCGACCCTGGGCTCGGCCGGTACCATACCGGCCGTGGCGTATGTGATGAAGCACCACCTGAAGTGTTCCCGGGAAACCATGCGCAAAGGCCTGCTGGCGGCGGCACTGGTCGGGTTCCTCTGTAAAAACAACGCCAGCGTAGCCGGCGCCGAGGTGGGATGCCAGGGCGAGATCGGTGTCGCCTCCTCCATGGCCGCCGCCATGATCACTTACGCCCGCACCGCTTCCCTGGAGGCCACCGAGGTGGCCGCGACCATCGCCCTGGAGCACCACCTGGGCATGTCCTGCGATCCCGTGGGAGGCTTTGTCCTGATTCCCTGTATCGAACGAAACGCTTTCGGGGCCGTCAAGGCCTACAACGCCTATCTCATGGCCACGAGCGAGATCACCTCTCAGCACTGGGAAGACCTTGATCGGGTCATCGCGGCCATGCTTGAAACCGGGAGAGCCCTGCCGCAGGCATACCGGGAAATGGGAACGGGCGGCCTGGGTGTGACGATGGTGGACTGCTAGACAGGGGTCACGTTCTTCATCCCCCCAGAATCGTCTCTCGAGATTTAAGTCTCTTTACTTGTGGGGATTTTTTCTCAATTCCGGCCGCATGATCTCCTCCAGGAAGAGCCTCTGCGTTTCGAAAGCGGATTTGTCTTCGGACGGGGAAAACCGGAGAATCTTTCCAAAAGAGATAACGACCCTGGCGAAAGGTTTCGGAAGGAAAAAATTGTCCCAGCTGTTGAAATACCATGCCCTGTCGGCCGAAACGTAGAAAGGGACGATCTCCGCATGGGCGGCGTGAGCCAGCTGGATCGCCCCCGCTTTGACATGACCCGCCGGTCCTTTCGGCCCGTCAACGATGTGGCCGGCCAACCCTGTTACGGCCAGACGATCTATCAGCTTCTTCAGGGCTTCCTTCCCACCCCGGGATGAAGAGCCCCGAACCGTGTGCCAGCCGCTTTTTTTGGCCACGCCGGCGATGATATCTCCGTCGGCGCTTTGGCTGATCATGAGGGAAGGGTTGAAGCCGCTGTAATTCTGAAAATGCCTTATCGCGACAAAGAACTGCTGATGCCAGGCACACAAAATAACCCGTCCGCCGCTCCTGCAGTGATCCATCCATTCGTTCTCATTTTCGACTTTCATGTGAAAGGTTGAAGCGTAGAAACGGATAAACCGGTAGAAAAGAGTGTGAAACAGCCTTGTCTTGACGATGATCCTGAGGTTCGGCATTTACAAGAGTTTCTATCGCTTCACACGTTGAGTGCATCTCTCGGGGGATTCGTTCATCCGTAAACGTGTACCCGGATGTTCGAGCATCGTTATCGGGATTGAAATGAGGGGTACTTTCAGCCCTTTTCTCGCCGGTACAGTCATCAATGGCCTTCTTCCGGCCCGCTGTCACGATTTTCCCGGGATGCCTGTCCGGATGGCGTTGCTGAAGGCTCGAGCGTTTCCACATCCCAGCCGCCGCCCATGGATTTATAGAGATTGACCATGGCGCGGAAAAGGGTTCCCTTGGTCTGGACATAGGTGAGTTCCATGTTGAAGAGGTTTCGATCCGCGTCCAGAACTTCCAGATAACTGCTGTAGCCGTTTTCGTACCGGAGCCTGGCCAGGTCCCTGTAAGACCGCAGGGCTTCGACCTGAGCCGCCTGGGCCTCCATGATCTCCCGGGTCTTGCGCTGGTCGACCAGGTTGTCCTCGACTTCCCGAAAAGCCGCCTGCACGGACTGCCGGTATCGGATCAGGGCCTGTTCCTGAATGGCCTCCGTCGCCTTTTCCTGGCCATAGAGACGGCCGGCCATGAAAATCGGCATCGTGATCGTTCCGCCGAAATTCCATGCCTGGGCAGGCCCGGTGAAGAGATTGGAAAGGTCGGTGCTGATGGAGCCGAACATGCCGGTCAGGGAGATGGATGGAAAATAGGCGGCCCGGGCAACGCCGATGCGGGCGTTCGCGGCGATCAGGTCCTGTTCGGCCTGCCGGATGTCGGGGCGGCGCTCCAGGACGTCCGAGGGAAGACCCGCCGGCACTTCCGGCACCACGAGCTCGTCGATGGACTTCCCCCTATTGACCGGTCCCGGATTGCGGCCCAGCAGGAAGTTCAGGGCGTTTTCACCCTGGGAGATTGTTTTTTCGATCTTCGGTATGGCCGCCCGGGCGCTTTCATACTCCGATTTCACCTGGCTCAGTTCGAGTTCCGAAACCACGCCCCCGGAAAACCGCATGTTGAAAAGATCCAGCGATCCCTTGCGCGTTTCCACGGTCCTCCTGGCAATTTCCAACTGCCTGTCCAGATCCCTCAAATCGATATAGCTGCCCGCCACGGTGGCCGCCAGGGAGAGAAGAACGGCACGGCGTGACTCTTCCGTCGCGAGCAGGTCCGCCCGGGCCGCTTCCGTGGCCCGCCTCAGTTTCCCCCAGAGGTCGATCTCCCAGCTCGCGTTCAGGTCTGCCTGGTAAGTGCTGTACTCCGGAGACAGCCCCGGCTGCCATCCCGTGATTCCTTCCTGTGTCGCCCGCTGTCTCGCCGCGGCAGCCCCCGCGCCGGCCTGCGGAAAAAGGTTTCCCCGGGTGGCCATGTATCTTCCCTGGTATTCTTCTATCCGGGCGGCAGCGATGAGCAGGTCCTTGTTGTCCTTCAAGGCGGCTTCGATCATTTCGTCCAGCATCGGATCGCCGAACTGTTTCCACCAGCGCGCGTTTACGGATGCCCCGGCGTCCTTCTCCTCGAAACGCCAGGCTTGGGGCGTGTCCACGTCAGGCCGGCTGTAATCGGGCCCGACGGCGCAGGCGGTGAGGACGAGGGCGGCCAGCGCGGCAACAAGCGGCCTTTTCATATCAGGCACCCTCCTTTTCCGGTGGCTGTTCGACAGCGCCCGGCTCGACCGTCCGGGCCCGGGCGTTCTCCCAACCCTTCGATCCCGGAACGCGGACTTTCGTGCTTTCCAGGAGATAGAAAAACAGGGGTATGAAGAAAATGGCGATGAGGGTGGCGCCGAGCATGCCCCCGATCACCCCCGTGCCGATGGAATGGCGGCTGTTCGCCGAGGCGCCCGTCGCGACGGCGAGAGGCACGCACCCGAGAATAAAGGCAAGGGATGTCATCACGATCGGGCGCAGCCTCATGCGGGCGGCTGAGACGGCGGCGTCGTAAACGGAGGCGCCCTCCTGGAGCTTCAGGACGGCGAACTCGAAGATGAGGATGGCATTTTTCGCGGCCAGGGCAATGAGCGTGATCAGTCCGATCTGAAAATAAACGTCGTTCTCGATACCCCTGAGCGCGATGGACAGGAGGGCCCCGAAAAGAGCGAAGGGGACGGCCAGCACGACACCGAACGGCAGCGACCACTTCTCATACTGGGCGGCAAGAATCAGAAAAACCATGACGAGCCCGAAGATAAAAACGACAACCGACGTTCCACCGGCCTTTTTTTCCTCGTAAGACTGGCCGCTCCAGGCGTAGGAAAAATCCGCCGGCAGAACCTGGGCGGCCACCCGTTCCATGGCCTCTATGGCCTGGCCGGTGCTGTACCCGGAAGCGGCACCCCCGATGATCTTGGCGGCTGGAAAGTTGTTGAACCGGGTAATCAGGTCCGGTCCCGCGACATAGCGCCTCGTGACGACAGACTTGAGAGGGACCATGGTGTTGTTTTTCGAACGCACGTAGGCCTGTTCGATGTCTTCCGGTTTTGAGCGGTATTGAGGCTCCGCCTGCAGAATGACCTGCCACAGGCGGCTGAACTTGCTGAACTGGCTGACATACATGGACCCGAACAGTATCTGGAGGGTGTTGTAGACATCCTCCACGGGAACGCCCAGCATCTCCGACTTTTCCACGTCCACATCGACCATCAGCTGTTGCGAGTGCGCGTTCATGAGGGTATTGACCCCCTGCAGCTCAGGCTGCCGTTTCGCCACGGCAATAAAGGACCGGGTCACCTCTTCAAGCTTGTCCGTTCCCCCGGACCCGGTGTTCTGGATCCAGAACTCGAAACCGGCCGTCGTTCCGAGTCCTGGAATGGAGGGCGGGTTGACCGGCAGGACAACGCCTTCACGGTGCTTCATGAGCTGCATGCCCGTCGCCCTCACGACCGCCGGAGCCTGAAGCGCCTTTTCCGATCGTTGCTCATAATCCTTCAGGGAAATGAAAAGGGTGCCCGCATTGGTCTTCAACTGCCCGTCCATAAGGCTGTAGCCGTCCACCTCGACGACGTCCTGAACGGCAGGGTGCCCGGAAAATATCATGCCGGCGGCCCGATCCAGTTTCTGGGCCCGGTCAAGACTGGCGGCGTCGGGGAGAAAGCTCACGCCCAGGAGGTATCCCTGGTCCTCCGAGGGAACGAAGCTTGTCGGTATCCTGTGAAAGAGGGCGACTGTCGCGGCAATCATGACGACGACGAAGAAAAGGGATACGAAAGCCCGCCTGATGACGAGCCGGACCACCCGGATGTAGCCTTCGACAAGGCGGTTGAACCCCTTTTCGAACCAGACAAAGAACCTGTTCTTTTTGTCATTCCCGTGCGTGAGAAGGATGGCGGCCATCGCCGGGGACAGGGTCAGGGCGACGATCCCGGAAAGAACGACGGAGATGGCGATGGTTATGGCGAACTGCTTGTAGAGCTGTCCCGTCATCCCCCCCAGAAAGGCGACGGGGACAAAAACGGCGCAAAGGACCAGGACAATGGCGACAACGGGACCGGTCACCTCTCCCATGGCTTTTTTCGCCGCGTCTTTCGGGGTGAGATTGAACTCGGTCATGTTGCGCTCGACGTTCTCGATAACGACGATGGCGTCGTCGACGACGATGCCGATGGCGAGAACCATGCCAAAGAGGGTCAGCATGTTGATGGAAAAGCCGAAGAGGGTCATGCCGATGAAGGTCCCGATGATGGATACGGGAATCGCCATGATGGGAACGACCGTCGCCCGGACGCTCTGAAGAAACAGATAGACCACGAGCACGACCAGGAGGCACGCCTCGAAGAAGGTGATGAGGACCTCCTTGATCGACGCCCGGACGAACTTGGTCGTGTCCATGGCGATCTTGTACGCGATGCCGTCGGGGAAATCCCTGCTCATCTCCTCGAGCGTCCGGGTCACCTGGCTGGACACGTCGAGGGCGTTGGCGCCCGGCTGCTGGTAAACGGCGATGGGGGTGGCCGTTTTACCATTGAGCCGTGTGCGGATCGAATAATCCCGCAAGGCCAGTTCGGCCCGCCCGATGTCTCTCAGGCGCACGATGGCGGCGCCTTCCCGGTCCGTTCGCAGGATAATGTTTTCAAATTCTTCGGGCTCCACGAACCGGCCCCTGGTCGTGACGGAAAAGGTCTGTTCAACCGGGCCCTCGGTGGGGGACTGTCCAATCTTTCCGACGGCGTACTGCTGGTTCTGCCTCCTCACGGCGTTGGCCACGTCGGTGGCGTTGATGCCGAGCTGGGCCATGCGGTCCGGCTTCAGCCAGATGCGCATGGCATAGTCGGGCAGTCCCAGAATGGCGGTCTGGCTGGCGCCCGGTATGCGCTTCAAGGCATCCAGAACGTGGAGATTGGCGTAGTTGGCCACGTAGGTTTCGTCATAACGGTCGTTGGGGGAGTAAATACCGATGACCATGAGGAAGGTGCTTGATTTTTTACTGACCTGAACCCCCAGGTCCGTGACCGATGAAGGCAGCAGCGGCAAGGCCTGGTTGACCCGGTTCTGAACGTCCACCTGGGCCAGGTCGGGGTCGGTCCCGATGTTGAAGAAAACGGTGAGGGTCATGTTGCCGGTGCTGGCGCTCGTGGAGGACATGTAGATCATGTTGTCCGCGCCGTTCACCTGCTGTTCTATGGGCGCGGCGACGTTGTCGGATATCACGTCGGCGCTCGCCCCCGGGTAACTCGCCGAAACGGTGACCTGGGGAGGGGTTATGTCCGGATACTGGGCGATGGGAAGGTTGTACATGGCCACAAGGCCCGCGATGACGATAATGATGGAAATGACGGAAGCGAAGATGGGGCGGTCGATGAAGAAATGGGAGAACATGGGGGGGTCCTCCCTTTATCGGCCCGCACTGGTGCCGGCGGCGGGCGGGGCTTGACCGTTCTGTCCGGAGGGCGTTCCCGCCGTTCCGGCCTTCTCGGACGGCTCGGCGATTCTGACGGGGACACCGGGCGCGAGCCGGATCAGGTTGTCGATGATGACCCTGTCGCCCTCCTTGAGACCTTCTGAGATGAATACACTGTCGCCATGCCACTCTCCAATGACGACACCGCGAAACTCCACCTTTCCTTCCTCGTCGACGACCCAGGTAAAATGCCCCTTGGCCCCCTGCATGACGGCACGGCGCGGAACCAGGACGGCGTCGGGACGGATGGCGCCCTTCAGGAACACCCGGACAAACTCCCCCGGCCGAAGGAAACCGGGGACCGTCAGCGGGTTGTCGATCTCCGCCCTCACTTCAAAGGTCCCGGTCTTCTGGCTGTAAGACGGGTCGGCGAAATTCAGGCGCCCGCGGTTCGGAAAGATCGTCCCGTCGGCGAGCATGAGCTCGACCTCGTAATTTCCCTTAGGGGGCTCCCTGAAAGTCCCTTTCGCGACGGCGTCCCGAAGCCTGAGATTTTCGTTCTCGGAAACGCTGAAGGTGATCCAGATGGGATCGAGTTTCGCCACATAGGTCAGGAGGCTGTCGCTTCCCACGGAGATGTAGCTGCCCTCCTGCTTTTGAGCCCTGCCGGCGTAGCCGTCTATGGGGGATCTGATGGTGGTATAATCGAGATTCAACTCGGCGTCGCGCACTTTCCCACGGGCGGACAGGACGGCGGCGCGGCTGGTTCTTTCCTGCCCCACGGCATCGTCGAGATCCTTCTGGCTCACGGCATTCTTTTCCGCCAGGGGACGGATCCTGTTCAGGTTCGCCACAGCCGTCGCCAGCTTCGCTTCCTGCTGAGCCAGTTCACCGTGAGCCTGCTGAAGGGCCGCCTCGAAAGGACGGCGGTCGATTTGAAACATGACCTGTCCGGCCTTTACGCCTCCTCCTTCCTCATAGCTTATCTTTTCCAGAAACCCCGCCACCCGGGAGCGGATCTCGACCTCGTGGGAGCTCTCCGTGGTGCCGACGAATTGAATGGAAACGGGAACGTCGCTCGATGCGATTTCGAGGACGGTCACTTCGACCGGTCCCGCCGGTGGTGCCGCTTTTTGCTCACCACCGCACGCTACAAGGGCCGCCATCGTGAAGAGGGCCAGAAAAAGGGCGATGAGCGTACGGATAAAAGTCCTGGAAAAAACAGGCTCGAAACATTGCATCCCACCGACCTCCGAACGAAAATGATCAGGTCTTTCATGTCCGGAACAAAACCGGATCACATGGCTACCCGCTTGAGAATAAAAGAAACCTGGAAGGCGATTGCATGTTATCTACATCACTTGATGAGGCCTGTCAATGACATCAGGACCGGGAAGGCCGTCCTCTGGAAGAACCCGATCACCACCACGGCGAGCCGGGCGTCCCCGCAGAGAGTGGAATCGCCCACGACAGCGCCCTTGATCTTTCAAAAACGGCATGTTAGGAATTGAGAAAAAAAAGGAGGGTTTATGCGAGTCCGCGTATCGGCAGTCTTTGAGCAGGAAAACAAAATCCTCTCCATGAAATATGTTTACGGCGGCAAGAACGTTTTCTCCATCCCCGGCGGGGGCGTGGACAAGGACATCCCCCTCCGGGAAGCCATCGTCATGGAGTGGAAAAACGAGCTCGGCGTGAAGGTGGACGTGAGTGACATCATCATGATCGGGGAAGCGCCGGGTACAAAAAGGCACCCCCAGACGCTCCATGTGGTCTTCGAGGCCACGGCCGTTCACGGGACGCCCAAAGTGCGGCCGGATCACACCCGTTCCATCGACATCGCCTGGGTTCCCATCTCCAAGCTGAACAGCACGCCTCTCTACCCCGACATCGGAAAGCAGCTCTTCGAATATTACCAGAGCAAGACGAGGCGGTCCGTCGAATTCATCGAAAACTGCATGGAACGCGGTTTCTGGTAGGAGGCGACATGATCATCGATCAAAAGGGACAAATCGGCGAAAACCTCTATTCCATCGGATCGGCGGAACTCCCCGCCTGGCTCGTCACGGCGGAAAAAACCGCCCTCTTCGATGCGGGGATCACCATCATGGGGCCCCTGTACCTGGCGGACCTGGAATTTCATCTCGTGGATCCCCGGAGGCTCCAGTACCTTTTCCTCACCCATGCCCATTTCGATCACGCCGGCGCGGCCCCTTTCCTCAAGCGGAAGATTCCCGGCCTCCAGATCGCCGCCAGCCGGCTGTCGGCGGACATCCTGGCCAAGCCCAATGCGGTGAAGCTGATCCAGAGCCTCAGCAGGGACTTCGAGGACAAATTTGCTCCCCTCATCCAGGGACAGAACGTTTTCTTCGACGGCCTTTCGGTGGACCGGATCGTTGAGGACGGCGAGGAGATCGACCTGGGAAACGGCTGGGAATTCAGGGTCATGGCCACGCCGGGTCACACCCGGGACGCCGTGTCCTACTACTTTCCCCACGTCAAGGCCCTGATTCCCGGTGAGGCGGCGGGCGTTCTGGATTCCCAGTATAACATCCATCCCGAATTCCTGGCGAGCTACAACGATTACGAGCGGTCCCTGGAAAAACTGGCGGAACTCGACGTGGACATCCTCATGCTGCCCCACCAGTACGTCCTGACGGGCGAGGACGCCCGGGGCTATCTCAGGAAATCCCTTGACCGGACCCGGGGATTCAAGGAAAGGATCGTACAATACCTGGGCGGTTTCCCGGACAACCAGGAAGACGTCGTCCAGAAGATCTTCCGGGAGGATTATCTCGGCACCGGGGCCATCCAGCAGGACGAGAGGTCCTACCTGATCAACCTGGCCGCCAAGGTGAAGGCGGTGGCCGCGGGAAAATGATCGACGTCCCCCCCCTCCTCCTCAACGACCACTTCGCCCGGCACCTGAAGATCCGGGTCCTGGAGGCGCGACCCGGCCATGCCCGGGTCGCCCTGGACGTGAAACCGCATCACTACAACGGCGTGGACATCCTGCACGGGGGCGTTATCTTTACCCTGGCGGACTATGCCTTCGCCATCGCCTGCAATCGTCACGACCAGGTCGCCGTGGCGGTCAACGCCAACATCTCCTACATCACGACGACGAAACGAAAGGTCCTCCTTGCCGAGGCGACGGAAATCACCCGGGGAGCCAAAATGGCCTCCTACGATGTCCGCGTCTTCGACGACGAGGACGTCATCGTGGCGAGTTTCCACGGCCTCGCCTACCTCAAGAAAAAGATGACCATTGAAGAAAAATCCTGACAAGGGCTACGACAGGCCCTTGGCGATGTGCTTCACCATCTGCCGGAAGACCCCTTCCATGATGTCCGGGGAGACGAAA
>Ga0209096_1003069_pt1 | contig 15080 bp, 7 predicted proteins | sample AD_UKC034_MetaG_FD_184407 | JGI IMG/M metagenome (GOLD analysis project Ga0209096, IMG submission 184407) | Active sludge microbial communities of municipal wastewater-treating anaerobic digesters from USA - AD_UKC034_MetaG (SPAdes) (version 2) | ecosystem: Engineered > Bioreactor > Anaerobic >... | reverse complement strand
CATGGGTTACAAGACAACTTCAGTATATTCAGATCAAATACTTGTAACCAGTGAAGATATCACAGGAATAGCAGATATAAAATCAAAGATAGGGATTAATCTATATCCTAATCCTGTAAATGACATTTTGAATATCGAGCTGCTAAGCACATCTAGTGAAGATATCGAATTCAATATCTTAAACATTAGCGGTCAGATTATATATAAAGAGTCTCAAACGATAAATAATGGAATAAATAATTTCAGAATAGATGTATCAAGTTATCCGGGCGGTATGTACTTTGTTCATGTTACCGGCAACAAAATGCTGGAAACTCTAAGATTTATAAAATAACACAAAATGTGCAATATATTCGAAAGGGCTGTATTTTTTGACAGCCCTTTTATTTTTGCATAAATTTTCGTAATATTGTTTTTAATAGAATAGAGAAAATGAAGCCGAAAATCATTAAGAATATTATTTTTTTTATTTCCCTCGCTTTGTTGTTTTCGGGACTTTCTGCTCAAAATGATGACACGATCAAAGTTCATATTCAAAACCAAATCTATGATACTGTTATAATACATGAAACAGTGATATTATATGATACAATCTGGAAAGATCCGCTTATCAACTCATATTCGCTAGGTTTTACAACAGGTTCTTTTTTCTCTGTTTGGCGAAAGTTTAGTAATCCAATAATTAACCTTTCTAAACAACGAAACTTCAGTGCCGGTGTTGATGTTGAATTAGAAATTGACAGATGGAAATTTTCATCAGGATTTTATTTAACAGAATTCAAACAAAATGCATTATTCAATTTCACTTCTGAAACAATTGATTCCTCAATTATTACACAAATTACCCCTCATAACGAAACACATTATGATACGACCGGAGTACATTACGAATTTATAACTTTTGACTCCATATTTATCAATCCAAACAACACGCATGACACTATTGTAATAACATATACAGACTCTATTCCGCATTATGATATTGATACAACTGTAGTAACATATAATGACACAGTAAATACTATCAAAATTGACACTATTAGTCGTGACACTATTGCAGCAAGAAACTTTGTCTATCGTTATGCAGAGGTGCCATTAATTTTCAAATTCAGGCTTGCCGAATTCGGCAAATTCCAAATTGATATCGGAACAGGATTTATTGCAGGTATTTTGATAAAATACGAATCCTATGATTATAATTCAGAAGCAGGGAAAATTGTCGAACATAATAAGGATGATCTATATACATTTTTGCCGTCTCTTTGGTTTTCGGCAGTTATCAATTATCAAATTTCAGAAAATTTCTTAATCCGATTAGAGCCATATTATAATCCGGGTTTAAGATCAATTTATACCAAAGAATTATCTTATATAAAAATCCCTGATCGTTATGGACTACGGTTCGGGCTACGGTATTGTTTTAATTAAATCATCGCAACAACATGAGTATTTCGAAAAGTTCAACAATAAACCAGCAATGGATTGGCTGTTATTATCATCAATTAAATCGTTTTGTTTTTTAAATTCTTTGTTTTAATTTTACTGCCTGAATGCTATTTATACAAAACAACCAAAAAATTCGTCATGAAAATAAGTAAGCTTTTAATAACAACATTTATGGTTTTTGCCGGAGTTATTCCTTACTTCGCGCAAAATTATCAGATAAGTTTTAACGGAACCGGAGCCTCAACAGTTGTTGAATCGGTAAAAGTTGAAAACCTAACACAATGCAATGAGTTAACAATCTCAGGAAGTGATATATTAAATCTCTGTTCTTCCGTAGGAATAAATGATTATACATCCGAAACAATTAATCCGGTTCAGATATATCCAAATCCTGCAGACGGAAAATGTTTTATTGAACTAATATCTTCTTTATGCGGTAAAATAACCATAAGCATATATGACATCTCCGGAAAATCAATAATTTATTCGGAACAGTTTGTTTCCAGGGACAACCATACATTTAGCCTCAATGGATTAGGAAACGGTTTATTTTTCATTAAAATCGAATCAGAGAATTATTCATATACAACAAAACTGATTAGTAATTATGTAAGCAAAAACAAGACTCGTGCAATTACTATTGAGCCTGTATCCGATACCGAAAAATCCTTCGCCGAAACAAATTATATTAAGAATAAGAGTTCTAAAGCAATAGTGAATATGCAATATAATGATGGCGATTTGCTTAAGCTAACAGGTAAATCAGGAATTTACAGCACAGTTTATATGCTAACCCCAACCGAAAGCCAGACGGTAACGTTTACATTTATTCCTTGTACCGATGCAAACGGGAATAATTATTCGGTAGTAAAAATCGGAGATCAGTGGTGGATGGCAGAAAATTTAAATGCCGGTACTTATGTGCCCATAGCAACTACTCAGGTCGCAGGGACAAAATTTTGTATGAATATAAATGGAGTTGAAGACCCTACTTGTCCGATGGGTGGTTTATATGAGTGGAATATTCTTATGCAAGAGAGTACTCCCTGCAATGGAACAGGTGCGCCCCCAAATGACAGATGCAGCAATCCGGTTAAAGGACTATGCCCTACAGGTTGGCACATACCGTCTCATTATGAGTGGACAACTCTTGCAAGAAATTCGGGTACCGATTTCGGAGCTTTGGATTACAATTCTACTTTGGGTGTTGGTGTTGATGAGGGTGGAAATTTAAAAATGAACTGTACAACAATGTGGTGGGACCCAAACGAGGGAGCTACTAATTCTACCGGATTTTCGGGAATTCCCGGTGGAGATACCTGGGATGGGGTTTTCGAAGATTTCGGACAAAGTTCTTATTTCTGGACTTCGTCTGCAATTTTTACTTATACTTACAATCCTTGGGTTTATGCTTTGAATTACAGTGTCCCTTTTGTTGGACGATCACAGTACTTCAAAGAAAATGGTTTTAGTTGTCGCTGTATTAAGGACTGATAGTTATTTCTTCATGGCTAGACAAACACAATTAGCATAATCAAACATTTGTCAGAATTATTAACTTTGCATCATCATTTCAATTGTAAACGAAACGATATAAATGAAATTTTATATTTATTTATTGACATTAATTCTGCCTGCGTTTTTTTGTGGAAATGCTATATATGCACAGAAAATTCACTATCATTACAAAGATAGTACTATTGTTTCGACAGATCGCCTCGACTTAACAGGCAGTATATATAATCAAGATTTATTAAAATATGCATGGGAACAAGATAGCGTTTCGATTTGGGTGCTGGAACAAGATAGTTGCCAAACTAATTCGTTCTCGGGAATTCCATGGTGTCACAACTGCTCTCTAAGTGCAAATTTTGTGTTGCAAAATGCCTACAAATTATCATACATAGATAATAAAGTTATTATGGGCTCGTGTTGGGATTATGCAAATGCCGTTTATTCGCGTATTGAAGCAGAGGGATTTAAAAAGAGTGAAATATACATGACAAAAAAAGCCGGTCCCTATGCTCCAAAAGCAATGTTACAACCGGGCGATTGGATATATCATATCAATTTTCAATACTATCAGGTCGAACATAGCGCAATTTTTATAGGCTGGAAGGACTATGAAAAAGGTATTGCAATTACACTAAGTTATATGGGCATGAACAGATATAAAACTGCTCAATTCGACGAGTTTGACCTTAACGCTGTTTACGCAATCTATAGATTTGAAGACCTTTTCTGGTAGAGATTATCTTATACTGCAACGCGAGTAACTCGCGCTGCAGTATAGTAGGGCGAACAACTCGCCTTGCAGTATAAGGACGAGTTTGATCTTAACGCTGCTACTGCAGCGCGAGTTACTCGCGTTGCAGTATAGCAGTATTAAGTATTTATTTATTTCAATCCTCTGTTCTCCAGTAGAGCGTCTATTTTGGGCTCACGACCTCTGAAGTTCACAAACATTGTCATAGGACTATCTTTGTATCCGTTTGAATATATGTTTTTCTTCAACGATTCTGCTGTAGCAGGATCAAAAATTCCATTTTCTTTAAATGCTCCAAAAACATCAGAATCTAGTACCTCGCTCCATATATAGCTGTAATAACCACTGGAATAACCGCCGGAAAAGATATGCGAGAAATATGTGCTCCTGTAACGTGGAACAATTTCAGCAATAAGTCCTTTTTTTCTCATAAAATCTGCTTCTGATTGCAAAACATCTGTCACTGTCATTTCAGTCATTGTATGCCAGTACATATCCAAATACGAAGCTGCCAAAAATTCTACAGTGGCAAAACCTTGATTAAAATGACCTACTGTTTCCATTTTTTTGATAAGTTCGTCAGGAATAGGCTCGTTGGTCTGATAATGTCTTGCATACATTTTCAACACTTCGGGCTCTTCTGCCCAATGTTCCATTAATTGTGAAGGAAGTTCTACAAAATCGCGAGGGACATTAGTACCACTCACTGATGGATATCTGCAATCTGACAACATTCCGTGCAAACCATGTCCAAATTCATGAAAAAGTGTTTGTGCCTCATCAAAAGTAAGCAACGATGGTTGTGTTGATGTGGGTTTTGTAAAATTACAGTTAATTGTAATAATTGGATACACTTTTTCGCCATTATAAACATATTGACCTCTGAAATCATTCATCCAGGCTCCTCCCCTTTTGCTGTCACGGGGAAAATAATCCATATACAACACCGCAACATGATTACCGTTAGCATCTTTTACTTCGTAAGCCTCAACATCAGGATGGTAAACCGGAATATCGTCCGACTTAATAAATTGTAACCCAAATAATCTCTCTGCTACTTCAAAAACTCCATCGCGAACATTCTCGAGTTTGAAATATGGCTTTAACATTTCCTCATCAAGATCGTACTTTTCTTTTCTTACCTTTTCGGTATAATAACGCCAATCCCAGGCTTGTAAATTATCTGTTATGCCGTCTTTCTTCATTAATTCTCTGTACATGTTCGCCTCTTCTTTTGCTACTGCCAGCGCAGGCGTCCACAATTGATCCAATAATTCATAAACATTTTCCTGATTTTCAGCCATGTTGTCCTCTAAAATGAACCCGGCATGATTATCATATCCCAGAAGTTGTGCCTTTTCTATCCTTAAAGCTGTCAATTCCAACACAATTGCTTTATTGTCAAATTCATTGTTATTGTTCCCTCTATTGATATAGGCGTTCTGAATCTGTTTTCTTAAATCTCTGTTTTCTGCATATTGTAAAAAAGGCATTACTGAAGGATTTTGTAAAGTAAAAACCCATTTCCCCGCCATACCATTTTCTTCGGCAGTAATCGCTGCTGCTTCGATTACTGCATCCGGTAATCCGGCTAAATCTTTGCTGTCAGATATAATCAGTTTATATGAATTTGTTTCTGCAAGCAAATTATCTCCATATTGCAAAGACAATAAAGATAATTTTTCGTTAATCTCCATCAACCTCTTTTTGTCCGCGTCATTCAACTTTGCTCCGCCTTTTACAAATGATTTATAGGTCAGCTCTAAAACTTTTAATTGTTCTTTGTCAAGATTAAACTTATCTTTATTAATATAAACCTCTTCTACCCGTTTAAAAAGTTGTGGATTCATACTAATTTCATCACCATGTTTTGACAAGCTTGGAGATATCCTTTGAGCTATTGCCTGTAAGCTGTCGTTTGTATTTGAAGACAACATATTGTAAAAGACTCCGCCAACTTTTGAAAGTAATAATCCGCTAAATTCCAATGCTTCTATTGTGTTTTCAAAATTTGGAGCATCAGGATTATTGATAATCTTTTCAATATTCTCTTTTTGTTCTTTCATTGCGAACTCAAATGCCGGTTCATAATGTTCAATTTTAATCAAATCAAATGGAGGCACCCCAAAAGGAGTATCCCAGTTTTGTAATAATGGATTCTGATCCAAATTACCTTGATTATCCTTTTGTTTACATGAATTTCCCATAACAACAATTATTAATACAATAAAAAATAAATTAATTTTTTTCATAAAATAGACTATTAAGTTTTACAATTTTCGTCAATATGATAAACATATTAATTGAGGTAAAGTTAAAAAAATCAAGACATCTTAAAAATTGTTTAACGATATTTTAACAAAACTAATTTTTATTTAAAAAAATGTTTATTTTGCATACGAAAAATTTATAAATACCATCAATATGAAAAAGTTTTTATTCTCATTTAGCCTGATATTATTAACGATATCTGTTATTGCACAGGAATTACCGCAAGCCGGACCTATAAATCCCGAATTTTTGGAATATTTGGCAAAAAAGAACAGCGGAGAGTTAATCATACAAACCGAAGACGGTTATTACTTGGGTGAAATTCCATCTCCATTTATAAAGAATTTTGACAATTTTAGCTTTAACGCTCCTAAACTTATTCCCTCATCGTATGATTTACGTTATGAAAACGGAGGCGACTATTTGACCTCAGTTAAGAATCAGGGAGCCGAAGGAGCCTGTTGGTCTTTTGCTACTTATGCTGCTGTTGAGTCATACTGGAAAAAACAAGGTTTGGCAACCTACGATTTGTCTGAACAGAATTTGGCAACTTGCCATGCATATGATTATACTCCAAGTCAAGGAGGAAATTCTGATATGTCTGCGGCTTATCTTACAAGATTTTCGGGTCCGATATCAGAATCGGATGACCCTTATACATTGCCTTCAAATCCTACTTGCGTACCGGGGTTTACTCCTGTTGCCTATGTGGGACAATATCGCGAGCTTCCCGGAAAAGCCTCGGCTTCCTATGATGAAAATGCAATAAAGCAAGCAGTGTTGGATTATGGGGTAATATACACTAATATGTATTATGAAAGCAGCTATAAGAATGCTACAGATCATACATATTACTATAATGGCAGCAATGGAACAAATCACGCAGTTGCAATTGTTGGATGGGACGATGATATGGTTGTTACGGGTGGTTCGGCTACTCCTTCCGGACCCGGAGCATGGATAATCAAAAATTCGTGGGGCACCTCGTGGGGAGTATCCGGTTTCTTCTATATATCATACGAAGACACAAAAGTAAATTCTACTCTTGCTTATTTCCCTTCGTATATTGAATATGACCCTAATGCAGAATTATATTTTTATGATGATTATGGAGCAACTGGTTCGTATGGTTGGGTAGATGGTGATGATTACGCTCTGGTCAAATATGAAGCTACGCAAGATATGCAAATAACAAAACTCGGTTCTTTTGTTACTCATGCAGGTACCGGACTTAGTTTTTGGGTTTATGACAGTTTCGACGGCTCAAACTTAACCGGATTATTGGGCAGTATTTCCGAAAACACCTGCGAACTTCCGGGTTATTACACTTACGATCTGTCAACGCCTATAAACATTTCCTCTGGCGAAGATTTTTATATTAAAGCCAGATATAATTCAGGACAGACTGCTACAATACCACGCGAAAGTATTGTAGCAGGTTATACAAGTGCTGCTACCATTCAAACAGGAAAATGTTGGCTCAGCAATTTGGGAACAACTTCATGGTTGACTATTGGAGGTGGCACAAGTTATATGTTCGATGTATGTATTAATGCCTATACAGTTGCGGTTGCCAGTGCCCCGCCAACTGCTGATTTTTCTGCAGACCAAACGGTGGTGGTTGCAGGCACTACAGTAAACTTTTCCGATGCTTCATCCGGCGTTCCCGAAGACTGGACATGGACTTTTGAAGGAGGTGACCCCGCCACATCTGATATTTATAATCCTTCTGTTACTTACAATACCCCGGGAACATACGATGTAACTCTGTATGTTAGCAATGGATTTGGTTTTGACGAAATTACAAAGGAAAATTATATAACAGTTTCAAGTGCTCCGCTTACATGTGAGTATTACGACAATATTGAAGATTCAGATGTAATAACAGCCTATACAATGACAGGAGGCTATCTTACAGGACCCAGCAATGCACAGTACACCGAATTTGCGGAATATTATGACTCACCATTAAATTTTAATCTTGAAGGTGTGCGGCTTGGGGTTTATCAGGCAGACGTACTTTCAGGTGATCCAAAAATTACAATAAAAGTTTGGGATGTAGATGCCGGTCTGCCGGGTACCGAATTATACACAGAAGATTTCAATATTGGCGATTTCACCGCCAGTGCATATAACAATATTACATTTGCTTCGAATACTATAGTTCCTTCCGAATTTTTTATCGGTTATCAGATTTATTATACAACACCTCAGGATACTTTTGCTATTTATCAAGCTCTGAACAGAGGCTCTGGTTCTCCTTATCCGAATACTGCATATATCAAAAAGTTAGGCGTGTGGCACGATGCTGACTACTATCTTTCAGGAACTTGGAACACTGCATTTACTATATATCCTAAACTATGTCCCTCTGCACCAACTGCAGATTTTACAGCAGATGTTACATCAGGTTGCACAGGGTTATCTGTACAATTCACACAAAACTGTTCTTCTAATACTGATACTTGGGAATGGGATTTTGGTGATGGAACCCCGACAAGTACTGAAGCTAATCCATCGCATACATACACAGCTTCTGGTACATATACCGTTAGTCTTACTGCATCGAACACAACAGGAAACGATACAGAAACAAAGGTAGACTATATTTATGTAGCTGTAAATCCTGCCACTGTTATTGTTTCGGGTGGAGGAACACAGTGTGCCGGCTCAATGACCATAACTGCTGATAATGGTGGAGACGGAACCATTTACTGGCAAAATACAACAAGCGGAGGAACAAGCATAGCAAATCCAAGCACATCTGAATCTGTTTCTGCTTCAGGGACTTATTATTTCAGAGCTCAGTCTGCTGAAGGATGCTGGGGAGATGAAGGTTCAGCAGTCGTAACAATAAATTCTCTTCCTGCAGATGTTATTGTCAGTGGTGGTGGTTCTCAATGCGGTGGTTCAATGACTTTAACTGCTGACAATGGTGGTGATGGAACCATATATTGGCAAAATACTACCAGCGGAGGAACAAATATAGCAAACCCGAGTATATCTGAATCTGTTTCTGCTTCAGGCACTTATTATTTCAGAGCTCAGTCTGCCGAAGGTTGTTGGGGAAATGAGGGTTCAGCCGTAGTTACCATAAATGCTATTCCTGACGCTGTTGCTGTTTCAGGAGGAGGAACTCAGTGTGGCGGTTCAATGTCTTTAACTGCTTCAGGTGGTGACGGTGGAACAATCTATTGGCAAAATACAACAAGTGGTGGAACAAGCATCGCAAATCCAAGTACTTCCGAATCTGTATCTGTTTCTGGAACATATTATTTCAGGGCCAGATCTACTGAGGGGTGCTGGGGACCTGAAGATTCTGAGACAGTTACCATAAATCTTCTTCCGGCTGATGTAATTGTCAGCGGCGGCGGATCTCAATGCGGTGGTTCAATGACTTTAACTGCTGACAATGGTGGTGACGGAACAATTTATTGGCAAAACACTATCAGTGGTGGAACAAGTATAGCAAACCCGAGTATTTCGGAATCTGTTCCGACAAGCGGCACTTATTATTTCAGAGCTCAATCTGCCGAAGGTTGTTGGGGTAATGAGGGTTCAGCCGTAGTTACCATAAATGCTATTCCTGACGCTGTTGCTGTTTCAGGAGGAGGAACTCAGTGTGGCGGTTCAATGACTTTAACTGCTTCTGGTGGTGACGGTGGAACAATCTATTGGCAAAATACAACAAGTGGTGGAACAAGTATAGCAACTCCAAGTACTTCCGAATCTGTATCTGTTTCTGGAACATATTATTTCAGGGCTAGATCTACTGAGGGGTGCTGGGGACCTGAAGATTCTGAGACAGTTACCATAAATCTTCTTCCCGCTGATGTAATTGTAAGTGGTGGAGGTTCTCAATGCGGCGGTTCAATGACTTTAACTGCTGACAATGGTGGCGATGGAACAATTTATTGGCAAAATACTACAAGCGGTGGTATAAGTATAGCAAACCCGAGTACTTCGGAGAGTATCTCTTCTGATGGAACGTATTATTTCAGAGCTCAATCTGCCGAAGGGTGCTGGGGAAATGAAGGTTCTGCAAGTGTCACTATTTATGGATTTCCCGACCCTGTTATTATTAGTGGGGGTGGCACTCAATGTGGTGGCTCAATGACTTTAACTGCTTCGGGTGGCGATGGTGGAACAATCTACTGGCAAAACACAACAAGTGGTGGAACAAGTATAGCAACTCCAAGTACTTCCGAATCAGTATCTGCTTCGGGTACTTATTATTTCCGTTCTCGTTCTGTTGAGGGCTGTTGGGGCGATGAGGATTCAGAAACTGTTACCATAAATCTTCTTCCCGCTGATGTAATTGTAAGCGGCGGAGGTTCGCAATGCGGTGGTTCAATGACTTTAACTGCTGACAATGGTGGTGATGGAACCATATATTGGCAAAATACTATCAGTGGTGGTACAAGTATAGCAAACCCGAGTACTTCGGAATCGGTTCCAACAAGCGGCACTTATTATTTCAGAGCTCAATCTGCTGAAGGTTGCTGGGGTAATGAAGGTTCTGAAAGTGTAACCATTTACGATATTCCTGATCCTGTTATTGTTAGTGGCGGTGGCACTCAATGTGGCGGCTCGATGACCTTAACTGCTTCGGGTGGCGATGGAGGAACAATCTACTGGCAAAATACAACAAGTGGCGGAACAAGTCTTGCAAATCCAAGTACATTCGAAACTGTTTCTGTTTCCGGAACATATTACTTCCGTTCTTACTCTGCAGATGGTTGCTGGGGCGATGAAGGTTCTGAAACAGCTACAATAAATCTTCTTCCTGCCGAGGTAATTGTTAGTGGTGATGGAACCCAGTGTGGCGGCTCAATGACTTTAAACGCTGACAATGGTGGTGATGGCACGATTTATTGGCAAAACACTACCAGCGGTGGAACAAGCATCGCAAATCCAAGCACTTCCGAAACTGTTTCAGCAAGTGGAATTTATTATTTCAGGGCTATATCTTCTGAAGGTTGTTGGGGTAACGAAGGGGCAGGAATTGTTACTATAAATGACATTCCGGATCCTGTTACAGTTTTAGCAAGCGGAAATCTCTGTGATGGGTTCTTGACATTAACAGCCTCGGGAGGCGATGGTGGTACAATTTATTGGCAAAACACTACCAGTGGTGGTACAAGTACTGCAATCGAAAGTAATTCAGAGACCGTTTCTGTTTCGGGAACATATTATTTCCGCTCTCGTTCAACAGAAGGATGCTGGGGAGATGAGGGCTCTGAAACGGTTACTATTACGCCTTTACCTACTCAAGTTGTTGTAACTGGCGGAGGTACTCAATGCGGTGGCACAATGACTTTAACTGCTGACAATGGTGGTGATGGAACAATTTATTGGCAAAATACTACCAGTGGTGGTACAAGTATTGCAAATCCAAGTACTTCCGAAACTGTTTCAGCAAGTGGAATTTATTATTTCAGGGCTATATCTTCTGAAGGTTGTTGGGGTAACGAAGGGGCAGGAATTGTTACTATAAATGACATTCCGGATCCTGTTATTGTTACCGGCGGTGGTACACAATGTGGCGGTTCGATGGTTTTATCTGCTTCGGGTGGTGACGGTGGTACTATTTATTGGCAAAGCACTACCAGTGGTGGTACAAGCATAACAAATCCAAGTACCTCTGAATCAGCATCTGTTTCGGGAACTTACTATTTCCGTTCACGCTCGGCTGAAGGATGTTGGGGTGATGAAGGCTCTGCAAGTGTTACAATAAATGATATCCCTGCTGATGTTATTGTCAGCGGAGGAGGAACTCAATGTGGCGGATCAATGACTTTAACCGCTGATAATGGTGATGAAGGAACAATTTATTGGCAAAATACTACCAGCGGTGGAACAAATGTAGCAAACCCAAGTACTTCCGAAACTGTTGCAGTTGATGGTACTTATTATTTCAGAGCAAGATCTGCCGAAGGATGCTGGGGAAATGAAGGCTCTGCAAGTGTTACAATTCTTGATTTGCCAAATACGGTTATCGTAAGTGGAGGAGCTTCACAATGCGGTGGAACAGTGACTTTATCTGCCGACAATGGTAGTGACGGCACAATTTACTGGCAAAATACCACAAGTGGTGGTACGAGCATTGCAAATCCAAGCACTTCAGAAACGGTTTCCGAAAGCGGAACATATTATTTCAGGGCTCAGTCTGTTGATGGTTGCTGGGGTGATGAAGGTGCTTCCGTTGTAGAAATATTTGAAATTCCTGAAGCAGATGACTTCGAAAATGTTACTGCTTGCGGTTCGTATATTTTACCAGAAGTAACAACAGGAAATTATTTTACAACCAGCGGTGGAATAGGTTTGATTGCCGAAGGAACAGAAATTACATCTACTCAAACCATATTTGTTTATGCAGAAACAGGCACAACTCCAAACTGTACAGATGAGACCAGTTTTACGGTCACAATTAATGATTATCCTGTAATTGACGATCCGGAAGATGTATCTGCTTGTGATGTTTATATTTTACCAGCATTAACTAATGGTGAATATTTTGCTGAAACCGGAGGTGTCAATCCAATTACTACAGGAACAGAAATTACATCAACTCAAACCATATATGTTTATGCCGAATCGGGCACCACTCCAAATTGTACTGTCGAAAACAGCTTTGTTGTTACAATAAATACTGCAATACCTGTTGATTTAGGTGATGACATAGAACAGTGTGGCGGTCCTGTAGAACTTGATGCCGGTGCAGGTTATGTCTCTTACGAATGGAATGGAACGCCCGGAAATCAAACATTTCTTGCCAACACTTCGGGTACATATACCGTAGTTGTTGAAGATAATAACGGATGTACAGCAACTGACGAAATTGAGGTAACAATTTTCCCTGCACTGTCATTTTCATTGAGCTCAACCAATGAATCTGCTCCCGGAGCAAATGATGGAAGTATAACGGTTGAAATCACCGGCGGCACACCTGATTATTATATTGATTGGATAAGTGGTAATATTACAACATCCTCAACAAGCTACACAATTACAGGACTTACCGGTGGAAATTACGGAATTACAGTTGTGGATAGTAATGGATGCTCAGATACAGATGGTATTACAGTAAATACAGACGGTGTTGCACCTGTGACAAACTTTACGGCAAATGTAACTGAAGGTTGTGATAATCTGACAGTAACTTTTACCGATTTAAGCTCAAATACTCCTACAAGCTGGGCCTGGGACTTTGGTGATGGAGATGTGTCAATTGAGCAAAATCCTGTTCACGAATACACTTCTCCCGGTTTATACACAATAAGTCTGACTGCCGGGAATGCTTATGGCGATCATCTTGCTGAATTTGAAGATTATATAATAATCGGAGAAACTCCGACTATTGATTATATGGTCACATCAGCTACCGGAGAATTTGTACCTGACGGAGCAATTTCTGTAACTGTAACCGGCGGACAAGAACCATATATTATCGAGTGGGCTCATGATGATGAAGAAACTTCGCTTGAGCTATTAAACCTTATGCCAGGAGATTATTATCTGACAGTAACTGAGGATCTTGTAGGATGTCAATCTACAGAACATATTGTTGTAGATTTTGTAAATATTATAATTTCGGAAACTATCAGTTGCAAAATTTATCCAAATCCGGCTTCAGATGTAATATTTATAGAATTCGAAAACGGAATACCTGAAAATATTGAAATAGTAAATACTTTAGGAGAAATCGTTTTTGTTCTCAAACCTGAAAATTACTCAACAATAATTAATATTAATAATTATACCCCGGGTAATTATTTTATCAATTTGTATTACACCAATTCTGTACATACTCATAAAATTGTTATAAAATAATTTATCCGAACATACTACTAAATGTAACTGATGAAAATAATTAGTTTTAACCTTAACGGAATTCGTTCCGCTATAAGTAAAGGCTTATATGAATGGCTGGAAAGTGAAAAACCTGATGTATTATGTGTTCAGGAAATAAAAGCCTTACCAGAGCAGATAGATGTAATTAAGTTTAAAGAATTAGGATATAATTCTTATATACACTCGGCACAAAAACCGGGATATAGCGGTGTTGCCGTTTTTTCGAAATCTGTACCCGATTTGGTTAAACCAGGAATAGGTATCCCCGAATTCGACAAAGAAGGTCGCTTACTGCGACTTGATTTCGGAAACCTGACAATTATAAATTCCTATTTTCCATCCGGAACAACGGGTGATGTAAGACAAGAAGTTAAAATGGCATATCTCGGAGCTATCCAAACTTTTATTGATAATCTAAAAAAAGACAGACCTAATATCATTTTATCAGGAGATTATAATATTTGTCATAAAGAAATTGATATAAACAATCCCCAAAATAAAAAAGGAGTTTCGGGATTTTTACCCGAAGAACGAGAATGGGTAACAAAATTTCTTGAAAGCGGTTTTATTGATTCATTCAGAGTATTTGACCAAGGTGCAAATAAATATTCGTGGTGGAGTTATCGTGCAGGGGCAAGAGCAAAAAACCTCGGATGGAGAATTGATTATCACATGGTTTCAAACTTTTTGAAGGATAAATTAAAAAATGCTTCTATTTTGAGTGAGATTAATATGTCTGATCATTGCCCTGTGGTTGTGGAAATTGCTTAATAGTTATATTTTCCGATTATCTCAATATTTGATTTTGATAAAGATGAAATAAATTACATTCACAAAATAGGGTTTTAAGAATTATTCATACTTTTATTAAAGTTTATATTGTCTCAATAGTTCGAGTTATCAAGTTATAGGAAAATATGTAGAAGATTCTTGTTTTTCAAAACAATTGCTTTTAGTAGATAAATAATAAGTCATAATCCGTTCAATGCTTCTTATGCTATAATATTTTTTAACTTCGTTTTAGAAAATCTAATATTTGCTAACTTTACAGATTATCAAATTGAGCTAGAGATGTGTTTTTTCAAATTTCGTATATGTGTGTGCATTACTCTATGCATGTTCTTTTTATTGTTGACTAGAATCGCTTTTGCCAGTTCAATCGAATATCCCAAAAATAATACTGGCTTTGTAGAAGAAAAGGGGCAAAATAAATCATTCGAAAATCTCCGGTTTTCTATGCAGC